>Ga0247727_10018823_pt1 | contig 10790 bp, 9 predicted proteins | sample WisWelCaveWW1625_FD_202498 | JGI IMG/M metagenome (GOLD analysis project Ga0247727, IMG submission 202498) | Biofilm microbial communities from Wishing Well Cave, Virginia, United States - WW16-25 | ecosystem: Environmental > Aquatic > Deep subsurface > Groundwater > Cave microbial mat | place...
TTGCCGCGAATCTCCGCGAGCGTCAAGCCCGTGACCAATGCCTCCTCTTCTTTGATCGCGCCGCAATTGATGCCGCGCAGGAAAAAGTTCAGCAAGCCCTGGCCCGTTGCCGCGTCATCGAACACCGCGCCCACGAGCGTGGCTTGCGCGGCTTTGTCGATAAAATTTTTCAACCGCGCGGATGAAGCTTCCAATCCCTCCAAAAAGAAATGATACACCGCGGCATAGCGAATCGGCAGTTGGCCGGGATGCAAATCCCAGCCTTGATAGAAGCCGTGTTTGAGCGAATGTTGCACGTGGTCGTAGCACAGCTTCCACACCTCGTGTACGACACGCGTGTTCTCGTGCTTTTGCGCCTCGGCCAAATTCGCGCCGCGATGTGGCCCGACCGGCATCACATTCGTCGCGCCGTCGGCAAGCCACACGCCCGTGCCCATGAGCGCAACGGTCATCATATGCCTGGCGAAATCGCACGAGGGATGATCCATGCTCTGATACGGCGCGGAAATGTTGCTCGAGGCCGTGTAATCATACACGCCGAAGTGCGCGGCCACGCAACGGCCTTGGGCCGCGGCAACGAAGCTCGGCATCGCACATTCGCCGCGGGCGTTGATGATCGCTTGCGGCGTTTCGATCATGATTTCGAGCTTGAGCGTGTTTTGCGCCAAACCGAGTTTGCGTTCCAACACTTCAAAGAGCTGCACGAGCGCGGCAACTTGTTCGGGTATCGTGGCTTTCGGCAACGTGACCACAAAGTTGTTCGGCAGTTTGTTGCCCGTGCGTTCGAGCAACGTTGAAAGAAAAATGTCCATGGTGCGCACACTGCGAACTTTCAACTCTTCGGTGAAAGGCTTGATGCGAATGCCGATGAACGGCGGAAGCGTTCGGGCTTGCACGCCGTTCGCCACTTCGAGGGCCGCGGCTTCGGCGTGTCCATCTTCTTCGGCATCGGGGCGGTTGCCATAGCCGTCTTCGAAATCGAGGCGAAAATCTTCCACCGGCTCGCGTTGCAGTTTCTCCACGACGCGCGAGTAGATGGTGTATGCGAGCCATGCGTTGGGATGCTCTTTTTGCGCGCCCTCGGCATTTGTTGCGAGTCGCGCTTGCAATGCCGCCATTTCCTTTTCAGACTGCGGCAAACTTTCCGCGCCGCGCCATTTGAGCGCGCGCGCGAGCACGGCAAAGTTGGGCGCATATTCTTGCAAAGCGCGCATTGCAATCGCGCCGAGCTTTTGCGCGGAGTCGGCTTTGAACAAATGCCCGCCGCCATAAACCGTGTGTACCGGCTGCCGCGCCGCGGATTCGCCCGGATAGATTTGCGCGAATGCGCTATTGGCTTCGTAGAGGGAAGTGAAAACGGATTGCAGGGATTCCGAAGGCAGGGAAGTTTTCATGCGGTGATTATCCTTATGTTGTGCGCACAACTTTTCAATATGTCATTCAGGATGAATCTTTTTCAGTCAAACCACTGTGGTTATGCTGAAAAAGGTTCCTTCTGAATGACACGCACTAGAAATATTCAGTCAATCAACAATTTCTCCAAACGAATTCTCGTAATCTTGCTTTGCTCTTCTGCAGCAACTTGCAGTTCCGTTGCATAATCATTCAACAAGCGCGCTTGCAAAATAGCGAGCATCTCTTCCGCGCTCTTGCCCGTTGCGCAAACGATGAAGATATAACCAAACTTGTTTTCATAGTGCGCATTCCCCTCCGCCAAAGCTTTGAGCACGGCCTCTGAAGCTTCGCTCACGCCGGCTTGCTCGCCTTTGGCCCATTGTCTCGTGCTCGCAAACTTCGCGCGCAGGCTGGCAACGTCGCCGATTTTGGGATGGTGCGAGAATGCTTCGAGCCAGTCGTTCGGCAAGAGCTTGAACCAAACTTCTTCGGCAACAGCAAACAGCTCTTCTTTGGTTTGAAAAGGAAAACGCTGGGCCATGAGCATGTTCCAGCGCGTGGACCCGCAGCAGCGCTCATGCTCGCGTTGGCGTTGCTCGGGGGTGAGTTGGTTTAATGCAGACAACGTCATAGAAATCTCTCATGACTGAATTTCGACATCAAACAGTCTTTAGATTTAATGCCTTGCCGGAGTTTATGCTGAGGGTGTTTATGGAAAGATATCGAACGAAGGACAATGTTTGGGACGCATCAAGCTAAAGTGTCGCCGATCAAGGGTAAAAATCTGTTTAATTTTAAGCCTCTCCGCCACAGCCATGATCGCGCCATCCACGAAGTCAATGCCGCTGTCGGCATACTTTTCCAAAATTTCAGCAGTGCGGGATAGGTCTGTGGAAGTGATTCGCTCAATCGTCATTTCCCCACGGCTCAATGATCTTAAAAAAGTGGTTAGCGTTTCATAACCCAATTCGCGCAGAACCATGTAAGCCAGTTCCGGCAGCACAACCTCGGGCAGGAGCGGCGCCGGCTCTTGCAGCAAGATTTCGACACAAGCCTCGTGCATTTGATCGTCGGCATCGAGAACGGCCAGCAAAAAACCGGTGTCGAGGAGCGCGCTCATTTCTCTAAGCTCCATCCTTCGCGACGATCCGCCGCTTTTGCCAGCGTTTCTTCGACTTTGGTGGAAAGATCATTCCGGCCGCTGTGGCCGATGCCGATAAACGAATACGCACGCGGTGACGTCGCGCGGGCGTGTAGGTAATGCGCAAGAGCTTCTGCCGCGATCTTTTCCAGCGTCGTCGTTTGCTCTGCCGCGATTTGCTGCAATGCTTCCAATGCGTCTTCAGTGAGGGGGATGGCAAGAGTTGTCATAGTGATACCCATTCTTTGTGTTCAACATTATGCGGATATGATGAAGCTTTTTTCAAACAAAGTCAAGCTGTGAGTTTGGCGTGAAGAGAGGCCGTTTCAATTTCTATTTTCGAGACGCTCTCTCGCACGTGGGATCGCTTTGCAAAAGCCACAGCAAAAGCGTTAAAAGCGTAAAAAGAGCAAAAGCTTAACGAAGAGCGTCCTGCGCGCAACGAATACCAACAAGGTAGTTCTGAATCGTTGGAAAGTCCCTGTCGCGACCGGCACAACGCATGCTCGGAGGAATGAAGCTCCACGAACCGCCGCGCAACACGCGCAAATTGCCCGTGTTTGGCCCTTTGGGATCGCGATCAGGATTTGGGCGGCTCTTATAATAATTCTCGTCGTACCAGTCTTCGCACCATTCCCAAACATTACCCGCCATGTCATAAAGCCCAAAGCCGGTTGCAGGAAAACTTTTCACCGGCGCTGTGCCGTTCCAACGATCTCGCCCTTCGGCACCATGATAATTCGCGCGTTCGTGACTCGCTTCATCACCCCAAGGAAATTTGTAATGCGGCGTGTTATTCAACCCCGTGTTGCCGCCGCGCGCGGCGTATTCCCATTCCGCTTCGTAAGGCAACCTCTTGTCGACAGAGCGCGCATAGGCTTTCGCGTCATTCCAACTCACATTCACTACGGGATGATCGGGGTTGCGCAATTGCTCCGGCCATTGCGGCGGCGGCGCGTGGCTCGTTTCCGAAAGAAAGTTTTGGTAGTCCGCTACGGTCACTTCACGCTCATCGAGATAGAAGTCGTTCACGATAACCGTGTGCAAAGGCTTTTCATATTCTTGGCTGTCGCCATCGTCGCTGCCCATCAAAAACGCGCCGCCGCGAATGAGCACCATGCCGGGCGGCGTGGTGCGAACACGGGCAGACTCGTGTTGTTCGGACGTCGTATTTGGCGGAGCCGGTTTATTCTCCCGCTTGGTTTCTGTCGAAGTATCGTCCGGCTTTTTTGCCGTAGACGGCTCGCTGCTCTTGGGTTGAACCGAAGACCGGCCTTCGCGTTGCGTTGCGGAAGAATCATCCGTCTTCTTTTTCGCGGGCGGCTCTTGCGCGGAAAAACCTGACCAATCTACTCCCTTCCAAATAACCAACGCAAGCACGGCAACCAGTGCAAAGGGAATAGCATAACGCCGCAATGCAAAAGCCGGTTTTGCCTTTTGAGGAGAAAGAGTTGATGAAGGCGGAGCAACACCCGGCTCCGGTTTCTTTTCAGGAGGGCGAATCTTTTCCGGCTTGGGTTCGGGTCGCGGTGGCGTCGCCGGCTTTGTGGCGCGCGGCGGGGCCAATCCCATCTTCTGCAAATCCTCCAACAACTCGCGCAAGCCACGCTCGTAGCCTTCAGTGAAGTCCACGTATTGAAAACGAAGCAGGCGGAAGGGGATATCGCACGTGCGATAGAGCACGGGCACGATATGCTTCTTTTTGTGGAGGGCAAAGCCGATCTCATCGAGCACGTTTTCCGAGCTGACGGAATCGGGCGAGAGAATGACGAGCATGCTCGCGCAGCTATCGAGCGCTTGTTGAATCGCGGAATCCCATCTCGCGCCGGAGGGGATGTCGAGCTGGTCAAGCCAAATGGCAATGCCGGCCTCGCGCAGGTCTTGGGCCAGGCGCAGCGCAAACTCGCCGTCTGCGCGGGCATAGCTGATGAAGAGAAATTTGTTCGGGGTCATGTCGCGCTCAATTGGACGAAGCGGTCTTGTGCCTAAAAGTTTAATGAAAGCAGAAGCCTCAAAACATGTAGCGCAACGCCTCTTCCAGCACGTCGATGAGCTTGGGCGCTTCTTTCAAAAGAGCGAGACGCTTCTGGGGAGCGTGCTTGTGATGATACGGCGGGCGCAGGCCGGGATGGTTGGGATAATTATCGTAGCGAAAGACTTTTTGCTGGTTTTTGACGTACTGATAACTATAACGGCGTTTGCTGATTGCACTCGCCAAGATCAGAATTTCCTCGAAGAAATCAATATAAGAGCCGTCATGCAAAGTGATCATGCCGGTGATCGTACCTTGCTTTTGATCACGCTCTTTCGCGTTGACTTGCGTATCCGCTACTGCCCAATGTCTTTCGAGTGTGCTATCGACGATTCCGGCATACCCCTCGAACGTCATGCTTTTCTCCCATTCGTCATGTCTTGGTAAGTCTCGGCATGCCCAAGCCACATAATGAAGTCTTTAGACTCGTTTAACTCTCCGCTCCAAACCTTTTTCACGAAGGCCTCGGTTGACATGCCGTATTTTTTCTCAAAGGCAGCCAGATCTTTTCGTAATCCCGCGAGGCCAACGTGTTTGAAGGTCATTCGCTTCCATTTTTTTTGAGAAGGAGCCGTTTTCATAATAGAAACCTCCGTAGTTCTACATCGTGGTTACAATCTACTATAGGCTTGCAACTACCTGCTTAAATTCTACAGCGAATATAAATCCCCTCAGATTCAAATACAATTCCTACTTTCCTCTCCGCCATTCTTGTCTTGATAAATTGCCCCTTTTCCGCTATTATTCGCCTTCAAAAATGCGCCATGCATCCAGGTCGCTCACGAGAATGAGGAGGTTCATTTACACATGCCGTCACATCCTACCCACTCTGAGAAGCTCAATCATTCCTGGTCCCGCCGTGATTTCCTCAAAACGCTCGCGCTCGCGCTCGCAACGATTCCTCTTCGCCCGGCGCTGACTCTCGCACAAACCGGTAGCACAAAATTTTTCTCGCGACAGAAAACCGAACGGCCTAAGAAGGTCATCGTCATCGGCGCGGGCTTGGCCGGACTCACGACTGCTTATGAACTCACGAAAGCCGGGCATGAGGTGACGGTGCTCGAAGCACGCAATCGCGCGGGCGGGCGTGTCTTCACCGTGCGCGAGCCGTTTGTTGACGGCCTTTATGCCGAATGCGGCGCGGAATGGGTCGAGAGCAATCACGAATATTTGCTGCGTTACATCGACGAGTTCGGGCTGCCGCTCTATCGCGGCAGCTTTCGCGATAACGAAGATGAGGGCTTGCAATATTCACCGCGCGCGCGAAAGACGCACGAGCATTTGGAACAAACCACGAAGAAGATCAATTCATTTGAGCATCTTAATCCTTCTTTGCCGGAATTGGACAAGCTCTCGTTCTATGAATTTCTCCAACAGATGGACGCGCCGCCGGACATGATCGACCAAATGCAGCGTCAAATCTCCGGCTTGATGGCGATCAACATCGAAAGCATCTCCGCGTTGCACATGCTCAATGAATTCGCGCTGCCGGAAGCACCTGCGAGCTTCCGCGTCGCGGGCGGCAATGATCAAGTGCCGAAGACGCTCGCCAAGCATCTGCGCGAGCACATTCATTACTCGCGTCCAGTGGTGAAGATCGCACACGAGGCGAAGAGCGCGCAAGTTACTTTCTTGGAGAATGGCAGGCAGCAAATTATAAGCGGAGAGCACGTGGTCATTGCGGCGCCGTTCACGTGCGTGCGCAAAATGGAAATCACACCGGCGCTTTCTGTTGAAAAGATGAAAGCGATCAACACGCTCGCTTATGGGCAAATTCTCAAAGCGCCGCTGCAATTCCGCGAGCGTTTTTGGTTGAAGTATGAAGCGGAAGCGCGCAAGGGTTTGCAGAGCTTGATCGGTTCGGTTTATGAATCCACCGGCGGCCAGCCCGGACCTCGCGGTATTTTGCTCGCGTATATTCCCGACAAAAGCGGAATGGAAATGGCGAGCATTTCGGCGGAGCAGCGCGTGGAAAAAATTCTCGCGAAGGTTGCGGAGATTCATCCCCAAGCGCCGAAGTATTTCGAAGCAGGTTATGCGAAATGGTGGCAAGAAGACCCGTGGGCCGGCGGCACGTATGCCTATTTCCGCCCCGGCGAAATCACCACCGTGCGCACGATGATCGCCAAACCCGAAGGCCGTATTCACTTCGCGGGCGAGCACACCGCCGGCTGGCAAGGCTACATGAACGGCGCGGTGGAGTCCGGGCATCGCGCGGCCGCGGAGGTGCAGGCGGCGGGTTGAAGATCGAGGATTGTAGATCGTGGATTGTAGATCGTGGATTGTGGATCGATGGACAAAACATGCTGAGTGCTGCATTCAATCATCACACCGCAAGAGTTGAGGTTAGTATTGCGGCTGATAAATCAACCTAATGAATTTTGACGATCAAGTTCGGTAATGTTCAGCCACGGCTTGGCCGTGGCTTGCTCTGACGCGCGGATGAACAGCTAATGCCACGGCCAAGCCGTGGCAGATCAAAACATGATTGCTGATTTCGAAAATCAAAACTCATGAGAGTATCTATGATATCAAAATTTGCGGCTCGCGCGCTTGCAATTATTGTTGGACTCGTTTTGCTTTACGTTGCGCCTTGCACTGCGCAGGATGCAACTGCAACCAAAGTTGACGACTTCATCAAAAGCGAAATGCAGAAGCAGCACATTCCGGGCGTGGCGCTTGCGGTCGTCAAGAGCGGGCAAGTTGTTCTTGCCAAAGGCTACGGTTATTCCAATGTTGAGCATCAAGTTCCGGTTAAACCCGAAACTATTTTTCAATCCGGCTCGGTCGGAAAACAATTCACGGCCACGGCGGTGATGATGCTGGTTGAAGAAGGCAAAATCAATCTTGCCGAGAACCTCGGCAAATATCTCGGCAACGTGGCGGACGCTTGGAAAAATATCACGGTGCAGCATCTGCTGACGCACACGGCGGGAATGACCGATTATCCGAATGATTTCGATTATCGCCGCGACTACACCGAAGACGAAATGCTCAAGCTCATGCAAACGCTACCACTCGCCTTTCAACCCGGCGAAAAATGGCAATACAGCAATCTGGGTTATGTTACGCTCGGCATTATCATTCACAAAGTAACGGGCAAGTTCTACGGGGACTTTATGCAGGAAAGAATTTTTAAGCCTTTGGGAATGACGACGGCTCGCATCATCTCGGAATCCGACCTCGTGCCGAATCGCGCCGCCGGATACCAACTTATCGAAGGCGAACTCAAAAATCAAGATTGGGTTGCGCCGATGACGAACACGACTGCCGACGGCGCGCTTTATCTCACCGCGCTCGATATGGCAAAGTGGGATGCCGCGCTTTACGGCGAAACGCTCTTGAAGAAAACGAGTTTCGACCGGATGTGGACGGCTGTGAAACTCAACAACGGGAAAACTTATCCATATGGCTTTGGATGGAGTTTGGGCGAAGTGCGCGGACATCGTATCATTGAGCATGGCGGCGCATGGCAAGGTTTCAAGGCGATGATTTCGCGTTATGTTGACGACCAATTGACCGTCATCGTGTTGGCCAATTTAAGCGAGGCAAATGAGTCCAAACTCGCGCGCGGCGTGGCGGCAATTTACAACCCCGAACTCGCTCCGTTGCCGCTCCAGCCGATTGAGGACAAAGAGCCGCAAGTCACCGCGAGGGTAAAAGAATTACTGCAAAAATTTGTTGCAGGCACCGCCGACTCCAATCTTTTTACGAAGGAAGCGCAGGCCGTCATTTTCCCCGAAGGAGCGCAACGATTCAGCGAGTTGCTGAAACCTCTCGACACACTCAATCAGATCCGGCTTGTTGAACGCAAAGACGAAGACGGCCTTCGCGTTTATCGTTACCGGCTTACCTACAAAGACGAGCTCCTGCTCCTTGCGGTAAGTTTGACCAAAGAAGATAAGATCGCGGGAATCGATGCGGAGCCGGAGTAAATGAGTGTCGCTGAAGCGTAGCGCGGACTTCCAGTCCGCAAACTAAGGCAGGCAGGATGCCTGCGCTACTATTATCTTCGCGATCGTGAAAGTTTTTCGAGAGTAATACTATACTTCTGCTTTCAAGCCACCCAAATAATTCACACAACTAACCGGCGTTCATCAATCCATCGATCCAATTAACAAGGCCATGACAATTTCCTCTCGAGTAAAGAAAGCCACCTTCCTCCAACTCGCGTTCATGATTTACGGCGCGGCGTGCGCGGGCGCGTTTGGGTTGGAAGACATGATTTCGACTGTCGGGCCCGGCATCGCGATCATCACGCTCATGATCATGCCCTTCATCTTCAGCGTGCCGGTTTCATTTGCCGTGGCCGAGCTGACCACGATGCTGCCCGTGGAAGGAGGGCAGTATCGTTGGTCGCGCATGGCCTTCGGAGATTTTTGGGGATTTCAAGCGGGCTGGTGGTCGTGGATGAGCGGCGTGGTCACGAACAGTTTGTTCGCGGTGCTGTTCACGGACTATTTGAAGAATTGGATTCCACAAGTTGAAAGCGGCCTGCCGCATTGGCTCGCGTGCCTCGCGTTGATTTGGGGATTGCACTATCTCAATTTGCGCGGTATCGACGTCGTCGGCAGGTCTGCGATATTGCTCAGTATTATTTTGTTAATGCCGTTCGTAATCATGATCGTGCTCGGCATTGCGCAATGGCAACATAATCCTTTTGCGCCGATGTTTGCGCCCGGCAAAAATCTGCTCACGGGTTTCGGCAGCGCGCTCGTGCTCGCGATTTGGTTGTACTCCGGCTATGACAAACTCTCCGCGGCCGCGGAGGAAGTGGAGAATCCGCAGCGCGTTTTTCCGCCCGCGCTGTTGTTCGCGGCAACGCTGGCAATGTTGAGTTATGTGTTGCCGACCGTTGCGGGTCTCGCCGCGCTGGGCAATTGGCAAGAATGGAAGGTGCCTTATTTCTCCACGGCCGCGGCTTTGATGGGCGGCGCGTGGCTCGGCCATTTCATGACGTTTGGCGCGCTGTGCAGCAACGCGCTCTTGTTGAATGTGACCATGCTCGCGGCTTCGCGTTATCCTTTCACACTCGCGCAAGACGGTTTTCTGCCCAAACGCCTCACGCGCATTCACGCGCAATTCGGCACGCCTACGCTGGCCTTGCTGTTTGGAAGCATCACCTATAGCCTGCTTGCGTTGTTTGATTTCACCCAGCTTCTGATTATCTATTCGTGGTTTCAAATGTCGAGCAATCTGTTGTTGTATGCAAACGTGTGGGCTATGCGGCGCACGCACGCGAGCTTGCCGCGCCCGTTCAAGATTCCTTTTGGCAAGCCGGGCTTGTTGCTCGCGATGATTCCGACTTACCTCATCGCGCTCGTGGCCATGGGCAGCACGGTGTGGAGCGAAGGCGTGTTCGATACGAAGCAATTCCTGATCGCAAGCGCAGCATTGCTCTCCGGGCCGGTGGTGTTTTTCGGGGTGAAGGGGATAAAGCGCTGGCAAAGGCGAGGAGCTTTTGAATAGCACGCTGAAAACCGAAGCCCTGCGGGCAGCACACGGATCAAAAACGCACACTGCACGAGCTTTATCCGAGTGTGTTTTTCGATCCGCGTGGAAACTCAAAAGAAGTGTGTAGCCACAAGAAACTTTCAGAGTTTTATTCTGAGTTTGAAAAGTTAATCGCCCAACGCGGACTCACTATGTCAAGTTAAAAGATCATTGCTTGAGATTTTTTTGCTGTGCCATGTGGCTGCGGGCGCGTTGGGCCAGGAACAGGTTTTCATCGTAGCAGGTTCTCGTCTGCCACATCGCGAACAGGACGCGCAGATGCACGTTGGCCAAACAGCGCAACGCGTGGTTGTGTTTATGGCCCGCACTTCGGTGCTGTTGATAATAGGCCCGCGCCCAACGCGCTTCGTGGAGCGAGCTCAAGGCCAGGTAGTGCATGGTGTCGCGGCAGAACTTGTTGCACGCGCGGCGAAAGTAAACCACGTGGAAATTTTTGCCGCTTTTCTCCGTGACCGGGCAAGTTCCCGCGAGCGCTTGCAGGTCGCGGACGTCGGTGTACAACGCGCGGTTGTCGCCAAAGAGCGCGAGCAAACGCGCGGCCGTCACCGTCGCCACGCCCGGATAGCTGAGAAAAATTTTGCCGTCCGGGTGTTGCGCCACGAGTTCTTCCAGACGTTGCGCATAGTGATGGGCTTTGAAAAACGCCGCGAGCTCTTCCGGCGGGAGTTGCGCGGCCGCGGCAAAATCCGGATAGGCGCACCAAAACGC
>Ga0247727_10018824_pt1 | contig 10790 bp, 5 predicted proteins | sample WisWelCaveWW1625_FD_202498 | JGI IMG/M metagenome (GOLD analysis project Ga0247727, IMG submission 202498) | Biofilm microbial communities from Wishing Well Cave, Virginia, United States - WW16-25 | ecosystem: Environmental > Aquatic > Deep subsurface > Groundwater > Cave microbial mat | place...
CGACGAAAGCTTCCCGCTGCGAGGCGGTAAACGGAATGGAGCGCTCCAGGCGGGAGATCTGGATCCGCGTGCGGGCCAGAGAGAACTTCAGCCGCCGCATCTCCTTGGGCTTCTTGTTGCGGGGGATGGACAGGTATTTCTGCCGTAACTGCTGGTACTTCTTTTGCAGCCGGCCGATCTGCTCGATGGCCCCCAGCACCTTCTGGAGCCGGGCCTCGAGCACCTCATCGGTGGCCTCCTCTTCGCTCAGCACCACCACTTCGCGGATGGAGCGGTCGCCCCGCCGGAGCTCCTCGCTCAGCTCGAGCAGGGCCTGCACCACGATGGGGGACCGCGACAGCGCCTTCAGCACCGCGTTCTGGCCCCGTTCGATGCGCCGCGCGATCTCCACTTCTCCGGCCCGCGTGAGCAGCGCCACCGATCCCATCTCGCGCAGGTACATCCGCACCGGGTCGTTGGTTTTCTCCATCGACGCGGCGGCCAGCTCCACGTCGGTGAGATCTTCGGTGACTTCCTCGGACTTGCGGTCGAGATCGATCTTGTCGTCGAGCGGCGGCTCCTCGAGCACCTCCATGTCGGAGGCGTCCAGAGTCGCCAGCACGGCGTCCACCTCTTCGCCGGGGGCGAGGCTCTCCGGCGCCTCGTCGGCCGACTCGTCGTACAGCAGGTATGCTTTATCTTTGCCCCTGGCCATCAGTTGACGCCCGGATCCCGTTGGTCATCGACCTGAGGGGACCGTACAACTCATTCTACACCAAATTGGCGGAGCGTCTGTCAAGAGTGGGTAGTGTCTGACAAGAGTGGGCTGCGGCCGATTGGGTCGACTGGCCCATCACTTCATGTCGCGGACCCCCGAGCGGCGCCGCGGCTCTCCATCTCCTGTTTCAGCCGAAGCAGGCGCAGCGCCTCCTGCTGGTTGCCGCTCTTCTGCGCTTCCTGAATCTGTTTGTGCAGCGCCTTCTGGCGCGCCTGCCGGGCCGAGGCTTCGAGCGCCTGAAGCGCCGAGCGTCCCTGCTGGAGGTCGGGCAGCTCGGCGCTGTCGGCGAACACGGTCTCGGCCAGGGTTCGCCGGTCGGACTCCGACAAGCGGGCTTCGAGGGCGGTGACATCGAAGCGCTCCCCGGAAGCGCACAGCGCCGACAGCGCCCGGATGATGCCGGCCGACGCCATCTCGTCGAGGGCTCCGCTCTGTTCCACCTCGCCCAGCAACGCCGCGCGCGCATCGTCTCTTTCGAGCAGCAGGCGCAGCAACACGCGCTCGGCCGGCTTCAGGCCCGGCTGCGGAATCGACGCCGGCGCCGGCTCGCGTCTCTCGGCGGCGGCGCGGCGGAAGCTCTCGAGCACCAGCCCCGCATCCACGCCCAGCCGGTCAGCCAGGTCGTTCACCAGCGCCACCCGCTCGATCTTGTTGGCGATGCGATTCACCGCCGGCATGAGCGACTGAAAGGCCGCCACCCGGCCCTCGGCGGTTCGGGCGTCGTATTGCTGGCGGGCGCGATCGGCCAGCCAGAAGTAATAGTTCGGCGCCTGCTCGAGAAGCGCTTCGTAGGCCGCGGCGCCCTGGCGGCGGCAGAACTCATCCGGATCGAGTCCCTCGGGCAGGCTGAGCACCCGCGCGTGCAGGCCCTCGTCGAGCAGCAGCAGGATGGACCGCTCGGCGGCGGCGCGCCCGGCGGCGTCGGGATCGAAGTTCACCGCCACGGTGCGGGCGTGACGGCCGAGCATCCGGATCTGCTCGGCGGTGAGCGCGGTGCCACAGCTCGCCACCACCTCTTTCACCCCGGCCCCCCACACCCCGATCGCGTCCATGTAGCCTTCCACCAGCACCACGCGCTCCCGCTTGCGCATGAACTCCCGCGCCCGGTGCAGGTTGTACAGGACGGAGCTCTTGCGGTAGATGGCCGACTCCGGGGAGTTCAGGTACTTGGGCTGCTGCTCGGCCTCGAGCGCGCGTCCGGCGAAAGCGATGAGCTTGCCGCTCTCGCCGGTGATGGGAAACATGAGGCGGTTGCGAAAGCGGTCGTACCAGCCCGGCCCGTCCTGGCTCTTCACCACCAGGCCGCCGGCCTCGAGCTGGTCGGCGGTGAATCCCTCGCTCTCGAGCGCTCGCGTCAGGCGGCCTCCGCCGGGCGCACAGCCTAGCCCGAACTCGGCGGCCGCCTCCGGCGTCAGGCCGCGCTTGTGCAGGTAGTCCCGGGCGGGTTTTCCGTCAGCGGTCTCGAGCTGGGCCCGGAAAAAGCGCTGGGCGATCTCGTGCATCCGGTAGACGGCGGCCCGCAGTTTGGTCTGCTCGTCGGCCATGGCCTCCGAGCCGCGCTTGGGCATGGGGATGCCGTGCTGCTCGGCCAGCGTCTTGAGCGCCTCGAAGAAGCTCATTCCTTCGAGCTCGATCAGGAACTGGAACACGTCGCCGCCCTTGCCGCACCCGAAACATTTGAAGATCTGCAGTCCCGGATGCACGCTGAACGACGGCGTCTTCTCGGAATGGAACGGGCACAGGCCGACCCAGCGGGCGCCTTGCTTCTTCAGCCGCACGTAGTCGGCGATCACCCGGACGATGTCGACCTGGGATTTGACGCGGGGGGCGAAGTCCATAGGACCGGTCAGCCGCCGGTTTCCTCTCGCACCAGTTGTAGCACTTCCGCGCCGTAGCGTTCAACCTTTCTGGAGCCCACGCCTGAAATCGCGGCGAGGGCGCCGGGAGCGGCCGGACGAAGGGAGGCGATGGCCCGCAGGGTGGAGTCGTGGAACACGATGTAGGGCGGCATCTGGTCCCGTCGTGCGATCGCCAGGCGCCACGTCCGGAGCTTTTCGAACAGCGCTTCGGATCCGGCCACCACCGACTCCGGGGCGGGCGCTTTGCGCGGACGTCTCTCGCGGGCGTGGGGCGCGGGGTCCGTCACCGGGCCGGCGTCGAAGCGCGGCTCGGCTGTCCGTCGATCGCGCCGGCGGCGGGCTCTTGCCGGCCGCTGGGCCTCCTCGGCCTCGACGAACCACTCCGGCGCGGCGCCGCAGACGTCGCACATGCCGCAGACCCGCGACCGCGCCGGTTGTCCGAAGTGCCGGCAAATGGCGACATGGCGGCACTGCGCGCTCTCGGCGTAGTTGCGGATGTCGTGGTAGCGTTCCCAGGCCCGGCGGCGCTCGACCTCGTCGGCGGTCTGCTGGATGAAATGAGCCAGCACGCCGGCGTCGCGCCCCTTCCAGGCCAGCAGGCAGTCGCTGAGCTCCCCGTCGCGGCCGGCCCGGCCTGCCTCCTGGTAATACTGCTCGATCGATTTCGGCAGCGACAGGTGGATTACGGCGCGCACGTCCGGCTTGTCGATGCCCATGCCGAAGGCGATGGTGCCTACCAGTACCGAGGGCAAGCCGGCCATCCATTGTTCCTGGGCCGACCGCCGCAGCTCGGCCGGCATCTGGGCGTGGTAGGCGGCTGCCGGGATTCCGCGCCCGGAGAGCTTCTCGGCCGTCTGCTCGACCACCGCGATGGTGGATGCGTAGACGATCACGCTCGATCCGGAGTGCGCCTGGAGCGCGGCCTCAAGCAGCCGCCACTGCAGATCGCCCTCGGTCCTGCGGGCCAGGTATCGGAGGTTCTTCCGCTCGAAGCTGCGAATGAACCGGGCGGCGTCGGCCATGCGCAACTGGGCTAGCATGTCGTGACGGACGCGCTGGGTGGCGCTGGCCGTGAGCGCCATGATGGGGGCCCGCGGATGCCACTCCCTGAGCTCGGTCAGCCTGCGGTAATCGGGCCGGAACTCGTGCCCCCACTCCGAGATGCAGTGCGCCTCGTCGATGGCCCAGTAGCAGACCGGGATGCGGCGGACGAGCTCGACGGTGTCGTCGCGCAGCAGCCGTTCCGGCGCCAGGTAGAGCAGCCGGACGTTGCCGGCGCGGGTCTGGTCGAGGATGCGCCGCTGTTCCGGATAGGGTGTGGCGCTGTTGAGCGCGGCCGAGGGGATGCCGCGCCGGTTCAACTGCTCCACCTGGTCCTTCATCAGCGCGATCAGCGGCGACACCACGACCGCGGTTCCGGGCAGGAACAGCGCCGGCATCTGGTAGCAGAGGGATTTGCCGCCGCCGGTAGGCATCACCACCGCGGCGTCGCGCCCGGCCAGCACCGCCTCGATGACTTCCTGCTGCAGGGGCCGGAACTCCCGCGACCCCCAGTAGGTTTCAAGCGCTTCGAGCAGGGCCTCGCGGCTGACCTCGACCATCCGTATCAACCATCCGTATCAATTTGACAGCCCGGCGGCTCTGCTGTCAAAATAAAATCACGTGCGCAAGTGGCGGAATTGGCAGACGCGCTAGATTCAGGTTCTAGTCCTCGCAAGGGGGTGGAGGTTCAAGTCCTCTCTTGCGCACCAATCTCTCATGATCGGGCGGGACGGCGACCGCCGGGCGACCTCGGTGAAGCCCGCCCCTCGGAACGCCGCTGCTGTTCCGGTCCAGGCGAAGGCGTCGGGCATGATGCTTTGGCGCGGCTCGACCGGATAACCCTCCACGATGCGGGCGCCGCGCAGCCGCGCGTAGCCGACCGCGGCCTCCAGCAGCCGGCCGCTCACCCCTTTGCGGCGGAATGGCCGCGCCACGAAGAAGCACGTCACGCTCCACACCGGCTGCGCGTCGATGGGCTGGAGGGAGCGGGAGCGCTCGAGCACCGGGTAATCGGCGCGAGGGCCGAGGGCGCACCAACCGATCGGCCGTCCGTCGGCGTAGGCCAGCAGTCCGGGCGACGGCCCCGCCTGCACGATTTTCCGAAACGCAGCCTTGTTTGCGGATCCCTTCTGCCGGGTCCACTCGGACCGCGCCAGGCGCCACCACATGCACCAGCAGCCGCCGCAGGCGCCGCGTTCGCCGAACAGCTCCTCGAGATCCGGCCAGCGCTGGGGGATGAGAGGATGGAACTGGAGCTTCACTTGATTCCGACCACCATCCAGTCGACGCCCAGCAGGGATTCCACCCTCGTCTCGCGAAAGCCGGCGTCGCGCAGCCAGCCGCAGCAGTCGGCCCCGCAGTAGTCGAACCCGCCCGGCGTCTCGATCAGCATATTCAGGCTCATCAGCAGGCCCATGACGTTGTGGCGGCGATCGTCGTCGATGAGCATTTCGTGGATGAGCAAGGCGCCTCCGGCAGGCAGCGCCTGGTAGGCCTTAGCAATCAGCATCCGCTTCTCTTCCAGATTCCAGTCGTGGAGGATGTGGCCCATGATGAGCACGTCGGCCTGGGGCAGCGGATCGCGGAAGAAGTCGCCGGGATAGAAGCGCAGCCGGTCGCTCAAGCGGAAGGCGGCCACGTAGTCGTCGAAAATCGGTCCGACCACGGGCAGGTCGTATCCCCCGCCGGAGAGGTGGGCATGGGCCAGCGCCACCACCACCGGCACGGCGCCCTGGGCGGCCCCGATGTCGATGAACGTGCGGTGGCCGGCCCAAGGGAATTTCTGCGCGATGGCGCGGGCCGCGCCCAAAGAGATGCCGGTCATGGCGCTCAGGAACAGCCGCAGCCGGTGGGGATCGCTGTAGAGCTTGCCGAAGAAGCTCTCCCCGCGCTTGGCCTCGTTCTGCGGCAGGCCGGTGCGCAGGGCGTCGGTGAGCGACCCCCAGAATCCGTACAAGCGCTCGTTGGCCATCTCCAGCATGCCGCCGGCATAGGTCGGCTTGGCGCGATCCAGAAACAAATCGGTCTCGGGGGTGTTCGCGTAGCGGCCGTCGGTTCGCTCGAGCATTCCCAGAGCCACCAGGGCATCGAAAAAGTCTTGGGCGCTGCGGGCGTGGATGCCGAGCCGCTGCCGGAGCTGCTCTCGATCGAGGGGGCCTTTGGTCAGCTCCGTAAACAGCCCCAACTCGATAGCGCTCAGCAAGGTCTTGGATCCCCAGAAGCCGAGGGCGGTCTGCATGATCCGCTCGGGTGTCACAGGATTGCTCATGTTTCGAAAACCTCCACGCGCGTCGTAATCTCTTCCCGCGGAATCAGCGCCGACCAGTAGGCGACCACCTCGTGCACGGCGGGCTTGCCCTCTCCGAAGCCGGTGGCGGTGGGCGGACCGTTCAGCACCAGCGGGACCACTTCCCGGGTGAATCGCTCGACGGCGTCGCGGCCGGGATCGCGGACGCCGATGCGCAACTGCACTTCCGGCGGCTCCGTGACGGCCGGGGCGATGGGACCGTGGCAGGCGTTGACGCCGAGCAGCTCGGTGTGGACCTCGTCGAACCGCAGGCCCAGACGGTCGAGGCGCTGCCGGACGATCCGGTCGGCGGCCTCGGCTTTCTCCCGCGCCTGCGGCCAACTGTAGACCATCGTGCCGACCGCCTTCCAGCCGGCGGAGTAGGCGATGGAGGCCTTCAGGTACGGAGTGCGCGGGCGGCCCCGGATGCCGCTGACCTCCACGCGGTCCGGGCCGGCGTCGCGCAACTGGATGGAGGTGAAATCGGCGATGCAGTCCGGAGTGATGTACTGGCGCGGGTCGCCCAGCTCGTAGAGAAGCTGCTCCTTGACGACGCCGGCCGAGACGCGCCCGCCGGTGGAGGCGTGCTTGGTCACTGCGAAGGTCCCGTCGGGCCGGGCTTCGACGATGGGGTAGCCGATGCCGGCGAGGTCGGGAATGGATTGCCAGTCGACCTGGCAGTTGCCGCCGGTGGTCTGGGCGCCGCACTCGATGATGTGGCCGGCGATGGTTCCGGCGGCGAGGCGGTCCCAGTCCTCCACACCCCAGCCGAAGTGCTGGACCATGGGGGCCAGCGTCAGCGCCGTGTCGGTGGAGCGCCCGGCGATGACCACGTGGGCGCCGGTGGCGAGCGCCTCAGCCAGCGGAAATGCCCCCAGGTAGGCGTTGGCGCTGAGCACACGGGGACGAATCTTCTCGAGGGGCTCGCCGGTGTCGAGGTCGCGCAATTCGAGGCCCCGCGCGAGCATGTCGTCGAGCCGGTCGAAGATGTCGTCGCCGGTGAGGACGGCGACCTTGAGTCTGGGCGCAGCTTCGAGCACCGCCTTGGCGCACGCCCGCGGGTTGACGCCGCCGGCGTTGGCGACGACCCGCGTCGAGCCGAGCCGCGGCCCGATCCGCGCCATGAGCGACACGAAGTCCCGCGCATAGCCCAAAGCCGGGTTCCCGCGACGCTGCTTCTGGAGAATGGACATCGTGATTTCGGCCAGGTAGTCGAGGGCCAGGTAGTCGATCGGCCCCTGCTCGAGCTGGCGCACGGGGGCTTCCAGCCAGTCGCCCCAGAAGCCTTGTCCGTTGGCGATGCGGATCATGCGAGGTCGGAAACTTGAAGCAAGAAGTCAGGGTACCATTTCTCGGCGCGACCGCGCGCGAGACCAACCCAATCGGCCGCAGCCCAACTGACTGGACAACGCAGCCTTGGTGTGTCATACTGATGCCAGGGTGGGTAGTGCAACAGGGGGTTCTGATGCACTACGCCAGGTTTCGCGCGATCACCATGGTGTTTTTGGTCTGCCTGAGCGGTTCCTTGCGGGCACAATTGGCCGGCCGCCTGAGCGGGTCGATAACAGACGCGGCCGGGGCGGCTGTCCCCGGGGCGGCGGTGGAGCTGTTTCTCGCCGGCGGCGCGTCGCCGGTGCTGGCCGGGACGGCCACCGCGGAGGGTCTGTACCTGTTCACCAGCGTGCGCCCGGACTTCTATGACCTGTCGGTCAAGGCTCCCGGTTTCGCCCCCTTCCTTCTTCGCCGCGTCAAAGTGGATCCGGCCCTGGAGACGGCCGCGCCGCCGATCCGACTGCAAGTGGAGGCGCTCGAGCAGAGGGTGGAGGTCACCCTGGTTGCCGAGCCGGTGCAGACCGCCAGCTACGCCATCACCTCGACTCTCACGCAGCAGCAGGTCCGGAGCCTGCCGGTGCTCGACCGGCAGGTGAGCAACCTGTTTCGCACGCAGGCGGGGGTGACGCAGGGGCGCGGCACAACGGTGATCAACGGACTGCGGTCGACCTACGCCAGCCTCACGCTGGACGGCATCAACGTGCAGGACAATTACATTCGGACCAGCGGCCTGGACTACATCCCCAGCCGGTTCACCATCGAGCAGGTGGCCGAGTTCAGCGTGACCAGCTCGAATGCCAACGCCTCGATCGGCGGGGGCGCGGCGCAGATCGTGCAGGCAACGCCGTCAGGGTCGAACCAGTATCACGGCGCGGTCTACTGGTACAACCGCAACAGCGCCGCCGCGGCCAACACCTGGTTCCGGAACCGCGACCGGGTGGACCGTCCGGCGCTCAACCAGAACCAGGCCGGAGCCTCGTTCGGGGGCCCCGTCCGCAAGGACCGGCTGGTGTTCTACGCCAACTACGAAGCCTACCGGCTGCGCCAGCAGACGTTGCGCAACCGCACCATCCTTACGCCCGAAGCGCGGGAGGGCCTGTTCCGCTATCGCGCCGGGGGCGATATCCGGCAGGCGAATCTGCTTGCCCTGCGGGGTTTTTCGATCGATCCGTTGATCGGCGCATTGCTTGCGCAGCTCCCGGCCGGCGGCAACAACCCGCGGCTGGGGGACGGGCTGAACACCACGGGCCTCTCCTTCAACGGGCGCAACAACACCGATCGCAATGCGGTTACCGGCAAGCTCGACTATTTCGCCTCCCCACGCCACACTTTCAGCGCCACCTACCTCCGCAACACCGACGCGATCGACCGAGGCGACCTGGCCAACGATTTTCAGGTAGCGCCGCCGGTCCAGAACGACGTGGCCAACACGCTGGTGAGTCTGAGCTGGCGGTCGGCGCCGCGGGCCACCCTCACCAACGAACTGCGCGGCGGCTTTCTGCGGGCCACCGTGCCGTTTCAAATCACCACCGGGTTTCCGTCCTTCCTGGCCTCGGGCCTGGCCTTCAGCAACCCGGTCAACACCTACCAGGGCAACGGGCGGAACACGAATACCTACTCGGTCCAGGACAACGCCAGTTGGGTGAAGGGCCGGCACAGCGTGGCCTTCGGCTTTCAGGGCCAGTGGATTCGGATCCGGTCCTACAACGACACCAATCGCGTGCCCACCTACAGCCTGGGCATCAGCGCCGCCAATACCACCGGGCTGACGCCGGCGGACTTACCCGGCGTCGGCGCGCAGGACCTGGCGGCGGCCAACACGCTGTACGTCACGCTGGCCGGCATCGTGAACGGCTACACGCAGGCGTTCAACGTCACCGGCCGCGCCTCCGGTTACGTGGGCGGCGCCACCAACGCGCAGAACTATCGCAACGACCTGTACGCGGGCTACGCGCAGGACAACTGGCGCCTGCTGAGCCGGCTCACGCTGAACCTGGGTGTGCGATACGAGTACTACCAGCCGGTGGACGAGGGCGACGGGCTGCATCTGCAGCCCCGGCTGATCGACGGGAACTACATTGGCACACTGCTCTCCAGGCACACCCTGGATTTCGCCGGCCGGGCCGTTGGGCGGCCGTTCTACGGGCCGGACCGGAACAACTTCGCCCCCAATGCGGGCTTTGCCTGGGACGTATTCGGCAAGGGAGGAACCGTGGTGCGCGGCGGCTACAGCATCGCGTTCGTGAACGAGGAGCTGTTTGCGACCATCAACTCGCTGGCCTCCAACGCGGGTCTGTCCACCACCGTGCAGGACGTGCGGCTGAACGGCCGCCTGAGCTCCCCGCCGCCCATCCCGGTCCCGGTGTTTCGCGTGCCCCGGACGATCGCCGACAACTACGCGCAGTCGGTGAACAACATCGGGGGCTCGATTGATCCGAACCTGCGCGCTCCCTACGTCCAGCAGTTCAACCTGGGGGTGCAGCAGGAAATCGGCGGCGGCGTGATGGAGGTCCGCTTTGTCGGCAATCACGGGACCAAGCTCTATCGCGTGATCGACCACAACCAGGTCATGGTGCGGGAGAACGGGTTTGTGGAGGACTTCCTGCGCGCGCGGAGCAACGGTTTCCTCTCCCAGGCTGCCGGCGGGGGCTTCAACCCTGCCTACAACCCGGCGGTGGGGGGCAGCCGGCCTCTGCTGCTGTTCCCGCAGTTGCCGCAGGGAGGGCTGCTCACCAACGCGACCGTGATCGCCAACATCCTGCGCGGGGAGGCGGGAACGCTGGCCCAGTTCTATCAGACCAACCGGGTCAACGGCCCCATTAACTTCTTCCCCAACCCGGACGCGATTCAGTTGCGGGGCTTGACCAACTACAGCAACTCGACCTACCACTCTTTGCAGGCGGAGTTCCGGAAGCGAACCCGGGGCGGCCTGCAGTTGCAGGGCAACTACGTATTCTCGAAGGTGCTGAGCGATTCGGCGGGCGTCACCGACCGGTTCGAGGAGTTTCTGGACATCCGCAACGCGGCCATTGAGCGGGCTCGCGCTCCCTTCGACCTGACGCACGTCTTCAAGGCGAACGGGTACTACGAGCTGCCGGTGGGGCGGGGCAAGCGATTCAGCGGCGGCCGCCTGGAGCGGCTGATCGGCGGGTGGGCCCTGAGCGGCATCCTGGTGTGGCAGTCGGGCACGCCGTTCTCGATGCTGGCGCCGCGGGGAACCTTGAACCGGGCGGCGCGCTCGGCCAGCAACACCGCCACCACGCTGCTCAGCGGCAGTGAGCTCGAGCGCAACGTGGTGGGCTTGTACTTCACCGGAAACGGGCCCTACTTCATCAACCCGGCGGCGCTGGCCTCCGATGGCCGGGGAGTGGGGGCCGACGGCGCGGCCGCTTTCAGCGGCCAGGCTTTCTTCAACCCGGAGCCGGGAACGCTGGGCGCTTTGCAGCGGCGCATGTTCTCAGGGCCGTCGTTTCTCGGACTGGACGCGTCGGTGTTGAAGAACATCCGTCTCACC
>Ga0247727_10018825_pt1 | contig 10789 bp, 7 predicted proteins | sample WisWelCaveWW1625_FD_202498 | JGI IMG/M metagenome (GOLD analysis project Ga0247727, IMG submission 202498) | Biofilm microbial communities from Wishing Well Cave, Virginia, United States - WW16-25 | ecosystem: Environmental > Aquatic > Deep subsurface > Groundwater > Cave microbial mat | place...
GAAAACGAAGGACTCATTGTGCGCTTTACCGGAATCGGGAAAGTAAAAACACAATCCATCCTGTATGGCTCACGGGCATATCGAGGAATGCAAATCACTTTGGAATTGGGCTGATGAAAACGCTGAAAGACATATTATATAAGGCAAGCCTGCTGGAAGTTTCCGGCACAACGGATCGCAATATTTCCGCGCTCACCTTTGACTCGCGTAATGTGACGACAGATTCGCTTTTCATTGCGGTGAAGGGAACGCAGACGAACGGGCATCAATACATTTCGCAGTCAATCGAAAAAGGCGCGGTTGCAATTGTGTGCGAAGAATTGCCGGAAAAACTTTCAAAGAACGTCACGTATGTCAAAGTAAAAGACAGCTCCATCGCGCTCGGAATTATTGCACACAATTTTTTTGATGAGCCTTCCGCAAAGTTGAAGGTTGTCGCGGTAACAGGGACTAACGGCAAAACAACAACGGTGACGCTGCTCTACCGCATGATGCGCCAGTTGGGATACAAAGCTGGTTTGCTTTCTACTGTGCAGAATCAAATCAACGATGCAGTCATCCCTGCCACGCACACAACTCCGGATGCGATTCAATTGAATGGTTTGCTCGCCAGAATGGTGAGTGAAGGTTGTCAGTATTGTTTTATGGAAGCAAGCTCTCATGCCATTGTGCAGCACCGCGTACAGGGGTTGCAATTTGCCGGAGCCGTTTTCACCAACATCACGCACGACCATCTTGACTACCACAAGACATTCAAGGAATACATCGAAGCCAAAAAGAAATTGTTTGATGAACTCCCGGCAGGCTCATTCGCGCTCGTCAATCTTGACGACCGCAACGGGATGGTGATGGCGCAAAACACGAAAGCAAAAGTTTACACCTACAGTTTGAAAAAGGCGTCTGATTTCCGGTTGAAAATTCTGGAGAGCGGATTCAACGGACTTTTAGTCAATATAGATAATCAGGAAGTGTACGCCCGGCTCATCGGGGAATTCAATGCCTACAACATTCTGGCAGTGTATGCGACTGCCACTTTGCTCGGCATTGAAAAAATGCAGGCGCGGAAAGCCATCAGCAGCCTGAATGCTGCGGAAGGAAGATTCGATTATTTCATTTCTCCGAAAAAGAAAATCATTGGCATCGTTGATTACGCTCACACGCCCGATGCGCTGAAAAATGTGCTTTCATCCATCAATGCAATTCGCACCGGCAATGAGCAGGTGATAACGGTGGTCGGCTGCGGAGGAAATCGCGATAAGCAAAAACGTCCCGTGATGGCGCGCATCGCGTGCGAATTAAGCAGCAAGATCGTACTGACGTCTGACAATCCGCGCAATGAAAACCCGGAGGATATTCTGCACCAGATGCAGGAAGGCGTAACGCCTCAGTGCAAGCGGAAAGCCCTGTCAATCGTGGATAGGAAAGAGGCTATCAAAACCGCCTGCTCGCTTGCGCAGCCGGGTGACATCATCCTGCTGGCGGGAAAAGGTCATGAAAAGTACCAGGAAATCGCAGGGAAAAAATATCCGTTTGACGACAAGGAAATTTTAAAAGCAACAATGAAAGATTTTGACCAGTAATGCTGTATCACCTTTTTGAATATCTGCAAGGCTTCACTGACCTACCGGGCGCGGGATTGTTTCACTATATCTCATTCCGCGCTGCAGCGGCAATACTTCTGTCTCTCACCATCTCGATGGTTTTTGGAAACAGGCTGGTGAAAATGCTGAAGCGATTACAGGTGGGTGAAACCGTGCGCGACCTCGGTTTGCAGGGGCAAAAAGAAAAAGAGGGGACACCCACCATGGGAGGACTCATCATTCTCGGAGCGATTCTCATTCCTGCAATTCTTTTCGCACGCCTCGACAACATCTATATCCTGCTGATGCTGCTCACCACCGTGTGGATGGGCTTCATCGGATTTTTGGATGACTACATCAAGGTTTTTAAAAAAGATAAAAGAGGTCTTGCAGGAAAATTCAAAATAGTGGGGCAAGTGGGATTAGGATTGATTGTCGGAGTCACCTTGTTCTTCAGCAAGGAGGTGGTTATCAGCGAAAAAGTTTCTGAAGATGTGGTCTTGCAGGCGAATGCTTTTGACCCGGATGAGATCCGCAAAGTGAGAGATCAGTATTATGTTGACACCAAGGGGACGCTCACCACGATTCCATTTGTCAAGGAGCATGAAATTGATTACTCGGAGATGCTCTCTTTTCTCGGTGGCGACTACGCGCAATGGGGCTGGGTTGTTTTTATCCCGATTGTGATTTTCATTGTCACCGCGGTTTCTAACGGGGCGAATCTTACGGATGGCTTGGATGGACTCGCTACCGGCACCTCCGCCATCATCGGAGCAACGCTGGGCGTATTCGCCTACGTTTCCGGCAACATCATTTTCTCCGATTATCTCGATATCATGTACATCCCCAACTCAGGCGAGCTGGTGGTTTACGCTGCCGCATTCATCGGGGCGTGTGTCGGATTCCTTTGGTACAACGCTTATCCCGCGCAGGTTTTCATGGGCGACACCGGCAGCCTTGCCATAGGGGGCATCATCGCAACGCTCGCCATCATGCTTCGAAAAGAATTATTGATACCGATTCTCTGCGGAATTTTTTTGGTCGAAAATCTTTCCGTGATGATGCAGGTGAGCTATTTCAAATGGACGAAAAAAAAATACGGTGAAGGCAGGCGCATTTTAAAAATGTCACCGCTGCATCATCATTATCAAAAATTAGGAATGAATGAATCGAAAATCGCAACGCGGTTTTGGATTATCGGAATCATGCTGGCGGTTTTCACGGTGGTGACGTTGAAGATTAGGTAACATGGCTAAGGACAAAAAAAATATTACAGTGTTGGGTGCTGCCGAAAGTGGAGTAGGAGCTGCTATCCTGGCAAAGAAACAGGGCTACAATGTCTTTGTGTCTGATTTTGGAAAAGTGAAAGACAAATACAAATCAGTTCTTGATGCCAGGAAAATAAAATGGGAAGAAGGAGGACATAACGAAGACCTTATTCTCCATGCAGATGAAATCATCAAAAGTCCGGGCATTCCGGAGAAGGCGCCAATCATGAAGGCGATTCGCAAGAAGAAAATTCCGGTAATCTCAGAAATCGAATTCGCGTACCGCTTTACCGATGCGAAGATTGTCGCCATCACCGGCAGCAACGGCAAGTCAACCACCACCAGTCTCACGTACCACATTTTCAAAAAAGCCGGATTAAATGTCGGTCTTGCTGGAAACATCGGATACAGCTTCGCCCGGCAGGTTGCAGAGCAAAAACACGATTACTATGTGTTGGAGATAAGCAATTTTCAATTGGATGATATCGTGGATTTCAAGCCGCACGTCAGCGTCCTGCTCAACATCACGCCTGACCACCTCGACCGTTACGAATACAAATTCGAAAACTACATCAATTCAAAATTCAGAGTTGCAGAAAATCAGACGAAGAGCGAATACTTCATTTACTGTTCGGATGATAAAGTGGTGACGGAGCATTTAAAAAAAAATCCCGTGAAGGCGACAGCGATGCCGTTCAGCTTAAAAAAAAAGCCCGGAAGCGTGGGCTACACCATCAAAGAGAAATTATTTGTTCACCATAAAAACCCATTTCAAATGTCTATCAGCGATCTGTCCTTAAGAGGAACACACAACACGTACAATTCGCTAGCAGCATGTCTCGCAGCGAGAACGTTCGACATCCGTAACGAAGTCATCCGCGAGAGCCTGGCGGACTTCAAAGGGCTGGACCACCGTCTTGAGTTCGTCTCGAAGATTGGTGGCGTGGAATATATCAACGACTCCAAAGCCACTAACGTGAACTCAACGTGGTACGCGCTGGAGTCCATGACCAAGCCCGTGGTTTGGATTATGGGCGGTGTGGACAAGGGCAACGACTACAGCGTGCTCGTTGACCTCGTGAGGAAAAAAGTGAAAGCCATCGTGTGCATGGGCGTTGAAAACCTGCGCATTCATGAGTCTTTTTCAAAGCACGTTGACCTCATCGTTAACACCATGAGCGCAAGAGAATGTGTGAAACTCGCTCACTACCTGTCCGACAAAGGCGATGTGGTGCTGCTTTCGCCCTGCTGCGCCAGCTTTGATTTGTTCCAGAATTATGAAGACAGGGGAAATCAGTTTAAAGAAGCGGTCAGGAATTTGTAAGTAAAACTGTTTGTGGTTTGTAGTTCGTGGTTTGTTGTTAATCAATTGATGCATCAAACCATAAACGACAAACCACAAACGACAAACGATTTAAAAATGCAAGCGCTCCTCAAAAAAATTCATGGTGACAAATATATCTGGCTTGTTGTGTTTCTGCTGTCCGTGTTTTCATTGCTTGCAGTTTACAGTTCCACCGGAACGCTCGCCTACAAATACCAGTCGGGCAACACCGAATATTATTTATTGAAGCATCTCTCTATTCTCGTCATCGGCTTGGGGCTGATGTATCTCGCGCATCTGGTTGACTACCGCTATTACTCCAGAATCGCGCAGCTCTTGTTATATGTATCGGTGCCGCTGTTAATTATTACTTTATTCATGGGGACAACGCTTAACACAACGCCTCGCTGGCTTACTCTGCCGGTAATTAATCTGACATTTCAAACGTCCGACCTTGCCAAACTCGCGCTCATTATGTTTCTGGCAAGGGTGATTTCCAAAAAGCAGGATATCATTCACGATTATAAAAACGCTTTCATCCCGATTATTCTGCCGGTGGTGGTCATTTGCATTTTGATTGCGCCCGCAAATCTTTCCACTGCGCTGATGCTCTTCACCACTTGTGTTCTTATTATGTTTATCGGTCGCGTGAAGATTGCACATATTGCTGCCATGGCAGGAATCATGATTGGAGTATTGTCTATCATGATTTTGATTCTGACGCTTACTCCGACAAGGGGCCGCCTGGAGACCTGGAAAAACAGGATTGAAAATTTCATGGACAAGGATTCGGAACCGTATCAGGTTACACAGTCGAAAATTGCAATTGCAAAAGGGGGCATCATTGGCAACGGTCCTGGAAACAGCCATCAAAGAAATTTTCTTCCGCATCCTTATTCGGATTTCATCTACTCCATTATTATTGAGGAATATGGATTGATGGGTGGCGCTCTGATGATCTTTCTTTACCTGCTTTTTTTATTCCGAACAATTAAAATAGTCGCTAAGAGTCCTAATGCCTTCGGAAGCCTGCTGGCAGTGGGTCTCAGCATCAGCCTTGTTTTACAGGCCATGATCAACATGGCGGTTGCCGTGAACCTTGTTCCCGTCACCGGGCAGACTTTGCCATTGGTGAGCATGGGAGGAACTTCATTGTTTTTCGTGAGCATCTCAGTCGGAATCATCCTCAGCGTGAGCCGGGATATTGAGCTGACGAAAGGAATGAAGCAGGAAGCTGATTCAAAAGATTCCAAAGAGTCAAAAGAGAAATCGCTTTCCGTTGAAATCACCAGTTAGAGTTTTGATTAGCGGAGGCGGCACGGGCGGGCATGTGTTTCCTGCAATAGCCATTGCTAATGCTTTAAAGAAGATTGACTCGTCAATTCAGATTCGCTTTATCGGGGCGCAGGGAAGACTGGAGATGCAAAAAGTGCCGGAAGCAGGCTATGAAATTGATGGCTTGTGGATCAGCGGTTTTCAGCGCGACAACATTTTGAAAAACCTGCTGTTGCCGGTAAAAATCATTTCCAGCCTGATGAAAGCCAACCGAATCATCCGGAAATTCAAGCCTGACGTGATGGTGGGCGTGGGCGGCTATGCGAGCGGTCCTGCGATGTATGTGGCTGCAAGAAAGGGAGTACCCGTTTTGATTCAAGAGCAAAACTCATTTCCCGGAGTCACTAATAAGATGATGTTGAAAAAAGCCGCCCGCTTTTGCGTGGCGTATGACGGAATGGAAAAATTTTTTCCGAAAGAAAAAATCATCAAAACAGGGAACCCGGTGAGGACAATTATCACTCACCTTCAATCGAACAAGCAGCGGAGCCTGAGGCATTTTGACCTTTCCCCGAACAAAAAAACGCTGCTTGTCATTGGCGGCAGTCTTGGATCAAGAACTATTAATGAAAGCATTCGTGACAGAGTGAAGGAAATTATTAACAGCGATATTCAGCTTATTTGGCAGACAGGGAAATTCTACTTTGAAAATGTAATTGCGTCAGTTCCGCAGCATCCCAACGTGCGAATTTTTGATTTCATCAAAGAGATGGATTTGGCTTATGATGCGGCTGACGTCATTATCTCCCGCGCGGGCGCGATTGCAATTTCTGAATTGTGCGTGGTGAAAAAGCCGGTGATTTTGGTTCCATCGCCCAATGTTGCTGAAGATCATCAGGCAAAAAATGCTTTAGCTCTTACAGAACAAAATGCTGCTTGGATGGTGAAAGATGTTGACGCAAAACAAACCTTGGTGAAAAAAGCGATTGAGCTGACTGGAAATTCGGAAGAGCAAAAAAAATTGAGCGTGAGCATTGAGAAGCTTGCTTTGCCGGATGCTGCTGAAAGAATTGCGAAGGAGATTTTGTCACTGGTGAAATAAAACCGAGACGTGGCAGGTTTTTGAAACCTGCCACGTCTTCGCTGGAGAAAATGCTTGACCTTACGAAAATCAAAAAAGCCTATTTCATCGGCATTGGCGGAATCGGCATGAGCGCTTTGGCAAGACATTTCAACAGCGAGGGTGTGCAGGTCTTTGGCTATGACAAAGTTCAAACAGAGCTAACTACGCAGTTGGAGAAAGAAGGTATGAGAATCAATTATGAAGACAAGGCGAAAAATATTCCGGAAGGAATTGACCTTGTCGTGTACACGCCCGCCATTCCGAAAGACCACAATCAGTACAATTACTTCCTGCAAAAAAATTACACCGTTAAAAAACGGTCGGAAGTGTTGCAGGAACTCACGCAGGATAAGTTCACGATTGCAATCGGAGGCTCGCACGGGAAAACTTCTGTCACAACCATGATTGCGCACGTCCTGAAAAGCACCGGCTACGACTGCACCGCTTTCTTGGGCGGCATTTCTCTCAATTACAACTCGAACTATCTGCGAGGGAAAAATAAAGTGGTAGTGGTGGAGGCTGATGAATTTGACCGCTCTTTTCTTCGGCTCAATCCCGACATTGCTGTCATTACCGCAGTGGACACTGACCATCTTGACATTTACGGCAGCCTGAAAAATATTGAAGATGCTTTTGTTGAGTTCACGCAAAAAGTGAAGCAGGACGGATGTGTCATTTCACAAAATAAAGTCGCCATTCTGCCGAAAGTGAAAAACAAAAAACTCATCACTTACAGCTTTGCCGATTCCTCGGCAGAATATTATGTCACGAATGCAACACTGAAAAAAGGCTCATTCACTTTTGACATTTCAGGAAAGGACGGAGAAAGGGAGATGAGTCTGCAAATCGGAGGCAGGCACAATGTGGAGAATGCGCTTGCAGCTTATTGTGTGGCGCGTCAGCTGGGTATTGGCAAAAGCAAAATCAAAAAAGCAATTGCCGGGTTCAAGGGAGTAAAAAGAAGATTCGAGTATGTCATTAAAACAAAATCTTTTGTTTTCATTGACGATTACGCCCACCACCCCGAAGAAATCAGAGCCTTGCTGGATGCGGTGCGCACGATTTATCCAGGCAGAAAAATCACTGTCGTTTTCCAGCCCCACCTTTATTCGCGCACCAAAGATTTGCATAAGGAATTTGCAGCATCATTAGATAAGGCGGATGAAGTCGTCCTTCTTGATATTTACCCCGCACGCGAAAAACCCTTGCCGGGTGTGAGTTCTGAGATGATTGCCCGTGAGATGAAAAATCAAAACAGGCACGTGATGTCTAAGGAAAAGCTGATTTCATTTTTGAAAAACAAAAAACCGGAAGTATTGCTGACGGTTGGCGCTGGAGATATTGATACGCTGGTTAACCCGATAAAAAAAATATTCGCATGAAATCCAAAGAATCAAAATTTCAACTCCGGCCTGTGCTGAGGGCTGCCGGCTGGATGATGGCTATTGTAGCTTTCTTCTCCGTGATGGGCGCTTCCATTGCTGATATTAAATCCAAAGAATGCAGAAATGTGTACATAAAAGTTGACCATGAGGAAGGATTATTTTTCGTGGATGATGAAGATGTAACTAACTCCATCAAAAATTTTTGTGAAGCGGATTTAAAGGGCATGCCGCTCAATGGCGTTGACTTCACGAATATGGAGCATAAGCTGGAATCCAATCCTTTTATACAAAGTGCGGAGATCTATTCAAGCACGAAAGGCGCGGTGCATGTGGATGTCCGGCAACGCGAACCACTCGTAAGGGTTGTCAACAATTCAGGTGTTAGCTATTATTTGGATGTGAACGGAGAGAAGATACCCACCTCGTTTAAATTTACCGCAAGGGTGGTGGTTGCGACCGGAAACATTGAAAACACTGATAACCCGGCAATTTTGGACGGATTGATGAGGCTTTGCCGGTTCATTGCCAATGACGAATTCTGGAAGGCGCAGTTTGAGCAGATTTATGTGAAGCAGGATGGCGAGTTTGAGTTGGTGCCGAAGCTCGGCAATCACATCATCCGGCTCGGAAGCGCGGATGACCTCGAACGGAAGTTTGACAAGCTGATGATTTTCTACAAAGAAGTTTTGAAAAATTTTGATGCAGACAATTACCGCATCATCAACCTGAAATATAACAACCAGATTGTTTGCACTAAAAATTCGCTCTGATGGATAACACGGAAAATGCATTGGGAGAAGTCGTTGTCGGGCTGGATATCGGCACAACCAAGGTTTGCGCCATTGTCGGGCGCATCACCGAGCATGAAAAAGTGGAAGTGCTGGGCATGGCTAAAACCGATTCGCTCGGTGTGATGCGCGGAGTGGTTGCCAACATCAGCAAGACGGTGGAAGCGATCGAGAAAGTGACGAAGGAAGTTTCGGAAAAAACGGGTGTCGCGATAAAAAAAGTGTACGTAGGCATTGCCGGGCAACACATCAAGAGCATGCAGCATCGCGGCATATTGATGCGCGATGATTCCGATTCTGAAATTTCGCGCGAAGATGTGAAGAGGCTGATTCTGGATATGCACAAGCTGGCGATGCCGCCCGGTGACCGCATCATCCACGTGCTGCCGCAGGAATTTATCGTTGACAACGAGCAAGGCATCAAAGAGCCGATAGGCATGGCAGGAAGAAGGCTGGAAGCCAACTTTCACATCATTACGGGACAGGTCACCGCAGCGCAGAACATCAACCGCTGTGTTGAAAAAGCCGGGCTTGAAGTGGCGGATTTGATTCTCGAGCCGCTTGCTTCATCGGCTGCGGTGCTGAGCCAGGAGGAAAAGGAAGCCGGTGTTGCGCTGGTGGATATCGGAGGGGGAACTACTGACATTGCAATCTTCCAGGATGGGATTATCCGGCACACAGCGGTGATTCCTTTTGCCGGAAACGTGGTGACGGACGATATCCGCGAAGGCTGCCTCATTATGCGCGAGCAGGCGGAGCGTTTAAAAGTGGAATTCGGTTCTGCATTTGCAACCGAAAACAATGACAATGCCGTGGTCAGCGTGCCCGGGCTGATGGGAAGAAAGCCGAAGGAAATCGCGCTGAAAAATCTAGCGCACATCATTCAGGCAAGGATGGAGGAAATCATTGACATGGTGTACACCGAGATTCGGGTATCTGGATTTGAAAAGAAGCTCATCGGGGGCGTGGTGCTTACGGGCGGTGGCGCTCAGCTCAAGCACCTCGTGCAGCTCGTGGAATTCGTCACGGGTATGTCGGCAAGAATCGGCTATCCGACAGAGCATCTCGCAAAAAGCATGGTGAATGATGTGAAGAATCCGATGTTTTCAACTGGTGTCGGGCTGATTATCAAAGGCTATGAAGATTTAAACCAGCGCATGGTGAAGACGGAAGCTGGCACCGGCAAGGAGAGCAAGCAGCAAGCGAAATCACAATGGTGGAAAAACATTTTCGACAAGGGAAAGAAATTTCTCGAAGAGGATGTTGAAAATGACTTTTGAATACAATCAAAATGTTCAAAGAGGGAAACAACAACTGGGGCGAGCCATTTTCTGAAAATGTTTCAGGTGAAATAAAATCATCGCAGGAAACGGGCGCTGCCGGTGTGCCGATTTTCGGAATTGACTTAGGCTCGCGCAAAATCAGGGCTGTGGCCGGTTATGTTGACGGGAATGAGAAGGTGGAGATAGTCGGAATTGCGGAAGCCGATTCTGCCGGAATTACAAAAGGAATCATAACCGACCCCGATGCCGCTGCGGCTGCGATTCGCGTTGCTGTTGACGACCTTTCATTATTTTTCAGCAACGAAATAAAAAATGTTTTCGTCAGCATTCCCGGTCAGCATTTGAGGCGATTCACTTTCAGCAGCAGTTTTGTGCGGAAAGATGCGGAGCAGCCGGTGACCCGTGAGGAAGCTGCGCGATTCATCCAACAGGCATTTCAACAAGTTGAGCTTTCTGCAGGCGAGCGAGTGGTGCATCTGTTTCCACAGGAATTTTTTATTGATGACCGGGGAGGAATAAAAAATCCTGAAGGATTGATGGTGAAAGAAATCGAGGCGGAATTTCAGGTGATGACCGGGCAGACCACTCTGGTTCAAAGCGTCATCAATTGCTTGGGCAAAGCGGGGCTGGAAGCGCTTGGATTCATTCCCGCGTACATCGCTTCGGCTGAGGCGGTTTTAAGCGATGAGGAAAAAAAAGAAGGTGTTGCGCTTTTGGATATCGGCTCATCCGCCACACAGGTGGTGATTTTCCAGGAGGGGCA
>Ga0247727_10018826_pt1 | contig 10789 bp, 10 predicted proteins | sample WisWelCaveWW1625_FD_202498 | JGI IMG/M metagenome (GOLD analysis project Ga0247727, IMG submission 202498) | Biofilm microbial communities from Wishing Well Cave, Virginia, United States - WW16-25 | ecosystem: Environmental > Aquatic > Deep subsurface > Groundwater > Cave microbial mat | place...
AGGATTATCTTTTGAAGCAGTTGACGGCTTCCATGATTTATCCTGAGGACGAACTCGGTGAAGCGTTCTGGCAAAAAATTTACGCCAAGGCGTATGAACAGCTGGGGACGACGGAAATCGTGATGAATACTTTTAACAAGGTGTGGATCGTTCCGGAAAAGGCCACGATTTATGAGCACGAGAACGGCGCGTTTGTTGTGAAAAGTCATTTGAAGGTGATGTTGGAGGAGGATTACGTAGCATTGAATATGGATGGTAGGGGCGGGACCCCGCCCGTACGATTCGGTGGGGACAACGTAGGGGCAGGTCTTGCGCCTGCCCAAGATACGGCGACCGCGAGGGTCGCCCCTACGATTTCAAATTTTCAATCCGACATCATCCGCGAAGTCATCATCCCTGAGATTGAAAAGGAAGTCAATGAAGGGGAAACATTTGCCAATCTGCGTCAGATTTACCATGCCGTGCTGTTAGCCAGCTGGTACAAAGACCGTTTAAAGGAAAGTATCCTGGGAAAGGTTTACACGGACAAGAACAAGATCAAGGGAATTGAAACGGACGATCAAACAATTAATGAGAAGATTTATGCAAGGTATGTCGAGGCTTTCAATAAAGGGGTGTATGACTTTATTAAGGAAGATTACGATCCGGTTAAGCGGGAGATTGTCCCGCGGAAATATTTTTCAGGCGGGGTTCAGTTAAATGGTGATTTCGCGATGCTGGAAAACCGCGCCGGGCAGGGGGGCACTGCCGAAATTGTTCTTAATGCCATCGGAAAAATGAACAGGCCCACCAACGTCCGTGTCCAGCTCAATGAACTTAAAAATTTGGAGTTTGATCGGGCGATGACGCATAGTGAATCGTTGAATGTCGATTTCGCTTTGGATCCGGCTATGAGCGGCGTTACGATGAATATGGTGATTGAAGATAGAAGTTTTGAGCCGCTGGTGGTTCAAAGTCCGGATATATCTATTTTTTCAAGACTGGTGACGGATATCTCACAAGCTGATTTGGCCATGCTGGAAGATGAATTAAGAAAGGTAGGTATTCCTGGAAGTGAGTTTTTACCGAAGTCCGAAATAGATCCAGGCACAGGAGAAGAAACGATATCGTTTTTGAATCAAGATAGAACCACCATCAAGTTGTTTCCTGGAAGAGGTGAAATCGTTGTTGGTGGCACGAAATATACGATAGCGGTTCTTTTGAAGGAACATCCAGGTGTTTGGAAATGGGTCAATCAAATGATGGACGCGGTGGCGCTGTTATCAACGGATGTTTATCCCCGTCATCAAGATTTTAAGGAAAATTGGACGCTTACAAAGCGAATGGTTGAATTGGCGCCGCCATATGGATTTAGCAACTTTTTGGATTTACCGGTTATTTTAAACGATCAGTCAGACTCGGCCGCGGGTGTCGTGAAATTATTGGAACAGTCTGTGGGCCGGCCTATTGCCAACCCCGAACTGGTTAAGGGAATGGAGTATATACGAATCCCCGTCAATTTGAATATCAACAACGTGGCGGTCAAAGCGATTATTTTGAATCCTCAAGGTCAGATGCTTCATGGAGTTCCTCAGGATGCCGCTGACCAAAAGTCTCCATTGGTGGTCCAATTTTTTGATGCCGTGCCGCTCCAGATGAGGGCGTTTTTAAATCGTATCATGGCCCGTGCCGTTGTTGTGAATCCTCAATTAATCAATATTTGGGAAATGGTCCAGGAGCATTGGAGAAAGAGGAATCCTAATGAATTCGGTCAAGATATTATTATTGTTCAACAGCACTTGGCGACATTGCCAGATTTTGATTCGATGATCGCAGGAGTCAAAAATTTGTTTCAAAATGCTTTTGGGAAGGCTGTTGAAGCCAAACAGTTAGATGGGTTGTACTTAAAAATGGTTGTGCAGACCGCAAGTGACTTTTATATCAAGGATGGAGAAGAATATGAAATGGGTTCCATATCAGGCCATGATCTTCAAAGTTTCGGATTAGAGAAATATTTAAGTGAAGTTATTGAGCAAGGATTGATTCGTTATAGCGGGGAACACAGTGTTCCTTCTGAATCCAGATTTATGTTGTTTTTCGAGAATCTTGTGGTCCCAACCATCAGGTTGGTGGTTATATCTTTGCAGGAGAATCTTGATCTGGAACAAAAGATGGAATTTGGCCCCAGGGTTGCCAATCACGCGCAGACGCGGTTAGCCGCCGAGATCATATCCGGAGCCCAGGCTTATTTTAGAGACAATAGGGAACAGTTAAACCAAAAGGCAGAAGAATTTCTTTCCTCGGTCCAAATCCGATCTTCAAAATGGGAGAATGACATCGAAATTTCGTTTATTGACAATATGATGGAACATCAGATTTTATTTGCTCAACGTCTTTTAAGTTTCGTGAAGAAATATAATTGGGGATACTATGTGACCCCGAATCATCAATATGATATTCATCTGGAGGATCAGAATACCGCTGTTCTTCTTTTGCCAAATGGGAAAAAATTTCGTGTTCAACGATCAACTGTTGTTGGGGGCGCGACTGGGCAAGTTCGATACAGTATCGATTCCGCTATGCTCATTAGGTCCTCGGGCCGTGGAAGAGTAGTGGAGGAGCAAGTAGATAAGGATAAAGCGATGACAACGATTCCTCAATCCATGAAAGTTAGTTTGGACCATGGAGGTTTTTCATACAACGTTTCATTAAACGCGGGGTTGGTTAAGGATGTGTATGACATAGGATTTACAGAGAGTCAGATTCAGGAGGCGCTGCGATCTTTTCCAATTTATGAAAGTTCAATTGGTATTTCTGATCGACAGCAAAGATTAATTCAACAAAGGATGGAACAGTTAATTGATCAGAAAATGAAGACTGGGCAAGATAGAAAGTTGGTCGTATATGTCTCTGGAATAGGATTTACTTCTTCTTCTTCTTCTTCTTCTTCTTCTTCCAGGGAAATGGAAACTAAGACGTTCATGAGGATTCTTATTAGCGTTTTAAAGGCAAAAGAAAGACCGGGTTTAATTAAAGAATGGTCTATCAAGGTTATTGCCGTTGACACTGATACGGAAACTCTTCAGCAAGCTGAGAAAATTTTTGAAGAAATAACCGCACACTATAATAGATTTTTCAAAAAATTTTCATTAACAGCGCATCAGGCCAATGCCCTGGATCGCGAGCAGATAGAAAAGGTCTTTAACGAACATGGAGAAGGTGAAAAGGCGGATATCATTTTGCATCGCAATGTGACATATATAAATTCTCTTTTAAACGCAAATGAGATGGGGTTGTCTTTATTAAAGAAATCGGCAGCGGCAGGAGAACAGAAGGAGTTGGGTCGTGCTTTGGATGCTTTTATCCAACAGCAGAATATTCTGAGTGTATTCGCTAAGGCGGGGAGTTTATATGTGATTGATGATGGAAGAACATGGTCGAGGTTGTACTTCAACAAACATGTTGTTTTGCCCGGGACGGTTATTTTAAGTAATACCGATTATATATTTGATAAGTATGATTCTGGAGTTTATTTGATTGAAGAATCTGAAAAAGCGGCCGATGTGGGATTCACCGATTTCTGGGAGGCCGCTGATCGCTCGAATCAAGACGGTCACAAAGGTGAATTAATGATGGTTGATCCGGCTTTATTGAGTAAGGAGCGTGAGGTGGGGGGTATTGATTTGAATCCGGAGATGAGTGATGTCACTATTGAGCGGGAAGGACAAGGGGTTCGTTTTCCTGTTTATGATCAAGGGATGCTTATGGATGGCGAAGGTATCGAAGGGTTTGTGCCTGTTATTATCAATGTTTCCCCGATCAATAATCTGCCGGTAATACTTGGACTAGTCGATGAGGAAGAATCTAAGCGTTTAAGCCGATTGTAGTGTTTTGTCTTGTTCCCCTTTATCTGAAATAAGTTTTTTGATATTGAGGAAAAATGGTGCTGGAGGAGAGAATCGAACTCTCATGGCTGTGAAGCCGCTGGATTTTGAGTCCAGTGCGTCTACCAATTTCGCCACTCCAGCACAAAATTTTAGAGGAAGTACGTGGTTGTCTCAGCCTCTTCTACTGCCTCTCCTCAAAATTGCGAATAGGAGGAAGGCAGTAGAAGACCCAAACGCTCCGGATTATATTATTGTGATTTCGTAAATTTGTTGTGTTTGGGTATATAAAATTCTAGGGCTACCAGTTTTGACATCCCGGCAAAATGTGTCGATTTTTAAATATGAAATAATGCTTTAATATCAGGCTTCCTTAAAAAATAGATCACAAACCCATGATAAGATAAGGATATTAAACTTTTCAAGAGATTCATGCTTTGTCTCCATGTTTCCGAGACGGGGATTTTGGCAATTTGGTGTATGGAGACTTCCAACTCGCCGTTTAGATGAAAAATCCCCAGGAAGATCAAAGCCTTGCTTAAAATAATGACTGAAGAAAAATACAATAAAAGTTCATAAGCGGCTTTATTAAATTTGAGCATCCCTATCCCCAGAAGCGTTGATACACAAGCGGCGACAACCACAAATAACAGGATGTTGGGTGACTTATTGTTCATGTTAAAAAGGATCAGGAAGAAATTACTGAAAAGTGTCACGCTTCCTATAAGGATTTCTATAATGCCAATGATCAGAATGGTTCTGTAGGATTTCATGATATCGTGTCTGATCAAAAAATGGAGCTGAGGGGGGTCGAACCCCTGCACTATTTTTTTTAATATTATATTAATAATGGAGCCAGCGAGGGTCGAACTCGCGACCTCTTGCATGCCATGCAAGCGCTCTCCCAACTGAGCTATGGCCCCAAAATGTCTACAATTATCTTAAGAATTGCCATTCAATATATCATTGCAATAATTATTTGTCAATTTGGTATCTGCTTGTTATACTCAGGATCACGAATTTAAGAAAGGTATAATACCAAAAACTCCTAATTATATTATTTTGATTTCATAAGCTTGTTGCGGTTGGATATATAATTCACCGACATGAACATTTTAAAAAATTTTATTGATCAAAGAGAAACATTTGAACGAGTCAGAAATGAGTTTGATCTGAAATTTATCATCCTTCATGGTTCTTATGCCAGAGGACGGGCAAGACCACAAAGCGATGTGGATATTGCGTTTGTCGATAAACCTTTGCATCCCAAGGGAGATTTTTTTAAGATTTATACTGCTTTTGAAGGTATTCTATCGCAGATGGGGTTTATCGATCTGGATATTAAATCTTTAAAAGGGGTAGATCCTCTTTTTCGTTATCTGGTCGTCCGTGATAGTTTTTTGCTTGCCGGAAATTTTCATCAGTTCAATGAATTCAAAGCCTTTGCCTTTCGTGATTATATGGACAGTCGCGGTTTGCTGGTTTTGGAAAGAAAAATGATTGAGTTCAAACAAAGAATGTTGAGTAGACGATATGTTGGATAAGGATCTCGTTCAAAGAAAAATTGCCCTTATTCAGGATGATTTAAATCATCTTACGGAATACGAAAACCTCACCATTGCAGATATAAATAAAGATTTTGTCACTCAAGCCGTGGTCGAACGCATTTTGGAACGAACCATAGGAAGGGCTTTGGATATTAATCAGCACATCATAGCTGAATGCGGTTCTGGATTAGAGACTGTCAAACGGTATCGTGACACATTTTTACGCCTAGTTGATTTAAAAATTTATTCCCGTCCGTTCGCTGAAAGTATCGCTAAATCCACCGGATTGCGTAATGCCATTGTTCATGAGTATAATAACATTGATCCTGATATTCTTCACAAAAGCATTGGACAGGCAGTTAAGGAATTCAATGAATACTCACAATATATTATGGCTTTCCTGGATCAGCGTATTTGAGGTGAGTCCTTTCTTGTTTAGTCATTTCATTTTTTAAAAGTTAATGCCAAAAATGCAGAGAATCTATTTTGACCACGCGGCGACAACTCCAGTAGATCCTGAAGTGATCAAGGCCATGGAGCCTTACTTTTATGAAAAGTTCGGCAACGCGTCCAGTCCTTATGCTTTTGGCCGTGAAGCTTCCAGAGCTTTGGAAGATTCCCGACAGATACTCGCGAATTTTATTGGAGCTAAACCAGAGGAAATCATTTTCAACTCGGGGGCTACGGAAGCCAATAACCATGCTATCTTCGGAGTGGCCCAGGCTCAACAGCATAAAGGCGGGCATCTCATCGTTTCATCGATTGAACACCATTCCGTTTTGGAACCGGTCAGTTTCTTGGAGCGGCAAGGGTATGAGGTAACGTATGTTCCGGTAGATGATAAGGGGATGGTTGACCCCCAAGATGTGCAAAACGCTATCACAGACAAAACGATATTGATTGTTTTGATTCATGCCAGTAACGAAGTGGGGACTATCCAGCCTGTAGCTCAAATCGGTCAAATAGCTAAAAAACGTAATATTACTTTTTTGGTCGATGCCTGTCAAACCACAGGGCATATTCCGGTGAATGTGGACACGTTGGGGGCGGATCTGTTGTCTTTGTCCTCGCACAAATTTTATGGTCCCAAGGGAGTAGGGGCTTTGTACATCCGTCAGGGGACGAAAGTCAGTCCGTTTTTATTAGGCGGGGATCAGGAAAGAAACCGCAGGGCTTCGACACAGAACGTGGCCGGGGCCGTGGGGCTGGCCAAAGCCATTGAACTTTGTCAAAAGGGGATGGAGGAGGAATCCCGTGTTCAGATGGCCTTACGGGATAAACTGATGGAAGAGATCCCTAAACGTATTTCCGGCGTCAGAATCAACGGGCATCTTAAACAGCGTTTGCCCAATAACACCCATTTTTCTTTTGAGGGGGTCGAAGGCGAAGCGCTGTTGATGAGTTTGGATATGGCTAACGTGGCCGCTTCTATGGGATCGGCTTGTACCTCCGGAGCGATGGAGGCTTCGCATGTGTTAAGAGCCATGGGTCTGTCTGATGAGTTGGCTTTTGGATCGTTGAGAATAACCATGGGACGCTGGAGCAGCGAAAAACAGGTAGAGTATTTCCTAGAGCGATTACCATCCATCGTCAGCGGTCTAAGGATTTAAAAAATTAAATGCAAAGTAAAATCGTCAATTTTCTTAAAGCCAGCCAGGGATATATTTCAGGGGAAGAGATCAGCCGGCAGTTGAAGGTCAGCCGTGCCGGTATTTGGAAATACATCCAGGAGTTGCGTCATGCCGGATATGATATTGTGGCTGTGCCGCATTTGGGGTACAAACTCGTTTCTTCTCCGGACAAACTTCTAGCTCATGAAATCCAGTTTGGTCTAAACACAAAAACTTTTGGAAAAAAAGTCATTTATTATGAATCCATTACCTCCACGATGGAACCGGCCTTTCGTTTGGGGGTGGAAGGCGAGGCCGAGGGGACAGTCGTTTGCGCGGAAAGTCAAACTAAAGGTAAAGGTCGTTTGGGCAGAAGCTGGGTCTCCCCCAAAGGGAAAGGGATTTATATGTCGGTGGTCTTAAGGCCGCCATTGGCCCCGGCGCAGGCTTCGCAAGTGACATTGCTTAGCGCGGTCGCCGTTTGTGAAGCGGTCAACCTCTCTTGTTCGGTCAACGCCAAGATTAAATGGCCTAATGATATATTGGTCAATGACCGAAAACTCGCCGGCATTTTGACGGAATTAAACGCCGAAATGGATTGTGTCCGTTTTTTGGTGGTAGGTATAGGGATCAATGTGAACACGCCTCTTGGTTTGCTTCCGGAACATTCCACTTCCCTGAAACATGAACTAAAAAAACATATCAACCGCATTGAAGTTTTAAGAGAAATCTTAAGACGTTTGGAATTTTGGTGTGATACGTTGCGCTCCCCCGAAGGTTTTCAGTTGGTGATCCAGCGTTGGAAAGAACTTTCGATGACCATTGGCCGCAGGGTGCGTGTTTTGGACGCCAGCGGCGAAGTGGAAGGCGAAGCGGTCGATCTCGACAAAAATGGAGGATTGGTGATCCGGCATGACTCTGGAATTACGATGAAACGTATGTCAGGAGATGTCGTTCAGGTCAGGTGAATTGATCATGATGAATGAGAACTTTGATTCATTGATAGACAAAGAGTTGGCGGATTTGGAAGAGAAGGCCCTTAAAAGGCAATTGTGTCTTGTGGAGGGGTTTCAAGGGGAAAAAATTATTGTTGACGGCCGGCAGGTCTTAAATTTTTGTTCAAATAATTATTTGGGTCTCGCGGGTGATTCCAGGATTTGTCAGGCGGCGGTGGAGGCGATTGGTGAGGAGGGTTTTGGGGCGGGGGCTTCACGGCTTGTCTGCGGTCATATGGCATCTCATAGACGGCTCGAGAAACGGTTGGCCGAAGTCAAGGGGGCGGAGGATTGTCTTACTTTTAGCTCAGGGTACATGGCGAATATTGGGATTATTACCGGTCTATTTGGTCATCATGACGTTATCTTTTGTGACAGGCTGAACCATGCTTCCATCATCGACGGAATAATTCTCAGCCGGGCCAAGATGCGGCGGTATCCCCACAGGGATATGCAAGTGCTGGAAGGGATGTTGAGAAACACGGCCGGATTTAAAAAGAGAGTCATTATCACAGACAGTGTCTTTAGCATGGATGGTGACCTGGCGCCTTTGGACAGAATTGTGGATCTGGCTGAAAGGTATGATTGCGCGGTGATGATTGATGAGGCCCATGCTTTAGGCGTCCTGGGAAAGCATGGAGGAGGAGCCGCGCAGCATTTTGGGGTAGAGGATAAGATTGATATTCAGATGGGGACTCTTTCCAAAGCGGCGGGATCTTTTGGGGCGTATTGCTGCGGAAAGAAGAAGTTGATTTTATATCTGGTTAACAAGGCCAGGAGTTTTATATATACAACGGGGATGCCGCCTTCAACAGCCGCGGCTTCTTTGCGGGCGATCGAAATTATCAGCGAAGACCACAGTCTTCGTGAACAGCTCTGGCGAAACACCCGATATATTAGAGAAGGTCTCAAAGCGCTTGGGTTTAACACGATGGATTCAACCACACCGATTATTCCCATCCTTTTTGGAGATTCTCAATTGACGCTTCAGTTTTCCAGGCGCTTGTTCGAGGAAGGGATTTTGATAAGCGCGATTCGTCCACCGACTGTCCCTCGGGGTAGCGCCCGGCTGCGGTTGACCGTAACGGCAAAGCATACTAAAGGGGACATGGATCATTTGCTTGAGGTGTTTAAAAGAGTGGGCAAGGACTTAAGTCCTGAGATTCTGGTAGAGTGATCAGGGTTTAAGAATTTCAATACAATGAATAAACAATCTGTCTTTCATTTAATATCAGACCTGACGAAACAAGAAGGCGTTTCCTGCATTTTAATCGGTGGATTTGCTGTAAATTTTTATCGAGTAGCACGCCAGACAGCGGATGTGGATTTTTTAATGACTAAGGGCGATTTTAAAAAAATCGTTCCTTTATTGAAGAGCGCGGGCTATAAGAAAGGACTGGAACAAGAGAATTTTGCTCAATTCACGAGCACAGAACTTTCATTAATGGATGTAGATTTTATGTTCGTTGAACACGATACGCTGACAAAGATTCTCAAAGAAAGCCGGAAAATCGAAATTGCCAAACAAGAGTTTTTGGTCCCATCCCTTAACCACTTGATTGCTCTCAAGCTACATTCAATTAAATACAATCCAAAATTTCGGTTAAGCAAAGATTTGCCCGATATTATTAATTTAGTTAGGGTTAATGAACTGAATTTTAAAGATAAAAAGTTTAAAGAGTTGTGCCTAAAATTCGGTACTGAAGAAATTTATAACAAAATTTTGGAGACACTGAAATGAATGATTTCAAACTCCCCATTATCAAAGAAACTCATATTCAAAAAAGAACGCTGACTATGGATGAATATCTCAAATTTGTCCAATTTAACTTAAAACACGCTTTCGATAAGAAAGCTTATGCCAAATGGAAGAAAATGTTCGTTGTTAATGTTCCGTTTTCAATAGAATAATGGGGACAGACGTTATTTTTGAGAAATTTGACGAAAGTGGAAAAGGTGACGACTAATAAGAGAAGTGGAATGTTTGTTTAGTTCTCCATCCGCAAGATCGTCAGCGAAAAATCGAAAAATAACGTCTGTCTCTATTTCTATTATTTTAGGATGGTGGCAGCATGAAGGGCAGAGAGAGCGGCATGCCGGACAAGGAAATGTGGGAAGGATTTTTCAACTCCGAGGAAGTGTTGCTGGTCATGCAGCTTGATGAGAACGTGAAAGATGTCGCGGAATTCGGCTGCGGTTACGGTACTTTTACCATTCCGGCGGCAAAGTCGGCACAGGGAACGGTATATGCCATTGACATCGATAAAGAGATGGTCGATTTGACGGAGAAGGAAGCTGTAAGGCACAATCTTCGTAATATTAAGACAATGCTCCGTGATTTCGTGGCGGATGATTCCGGATTAAAGAATGAAAGCGTTGATTATGCCATGCTTTTCAATATTCTCCATGTTGAACACCCTGAAATTTTGCTCGAGGAAGCTTATCGGATCCTCCGTCCACAGGGAAAGGTCGGCATCATTCACTGGAATTATGATTCGTCAACGCCAAGAGGCCCTTCCATGGGTATCCGGCCAAAGCCGCAACAGTGTATTGAGTGGGCAAAGAAAGCAGGGTTTATTAACCCCCGGAGATATGATTTAAAACCGTATCATTACGGTATTGTTTTAACTAAATAGGAGGCCGCAAAGGTCAAGTCCCAATTTTCCTGTAAATTCGATTACCTAAGGGCATAAGATTTCTTGGTTGTTTTTACAGTTCGTTCTTTGATAGCTTTGTGTCCGAGTTCATCGCGTAGGGTCATAATCTGTGCTTTT
>Ga0247727_10018827_pt1 | contig 10787 bp, 9 predicted proteins | sample WisWelCaveWW1625_FD_202498 | JGI IMG/M metagenome (GOLD analysis project Ga0247727, IMG submission 202498) | Biofilm microbial communities from Wishing Well Cave, Virginia, United States - WW16-25 | ecosystem: Environmental > Aquatic > Deep subsurface > Groundwater > Cave microbial mat | place...
CGGACACTTGCAAGCCGCGCTTGCAATGATGGCCGTTCTTAATGGTCTGGCGGTTTTTTTCGCGTCGCGCGAAATCCAGAAGAAACATGGGGCGTTTGTCGCTGTTGTATTTCTGGCGATTTGTTATTGGTATTATTGCTTCCACGCCGGCGTCGTCGCTTCCGAGCAATTGGGGTTGTGTTTCGGCGCTTTGGGATTGGCTTTTCTCGTTCGCGGCGCGGGGAGCGCTTCAATCAAGGCAGCCGCTTACGGGTTGTTCCTGTTGACGATCGCGCTCAATGCGCGCGCGGGCGCGTTCTTCGTTTTGCCCGCGCTCGCTTTATGGTTGGGAATTGATTACGGCAAAGGATTGGGATGGCGAAAACCAATACTGATTGGCGTTGCGGCGGTCATCATCGGAATGATGGCGAATTTGGCCATGCTGAAAATGATCGGCCCGCCAAACGCCGCCCCCTTTTCGAATTATTCATATACGCTGTATGGCCTGGCGTCCGGCGACAAAGGCTGGCTGCAGGTCGTTCGAGATTATCCGGATGTGAAGGAAGAGGAAGTGTTCGGGCTTGCGATTCAAAAGATGAAGGATACCCCGTCCTTGTTCGTCAAAGGGGTATTTCATTCCTATCGGGAGTATTTCACCATATTTCGCGGGCAATTCAGTTTCCTGGATGTAGTTAATGGCGGCCATGACCGAGGGAGTCAATTGCTTTGGATACTCACCTGGTCCGGGCTGGCATTTGCGGCGCTCCATCGAAGGCAGGGACAATACGGATTAATTCTGGCGACATTCCTGGGAATTTTGCTTTCTGCCAGTTTGGCCCCGCCAATAGACGCCGACGCAATGCGGATCTACGCGGCGACGATTCCATGCACCGCCTATATTGCTTCAACCGGCTTCACGATCCTTGCGTTGCCGCTCAGGCAAATCGGGTTCATTGCCCGAACATTGGAGGATACGCCCGGCGTTTCGACCCTTTTCCTGTTACTGCCTTTTAGCGCGGTAATGCTAATACTTTGTTTTGCGGGTCCCCTGCTTGTAAAAGTATTGTCGCAGCCGCGCGAATCCAACCCTGCGCTTTCCTGCCCGCCTGATCAGCAGGCCATGACCTATCTTGCAACTCGCGGATCGAGCGTTTATCTGGTCGCGGACAGGAGTGTAAGAGAATCCTATTTGCCCAGCGTGCAACTCAAGGATTTTATTGTCGGCGTCCAGTCCGGCACGGGTTACTACCCGTACCTGATGGAAGCGCTGTCAAGTCTCAAGCCGTATTATACGTTCAGCATCGGGCATCAAAAGGCGGGGATGAACAACGTTGATTCCTTTCAAGCCGTTTATCTCATCGCCAATGGAGCGATCCTCAAACCCGGCCCTCATCAGATATGCGTCACGCCGTCCCGGGACGGAAATTTGAAAGGCCGTTTTTTCCATTACCAGCCTGAGGCGGATGAAGCGACGCGGCAGCCGCCGTCTTTATTTCATCGGAATCCGACCCTCGTGGACGGAGTCAGGAAATGGTATGCGCTCGGAATAGCCTTGATTTATATTTTTGCATCGTTGAGTTCCTTCGGCTTCCGGTCAACGCCCTCGCCCAAACGGTTCCTGCTTTTTGGATGCATTGTTTTTATCCTCGCGGGCGTGCTGGTTTATCTTCACAGCAACGCGTTATACGTTGTGACATGGGAAAGAAAATCGCTGGATATGAATGAAGCCGTCCATGCGGGAGGTTATTCATACAAGATCAATCCCGGGCTTCAGCGGCTGGAACGAATCCTGTTGCGAAAATCGCCCGTTGTCGTGTATGAGAACGGCGTCCCTCTGAAATATCCGGATCACCTGGCAGGCGTCATAGCGCGCCAGGGAAAGGGCCGCTTCGCAATTCAAGACAATGATCTGATTTTTTCCTCGTCCGACAATAGCGATCCCAGAATCAACGGCAGGCAGTATGAACTCCACTGGTTGATGCCGACAAGCGCTGCTTTTCAATGGGTTAATTACGCCCTGGCTGGCGTCGGCGCGCTCCTGTTGCTGTTGCATGCGCGAAAATTGAATCAGCGCGTCGAAGCGCCCATGGGGAAATAAGATCAACACACAGATTGAAAGCCTGTATCTTGCGGCGCGATCCGCATATAATCAACGCCAATGAGCCCGTTCAAATTTGACGCGGCCGGCGCGGCATACCGGCAGACTCGAATCTCCCATTGGGATCTCGTCGCGCAAAAACGCGATCAGTCGCGGGGCGCGGGCGCGTGGTATCGCCGCCGCCTTGCCGAAATTTACCGCTTCCTCGTCCCGCCCAATTTGAACGTCCTCGAAATTGGCTGCGCGGAGGGACGCCTGCTCGCCGCGCTCAAACCCGCGCGCGGCGTCGGCGTGGATTTCTCGGAGGAAATGCTGCGCCGCGCCGGCAGGCTTCATCCCGAACTTACGTTGATCCACGCCGACGCGCACGACCTTTCAGGGATCAAGGAAACGTTCGACGCGATCATCCTGTCGGACCTGGTTAATGATCTCTGGGATGTGCAGCTTGCCTTCGAACAGATCAAACCGCTCTGCGCGCCGCGCACGCGCGTCATCCTGAATTTTTACAGCAGGCTGTGGCAAATCCCCCTCAATATTGCGCGGAGTTTCAATCTTGCCACGCCCAACCTTTACCAGAACTGGCTCACCCGCGAAGATATCCATGCCTTGCTGGTTTTGGCCGGCTTTGAACCAATCCGCGTCTCACAGGAAATCCTTTGGCCCCTGCCGCTGGGCGGACTCGCCAACCGCGTCCTCGTGCGCTTGTGGCCCCTTCAGCATCTGGCGCTCTCCAATTTTGTAGTCGCGCGGCCCATTCCCGAACGCGCGCAGGAGCCGCTTGTTTCGGTCGTTGTCCCTGCGCGCAATGAGTCGGGCAACATCCAAGCCATCTTCGAGCGCGTCCCTCAAATGGGACGCGGGACCGAACTTATCTTTGTGGAGGGACACTCAAAGGACGACACCTACGCGGCGATAGAGAGAGCGCGCGCCTCGAACCGTTTCGACGACGCTCAACGCAAGCCATCCATCCCAAGCCTACTCCTGCGACAAACCGGCATCGGCAAAGCGGACGCGGTGCGGATGGGATTCGCCCATGCCAAAGGCGACGTGTTGATGATCCTCGACGCCGACCTCACCGTCCCGCCCGAAGACCTGCCGCGCTTCTACGAGGCGTTGGTTTCAGGCAGGGGAGAATTTATCAACGGCGTGCGTCTGGTCTACCCGATGGAAAAGGAAGCCATGCGCGCGCTCAACCTCCTCGGCAACAAGTTCTTCAGCCTGGCTTTTTCGTGGCTGTTGGGACAGCCGATCAAAGATACCTTGTGCGGAACGAAGGTGTTATGGAAAAAGGACTATGAAGAGATCGCCGCGAACCGTTCTTACTTCGGCGACTTCGACCCGTTCGGCGACTATGACCTGATCTTCGGCGCGGCAAAACTAAACCTGAAGATCATTGATCTGCCGATCCGCTATCGCGAACGCACGTACGGCTCGACCAACATCTCGCGCTGGAAACACGGCCTGCTGTTATTACGCATGGTCGCGTTTGCGGCGCGGCGTATAAAATTCACCTGAACCAAGGACGGCCGTTTTGGGAATAGACCTGCATCAAGACCAGATCCATAAGAACCGGGAATATTGGGATCGCAAACCCCTCTTGCGCGCGCTGTATGGGGATTTCTACCGCGTCATCGCGAAACGTTTGAGCGGACTGCCGGAAGGCCGGATCGTCGAACTGGGCTCCGGGCTTGGCAACATCCACGATGTCATCCCAGACTGCATCCGCACCGACCTCTTTCCCAACCCCTGGATTGACCAGGTCGAGAACGCGTACAAATTATCCTTTGCGGACGGATCGGTCTCGGATCTGATCCTGACTGATGTCTTCCATCACCTGAAATATCCGGGGACGGCGTTGAATGAACTTCAGCGCGCTTTACGCGAGGGCGGGCGCGTGATCATGCTCGAACCGTGCATCAGCGCGCTCGGGCTTCTCGTTTATGGCGCGTTCCACGAGGAGCCCATTGCAGTTACAAAAGAGATCGAGTGGTTTGCGCCGGCGGGCTGGTCGCCGGAAAACGTGGACTATTACGCGGCGCAGGGAAACGCAACCCGCATTTTTGTCGGACGCGGCTACCGCTCAAAACTGAAGGCCTGGCAAAAGATCGAAACGATCCGCCTCTCCGCAATCGCCTACGCCGCGTCAGGCGGATATTCCAAGCCGCAACTTTACCCAACCTCGATGTTGCCCATGATCAAAGGAATGGAAAAAGTATTGGACTTGTTCCCCATTTTGTTTGCCACGCGCCTGCTGGTGATTTTGGAAAAGTAAGCGCCGGGTTGGATCGCCAAATCCGACAAAATCCCACCCGCGCGCCTCTTTGAAAACGCCAACAAGAAAATATCTTATTGGCGTTTTCGGCTTATAATGCCAATAACAGTCGGTCTTATTGGCGGTTTTCCCATGAATCCACAGGATTTTTCCGCTTCCACCTCCGGTAAAGCGATCCGAAACCCCAGGGGGTATTGGGTTTTTATTCCCGCGCCATTACCTCCTGCCCTGAACTGGGCGACCAATCTTGTTTCATTAACCGCCGAAACAGAACGCGCTTTGGCAGAACTATCCGCGATTGGAAAATCATTTCCCGCACCGCACGCGCTAACGCGTTCATTCATCAAGCAGGAGGCGGTCATGTCATCGCGTATCGAAGGCACGCAAGCGACCCTCGAGGACATCTATCAATACGAGGCGGGCGAACTGCCTTATGCCGCGTCGAGTTCCGACGCGCGGGAAGTCCACAACTACGTCGTTGCCCTTGATTATGGACTGGCGCGGCTCAATACGTTGCCCGTCAGTCTGCGTTTGATCCGTGAATTGCACGAACAATTAATGCGCGGCGCGCGCGGAGATTTATGGACCCCCGGCGAATTCCGCCGCACACAAAATTGGATCGGCCCGGCCGGCAGTACCCTGGAGACCGCCCCATACGTCCCGCCTCCGGTTGATGAAATGACCGAGGCGCTTCACGATCTTGAACGATACGCCCATGCGTCCTCGGACCTGCCGCCAATCGTCCGCGTGGGGTTGATCCATTATCAATTCGAAGCCATCCATCCTTTCCTGGACGGGAACGGGCGCGTCGGGCGACTGTTGATTATCCTGCTTTTATGCCAGTGGGATTTGCTCCCGCAACCAATTTTATATCTGAGCAATTACTTCGAGAAATACAGAAGCGAATATTACGCGCGCCTGTTGGAGGTAAGCCAGAGGGGCAGGTGGGAGGAATGGCTTTCCTTCTTCCTGACCGGAGTCCGCGATCAATCTCGTGACGCGGCCATTCGCTTTCGAGCCTTACACTCCCTGCGGGAAAAGTATTATCAAGCGTTCGAAGGGTATAGCAAAAGCGCCCGCCTGCAAAGCCTGGTGGATTTTCTCTTCGAGCATCCCATCGTCACAATCCGTCTGGTTCAGGAAGGTTTAAGCCTCGCCGATTACAAGACCGCCCAGCGTTATATCGTCAAATTACAGGATGCCGGAATATTAAACGAAATCACCGGCAGGTCGCGCAACCGCCTGTTCCGCGCAAACGAAATATTTAGAATGATCGAGGGTCCGCTTTGAATCAGAAACCCCTGGTTGAAAAATACCAATTCCTAATCCCGCTCCTTTTGTTTGCCGCATTCCTCGCTTTCACCCTGCCCGGCGTCTCATGGGGCGCGCCGGATATCTGGCACCCCGACGAAGTCGTTTATATTTCGATACGTTCATTGTACAGTGACATAGACTTCGACTCCAGTAATTTCAACCATCCGCATTTGCCGATCTACGCCATGCTGTGGCTGGGAAAGATCGTCCTTGCCCTGGGACAAACAGACAGGGAAGTATTGATTGCCGCGCGGATCCTTTCCGCAGTTCTCGCAGGGTTGACCGTCGTCCTTGCGTATCTTATCCCGCGGCGCATGGGCTATAACGTGTACGTTTCAGGCTTGAGCGGTTTGTTATTGCTTTCAGCCAGCGAGATGTCGCATAACGGTCGTTTCGCGCATAACGACACGTTCGTCGCATTCTTTTCAACGCTGACATTCTTCCTGCTAGCGTCCTATAAGACGAAAGGTCAACGCGGCTGGTTGTATGCCGCGTTCTTCTCGGCGGGGCTGGCGGTCTCGAGCAAATATAGCGCCGTCAGCCTGACCGTCATGCCCTTTATATATTATCTATGGACCATGCGGAAAGCGCTTTTGAAGCGCGCGCTGCGAACGCTGGAAACGCTTTTTATTGGCGGGGTGCTTACTTATCTCGGTTATGCCGCAGGCACTCCCAAAGCGTTGACCTGGATGGCATACTATATGAAGCGGCTTATCCCGGCTCTGTTGTATAACTCCAGTTACGGATATCAGCCCGACAGCCTGCGCGGCGTCAGCGGACAATATGCCGTGTTCATGAACGGCTTGGGCCTTCCGTTATTCCTGCTATTCAGCCTGGCTTTCCTGTGGGCATGTTACAAAATTTTCATGGGTTGGAGGACCCAGTCTTTGCGTCTGGAGGCAAATCGAACGCTTCTTATTTTTTACATCCTGATTGTTGACCTGCCGATCATGGCTTCCTACAACTATCCCATCCGCTTCTTTCTACCGCTCATGCCTGCGTTTGCCATTCTGAGCGCGCTGTTTGTCGGCGATATGGTAGCGCTTGCAAAACAAACGGGAAATTCGGTTTATCCGAAACTGCTTGGAGCGGGTCTTTCCTTGATCGTCATTCTATCAATGGCGCGCTTGGCAAGCGTGGCGCTTCTTTTCGTAAACGACGCGCGCATCCCCGCCTCGGCTTTCGTCGCCTCGCTTCCCGCTGGCGCGTCGCTTGAGGATACCTTTTACCCGCCAACGATACCAGCCGATCATTTTAAGCGCGAACATAATTACCCTCTGTTTTTCCAAAAAAGCCCGGACCAGGCTCCCCCAACCAATAAAAATTACGCGTTCAACGCGGGCGAGGCGGGACTGGATGAACGCCAGACGGACTATCTCGTCACAGACAGTCTCACTTATGATCGCTTCAGCGACCCATACATTTGCGCCAATGTACAGGTGGAATGCGATTTCTTCAAACAACTTGACACGGGGAAATCCAATCACTACAAATTGATAGCCGAGTTTTCTTATGCGTTGCCTCCGTATCTTCCGCAAATCACAGTTTCATTCGTCAACCCGGTCATCCGCGTCTACGAAAGGCTTCCATGAACGATTTCCGTTCGGGTTATATCGCCGTCGTCGGTCGTCCCAATGTCGGCAAGTCCACGCTGGTCAACGCGGCGCTCGGTCAAAAGATTGCGGCGGTATCGCCCAAACCGCAGACCACGCGCAAACGTCAGTTGGGAATCCTCACGTCCGACAACTATCAACTCATCTTTGTGGACACGCCCGGCATTCACAACCCGCGCCATAAACTCGGAAAGTTTCTGAATCAGGAGGCGGAGGAATCGTTACAAGGCGTGGATGTCGTCCTCTGGCTCGTGGATGGATCCGTCCGACCGACGGAGGAGGACAAACAGATCAGCCTCCTGCTCAACAACCTCCCGCGTCGGACTCCGCTTTTGCTTGCCGCGAACAAAATGGACTTGATCTCGCCTGAGGCTTTGACTCGGAATCTCGAAGCGTATCAGGCGTCCCTGAGAAAAGAAGCGAGCGTAATTTCCATCTCGGCGGCGGAGAATCGCAACCTGGATCAGTTAATCGAATTGCTCGCGTCGTTGATCCCGTTTCGTCCGCCGGAATATGACGAGGAGCAGGTCACGGATTCGTTCGAGCGCGACATCGCCGCGGATTTGATCCGCGAGGCGTGTTTGAATAATTTACGCGACGAAGTGCCGCACGGCGTCGGAGTCCGCATTGATGAATTCAAGGAACGCGAGAACGGGATGCTATATATCGCCGCGACGATTTTTGTGGAGCGCGATTCGCAAAAGGGAATCGTGATCGGCGAAGGCGGAAAGATGATGAAGGCGATTGGCAGCGCGGCGCGCAAGGAGATCGAAGAAATGGGCGGACGACCCGCGTTTTTGGAGTTGCGCGTGAAGGTCTTGAAGGATTGGCGCAACAACGAAGACGCGCTGAAACGATTGGGATATCGAATTGATAAAAAGCGTAGGGCAAGATGACATCTTGCGCTACGGCTTGATAGGCTTGAACCCCTCTCCCAACGCCTCATGCGCGACGCCAATGACCATGAACGCGAGCGGATCAATTTCATTGACAATGGCTTTGAGCGTCGCAACCTCCGCGCGCGTGATCACGCAATACAACACCGGACGCGCTTCGCCGGTATACGCGCCCGAACCTTCGAGAATGGTGACGCCGCGTTCGAGTTCCTCCAGCACACGGTTGGATATCGCCCCCGCTTCCTTAGTGACAATCATCGCGGTGCGGACGGTGCCTCCGCCTTCCAATACTGTTTCTGATACAAGTCCGCTCACATAGAGGGTAATCATCGCGTAGAGCGCCTGCTTCCAGCCGAAGACAAATCCCGCGCCGAGGATGACCGCCGTATCCACGATGAGATAACTTTGGGTCATCGAGACGCCGCGCCAGTTGTTGAGGATGCGCGCCAGGATGTCCGATCCGCCGCTGGTGCCGCGCGCGCGATAGACAAGTCCATATCCGACGCCGCTGACAATCGCGCCGTATAACGAGTTCAGAAAAATGTCGCCGCGCAAATCGGCGATGAGTCTGGTCGCGATGCCGTTCTCCGCGAAGAGGGTTGTCTTCAATAACAGGTCCGTGAAAAGCGCATAGGTCGCGATGGCGAACGCGGTGCGGAAGGCGAAACGTCTCCCACCGAGGAAGCGCCAGCCGAGGATAAATAGCGGGACGTTGCCGATAAACACCATCAAGCCGATGGGCCAGCCGGTGAAGTGGTTGATCAATTGCGAGATGCCGCTCACGCCGCCCGACGCCAGGTTGGATGGGACGAAGAACACGCGCAAACTGAATGCCTGAATGACGGAACTGATTCCGATAAGGAGGAAGTCGCGCAAGATGGGGAGGTGTTTTTTCATAACGGCAAAATTATACAGTAGACAATATCCGAAATTAATTCGGGACGCTGATTCACGCTGACAAACGCAGATTTTTCTTCTTGAATCAGCGAAATCGGCGTTTTTCTGCGTCCCCAAAAAAGACTCTTACCTTATTACGGATAAAGTCTAGTCTTAATCAAAAGCCGCGTCCGTGAGGACGCGGCTGAGGCGGCTTATTGATTTGATATTTATCTACGCCGACAACGCCAGTTCTCTTGCCAGCGTTTGCGGCAGGGAAATTGGCGAAAACAAACTGGCGGGAAAGAGATAATCCTCTTCCGACTCGTCAATGACTCGAAGCATTTTGTGACTTTCGGCCTCCTCGTCAGGTAATACTTGATAAATCTTACGCGGTTCAAGCGAGGCCTCATAGCCCTTGTTCCTGAGGCAGACAACAAATTGAGGTTGCATTCTTTTGTTCATACACATTTCTCAAGACAATCGGTCGGTTTTGTATTGTGATTATACTTGAGCATTACAAGCAAGATTGCTTTTGCGACTCTATCTTTGGAGGATACCCAACATGAAAGTAAAGGATTTACTGTCTCTTTTATCTCAATTCCCCGCTGATCTGGATGTAGTCGTCAAAGGCTATGAAGGCGGCGTGGATGATGTTGTTGCAGTTAAGATAATAAACATCCAAAGGGACGCCAACGAGGAATGGTATTACGGCAGGCACGAGATGGATGAAGACAGCGACATTCAAGCTGTCCTGATTCTGGGCGAAAATCGTCGAGCTGATTAATCAAAAGCCGCGTCCGTAAGGACGCGGCTCACTGATGACTGTTCACTGATTACTACTTCACTGCCCTCGGCGGAGGAGACTCAATAGCCGTCGTTTTGTCGCGGCGTTTTTGTTAAGTAGACATTAGAGAATTGCACAGGGCGTAATGAATAATCCTCCAGCCTTATCCATTTCCATATATCCAATTTCAGGAGAAGAGAAAATGAAAAAGATCGCCCTGCCTTACATTCTTATATTGATCATGATTTTGGCGACTGCTTGCGGAAGTCCCACACCCGCCGCGACCCCGGCGCCCGCTCAACCTGCCGCGACACAGCCGCCCGCCGCAACCGAGCCCCAACCGCAATCAAGCCCTACGGCAGAGGTCGCGCCCGCAGGGAATACGCAGGCGACCATCACGCTGGCGGATAACACCATCGAAGCCTCGCTGACCTCGTTCCAGGTCGGCGTGCCGTATACTTTTGTCATTACAAACGCGGGGCGTCATGGACACAACTTCAACGTTAGTACGCCGGTCGCTATAGCCGGTAGTCTTGATCAGGCTCTGTCCAGCGCGTTGTTGGCCATCCCCAAGAGTCAACTTGACCCCGGCGAGAGCGTCACCGTTGAATATACCTTCCCCGACTCTGCGGCGGGACAGCAGTTGGAATTTTCCTGCCTTATCACGCGGCATTATCAAGACGGGATGTATCTTGCCATCGCCGTCGCGAAATAGTTGAAATTTCAGAATCAAAAGTCGGGACTCACATCCCGACTTTTTTATTTATTTCCCTGACTTCTTCTTCGCCGCCCATCCAACGGGCAAAACCAACCGGCATTGCAATCTCTAGTGGGTTGTGGTTGAAATAATGCAAGAAATTGCTTGTCGGACATGGTCGAGTATGGTAGCGTTGGGCATCTACCAGGAAAGAGAGATGAGCCATGCGCGGCCGGAAGCCCGAAAAGTTTGAGT
>Ga0247727_10018828_pt1 | contig 10787 bp, 3 predicted proteins | sample WisWelCaveWW1625_FD_202498 | JGI IMG/M metagenome (GOLD analysis project Ga0247727, IMG submission 202498) | Biofilm microbial communities from Wishing Well Cave, Virginia, United States - WW16-25 | ecosystem: Environmental > Aquatic > Deep subsurface > Groundwater > Cave microbial mat | place...
TGTCTGGAGCAGCAAAAAATGGGGCCGGCGCTGGAGAGCCTGCGCACGGCGCTCGATCTCAATCAGAATTTTTTTCCGGCGCACTTTCATTATGCGCTGGCGCTGGTGTTGAGCCTGAATATGCCGTACAGCGGCGATTCGAATGTTTCGCCGAAAGCGGCGCAGGAGCATTTGCTGCGCGCCGCCGAGGGCTGGCCGGCCTTTCGCACGCCGCGCCTGGAAAAGGCGCTGCAGCTCGTGGACCAGGGCGCGTTTGCGCCGGCCGCGCAGGAACTGCAATCGCTCAGACAGGAGGTTAGCATCGAGGCCGATCTGGCGTTCGAGCATGATTTTTATTTGAAATTCATGTACGGCGGCAAAGGCAAGGATGACGAGTTCATTCAAAATTACACCACCCGGCTGCGCGCGGCGATGCGTGATTATCCCGATTATGCCGATTTGCACAACAGCCTCGGCGTGGCGTATCTGATTCAATGCCGCAATCTGTTTCTGCGCGCGCTCGAAGAGTTTCGCGTGGCGCTGCGCATCAACCCGAGCTTCAAACGCGCGGAAAAGAATTTAAAGCTGTCCGAAAACGACGGCAAAGGTTTTTTGATTTTGTTGAGAGCGATTCTTAAATAGTCATGCGAATGGCCGGCTGAAACTAAACAAGAGAAATGTCCATTTGAATTGTAAAAATTTTGCCGTATATTGTGGCGATGAACTGGAAATTCCTTTTTCGGCTCAGGCTAAAAATTGGATAAACTTATGTCGCGCTTTATCGATCCCACCACCGATTTTGGCTTCAAAAAACTTTTCGGCGATGAAGCCAACAAAAATATCACTATGAGCTTCCTTGCCGACGTGCTGGAGCTTTCGACGCCGCTTCAGGATCTCGGTTTTTTAGACAAAGAACGGCTTCCTGAAACCGTCGATGAGCGCGCCGGCGTCTATGATCTTTTCTGCCGAGACGTTGCCGACAACTCCTTTATCGTCGAAATGCAGAAAAGCCGAATCGGTTTTATCAAAGATCGGCTTCTGTATTATGCAACTTTTCCTCTCGCCGCCCAGGCGAAGAAAGGCAAGCTGGGATATTACGAGCCGCCATCTTTTGCCGCGCCGAGCCTTCGTGAAGCCGCCACGGCGACGTATGGCGGCAGGGAAGTTACGGCTTCGGTTTGGGACTATTTGCTCAAGCCGGTCTACTGCATTGCGGTTTTGGGTTACGTTTTGGACGGCAGCAAAAAAGCGGTAAATCGCAGCAGCCTGCGGTACGAAGATTCCTCCTGCTCCTCTTACTATGACAAGCTGAGTTTCGTGACTCTGGAACTGCCGCTTTATGACGAGCGCAAGCCGGAATATTCTTTGGATCGCCGCCTCAACCAATGGCTCTATTTTCTAAAATACCTTCCCGATTTCGAGGAAATTCCGGAGATATTCAGAAATGACGAGATCTTTTATAAAGCCTTTCAAGTTGCCGCGCTGGCAAATTTGACGCGACAGGAAAGATGGCAGTATGAATTGACTCTGAAGCGCGTGCGTGATATGCATGCGGTGCTTTCCACCAGTTTTAATCGAGGCAAAACTGAAGGCAAAACTGAGGGTAAAACCGAGGGAAAAGCCGAAGGCAAGATCGAAGGCGGTCGCGAGATATTGCAATTGCTGCTCACGCAAAAGTTCGGCCCGCTTCCGGATGATATCACCGCCGCCATTTTTGCGATTAAAGACGTGGAACAAATGAATCAAATTTGGCCGCACTTTGCAGAAATCAATGATTGGGAGACCTTGCGAAAACACCTGCTTTCACCGACCAACGGAAATAGCGTCTCTTGAAACTCGTTTTTGCCATATCGTTTTAAATTGTTGTTTTGTCCAAAAATGGTCAAGAATTGCCCCAACGCGCGAATGAAAATGCCCCACCACTTTTTCTGGCTGAAAATCGATCATGGCGATGTTTTAACGACTCCTTTCTAGCTTATCCCGAATGAATACAGGCGGTTCTGAAGTCTGGATTACGATTTTGTAAAATGCACTTGACTTGCCAAATTATGCCGACAGCAGTGGTATGTCATTTGCACTTGATAACGCCGTGTTCTTTTAAGATGTTGATAAATAAATGTTGCACTTGTTTCTTGCTGAGACATCGTAACAGTTCTGAAACAGGAACCGACACTATGGGAATTGGTCGAGCTATGATGACAAAATTGATTCTCAACAAATTAGCCGCTTTAACGCTGTTTTTAGGCGTGCTTTCGTTATCGCCGGGTTTTGCCCAGCCGAATTCTTCCTCTCGCAGCAATTCCAAAGTTACCGCCCAGCGTCCAGGCCGGGATTCGTTGGCCGTGAAAGCTTTGCGCGCCGCGCCGGGAAAATCTTCGCTGTACGAAGTCAGCTTTGTGACGACAGATTCGCTGGCTTCGAATGCGATGATCGTCATCTCGTTTCCAAAGGCGTTTGATTTGAGCCAATTGGAAATCGCCGGCTCCAGCACGATCAACGGCGGATTTACATTGACGCGCAACGGCCAGGACGTGCAAGTGCGCCGGACCGGACTCGGCGCGAAAATTCCTCCCGGCAAGAAAGTTTCGCTTCAACTCGGATTGATCGGCAACCCCACGAGCTTTTCTTCTTCGCATCAGGTACGGGTACAACTTCCGGCCATCCGGCCGACCGCCGCTACGACAAAAAACATGGACGTTCAATTTATCACTTCAGTGAAGTAAAACATGCAAATTCGCACATGGTGGTTCGTGCGGTGCTTGCGAAATACAGGTCGGGCCATGGCTGTGCCTGCCATCCCTTTGCTGTGGCCTCTTTTGCTCTCGCTCCTTTTCGTTGCACCCTCGGTAGGACAAGTTCTCACACAGGTTAAAATCGCGCCTTCGGATACCGTCGCCGGCAACGGCACGGTTTACACGGTGAGCTTCGTCACTGGCGTCGCTGGCCCGGGGCTTCCGTTTGATGGAAAGATTCGCCTGACGTTTCCGGCAGGTTTTGATGTGACCAACGTTTCGTTGGCGGGCCCCGTCAGTCCGCCGAACGGCATCAACGGCGGTTTTCTGGCGCCGGCGGTCGTTGGACAGGTAGTAACTTTGACGCGCGACGGCAGCGGCGTAGGGGTGGCCGCGCTCGACACGGCGGCTTTCAAAATGGCCGTGGTGACGAACCCGACGGCGGCCGGCAATTATTCGCTCACGGTTGAAACGCAAACGAATGCCGGCGTGGTGATCGATACCGCGCCGCCGAGTTTGTTTCGTATCGGCGTTGGGCCGTTGGCTTTTGTGAAAGTGTTGAACGGTTCGAACGGCAACACGACGGCAGTCACGGCAAACACCTACACGGCCGATCAGAATAACATTTCCATGCACGCCGGCGGTTTTGATGCCAATGGCAATTATCGCAGTGATGTGCCAGTGAACTGGAGCGTATCCGGCAGCATCGGCTCGCTTTCCGCTGCCAGCGGCGTTGCGATAACTTTCAATGCGAATAAGGTTGGCAATGGCGTAATTACGGCCGATCATCCCACGGCTGGCGTGATTGATGGCGTGACCGGAAATATTGAAGTCGTCCCCGGCGCGTTGAATAAAGTGCTGGTCGTGGCGGGACCCTCCGGCAATGGCGAACCGTTGGGCGCGTACACTATGACCACGGACCAAACGCTGCCCGTTCATGCGGCGGCTTATGATAGCGACAACAATTATATCCAGGACGAGCCGGTGACGTGGTCGGTAACGGGCGGCATCGGCGCGCTTTCTCCGGTCACTGGAATTTCGACGACATTGGAGGCGAGAACTCCCGGCACCGGCATTATCACCGCCAATCATACGACGCTGCTTGACGACGCGACGGATGTTATTACGGTGAATATCGGCCAGGATTATCGCATCAAAATTCTCTCCGGTGCGAGCGGCCAGACCACGGAAGTCCTGGCGAGCGGGTTGAACTCCGGCCAAACTTTGCCCGTTCATGCGAGTATTTTCGATCAGGATGATAATTGGAAGGGTGACGTTGCGGTGGACTGGACGGTTACGGGCGGCATTGGCACAGTTGCACCGTTGACGGGAATCGCAACCACCTTCACGGCGCAGAAAGCCGGCGCCGGCGTGATCAATGCCGATCATGCGACGTTGCTTGACGACGTTACCGGCGATATTACCGTGAACGCGGGCGCGCTGGCGAGAGTCAAAATCGTGCAGGGCTCAACCGGCGACGGCACCGAAATGGGCGCGGTGACATTTACCACCGATAACAGCCCGGTGGTACACGCGGCCGGTTACGATGCCAATGATAATTACCTCGGCGATCAAATCGTGGCATGGAGTGTTTCCGGCAGCATCGGCACGGCTTTCCCGAGCGCGGGAATTAGCACGACACTGACTTTGACCACACCGGGCTCGGGAATGATTACGGCGACACATGCGACGGTGACCGGCGACGTGGCCGGCCCCATTACGGTCAATCCCGGTTCGCCATATCGCGTGAAAGTTTTGACCGGCGCGAGCGGCAATACGCCGGAATTAACGGCACAAACTTTAACCACCGCCAGCGCGCCTTTGACGGTGCATGCCGGCAGTTTTGATGCCGATGGCAATTCCACCGGTGATGTGCCGGTGACCTGGAACATCAGCGGCAACATTGGGACGCTCAATCCTCCTTCCGGCAGCGTGGTTAGCGTCACGTTGACCCCGACGACGCCGGGCAACGGCGTTTTTACGGCTGATCATGCGGCTCTGCTCGACGGTGTTTCGGCGTCGATTACGGTTTCCGCCGGCGCGTTGAGCTATATCAAAATTGTGGAAGGTCCCTTTGGAACCGGCACTGAACTCGGCGCGAAGACAATTTCCACGGATCAAAACATGCCGATTCATGCCGCGGGTTATGACGCGGCGGGAACTTATCTCGGCGATTTTTCCGTGACCTGGAGTCTTTCTAACAGTACGGCCGGCACGCTCTCCGCGGCAACGGGCTCCAATGTCATATTTAATCCGCGCCGCGCCAACACCACCACCACGATTACTGCCGATCATGCGACGGCTACGGATGATGTTAGCGGTACGATTACAGTTGGCGTCGGCGTCGGTCATCATGTGAAAGTTTTACCCAACGCCAGCGGCAGCGGCACGGAAGTCGGAAATCAAGCTTTGACCGTCGGGGATCCCCCCTTTGTCGTTCACGCCAGCAGCTTTGACGCCGATGATAATCGTATCGGTGATGTGAGCGTCAACTGGATTCTCAGCGGCGGTATTGGCAGCCTCGCTCCGGGTTCCGGCACCAGCACGACGTTTACGGCCACGACCGCCGGCAGCGGAACGATTACTGCCGATCATGCGACTTTATTCGACGACGCCACCGGCACGATTACCGTAACTCCCGGAACGCTGGCGGCGGTCAAAGTCGTCGAAGGCGCCAACGGCCTCGGCCCGGAGATGGGCGGCAAAAATTTGACGGCTGACAACACGCTGACCGTTCATGCCGCCGGATACGACGCCAACAGCAATTATATTTCCGACGTATCGGTGGATTGGAGCGTTTCCGGCAATATCGGAACGGTTTCGCCGGCGACGGGCATCAGCACGACGCTGACGCTGACGACGCCGGGCAGCGGCATCATCACTGCGGATCATGCGAGCGCGACGGATGATGTGAGCGGGACGATCACCGTGTCGCCGGGCGTGGCGCAGCATATAAAAATTTTGGCCGGCGCTTCCGGCTCCGCGCCGGAAGTGACGACGGCAACCTTGCAGGTGGGCGACCCCCTGACGGTTCATGCCGGCAGCTTTGACGCGGATGACAATTACATCGGCGACGCCAGTGTGACGTGGAATGTGACCGGCGCGATCGGCACGCTCTCCTCGACGGTGAATACCACCACGATGCTGACGGCGCAAAAAGCCGGTACCGGAACGATTACCGCCGATCATCCGACATTGAACGATGACGCGACTGGCGCCATCACCGTTACTGCCGGATCACTGGCGAAAGTTCGCATTGTCGAGGGTGACAGCGGCCCCGGCGACAAAGTGCTCGATAAAACCGTTACCACCGACGAAACGATTGCGCTGCATGCGGCCGGGTACGATATCGCAGATAATTATCTCGGCGATTTCCCGGTGACCTGGAGCGTCACTAACGGCATCGGAACTTTCTCGGCGACCACCGGCGCCAGCACGAAGCTGAATTTAACCACTATCGGCAACGGCGTCATCACCGCAGATCATGCCATCGCTGCGGACGATCAGAGCGGCACGATTACGGTGACGGCCGGCAATGCGCATCACATTAAAGTTCTGTCCGGCCCGACCGGTGATAACACCCCGGTTGGCGCGCAAAATGTGCCGACCGGCGCCAGCTTCGTGGTTCATGCCGGCAGCTTTGACACGGATGAAAATTATACCGGCGATGTTTCGGTTTCGTGGAATGTTACCGGCGGCATCGGCAGCGTGGGACCGGGCGCCGGAACTTCGACGACCTTCACGGCCACCACAGCCGGCACCGGCACGGTCATCGCCACGCACGGCACTTTGGGTGAAGACGCCACCGGCATTATCACCGTGATTACCGGCTCGTTGAGTTATATTCGAATTATGGACGGTCCGTCCGGCAATACGACGGAAGTCGATACGAGAACTTTGACCACCGACCAAAATTTGCCCGTACACGCGGCCGGTTTTGATGCGAGCGGCAATTATCTCGGCGATTTTTCCGTAAGCTGGAGCGTCAGCGGCGGCATCGGTGTCATGAACTCCGCGTTGGGAGCTTCATCGACTTTTGATGCGCGCGCCCCGGGAACCGGTGTCATCAGCGCCGATCACCCGACGGCGACGGATGATATCACCGGCAACATTACGGTAACTATTGGCGCGGCGAATCGCATCAAAGTTTTGAGCGGCACCACGGGCGATGAGACTGAAGTGACGACGGTGACGTTAACGGCGGGACAAACGCTCGACGTTCATGCCGGCGGTTTCGATGCCGACGGCAATTTCACCGGCGACCAACCGGTAAACTGGACGGTCAGCGGCGGCATCGGCTCGGTGGCGCCAGTTTCGGGCATCACGACGCGGCTCACGACCACGACCGCGGGAACCGGCGTCATCTCCGCGGATCATGCGACTTTGATCGATGACGCGACCGGCACGATCACGGTTAATCCGGGTTTACTGAGTTATATCAAAATTGTCGAAGGGCCTTCGGGTAACGGCCCCGAACTGACGGCTAAAAATTTGACCACCGATCAGACGTTGACGGTTCATGCCGCGGGTTATGATCAGGCTGGCAATTATCTCAACGATTTTCCGGTGAATTGGAGCGTGAGCAATAATATCGGCGCGCTTTCTTCGACCACCGGTATCAGCACGACACTTGAGGCAAACCGCCCCGGTATCGGTATTATTTCCGCCGACCACGCGACCGCCACGGACGATGTGACAGGCGATATTACCATCACGACCGGCTCACCGCATCGCGTTAAAATTCTCTTCGGCTTAACCGGGTTGACCGCCGAAGTCGGCAACGCCACGCTGCTCACCGGCGAGACACTGGTGATTCATGCCGGCAGTTATGATCGCGACGACAATCACATCGGCGATGTGTCGGTGTCGTGGAGCGTTTCCGGCGGCATCGGCTCGTTGACGCCGCTTGACGGGGTCTCGACAACTTTTAGGGCCAATACCGTCGGCACCGGCGTGATCACGGCGGTGAATCCGACGCTGATTGCCGATTTCACCGGCACGATCACGGTGCAGGCCGGCTCGGTGAATTATATTAAAATTGTGGAAGGCCCGGCGGGCCCCGGCTCGGAGTTGGGCGATCGCAACGCCAACACCGACGAAACCATCACCGTGCATGCGGCCGGCTATGACGCCAGCGGCAATTATCTCAGCGATTTTCCGGTGAACTGGAGCGTGAGCGGCAACATCGGCGTGCTTTCCACGGCCACGGGAGCTTCGACGCAGTTGAATTTGAAAACGCCCGGGGCCGGCCAGATTCAGGCCGATCACGCCACGGCCACCGATGATCTCTCCGGAACGATTACTGTGACCGCAGGTTCTTTGCACAGCGTGAAAGTTTATACCGGCTCGTCTGGCAACACCGGTGAAGTGGCCAATGTCCTGCTTACTGCCGGGCAGACGTATATCGTTCATGCTGCCGGCTTCGATGCCGATGGCAATTATCGCGGCGATGAGCCGGTGGATTGGAGTTTGACCGGTTTCAACATCGGCACGCTTGCCCCGCTCACCGGCGTCAGCACGACGTTGACCGCGCGCAAAGCCGGCGTCGGCCAGATCAGAGCCGATCACGCCACGGCGCAAGATGGTTTGAGCGGCAGCATCACCGTCGCTGCCGGCACGATCGCTTTCATTAAAGTGATCGAAGGCCCGAGCGGCAACGGCACAGAGCTTGGTGTGAAGACGATCAGCGCGGACGATGTGCTGCAATTGCACGCCGCGGGTTTTGATGCCGATACGAATTATGTCGGCGATCAAATCGTCAATTGGACCAGCGCTGGAAATTTGACGCCAACGGTTTCCGTAACCGGAGCGCCGAGCATTTCTTTTGCGCCGACGCTTTCGCCCGCGACAGGCAGGATTCGCGCCACCCACGCCTCCGCCGGTTTTGATGAGACCGGCACGATTACGGTGACGGACGGCGCGCTGCGCAAAATCAAAATTTTGTCCGGCCTCGCGAATGAAACGGCGGAAGTCAACACGGCCACGGTTTCTTCCGGCGGAATATTACAGGCTCACGCCGCCGGTTACGATGGCGATGACAATTACATTGCCGACCGGCCGGTGAGTTGGACGTTAACGAATCCGATTGGCACGCTCAATCCGGCTGCCGGTATTGCCACGACCTTTACCGCCGGCGCGCAAGGCACGACGACGATTCGCGCGGTCGATGGCGCGCTTGAAGACAACACCGGCATTATTACCGTGACGACGAGCAGCGTCGCGAAAATTATTTTGCGCACCGCGGCAGGAAGCAGCGGCGTTCAGGGCGGCGTGCCGTTTGGCAATGCGACGATAACTGCTGACGGACAAATTACGGTTTACGCCGCGGGCTACGATTTTGGCAACAACTATCTCGGCGAATTCAGCGTGAGTTGGACGAACACCGGTAATCTCGCGCCGCCGGTCTCCGCCATTGGAACTTCATTTACATTCTCTCCAACGCTCGCCGCGGCAGACAATTCGGTGAACGGCCTCATTATCGGCGCCTTTTCTCCGTCAATCAAAGACAGCACCGGGACGATCACCGTTCTTCCGGGCGCGCCAAGCGGCCTCGTTACTTTGACGCCGAATCCGAGCGCGCTTGCAGCCGATAACATCTCGACTTCGACCATCAACAGCGGCGATATTAAAGACGGCGATGGCAATAATGTTGGCAGCGGTAAATTGTTCACGATCACGATCAACCCGCTGTTGGGCACCATCGACACGCCGGACGCCGATCCTTTGCCCGGCCATCAAATTGCGACAAATCCGTTGAGCCGCTTGAGTTTTATTTTTAAAGCCGGAACCACCGGCGGTATTGCCACGATCACGGCCACCGGCGGCGGCGGCGCTGCGAATGGCTCCACCTCGATCAGCCTCGGCAGTTTGAGCATTGAAAGTATCTCAACCGCGCCGACCACTGTTTCTCAGGGACAAACCGGCATCACCGTGAGCATGCAGGTGCGCAACCTCAGCACCGCAACCGTGACCAACCTCACCGGCTTGCTTGATTTTATCGGCTCGGCCAATCGCAATGTTGAATACGTGGTGCAGGCGCCGCCGCCAACCACACTCGCCGGCAACGCCACGACGACGTTGTCATTTATTGTTGCGGTCAATAATAACGCCACGACGGAAGCCGTGACCATTAACGGCTCCGTGCAAGGCTCGATTGGCGCGACGGCGGTGAGCGCGAGCGGCACGACGCAAACTGATTCGTGGACGGTGCAACGGCGGGCGAATTTGAATATTCTGCTCACGACCTCGGCGGATGACACGGTTTCGCAGGGCCAGCTCAATCGCAGCGTCACCGTGCGGATTGGCAACGACGCCGGCGCAGCCACGGCGAATGTGGATAGCGTGCGTTTGGTTTTTAAACAAGGCCCGGCAATTATTACCGCGGATTATCTGATCGCGCCGCCCACTGGCCCGGCGAGCATTGCGGCCAATGCAACGGGAGATTTCACATTTTCGCTCAACGTCGGCGCCGCGGCCACGCTCGGCCTCGTCGCGATTGACGCGCGGGCGTACGGCAAAGACGGCAATTCCAATCAACAGATTTCCGATCTCGACGGCGCGACGACGCCGCACAGTTGGACGGTGGTGGCGGGCAACGCCTTTCGCATTGTCTCGCTCACGCCCTCGCAGAGCAAAGTGACGGCGGGGATGGCAGGCGCCACGCGCACGTGGACGGCGCAGATGGCGCTGCAAAATGCCGGAACTTCGCCGATTCGGGTGAATTTCGATCCGGCAAAAACGTTCATTCGTTTGACCATCGGCAGCCAGAATGTGACTTCGGAATACACGATCACGCCACCGGCGGCGCTCGACGGCGGCGGCACCACGCTCAATGGCGGCATCACCGGCACGTTGACATTCGTCGTCACGAGCACAGGCAACACGCGCGGCATCGCGACGATTTCCGGTTTCGTGGAAGCGACTGATATTCCGACGAATCAGATCGTGCTGGATAACACCAATGACGGCGGCACGGGGCAAGTCGAAGTGCAGTCGCCGCCAATTTTCCGTATCGAGCCGTTGCAGCTTTCGCAGGGAACGGTGACGCAAAATATGGCGAAGGATTGGCGCCTCAAA
>Ga0247727_10018830_pt1 | contig 10787 bp, 9 predicted proteins | sample WisWelCaveWW1625_FD_202498 | JGI IMG/M metagenome (GOLD analysis project Ga0247727, IMG submission 202498) | Biofilm microbial communities from Wishing Well Cave, Virginia, United States - WW16-25 | ecosystem: Environmental > Aquatic > Deep subsurface > Groundwater > Cave microbial mat | place...
TCAATTCCTTCTCGAAATACTCTTCGAACAGCCGCCGATTGTAGAGGCCGGTCAGCGGATCGGTGGCGGCATTGATTTGAAGTTTTTTCAGCTCCTCGTACTCCATCAAGATGGGCACACGAAGAAAATTGGAGGAGGCCAAGACATCCACGATGGCGGCCTTCAGGGATACTTGCTTGCTCGTGCTGTCGGCCAGCTCGGCGCGGCGCGCCAGAATCTGATCCCAGCAATCCAGGCTGTGGGCTTCCGTCAGGTCGAGTTGTGCAATGGAGTGAAACAAACGTTGCAGGAATTGGGCGCGCACCGGCCGGTCGAGACTTTCAATGGTCTCGGCGAGCAAGTCGAGGAACGCATCCTCGGCGGCGCGGGGGAACTTGGAGGTGTCGCCAGGGCCAAGCATGGGGTAGTGCGACCAAACTCCAGCGTACCCCAGGAGACGGTGGGATAGCAGAATAATACACCCAGACGGATGCAAGCTGGGGGCCAATTACAGGATTTTGGTGGCGTTCCGTAAGTACATGGAATTGTTGAGATAAAAGTTCTGCGAACCGCGCAAAAATTGTTGCTTGCCGAGTGCAAATCCCTCAAGACGCAAGTGATTTCACAATCTGTTGCGGCTTGTTCTTCCCCGAACCCAAACTGCATGCTTGCAGAGAATCCTGATTCGTGCGGGTCTGCCAGAGAACTCCTCCGCCACCTGTTCGAGCTTGCCCGCCAGCTTTTGTGAACACCTCTGCGATGGATTGGAGCAAGCGTCGTGAGAGAGTTTTCAGTATGCTGCGGCAACAGATTCTGAATCCTCCTTAGTAGTCCTTGATCGTTTCAACGTTCAAGCAGATTGTGAGGCAACTCGTTTATTCGCTTCCTGTTCAGAGGGTTTGTGGAGTTACGATCTCTCGTGCCGCCTGGATCCCGCCCCAGCAATGAAGAGTCAATCTGCGGACGTCTGGTACTTTTCTCCTAGTACCCCGGCAAGACAGGGTTCCCAGCGCTCATTGGGTAAAAAAGCGATTAACCAGCCTATTTTCTTTCATTTGGTGAGCCGGAGAGGTATTCGCAGGTGGAACGCAATTGCTCTTAGTGTTCAAAGGAGTGTTCCACAACTTTTCTACAAAAGTGAAATTTGGGACGCATTTCCCATTGACAGCCCCCGGCTGGTTTGGGAGCATCAGTTGTCGTTCCCGCCTGAAAGAAATCCACCCAAAGAACTGATTGGGATACTTACGCCGGCTTGTATTTCCCGGGATCAGGAAGGAGCAACAACGGAAGTGAATGTGGAAACCGAAACTCGAGCTAGGTCCCTTTCCGCTGATTTAGTGTCCAGCCTGCTGGATACGCTTGATCGCCCCTTGCTCGTTACCGAGCGGAGCGGAAAAGTGGTTTTTGCCAACCTCCGTGCCCAGCAAATCTTGGTCGCGCAAGGTATTGCGTTAGCAAATGGATTCAACCTTTTTCAAGACCTCTTGCATGTGGACTCACAGGTGATCTTCGGCCAGATCGAAAGCGGCGAGCAGGAAGTGGATCTCCAGGTGGGTCTCTCCGAAGGCAGCGGCCGGGCCCGCATTCAATGGTTGCCTGAGCCTGATTGGCTGGCTGTCCAAATTGATCAGAAAGTGGCCGCAGAAGAAGCGCTTCCCGGGCAGACACGGCACACGGTTCAGGAATTGCTTCAAGAGCGCGAGATTACCTACCGCAATCTGCTGGCCGCCTATTTGCGCCTGCAGGAAGTGAACCGCCAGAAAACAGTCTTCCTGGCTTCCGCCGCTCATGAGTTGAAGACCCCCCTGGCGGTCATCAAGGGCTACTACGACCTGTTGCTTTCTGGATCGCTCGGCCGGCTGACGGAGAAGCAGCGCGACATCTTGCAGGACTCCAAGGAAAGTTGCGAGCGGCTGGTGCGGTTAGTCTCCATGTTTCTTAACTATTCGGCGCTGGAGAGCGGCAAGCTGGTGATGCACCTCCGCGAGAACGATTTGCGCGATTGCCTGACCGAACTCTTGATGAGGTGGAAGGATGCCTTCCAGCGCAAGCAGGTTCGACTGGAAAGATACTTCCACCCGCAAATGCCCAACTTCGATTTTGACTATCAAAAGGTGCAACAGACGGTCGCCAATTTGCTGGACAATGCGCTGAAACACTCCACAGCAGGGGGGACGGTGACGCTCCGGACCGAGCCGCACTTCTGGGAGCGGCGCGCCGCTGATGCCTCTCCCGTTGCCGAGCGGCGGCGCGAGCGCGCCCAAATCACCAACAGCATGAAGATATCCGTCAGTGACACAGGCCCCGGCATCGCCGCCGAACACCACCAGGAAATTTTCGAGGACTTCGTTCGCGTGGACCGCTCGTCCGCCGGCATGGGCCTGGGGCTGGCGATCGCCAAGCGACTGGTCCAGGCCCATCGCGGAAAGATCTGGGTGGATAGCGAGCCGGGTCGCGGCTGTACGTTTACGTTTTTGTTGCCCACGGACAACGAGTAGCGGAGACATTCTCACAAAGGGGAACATTGATGGCGCGGAAAGAATCCATCTTGATTGTGGATGACGAGCCCAGCATTCGAAAATACCTCCAGACGCTTCTGGAGGTGGACGGCTACGAGGTCGAAGCCTTGTCTTCCGGCAAGGAAGCGTTGGAGCGGCTGGGCGCAGGCAATCCGCCTGACTTCATCATTCTGGATGTGCTGATGCCGGAGCTCAATGGGCTGGAGACCCTCCGCCAGATGATGCAGATTAATCGGCAACTCAACGTCATCATGCTCTCCTGCTCCAACGAAGTGGGCACCGTGGTGGAGGCGATTCGCCTGGGTGCGCACGACTACCTGACCAAGCCGTTTGAGAAAACCGAGCTGGACGCCGCCCTACTTAAGTGCCGCCAGAAACGCCAGCTCCGTGCCGAAAATGAAGCGCTGCGGGAATACTGCGACGCGTTAACCGAAGACCTCTCTTTCTTGGCCGCCAGCCCGCAGATGGTGCGCATCCGCCAACAGATTTTGCAGATTGCTCCCGTGGACGTGCCCGTCTTTATCTGCGGAGAGAGCGGAGTGGGAAAAGAAGTGGTGGCGCGGATGATTCATTTGCGCTCCCAGCGGCGCACGCAGCCCTTTCTCAAGGTCAATTGCGCGGCGTTGCCCGGTGAGCTCCTGGAATCGGAACTGTTTGGATATGAGCAGGGAGCGTTCACGGGCGCGATTCGTGCCAAGCCCGGCAAGTTTGAGCTGGCCAACAAAGGCACGATCTTTCTGGACGAAATCGCGGAGATGAGTCCTCATCTCCAGGCCAAGCTCCTTCATGTACTTCAGGACCATCAGTATTCGCGCCTGGGTGCCCGGCAGGTGGTCCAGGTGGACGTTCGGGTTCTTGCCGCCACCAATGTCGATATCCACGAGGCGATGAAGGCTGGCCGCTTGCGCGAAGATCTCTATTACCGGCTCAACGTGCTCTCGATCAATGTGCCGCCGCTGCGCGAACGAGCTGCTGAAATTCCACTGCTGTTTCGGCATTTCCTGGCCAAGTACAGTGAAAAATTTCAAAAGCAGGCACCGGAGCCGTCGCAGCACTTGCTCGAGGCCGCGATGCGCTACCCCTGGCCGGGCAACCTGCGGGAATTGGAGAATTTCGTCAAGCGCTACGTAATTCTCGAAGATGACGAAGGCAGCTTCCGCGAGCTGCTGGAAATGGCGGCCGCCCGGCGGCGAACTTCCCCGCGAGAAGAATCTCAAGTTCCGCGGGACCAGGGGCTCAAGGCCTTGGTGCGCGGTCTTAAGGACGAGGCGGAAATGGAGGCAATCGCGGACGCCCTCGAGAAGACACATTGGTGCCGCAAAGACGCGGCGAAGATGCTGGGAATCAGTTACAAGGCGCTGTTGTACAAGATGCGGCAGTTCAATTTGGACACGGGGCGCGGCTCGCGCGCCGTACAGCAAGCTCAGCCGGCAACCGTCGCACAGGAGGATTAGAGCGTGCTCGGCTGCAAGTCATTGCACGTACGGGGAAACGAAGTCCAAATCGGGCCTCCGATGCCCGAAGAAAAGTGTACAATTCTAGATATTCAAAGAGTTCCCCGGGTGCCCATGACAGCCTTGGGAGAGGTCGGGCATTCCACTCAGCAGAGGCTTGGTAGATTGTTTTGAGGAAGTTTCCGGCCACGGGGATTCACCTGCGGCCCGTCGATTCGAGGCAATTCCCGAAGAGGTGGGGACCTTTCTCTCGGGGGTTGCAGTGGAAGGGCGATTGCTCCTGCAGGACGCTGGGGGAACGCGCGTCCCAGGATTCAAGGGGAGGACGGGGTATGACGGAGCGCCGAGCTGCACGACGGTATGACCTCTCACTGCCGGTGATCATTCGTGTGCCCTTGGGCCGCGAAACCGAAGCGCGGAACGGCAGGACGCGCGACATTTCCACCCGGGGCGTCTATTTCACTCTGGACCAGGACCTCTCACCGGGGTCAGAACTCGATATAACCCTGACCTTGCCGGCAGAAATCACCCAAGGTACCGAGGTGTTCGTTCGCGCGCAGGGTAAGGTGGTTCGCGTCGAGCGAAAGGGTGAAGACGGAAACCTGAACGTTGGCGTGGCCGCCGTGATTGAACGCTACGACATCATCCGCGGCGATGCCGCCAGCGCCTGATCCGCAGAACCTTTGAGTTTCGGGCCTTGGCAGGGTCTCCTGACTATCTCTTCCATTTATTTCTGAGCAGGTTGTGCGAGTGGAGCCGAGCATTCGGACGATGTCCGAGCCCTAGCAGCTCTGCGTTTTCTGCGCCACCAGTACATCAGCCCGATCATTCCCAGAAGGACAAGAAGGACAACGTACATCCCCGTTCCTCCGACCGAGGCGAGTGTGAACTGTCTGCCATCCGGCGAGATTCGCCGAATGCGATAGGTGCGGAAAAGCGTTTGCAGAGCGAAAGGAAAAGGAACGAACATGCGCTCTTGCACGAAGACGTTGCCTCCGTGCACAGCGACTGCGGCGGGCTTCCAGGGCAACCAGGTACGCAGGAGCACCGATGACCTGCCTTCCGGCGTGACTTTCAGCACGCGAAAGGCGTCGCTATCCACGACGTAAACTGTGCCTCCAGCGTCCACAGCAATGCCCATCAGGCGTTGGAAGCCCTCGGCTACAATCGAAGCGCTGCCATTTGGTGAGAGGCGGCGAATGCGCGTGGCCTCAGTCAGGTAAAGGGAACCATCCGGTCCCCAAGCAGCCGAGATGAATACACCCAGGCCCGAGCTCAGTTCGGAGACTCGCCCATCGGGGCTGTGTTTGAGGAGTCGCGGCGCCCTGCCATGAAAGTCGTTGCCCTCCGCTAAAATCAGATTGCCTGCCGCATCCACGGTGAGGAATTCATTGAGCGTGCCGATGGACGAGCCCTCCAATACTGCCGTAACCTTCCCCTCGGGCGTAATCTTCCAGATGGTCTGGTTGAAATTCTGGGCGTAGAGGTTTCCCGCAGCGTCGAGCGCGAGGTTGTTACCATGCGTATTGCTCGCGAGCGAGGTCAAACGTCCATCCGGCTCGACGCGCCAGATGCGGCTGCGCGTTGCATCGAGGAAGCACACGCGGCCCTGTGCGTCCACAACGATGCCGTAGCCTGCGTGGGCCCGAGCGGTCGAGGGCAACGCAGCTGACACCAGGAACACACAAAGGGCGAAGAAGAGTGCTCTAAGTTGAAAGCGTATGGAGAGGGCGAAGGTCATGGATAAGACTCCAGGCTCCGTGCCGGCAGATCAGCGGCCACGGATGCCGCCAACGCGCAGGGAAATCGTAACCGTGTCACCGATGATCGCGCCCGCTGCTCCAGCGCGCACCGAGGACACCGAAGTCTTTCCGGTTGATGGTGAAGGTGGACTCAAATCCAGCCAGTTCGCCGATTTTCGGCTCACGAGTAATGCCCAGAAGTTTCACAGGGACGGTGATGCGGCGAGTAACGTCGCGAATGGTGAGGTCGCCGGTGACTTCAAAATGATCCCCGCCGCGGGACATGACACCAGCACTCACAAACCGGAGCGTGGGAAAGCGGTCGGCGGCAAAGAAATCTTCCGAACGCAGCGTCTCATCGCGATAGCGATTGTTGGTGTCAATGCTGGCGGCCTTGATGATGATCTCGACGCGGGAAGCGGACGGGTTCTCAGGATCGAACGTGATCATCCCATCCACGTCCTTGAAAGAGCCTTCTTCTTTGAAGACCACCCACTTGGTCACCGTGAAGCTCACATGAGCATAGGTTGGCTCCACGCGATAGGTGATGGGTCGTGCTAACAGAAATGTCGGTGCGGCGAGAACGAGAACCAAAAGTGAAACCAGGAAGAAGCGTCGCTGCATGGCGTGCTCCCGGGTGCGTCAGTCGAGGCGGATGTCGCGCCGGCAGCGCAAGACGCCGTCGGCACCGCGCTCAATTTTCATGATGTTGGAGAAGGCGCCCTTCGCCACGTTGGCGGAGACGTCCCGCGGGCTGAGAAAAGGGTCGCCTTCGAAGAGGAATTCGTTGATCCAGCGTTCCGCGTAGCCCGGCGCAGAAACCGAGGCATGGATGTGCGCAGCATTGTGACTGCCCGGATAGGAGCCGGGCTTGACAGTGCGAAACTCGTAGCGGGCGTCGCGCCCCGTCTTCATCCAGCCGCGCAGCCGCGGCGGCACATTTCCGCCGGGACGTCCCGGGGCGTAGTAACCCTGAGCATCGGTTTGATAGACGTAGAGCCGCGCGCTCTCAACCGGTGTGCGGCCATCCCGCGCGTAAATCGTGCCGCTGATGATGAGAGGCTCACCTGGCTCGTTGGCTGAAACCATGATGACTTTCCACGAAGGGTTTTCCGGGCCGCCAGCGGAAGAAGGCTCTTGCTCAACGGAGGAAACCCACTCAAGGACAGGCCGGTCCAGCAGAGGGTTCGCCAGCAGGGGCGTTGCTCCGAGAACAGCCGCTGTTGCGCGGAACAAGCTGCGCCGGCTGATTTCCTGATTCCACGGACCGCTCATCGTAAAGCTCCTTCAGTCAGAGTAAAGAACGAGCCACAGCGCGGCGCAAAGGATCATGGCAATCGCGAACTCGATGACCACGCCGCGATCCATGGCCGTGATTCCTTTGAATGGCTGCGTTCTTCCTGAAAGACGCAGACAAGGGGCGAGTGTTAACACGCGAGGCAGAAAACCAATCTGGGCAGGATCAAGTGATCGAGAAGCGGCGATCCAGCGGAATAGATGAGGCCGCCCTATGGAGCGGCGGACTTCTCGGCGGGGCCTTCGACGGGCAAATCTTTACGGTTGCTCCATTCCTCGAAGGAGCCGTCGTACATGCGCGCGTCGAAGCCCAGGTAGCGAGCGACGAAATAGAGCAGACTGGCCTGCATCCCGATGTGGCAGTAGGTGACCACGGTATCGCCAGGCTTCACTCCGGCAACGCGGAACAGCTCCTGAAGTGCCGAGGAGTCTTTAAACTTCAAGGTCTTCTCGTCCATCAGCGAGGTGAAGGGAATGTTCCCTGCGCCGGCAATGTGGCCCAGGCGACCAGCGTGCGAGCCGAGCTCCCTACCTTCGAAGAATTGTGGCGTGCGCGCATCCAGGATGGCCACGCCGGGGGTATGAAGGTTAGCTTTGACCCAGTCGGCTTGTGCCAAAACGTTTTCATGTATCGCTGGAGTGATCGTGCCGGGCTTGGTGGGATGCATGTCTTCGGTCACCGGCCGGCTTTCGGAGCGCCAGGCAGTGAGGCCGCCGTCGAGATAGGAGGCGCGATCGGCAAGGCCCAGATAATCCAAGGTCCAGAAGACTCGCGACGGAGCCGTCACCCAGTTGCGCGAAAAGTAGAGAACGATGCGGGAGTCGCTAGAGATGCCAACCTTTTCAAAGGCCGCCTTGAGCTGTGCCACCGTCGGAAGCTGCATCATGAAGCCTGCCTCGTGCGGGGTGGAAAGCTCCGAAAGCTCCAGCAACTGGGCACCGGGGATATGGCCTTCCTTGTAGTCCTGTGCAGGTCCAACGTGGATGATGACCAGGTTGGGGTCGGTCAGATGCTCGGCAAGCCACGCCGTTGAAACAATCAGCGGCGCGCGGTCTGCCGCGAATCCAAATTCCGAGCCACCCGCAAGAAGGAGAGCAGCAAGTAAGATGGCGAGAACAAGGCATTTTCTATGCATGAAAACCTCCGGAACTCAGTTCTTAGCTGCTGTGTTGGGTGTAACCCCCGCGAAAGAAATTCTATGCCATGCACAAAGCACATCGCTTCAAGGTAGAAATAGGGCCAGGGCAATGTAGATAACCAGATCAGCGAATAAAAAAACGAGCAGGGCGCGATCCATGAAAGCCACCTCCAGGACAGATATCGAAGCCTGAAATTAGGTTAATTGAACGGCGCATCCGATCACATGAAAAATTGTAAAAAAGTGTGAACATCCCCAATAAGACGCAAACGCCAGGCACAGTTTGAGTTAACGGGATGGAAACTTATGCGACTCAACGCGCCGGCACCTGCCCCTTCCACATGCGCCACCACGAGGTGTCGCGCAGGCCGAGAGAGTCCCACCAAAGATCGAGCATGTGGCGGTCGCCCGCCAGGATCCCTTCGCGAGTGACGCCCGTTGGGGGTGGCACGTACTGCTCCAGGCGGTCGAAGACGCGGCCACGCTCTGCTCCTTCAGTGCGCGAAAGGAGATGCCAGAGAGTAAGGGCGTCGCGAGGGCGGGCAGCATTGAGCGCGGAGGTCAGCGTTGCCTCGCGCTGCCTGCGGATCCCTTCCACACCACCTTCGATACCTCCGGCAACTCCACCCTGTACTCCACCGGCGATACCTCCTGGGATTCCGCCAGAGATGCCGCCCGGAACTCCTCCCGAAACTGCGCCTGACACACTGACAAGTTCGAAGTCGAGCTTTGCAAGCGCATCGCGCAGTGCTTGCGGGGCGTCTTCGAAATACGGCGTGCCTGGTCCAATCCCCGGGCGCGTGGCACACATTGCGTTGGCAGGGACGAAGGATTCGCGGCCCTGCTGCTCGAAGGCCACCCAGCCGTAGGTGACGTGCAGGAAGCCGGCGCCGCTGGGGCCTACTTCCAGGGTGTAACGGCAACCGAGATCGATTGCGGTTGCCGAGGGAGTGTTCACGTAAAAGAGGCGCGGCGGCGCCCAGATGATGGCGTGCAGCTTGCCCTGCTGAAGAGAGAGGCGGTGCTCATCGGCGCGGGCCTGAAGGAGCTGCAAGCGCGTTTCGGGGTCCACTTGGACCTCACCAATTGCTCCGACGTTGATGCGTGCGCGGGAGGCGGCGTCGGTTTCCAGCCACTCGCCGACGCGCAGGCGTCCAGCCTGACGAATGACAGTGGAGCCCACTCGCGGAGTGCCTGCGAGACGCTCGACTTCCCAGGAGGGGCGCGTCCAGCGATAGCCGTACCTGACACCCAGGGCAAGCAGGAAGATCGCCGCAGCGGCAACGGCCCAACGCGTCATCAGCCCGAAGGACCATGCACGTTTTGGCGGCGGCTCGTAGGCCGGAAAGGCCGGCGGGGGCGCGTTGTGTCGGAACTCTTTCAGCAGGCGCTCGAGTCGCTCGACTTCCGGGTCGGGCTTTCCGCTGCAATCCCAAATGTAATCTTCATTCATGGCTGTGCTACCTTACCAAGAATTTCGCGAAGCTGTTTCATCCCACGATGCAGGTTGACGCGCACCGAAGCAGGCTTCAGGCCCGTACGCGCAGCGATTTCCGGTCCGGTGTATCCCTCCACGAAGCGGAGGATCAAAGTCTCGCGGTAGGCTTCGGGCAACCCGCGAATCGCTTTCAAAGCCGACAGAGCGGCTGGATCCGGACCGCGCTGGCCGATCAAGTTGTCGGGCAACTCTTCGGAAGCGGGTGGGCGACGGTGATAATCGGTTGCCCGGTTGCGCGTGATCATGCACAGCCAGCCGCCAAAGGCTCGAGTATCACGCAGCGAGTGCAGGTGGCGGAGAGCCTGCAAGAAAACGTCGTGTACCAGGTCGTCCACTTCATGGGCCGGCACGCGCGCAAGAAGGACGCCGTGCACCATGCGAGCATACCGTTCGTAAAGCAGGCCGAATGCCGAGCGGTTGCCCGCGCGAGCAGCGGCAACCACTGCGGCATCGTCGGAAGTTGCGTCCGCGGTCGGCTCACTCACAGTGGAGGTTGGTCCCAGACCGAGAGGGAGTTCAAGGCACCCTTCCGCTTTGCAAATCCTGATCGTCACCGCCGCGCCTTGCCGGAGGGAGAAGGCGGCTTCCCGTCTGCTCCCAGCACTGGATAGACGCCCCAACAGGCGCAAGTGTTAACCGCCGTCGGTTCTCCAGATTTCGCTGCTTTCGAAATGTGCGCGCCATTCTAGGCATGGCTGGCTTCACTTGCAACCAGCGCTGGCAGCGGCGGCGGAGCATTCAGCGAGCCGGGGATTTTGGTTGCGCAATTACCGGTGGTGGGCTTACCATCCGGCTAAATCTCCGCACGGGAGGATTGGGATGACTGTCGGCGAACTGATTGCCTCACGCAAGGAAATCTATTCCGTGGGCGAAGACACGACCGTGCATGAGACCGCCCGGTACTTCAGGGAAAAGGAAGTGCGTGCTGTAGGAGTGTTGAACTCAGCGGGAAAGCTGGTCGGCGTTGTTTCCCAGAGCGACGTCTCTGACAAGGTGGCCGCAGAGAACAAATGCCCCGCGTGGATGCGGGTCTCTGAGATCATGACCAAAGAGCTGGTGACAGTCACGCCCGAGATGTCGCTGGACGAGTGCCTGCGGCAGATGGAAAAGCACAGCATCTACCACCTGCTGGTTGTGGATGAGCGGCAGAACTTCCGCGG
>Ga0247727_10018831_pt1 | contig 10787 bp, 12 predicted proteins | sample WisWelCaveWW1625_FD_202498 | JGI IMG/M metagenome (GOLD analysis project Ga0247727, IMG submission 202498) | Biofilm microbial communities from Wishing Well Cave, Virginia, United States - WW16-25 | ecosystem: Environmental > Aquatic > Deep subsurface > Groundwater > Cave microbial mat | place...
TAGCGTAGCGTCCCTTCCCACTATCTCCAGACATAGGCACGGAACAACCCTTGCTGTGACCAACCATCACCACAAGGAGCTATCTCCAAGCCTCACCGCAAGGCGGCCTTCACCGGAGGCGTACCAAAGTTACCGTGAGGCCTGAGACGCAAACGTTCATTGGCTTCGACCGTTATCGGCGCACTTCCCCCGCCTCCCGTCCGTCAGGTTCCGGGCATAACGGCCGTTGACGGCATTGCTTTTGTCAAGGCGTCGACACGACTTTGATCAGTTGCTGCGCCGCAGGCTGACGTTGACGCCTCGGAGCGCCGATCCGTCGGTGCGCACCGAGATCGACTGCGAGCTGCCGGCGGTCGTCACCAGCATGGTGCCCGAGATGCCGCCGCTGAACGACAGCCGCAAGCTGCTGGCGGACGCCAGGCCCGATACGCTGCCGGTCACGTTGAAGCTGCGCTCCTCCCAGGATCCGGACACGCGGCCGCCGTTCAAGGAGAGGCTGGCCCGCAGCTCGATGCGGTTGGACGGGCTGGCACAGCGCAAGGACAGTCCCATGGTGGCTCCGCCGCTCCTCGGTACGTAATTGGCGGTGCACCTGATCGCTTCGGACCGGCCATTGTCGAGCCGGACGTGTCCGGAGCCGGACCAAGTCCCTCCGAGTCCGGTGAACGGGCTGGCGGCATGGGCCGGGCCCGAGAGCGTGAGCGCAATCGCCACCGCGGCAGCCGGCCGCCAGGCATCGACCCGAGCCATGAACAAACCTCCCTGTTCGCGCGTCGCCAGCTGCGGGGGGCTTATGGTAAACACGACCCCATAGGTGGTGGAGTCTACTGCCGGATCATACACGCGACAGTGGCGCCCACGTTACGCTCCACAGAATTTCGGTTGACGCCCTGAGGGGGCCTCAGATGGCCGCGCAGCCCGGCGGGGCCCTACATTGCGCAATCAGCCCCGCAGGAACCGCCGCGTCAGGGCCATGAACTCCCCGAGCTTGTCGTGGTGCACCCAGTGGCCAGCGCCCTCGACAGTGACGATCTCGGCGTCCCTGAAGTGCTCGGCGCGGCCGTCCTTGGCCGGGTTGGAGGCCCAGCTCTCCTTGCCGTAGACGAGGAGCGTCGGGCAGGCGATGCGTGCCCACAGCTCCTCCACATCGGCCTGGCGCATGTCGTAGGGCGGCCAGGAGCGCACGTAGTTGTCGAACTTCCAGCTGTAGGTGCCGTCCTCGTTCTGGTTGACGCCGTGCTGGGTGAGGTGGCGCGCCTGCTCGGGCGAGAGATGCTTGTTCTCCTCCTGCATGCGCCTCAGGGCGTCCTCGATGGTGGCATAGCGGCGCGGCAGCCGTCCCGAGAGGGAGCGCTGCTCCTCGATCCACGCGCGAAAACGGTCAGGAAAGCCTTTGGAATAGCGTTCTGCCAGCATTTTCGGCGAAGGCCCCAGCCCCTCGATGGCGATCAGCCTGGCGACGTTCTCGGGATAAAGCCCGGTGTAGCGCAGCGCGATGTTACCGCCCAGCGAATGGCCAATGAGGGTGACGGGCGCCAGCTTCTGCTGATGGATCAGCTGAGCCAGATCGTAGACGAAGCCGGCCATCGTGTAGGTGCCGTCCTGCGACCACTCGCCGTCGCCATGGCCTCTGAGATCGGGCGCGATGACATGCCAGTCCTGGCGCAGCTCATCGGCCACCCAGTCCCAGTTGCGGCAGTGGTCGCGGCCGCCGTGCACGAGCACCAGCGGCGGCGCGCTGCTGTTGCCCCAGTCGACGTAGTGGAGGCGCAGGCGCTGCGAGAAGTAGATGCGCGAGGTGGGGCCGGCTTGGGACATGAGGCGGCGTTCCTTGCTTCAGGTTTTGGGTTTTAGGTTTTAGGGGTCAGGGACGCAGTCTTCCCTGAAACCCGAAACCTGATCCCTGAAACCTGTTTCTTGTGCACCTGCGAAGCCTAGCGCCGGGGCGGGCGTTGCGAAAGCGGCACGCTTGCAGAACGTGTCAGCTTTGCATCCCCCGCAGACCGGGTTCGCATTTTGCCAGGAATGGTCCTGGCCCGCCGCGCGTTAGACTGACAAACTGGCGAATGTGGAGGCGTCCGATGGCGAAGACCTACACGGGCGGCTGTCATTGCGGCCGCGTGCGCTACGAGGTGACGACCGACCCCGGCCAGGCTATTGCGTGCAACTGCTCGAAGTGCGCCAAGCACGGGCTGTGGCTAACGTTCGTCAAGCCGGAGCAGTTCAAGCTGCAGCACGGGCTCGATCAACTGGCCGACTACCAGTTCAACAAGCACGTCATTCATCACGTGTTCTGTCGCAACTGCGGTGTGGAGTCCTTCGCCCGCGGCAAGGCCCCGAACGGGAAAGACATGTTCGCCATCAACGTGCGCTGCCTCGACGGCGTCGATGTGGCGGCGCTGACCCCCAAGCCGTTCGACGGCAGGAGCCTCTGACGGTGTCAGACCCTCCGGGTCTGACACTATTCCACGACCGATGTTGGAGCCATGGTGTCAGACCCGGAGGGTCTGACACCCTCACGAGGGTAGAGGAATGCGCCCGCTGGACGGACTTCGCGTGGTCGACCTGACGAGGGTGCTGTCGGGGCCCTACTGCACCATGCAGCTCGGCGATCTCGGCGCCGAGGTCATCAAGGTGGAACGCCCCGGCGAGGGCGACGACACCCGCGCCTTCGCGCCGCCGTTCCAGGGCGACCAGGCCGCCTACTTCCTCTCCGTCAACCGCAACAAGAAGAGCGTCACGCTCGACATGAAAGACGACCGCGGCCGGGAGGTGCTGTGGCGTCTCATCGACGCTGCCGACGTGCTGGTCGAGAACTTCCGCCCCGGAGCGATGGATCGGCTCGGCTTTGGATACGAGGCCGTCAGGAAGCGCCGGCCTTCGCTGGTCTACTGCTCGATATCCGGCTTCGGCGAGACGGGACCGCAGAAGGACCGTCCTGGCTACGACGTCATCGTGCAGGGCGAGGCCGGCATTATGGATTTGACCGGCCCGCGCGATGGCGCTCCCTACAAGGTCGGCACGGCGATCGGCGATCTGGTCTCGGGGCTGACGGCGGCCCAGGGCATCCTCGCCGCGCTCTACACGCGCAAGTCGACGGGGCTCGGGCAGCACGTCAGCATTTCCATGTACGAGGTGATGGCCGCACTGCTCACCTTCAATGCCGGCATCTACTTCGCCACCGGCAACTCGCCCCGCCGCCGCGGCAACGAGCACCCCACCATCGTGCCCTACGAAACCTTCGAGGCCGCCGACGGCTGGATCAACCTCGGTGTCGCCAACGACGACCTCTGGCGCCGCTTCTGCAAGGCCGCGGAGGCCTCCGACCTGGTGGACGACCCCCGCTTCGCCAAGGCGTCGGATCGCGTGCGCAACCGCGAGGAGTTGGTGCCCCTCGTCAAAGCCATCGTCAAACGGCGCTCGCGCGACGATTGGCTGGCGCGGCTGGACAACGCCGGCGTGCCCAGCGGCGCCATCCGCACCGTCGGCGAGGTCTGCGACGGCGATCTCCTGAAGGCGCGCGGCATGATCGCCGAGATGGAGCACGCCAGCGCCGGTACCGTGAAGGCCGTGAAGAACGCGATGCACTTGAGCGACACGCCGCTCGATGCCTATCAGGCGCCGCCGAAGCTCGGCGAGCACACGCGCGGGGTCCTGACCGGGCTGCTGGGCTATAGCGAGGGCGAATTCGAGGCCCTGACGCGTGACGGGGTAGTGTAGGGCGCAATCGTGCGTCAGCGCGATTGCGCCGAACCGACCTCTACCGGCAGCGGTGCGTTGGGGCGAGCGTGCTTGTCAAAGCCCCAAGGCCACAGCGAAACGGTCCCAATCCTTGACGCGATACCAGTCGCAATTGTACCGCTCCCGACCCGGACCCTTATTGTCCGATTGTACATACTCGATGCTTGGTTTTATCTGTTGGAAGATTTTTTCGTTCCAGGCGGGGACCCGCGGGTTGAAGTGCAGCGGCCCTCGCTTATAAGCGTTAGCCTTCGTATTATGATACAACACGCCGAATCTTGGATACTGCCCGAACAGCCGGACATAGGGGTTCTTCTTCCATAAGTCCTTGTACCCCTCTCCCCGCTTTACCAGTGCTGCATAGACTTTCTCGTGGTTCCAGGGAGGCCCAAAGACCACGTCATCAGGCACCGCGACCGTGTCATAGTCGGAGAGGAGATCTCTGACTCTGGCAAGATCGTCCGGGTCGTTGGGGTCTAACTTCAGCCCTGTTGCCGCCGAGTCATCTGACCGGCACCGCTCAAGTGCATCTCGCACGCTTCCAACTGAGATCGCTCGCGATTCGACACCAGATTTGGCGAGTTCGGACTCAGTTACCTTCGGAATCACATCGCTGATGACAATCAACCGCGGCGACTTCCGCACCGGATACCGCTTTCTCCAACACTCAGCATAGTCGTGAATCTGGTCACGCACATGGGGCATTGGCGGCGCGCCAGCCTTGAGTTCGATAATGCAGGTGCGCCGATCCGCGGTCTCGAGCAACAGGTCGATTCGGCGGCCCAACAAGATCGCCTGCGAAGATTTGATCCGATAGCCCTCATGATACAGGTCGGGCAACAACAGCGGAAACGCCCTGCGGATGGCCTCCTCAAGTTCTCCTTCTAGCATGGGAGAGGTCTCTTTCTCCGACAACACACTCCGGACATAACTGAGTCGGCATCGGTCGTCGTGCATCAGAGTGACTCGCGCGTCGGAAATTCCGCAGCCGAGCAGACCCCTCTCCTCAGCCACCGGCCGGCTGGGGAGCGCGCGCATCGGTGCAATGCTGGCTTCGCCGCATTGCACCCTACGCCGCGGTTCTCGGTTGATGATCAGGCACGAAGCGCTAATGTTCGTGGCCCGAACCGAGCAAGCTGCAGGAGACACGCACCAATGGCCGCCATCGCCATTCTCGACGACTACCAGAACGTGGCGCTCCGCATGGCCGACTGGTCGGGCCTGCAAAAGGGCCACAAGGTCGTGGTGTTCAACGAGCTCCTGCCTGACGTGGAGGCTGCGGCCCGCGCGCTGGCCGAGTTCGACGTCGTCGGCATCATGCGCGAGCGCACGCCCTTCTCCCGGGCGCTGTTCGAGAAGCTGCCCAAGCTCAAGCTGCTGGTGACCACCGGCAAGCGCAACGCCTCCGTCGATCTCGATGCCGCCAAGGCCCGCAACGTCATGGTGTGCAACACCGGTGGCGCGGGTCGGTCCACGGCGGAGCTGGCAATCGGGCTGATGATCGCGCTCGCCCGGCACTTCCGCGAGGAGTTCCATACCATGCGGCCCGGCGGCGGCTGGCAGACGACGCTGGGCACCGATCTCGAAGGCAAGACGCTCGGCCTCCTCGGCCTCGGCAATCTCGGCGCCAGGGTCGGCCGGATCGGCGCCGCCATGGGCATGAAGCTCATCGCCTGGAGCCAGAATCTCACGACCGAGCAGGCGCGGGAGCGCGGCGCCGAGCGCGTCGAGAAGGACGAGCTGTTCCGCCGCTCCGATGTGGTCTCGATCCACCTGATCCTGTCGCAGCGCAGCCGCGGCTTGGTCGGCGCGCGCGAGCTCTCCCTGATGCAGCCGACGGCCCTGCTGATCAACACCTCGCGCGGGCCCATCATCGACGAGGCGGCGCTGCTGGCGGCGCTTCGGGACGAGCGCATCGCCGGCTTCGGCGGCGACACCTTCGACGCGGAACCCCTGCCGCCGAACAATCCGCTGCGCTCCGAGCCGCGCGCCCTGCTGACGCCGCATCTGGGCTACGTGACCGAGGAGACCTACCGCGACTTCTACGGCGGCATGGTGCAGGCGATCGAAGCGTGGCTCGCCGGCAAGCCGATCAACGTGCTGGCGTAACGTGCCAAGTTCGTGCCTTGTAGGTCAGAGCAGCCGATATTAGGTTAGGCTGATATCGCTGGTAGTATCATCTGATGAGCCAGCGTGCTAAGCTGTTCAGGGCTTTGCGGTCCAATCCGAAGGACGTGCGGGTCACTGATGCGTGCAAGATCGCGGAACTCCTGGGTTTCGAGGAAAAGGGCGGCAAAGGACGGCATAGAGTGTTCGCGAGGCGTGGTGAGCTGACGATCCTGAACTTTCAGGATCGGGGCGACGGCAAGATACCGACCTATCAAGCAAGGCAGCTGATCGTAATGTTGGACGAGTATGGCGAGGCATGAGCGAGACGCTTCGATACCCCGCCCAGGTGTACTGGAGCGATGACGACAAAGGATATATTGCCATCGCTCCGGACCTGCCCGGCTGCTCGGCTTTCGGCAAGACATGCGAGAGGGCACTGGCAGAGCTGCAGGATGCGATTACCGCATGGGTTGGTGCGGCGAGAGCGGTCGACAATCCGGTTCCCGAGCCGTCACAGCCGCCTGCCGTGTCGACGCACAGTGGCAAAGTCTTGTTGCGCACGAGCCGCGACCTGCACGCTCAACTCGCCCAAGCAGCGAAAGACGAAGGCGTTAGTCTCAACCACTACATCAACCAAGTTCTATCGCTGGCGATCGGTCGTCGAACGGCGCCGCGGCGTATGCCGGCGGTCACCTCGAGGCGGCAAGGGCGAGTTGGGTCCTGAGACCCACCGCAGTTTCTACGGCGGTACAGCGATCGACGCGTGGCCGCGGGGAAGACGATCAACGTGCTGAGCTGAGGCGTGGCCGTGCACGAACGCGGGCTGCGGTACCAAGCCCGCTCGGCTGGCGGGCAACTATTGACAGCTGGTGCAGCGTCGCCACATCTGGAGCTATATTGTCTTGCAAGCATGTGGTTTGTGCCGGTTTCAGGGGAGGACGTAGATGGCGACAGCTGCCAAGGCGCCGGAGCAGCCCGCTGCGGCGGCGCAGGATACGGTCAGAGGGATCCGCATCTACGAATACTCGGACCTGGTCTATTGGTGGGCCATCTGGTTCGCCGCGCTGGTGTGCATGTTTCTCACCTATTTCTTCGGCGCGAGCATTCAGGTCGGCGACAAGGCGCTGAAGGTGCATTCCAGTCCCTGGGTGGGCATCGGCTTTCTAGCGGTCATGTTCGCCACCTTGATCTTCACGCAGCTGAGGGCGCGCGGCATCTACGCCGTCATCATGGTGCTGGCCATCGCCCTGGTCGGGCTGCTCGTGCATATGACCATTGGATGGACCGCCGTCTTCGATCAGCTGACGCTTATCAAGGTGCACATGAACCTCGCCTTCTATGTCATCTTCTTTGTGGTCTCGTTCGCGATCTGGTTCTACACCGCCTTCATCCACGCCCGCCTGTCCTACGGCGTCGTCAACCCCGGAGAGGTTGGCTGGCGCTCGCCGCTGACGGGGCAGATGGAGACCTACAAGCCGCTCAATTTCCACGTGATCAAGCGCAGCGACGACATCGTTGTGCACACGCTGCTCGGTCTGCGGTTCCTTGGCCTCGGCACCGGCGACATCGACGTCAAGTTCGACGTGCCGGGCGGCGGCAGCCAGCACCATCTGTTCAAGAACGTGTGGCGGCCGGACGCCAAGATCCACAGGATGGAGATGTTGATCTCGAGAGATCGCTAGCGACGCGGTGGAACCACGCATGCGTGTCGAGGCGGCCCCGTGGGCAAGGTGGATCGCGTTGATCTCGACTATGGCGCTGGCGCTGGTTGGACGCGCAAGTGCATCTGATTGGCCCGAACGCGTGACGTTCCGGAGCGGCGACGGCAAGACCGTGCTGGTGGGCTACCTTTTCAAGTCGTCACCCATGCCGGCCCGGCGCGCTCCGGCCGTGGTGATGATGCATGGCCGGGCGGGCGCCTATTCCTCCGGCGCGGAGGGCGTCTACGATGCCTCCACGCTTTCGCGGCGCCACAGGATGTGGGGCGAGTTGTGGGCCGAAAGTGGCTACATCGCGCTTCTGGTCGACGGCTTCGGGCCACGCGGCTATCCGCGGGGCTTTCCCCGCTTCAGCTATCACCGGCGCCCGCCGGAGCTCAACGAGGTGACGGTCCGCCCGCTCGACGCCTACGGTGCGCTCGCCTACCTGCGCTCGCGCCGCGACGTACGGCCCGACCGCATCGGCCTGCAGGGCTGGTCGAACGGCGGCAGCGCGGCGTTGGCGGCCATGTCGGCCGATACGCGGGCCATCCGGCCGCCGGCGACCGGCTTCCGCGCCGCGCTCGTGTTCTATCCGGCCTGCGGCCTCAAGGGACGGTTCGCGGACGGCTATCGCCCCTACGCGCCCGTCCGGATTTTCCACGGCACGGACGATGAGGAGGTGTCGCCCCGGCTCTGCGGCGGTCTCGTGGAGAAGAGCCGCGCGCTGGGCGGCGACATCGCGATCCGCTTCTACGAGGGCGCCACCCACGGCTTCGACGACCCCGGGCGCAAGCGGCAGCGCATCCGGGCCAACGCCGCGGCTTTCGAGGATGCGGTCGCGCGAGCGCTGCGCGTCTTTGGGCGCGAACTGGAGGGGAAGGCGGGCCGATAAGGCGGCTGGTTGCCCGTCTGCACCGCGCCCACTCTGCAGCATTGCCCAGGACAAGTGCGGCGCACCTGGGCCTCTGCAAGCGAAGTGGGCGGCCGGGAGACGGTACGTGGCCGCGAACCTTGTCATGATTTTGACACTGTGTTTCTGCTAACGTACCAAATTATCATTGTGGAGGTTCGCTGTCATGGGAACCCGAAAAATTCTTCTGTCGAGCGGATTTTGTCGCCGTCGGAGGCACCCCAATATGCGTCAGTCCCCAATGTTGCCGCGCAAACACTACCTGCTACTGCCTCTCCTCCTTCTCGCCCTCGCGGGTTTCCTTACCGAAGGCGTGGACGCTCGCCCGTTGCGCGGCTCCGTTAAATGGGTCGTGCTGCTGTGCACCTATACGGACGCTCCGCCTGTACCTGCAGGCAGGGACGTCGCGTACTTCCAGCAAATGGTTCTCGACCGGGGAACCGGGGGGCTGGCTGACTACTGGGACGCGATCTCGATCGGCGGCCTAAATCTCAACGGGTCAGTCGTGCGGGGCTGGTATCGGGTACCGATGACGGTTGCGCAAGCGCGAGCCAAGTCTGGCGGTCCAAATCCAAAACGCGGGGAACTTGTTACGGATTGCATCTCGGCGGCACGGACCGCACCGACCAATGCATACACCGTTCCTTCAGATGCGTTCGTCGCCGTCATTCATTGGCCGGATGTCGATTTCTACGGTGGAGGCGGTCGAGCCTTCGTCACGGTCAACGTCGATGTCGGCGGTCTTGGCCACGAGATGGGTCACGGATTGGGCTTCCAGCATTCGTTCTCTGACGACCCCGCTTATCGCAACGTGAGTTGGGCTGCGATCGGCGAGTACGATGACCCATGGGATGTGATGAGTTATGCGAATGTCTTTGCCGCGCCCACCGCCAGGTTCGGCAATCGCGGGCCAGGTGTGAACGCCTATCACATGGATCGAATGGGCTGGCTGCCGCGTGAGCGAATCATAACATTCGGTGCCGACGGATCGACCCACGCCACGATCATGCTGGCGGCCCTGCCCAGCGCGAGCGCCGCCGGGGCCTACCTGGTGCGGGTCCCGATCGATCCAGGCGACCCCTTCCGCTATTTGACGGTGGAATACCGGCGCAAGTCCGGTATGGACGCCGGGATACCGAGCGATATCGTCCTGCTACACGAGATCAAGCCGATCGCCGCCAGCGACTACAGGTCGTTCCTGCTGCGGGAGCGAAATCCCGGGCGCGCGCCGGCGCAATCCTACTCATTCCCGGGCGGCAGGATCACCGTCGAGCCCCGTGGCAGCGGGCTCTCGCCCGACCAGGCTCGTGTGACCGTCACTTCGGACATGGCCGTGCGGTGCATCAGCGGGTTCGTTTGGCGTGAAGCCACACCAGCCGACAAGGTTTGTGTAACTCCCGCCGTGCGGCAGCAGGCCCGGCAGGACAACTCCCAAGCGGCGGCGCGGCGCAACCCCCAGGGGGGGCCGTTTGGGCCGGACACATGCCGCCAGGGCTTTGTGTGGCGAGAGGCATTGGCGAATGACCGCGTGTGCGTCATTCCCCAGGTCCGGGACCAAACGAGACGCGATAACGCAGCTGCCGACTCCCGTCGAAACCCGTCCCGCTCCGTCTTTGGCCCCAATACCTGTGCTGCCGGTTTTGTCTGGCGCGAAGCCGATCACCGCGACTTCGTTTGTGTAACTCCCGCCGTTCGGCAGCAGGTCCGTCGGGACAACGCCCAAGCGGCGGCGCGGCGCAACCCCGCGGGTGGCCCATTTGGTCCGGACACATGCCGCCAGGGCTTTGTGTGGCGAGAAGCCTACCCCGGCGACCGCGTGTGCGTCGTTCCTGCTGCGCGCACGCAGGCGCGCCAGGACAATGCGGCGGCCGCGAGTCGTCTCATGAAGGCAGGTGCGTGATCAGTTGGCGTCCGCACTCCGAAGGAGGCACATATGTGGTCCAGGTTCGCACTCGCGGTCTGCATGGTGACCGCTTCGTCGTGGCCCGGCCTGGCGCAACAAGCTAAAGACCGACACGACCTGCACACACCCCAGACACGGGTAGGCCAGGTATCGCAGGAAATCGTGGCTCAACTCCTCCGCGGACATGGCTTTTCGGACATCGCGAACCTGCGTTTGGAGGGCGGCGTCTACCGTGCGGAGGCCTCGAAGGACGGCTCGCGAGTCAATGTCGAGGTGGACGCGATCTCGGGCCGCCTTCTCAAGCCCTAGCCCAGCTTGGCCTATTCGCGGGGTGCGAAGGGCCTAAGTGATTGATTTCCCACGATCGGGCTCCTGAAGGTCTTCACTACATGGGTGCGGGTGTAGGGGGCGCGGCCAGGGTGAT
>Ga0247727_10018832_pt1 | contig 10787 bp, 11 predicted proteins | sample WisWelCaveWW1625_FD_202498 | JGI IMG/M metagenome (GOLD analysis project Ga0247727, IMG submission 202498) | Biofilm microbial communities from Wishing Well Cave, Virginia, United States - WW16-25 | ecosystem: Environmental > Aquatic > Deep subsurface > Groundwater > Cave microbial mat | place...
ACAGGAAAACGGCTGGAAATACGAAATTAATAAACAATACCAATCTAGGTCAACAGCGCCAAAAGGCAAAAAATCAAGAGAAATTGATGTCAAAATCATAGAAAAATACGGTGTGAGGAACGATGCGGTCGGAGTGTCCGAGCTCATGGACCAGGCATTGACCTATATCAAGGATAAAACAGGGGAAGAATTGCCATCTCACTTTGGCGGTATGCTTATGCAATATACTAACCTCAAATATGTTGCAACAACAGATAAAAATATGCAGATGGATATCATCCCTGCGATGAAAAAAGAGTGATAAAGATATGGCGATTAGTGCAACTCCAACTATGTTTCTCGATTTCGATGAACTAGATATTCGGAACGACCTATCAAACATACTTTCATCTATGGAGTCACTGCGCAGGTTAGCAATCATTGATGGAAAGATCTCAGATGAACAGAAGGACGAATACGGTTCGAGAGCATGGGAAGTCGCTTCTTGTTTCGATGAATTATATAAATCTTCATTGAAGGGTGTAGGTGAAATACAATCTTCTTTAGATATAATTATTTCACACCTTGAGCAAAAACCTTGGCTTTTGCTTTATGATTACAGGCACAACGAATTCTGGGAAAAAATGGATAAAGACTTCGTCGATGCTCTTGATAGGATAGCTGTATTAACGCTGGGAGATGATTATTCCTATTCTGGAATGGTACATCATTTATTTGGAGGTGTAAGGCTCACGCTCCTCAATGCTCCGTCCGATGAAATGAAGCAAAGAGTGTTTAAGACCATACTTCCGATATCTGATTATCTCAATGAATATGATAGACCATTTATACTTAAAAAATTCAGAGAGTTGGGAATAAGACATATAAGGGCTATTGAAGACAATACTTTAATTCTTGACGATAGCTTGATGATTGAAAATGAGATTAGACTTGCAAACGGCCTCGATTTGGAGACACGCGTTGTGGTCGATAGTAAGTGGAAAAAAGAGTACGAGGAAAGTTACAAAGTCAAGATCGAGAAAGAAAAATATGAATTGCCCATAATCCCTAGCACAGGAGCTAAATACTATGCAGGAAGGCTTCTTGGAGCCTTGATAAAATTCCCTATTGTTGGGCTACTTACTTCTCCTGTGATTGGATCGCTTCCAGAATCTCTGCAAATCAGGACAGAAAGGTACCTGAAAAGCTGCGGGATAGATCTAGGCACACGAGATCCAAAATACTGGACAATCACAAACGTAGGTGCTGAATTAGTGACTGCAATGATTTTGAGCAATTATGGCCATCCTGTAGATTTCAGCTTTTCTTATTTTGCCAATTTTATTATGAAGCTGAACATTTTTGGTTTTCTTCAATATTATAGGATAAATGAGCACTACAAAGAAAGAGCTATTGGAAGCATTCTCGTGAAACCTGTCTTTTGGCCAATTGAATTGATCTTAGATAGGATAAGTGAAAAAATTTATACTAATCCGTCACTGGTAGAATTCCCCAATTCTAAAAAGAAAAAAGTAGAATCAAAGGCAGACGGATCCACTTATACACTTAAGCATAATTTCTGGCAATTTGTGGAAGATGCTGCAAAGACAGTGGCAAAAGAAGAATTTGAAAAAAATCTGACAGTCGCTGTAGGTGCCAAATCTAATATTCATAATTTCGGGAAGAAGTTTGATACATGGTTCAGAAAAGAGATACAACATTCAAAAACAGGATTTAATGGAGAAGCATATATCGATATAAAGAATTCTGCCTATTCTTTTTACCAGGTTCATGACGCAGGTGATTATGACAAGCTTACAGGAATTATATGTTTTGAAGATATTAGGTATCCTATATGTTTCCTGACCCAGAAAGGGAATCTAAGAAAATTGGAAGACGTTCTTGGAAAAATTGATGAGATTCTACATAATTATAATGTTGAGGTTGAAAATGAGACTGAGAAGGATGTTGCGAAAGGTAAATTCTTTGAAAGGGTGACAAATATTGGAAAATTAGTGAAAGCAAGATATATTCATCTTGCAAGATATGATAACAATGCCTTATCTTTTGATAGAAAAAGCTATTCTGCCCCAAGTAGGTGAAACAATTGGCCAATAAAACCCTTGAATTCATAGTCGGACTGGCACTTCCAGTCGTCGGCATCCTCTCTTATTATATAATTCCAGGCACTGTTGAATCTATAATAGGCCCTGAAGCCAGGCATTTTGCAGAGCATTTTATCGCCGGTGCTGTCACGACATATTATTTGGCTCTTGCGTCAGGTGTCTATACCAACCAGAGCAAACAAGAAGCAAACAAGACGCTAACTTTCTCAAAAAGGGCTCAAGAGCATAATGCGCGAAACAAAGCAATGTGGAATATCATTTATACAGGAACTCTTGTGATTATGGAAGCTTCAGCTATAGTCTATGAGCTCAGGAGAATTAATGATTTTCCAGAAGCGTATTTACCTGCAAAATTTTTGGGTGATCTCGTCGGCATCGTTAGCAGTTATTTGGTTTTCAGGGACCGTTAACTTTTGCAGAGCATACAATAGCAGGAGTTAAATGAAAAAAGATTGAATTTTTTGCACAATGTTTATTTACTCGGATTAGCTTGTCTTGAAATCGGATGGATACCATACGAAATCAGGCACATGAATGATACTCCGAATGTCTACCTGCCGGGCTAAGATATTGGGAGACTTTGTAGGTCTGGGAATAGGATACATGATATTTGGCAGAAGATAATTTCTCGGGAGAATATATCTAATTAATTACAATTCTATCTCTATATGTGTTCATAAGATTTGTAAATTCTTTTTCGTATTGTCTAAGAGCATAAAATTTTTCTGATTTTATTTGAGATACGTTATAAAAAGAATTAAGGATCATTCCAACAACTGCGCCTACAAGTGATCCAATAGCAAGATTTGTGAATAATTCGGATTCTGTTGCATAAATTATTGGATGTGAGAAATAAATGCCTCCGAATGCTCCTAAAATTGTTGTAAATCCATTAAACAGACCCAAGTTTGACGGTCTTTCAAAATCATATTTTTTTCTGCTGTCATAATTTTTTTCATAAAATTCACCAAATGCGTTAATAAATTCTGTGAGCGACCCCCTTTTTAAACCGTAAAGCTTTTCCAAGGCAGGTTCAAATCTTGAATTCCCAAAGCCTTCATCTATTACTATGTTACCATTTTTATTGCCATGCAGGTGATATTCCAGATTTGACATTAAATCTTCTTTATCAAACCCTCGTGCTAGTTTATTTGATTCATAAGCCCATATTAATTGTGCTATTTCATTAAATAACTCAGTTGCATCATTAGGAGAGATTTTAGAAGTACGTGTCATTTTGAAGTTTTTGCAGTTAATTTAGTTTCATATACGTTCAACATTTTATCTAATGCTTTTTCGTAGTTTCTCATCGAAAGGAACTCTTCTGACTTAGCCACGCGATTATTAGCAAAAGAATTTAACAAAATCCCAACAGCAGAGCCTCCAATCAGACCTAAAGCTGCATAAGTTAGAATTACAGGCAAAGTTGCAGGCAATGAATAAAGAGCTACTGCTGCAAAAGGAACAGCAAATGTTGCAATGTAAGCAGGAAGACCAAAAGTATATCCTCTGAATAAATTCACATTCATTGGACCATAACCGTAAGCAGATGAATATTTTTCTCTCATCGCAAAAACATTGTTATCATAAAGTTGCTCAAATTCCTTGATTAGTCCAGTTAAAGTCCCATGCCTCAGATTGTATTGTAGCTCTAATGATTTTCTGCGGAACTCGTCACCTTTCAAATTAGTGGTGTAGTAATAATCTTGTTCATCACCTTGCAGGTCCTCTTTAAGCATATTAAATATCGATTCTCTTTGATATTTATATTTCAACACTTCTTTCTCAGTTTCCCATATGACAGATTCAATAGTATTTATAATTTTAAGAGCAATGTCTTTAGAAACCTTAGTTTTTTTTGGCATACCTATTTTATATAGAGTATGGTTATATTTAAATTTAACTACTAAAAAATGATAACGCATTTTGAAACCTGAGTGCATTAGAAAACCTTTAAAATATCTCTTCTATTGCTTCTTCATATGGACCTAAAGCACAAAATCCGATTCTTCTCAATAGAAAATGCAATAAAATTCAACGGGAAAGCAAATCCTGGAGCGGTAATCGGGAAAATCATCTCTGAAGATCCTGAACTTAAGAAAGACATGGCTGCTGTATCTAAACAGATAAACGAGATCGTAAATGAAGTAAACAAGACCAATTTTGAAAAACTAAAGGATGAATGGGAAAAGATAAAGCCAAAAGATGTCCCTAAAGAGCACAAGCCAAAAAAAGAAGAAAAAGAGAACAAGAAGGAATTACCGCCTCTTGAGGGAGCTGTCATGGGAGAGGTTGTCACAAGGCTGCCACCTGAACCTTCCAAGTACAACCATATAGGGCATGCCTTTAGCTTCCTGATAAATTATTTCTATGCAAAGAAATACAACGGAAAGTGCCTGCTTAAGTTTGAAGACACTAATCCTGAAAAATGCACGCAGGAATTTGTAGATGCGATGATTGAGGATTTAACAGGCTATCTTGATATCAAGCCTGACAAGATAATTCTGATAAGCGATGATATGGAATATATGTATGAGCAGGCCAAGAGATTAATAGAGCTAAAAAAAGCCTATGTCTGTTTCTGCGACAGGAATAAGATGCAGGACCAAAGACACCAGGGGATTGAGTGCGAATGCAGGAAAAACAAGGCTGAAAAAAACATAAAATTATGGGAAGATATGCTCTCAAAAAAATATAAAGAAGAAGAATGCACATTAAGGCTAAAAGCTGATATGCAGTCTGAAAACCAGGTCATGAGAGATCCGGTAATATTCAGGATTTCATATACGCCACATTTCAAACTTGGAAATAAATATTGCGTATGGCCATTATATGATTTTGAAAATTCTGTTGAGGATTCAAAATATGGGGTGACACATGTCCTGAGGAGCATTGAATTCGGGACAATGAGAGCTGAACTTCAGAACTTTATCAAAGATGCATTAGGGTTTAAAAGGCAAATTGTCAAAGAATACGGGCGCTTCAATATCCAGGGCGCAATAAGCCAGGGAAGAGAGATAAGGGAACTCATCGAGACCGGAAAAGTCTCAGGCTGGGATGACCCGAGCCTTGTCACATTAAAGGCACTCAAAAGAAGAGGGATTGTAAAAGAGGCTATATATGATCTTGTTTATGAAGTAGGGCTCTCATCAAACACATCAAAGAGCATCGATTGGAGCCTCATTGAATCAATCAACAGGCAGATCCTTGACCCTATTGCCAACAGGTATTTTTTTGTTGATGACCCTGTCGAGATAAAGATTGAGGATGCACCGAAACTAAAACCTGAATTAAAGCTCCATCCTGAGCACCCTGAAAAAGGCAAAAGGATATTTGAAACACATGATAAATTCTATATCGCAAAATCTGACCATGAAAGATTCAAGGATAAATATCTTATAAGGCTTATGGATTGCCTTAATTTTGAAGTTGACGGGAAAAAATTCATCTTCCATTCAAGAGAGCACGACGAATACAAAGAAAAAGGAAAGATGATTATTCACTGGCTCCCTGTTTCAAAAGAACTTGTCCATGTTGAGATTAGGATGCCTGATAATTCAATTAGAAAAGGGCTTGCAGAGCATGGAGTAAAAAACCTTAGAGTGGGAGATAATATACAGTTCGCAAGATTCGGATTTTGCAGGCTTGATGCAATAGAAAAAGATAAATTAGTTTTCTGGTTTACAAACAAGTGATTAGATCATATAAGCTATCTTTGCTAGATTAAATGAATTTTTTAGGTAATGACCATCAGACTCTTTAAATAAGTAGTATTGTATTTTTCCTTTAGCCTTTTCTAAAATACTAGTCAACTTATATGGGCTCACCATTTTATCTCTTTTTCCCATCACTATAATTGTGTTATTTTGGTCTAAATTATCAAACTGTTCAAATTTAAAGTAATGATCTTTGGCTCCACCCATGATTTCGTTGAATTGATCAATCCTATCATTATTTGTCAAAATCACATTTGTATGTTTTTCCATGACACTATCAGGCGCTGTAGGGTCAAAAGACTTGAGTATTTTTTCTATAGCCAATTTTTTAAGTTTATATAACTTAAGAGAATCCAAAAGATTAAAGCCCCAGGGCGCAACATACTTGATAATTTTTTCCTGCCAGCTATTATACCAATTATTTGGGTCAGGCATTCCAAATACTTTAAATGCTGAATTTATTCCAATGCTTTTTAAAATCTTCGCCCCAAATGAGTTAGTGTATGCTCGATCAAAATAAATCTTAAGTGCAAGGGTAGCTGCCCCTCCTAAAGAATGTCCCAAAACTACAGGCCGGATTTCATGAGAATCATCAGCATCAATGTATGCCGGAAGGTTACTTAAATTTTTGTTTGCTCTCGCAGAAAAGCCATAAAGTCTGTTTTGAAGGTATAATATGATACTATGCTTATCGGCATTAATTGCTGTATCTATATCTGCAGGATCATTTGGAGTATAGCTAATCGGAATTGTACTTCCTGGTGACCCAAGAGCACCGATTGACATTATTATACCTTCAGGATTTTTATTTTTAAATGTAAACCAATGAAGAAGATGGCCTACAAGATTGTCTTCAAAAATTGAAGGCTCTGCCCCAAAGCCATGTGCCAGAGTTAATCTGTTTTTTGCATGTCTATATATATGCTGAACATCTACATTCTCTTTGTTTCCCATAGGTATGTAAAACATTGCCAGATTGTGGTCATGGCCAGTAAGAGTCAAATAATTTTCCGATACTTTATTAAATTCATCTTTGTCTAATAAATTGTTTCCTTCCAATATTCTTCTTATAATCTCAAATATATCCACCTGGATTACTTTATATCTCACCTCACTATTTTCTATCATTTGGCTTTTAGTTTCTTGAGAAATATTCAAATATTTTGGCAGAAGCCATTTATCAGAATCCATGAAGTCAGCCAAGAAACCAGCAGTACTTGGATTAAATCCTAGTCTTTCGTAAATGTTCACTGAATCAATTAAGTCATCTGCTTTTCTTTGGAATGAAGCAATTCTTGTATCTAAATCTTTTTCTGTTATATTTGACATTTTAACAACTAGAAAGTAGTTATATTTAAATTATTCTACCAGCAAAACTTATAAAACGGATTGTATATATATGCTAAGGTGATTACATGTATCTTATAACAAAATCGCAGGTCAAGCATATTGTAGGAGATATAAACATTTCAGAAGATTTCTTCCCTGCCCTGACTGTCGAAGTCGAAAGGATAATAAAAAGATCGCTTGAAAGGGCAAAAGAGAACGGAAGAAGGACGCTTATGGCAAGGGATATTTAAGTCTGTTTTTACAAAAACAGACGACAAAAAGAGGTGGGTTTCGCTGCGCTCAAGCCCACTGAGCAAGAATTTGTCTAAAGAAGATTTACATGTCTTGGTTTTTTCAGGCTTTCTCTCATCTGGTCTAATTTTTCCATCCTTTTGATTACCTGGTGGCATTTTTCTATTTTTGTTTTTAGAAAGAAGAGTTTTCTTTTGTCTTTTCCTGTTTTTTTCAGCTCCAGATACCTGTCCTTTATTTTTTTCAGCCTGACAAGAAGCGGCATATATCTGTTTTTTGTGTAGAATGCCTTTATCTTTGTCTCAAGCTCTTCTCTTCTGTCATCATCTATGCTTGACAATCGCTCAGCTAAATTAATGTTGCTGTAGAAGGGTTCAGGCATCCTGAAATAAGAATCAAGGAATTTTTGGTTCTTTGCAGCATTGACTAAGTATCGCATATAAAGCTTTACTTTCTCTTTCGGATAGGTCCTGAATTCTTCGAACATTTTATATCTTAAAATTTAAGAATGGCCTTTTCTTCTCATCTTCAGGCGGCATATTGTAAGTCGGGAGCGGCTTTGTTTCAAAAGGCTGCTGTGTTTGTTGCTGTGTTTGAGCAGGCATCCTGTTCGGATAATACTGTCTTGGCAACCTGTCTGCTTGCATCTCTTCAATCATGTCAGCGACTGCAACAACTCCTTTTGCAATTTTTTCGTTTTGCGCCTCTATCTTGTCTAACCTGTCAAGCATTCTGTCTAATTTTTGTGAGACAAGGACTGCATCATGAGTGTCCATCTTCATCTCTTCAGATGCTTCTTTGAAAATCTTGGTGAGAGAACCGAGTGATTTTGAGAGCATAGTCATTGATTCTTTCATCTCATTATTCTGAGGCTCATCTGTTATTCCCTGTTTTTTTTTCAAGATATCAATTTCTCTTCTCATCTTATCCATTTCATCACTTGGTAAAAAAGAATCGTCCATACTATCACCTTTTAATCCTACTATGAGGAGTATCCTATTTAAAATTTGCGGTTTTCATCATTATTAAATCATAAGACCACTGGACATTTTTAGCACTGGACATTCTTGTGTGACATTTATAAACCACCAATACCAATAGGAAGTAAAGTGTTTTAAAATGCCAAAAATGCCAGTTTCAAAAAAAGAAAAAATGAAAGAATTAATTTTGAAAGGAGAATGTATAAATAAAATTTCAAAAGAATTAGGTATTGGTAAATCAACTATTTACTATACTTATAAAAAACTAAAGGGGAAGAGGTATATTCTTCCATCATTTGATAGAACTGCTTCTGGCATAGAAGGAGAGATTGTCGGGATTTTTGCAGGTGACGGAAGCCAATACCTTCATAAAAAAACAGGTCATTATGAAGTGAATGTTCATTTTGGCATAAAAAGTAAAGAATACTCTTTGTATGTTCAAAAATTGTATGAATCTTTTTTTAATCACTCTTTCAGGCTAAGAGAAGAAAAGAATGGAAGAATATTAAGGTTAAAGATAGAATCAAAGATAGTTTATCACTATTTCAAGAATTACCTTGACTATATCCCAAGTGTCAAGCATTCAACTGTAAAATTAAAAACCCTGGATTTGCCAATTCCCTTTAAGATTGGTTTTTTGAAAGGATTAATTGACACCGATGGGAGCGTTTTATACAAAAAAGACAGAAAAAAGATAAGAGTTGACTTTTCGACAACATCAAAAGAATTGGCTTCGCATGTATGTCGTTTACTGGAAGAATTAGGAGTAAGTTATGGTTTAACTTTACGAGATAAATCATTAAAAAATGAGAAGAATGTGCACTTGATTTACATCCTAACTCGAGATACAGATAAATTTTTAAATATCGTCAAACCATTCAAATTAAAAAAATTTGGGCTTGTGGCGTAATCCGGCTATCGCGACCCGCTGGCCGCGGGTAGACTTTGGGTTCAAAGGTGTTATATCAACACGGAAAGTCCCAACAAGTCCATACGGGAAAACTTCGCGATGGTTTTCCCAAATTTTTTTCTAAATTTTTCTAGATATTGTAGCTAGGTATAATTTAAGTAAGTTTTTTAAAAAGATAGGATTTTCGAACAGTAGGCACATAAACAGATAATGCCTCTGTAGCATAGTCGCTATTGCACGTCCTTGGTACGTTTCGTATCCGAAATGTTCGGAATGAAGTGACAGAAAGGACGGGGTCGGGGGTTCAAATCCCCTCAGAGGCTTTTTTATTTTTTCTAATTTTTCCCCATGCAGGCTGAAAAGGCTACGCCCATATCTCCCTCAAAGGATTATTTTTAAGTTTAGACTAATCCCTATTGATGGGCTATACTTTAATTTAGATAAGCTCCATAAGAAGGTTGTTCAGGCATTAGTTTATTTACAATGACACTAGATAGCTTACCTTCTACAAGTAATTTATCAAATAATTCATAGAAAATTTTTAGATGATGCATTTCCATCGGTTGTAATTTTTCATCCAAAATCTTTAATTTCCCACTTAATTCCATCAAATCAAATGTACTGGCACCTGGATTTGCAACATAGACTTTTCCAGGCAAATCCCTCATATCTGAAATAAAACCTAAGGGTTCTAAAGCAACTGTCACCGGACTTTCACCGAGAATACAATAATTATATGATAAAGCCAAATATCCTAAAGGAGTTGCTCTCAGGTCTATTATATTTAGTGAATGCATTATTCTATCCCATTTCTTTTCAATAAAATTGAATGAATAGATTGGCAATTCACCTTTTGAATTCCAGACTCTTACTTCTGCCATAACACCCTTGGATTGCGGAAAGCTATAAATTTGATAGGGCGTGACCCCATCGTTTACATCAAAATGTGACACTCCCTGACTAACCAATTGTGTTAAATCTAATTTTCCTTTATCTGCACTTTCCTGAAAAAACCTGAATCTGTGTAATAAATCACCTGCTAAAGCTTGGAGTCCAGGATATGAATTAGACATTCTGAGATTAATTCTATTTGCCTTTATAAATTTTACTACTATTTAGTAATAAAATAAAGTTAATTAGACGAGATATAATAACCAAGTAATATTTAAAAAAACAAGAAAAAATGGCTAAAATAACTACTTCTTCCCAGGTGCGCCGCCTGCAGCAGGTGCAGGCTTCTCATCAGGGATAAGCTCTTTAATGATTTCTTGAGGTATCTTTGCCTCAATCATTGCGTTCTTGATGAACTTGTTCTCTTTTCCAGCCATCTGTGCCTGGATCTGCTTGGCTTTTGCCATGAATTCTTCTCTTCTGGCTTTCAATTCTTCCTGCAGCTTCTTCTTCTCCTCATCGAGGTGCTTAAGCTCTGCAGCTGAAAGTTCAGTCTTCTCAAGCCTTATTTTTTCATCGTATATGCCTGAATTAATATCATCTA
>Ga0247727_10018833_pt1 | contig 10787 bp, 8 predicted proteins | sample WisWelCaveWW1625_FD_202498 | JGI IMG/M metagenome (GOLD analysis project Ga0247727, IMG submission 202498) | Biofilm microbial communities from Wishing Well Cave, Virginia, United States - WW16-25 | ecosystem: Environmental > Aquatic > Deep subsurface > Groundwater > Cave microbial mat | place...
AAATATTATGTTCATCCGTGGGAAGTAACCGTTCCAGAGATGCCTGGGGATAGTTCCCTTCTAGCTTATGCGGAAAATGTTGCCGCTTTCTTGGGTGAATGGTCTAGGGTTAAGGCTCAAATATATGACAGAGCCAATAGGACACCGCTTCCCAGAGGCGTTAATTTTATCGCCACAGAGAATGATGTAAAGCAAGTTATCGGTATTGCAATTCAACAGGGTGCTCAAAAATTAGGTAAAAAACTAACCAGCGCTGAATTCGCCGACCTTTATGATCTGGGTGGTACCAATATTGAAGAGGCTAAAGCAAATTTTAAAAAGCCCACCATAGTGAAAAAAAATAACAACTAACCGCCGCAGTTAGAAATGAGCTTGGTGTGGTATACTTCCTCCATAGGTGAAGGACTTTCTCGTTTTATCAATAGCACCCCAGGCCAAATCGGTCTGGCTCTTGGGGTTACCGCAACAGGACTCGCTCTTGGACAGGCAACTCTATGGACAATGGAGCGTATTAATATTATTAAGGCAGAACAACAAAAACAAGCTGATCCGCTTAAATTCCAGATGGATTGCCTTCAATATAACAATCCAGAATCTGCTTGTACGATAGATGGAGATGAGGGACAGTTCTTCCAAAGAATAAGTCAGATAGTTTCTGTAGTAAATGATAATTCTTCAGTTACTTCAGAAACGAAAGCATATATGAATGGTATGGTACGACGACTGGCCACACTTATAAACGAGGGAAGACTTGAAGTCGGTTATAGCGCTATTGATGGAGCGGTAAGTGGGTATACTCGATTCAAGTACGATTTGTATATACCGAGAATTATAGGCATTGGGGAAAGACCTTTCTTAGCGCTTCCCATGGAAGATCCAAAAGAACAAAATGCGAGAGATTGGGGAACCACGCTTCACGAAATAGTGCACCTCGCAGAATCTGAAAAAAAGCCGCATATTGGTTATGGCGATGATCCAATCGAGGAACGCAAAGCTGAATTTTATGGAGAATTAACAGACGCGGTATTAAGAAGGAATGGTTACTCATATGATCAAGAAAGAGAGATTACAAACTCTGGCGTAGATCTTCCTGAGGTCATTTATTACCTTGAGTCCCGTGGTATTGGTCCCACATCAAACATTTTTCATCTTTTTTCTTCCTTGCGGTTAAGGCATGTTTACACCTATCAGATAAGTGTTTTGCAGGATGGAGTGGATCAATATTCACAAGGTATCATCGATTTTGCTGATAATCCGGCTCGCGTCAAGGAATTAACCAGCGAGCGGTCTGAGAGAGAACAACTCATAGAGCGCGATCATCAAGAAATAGCAAGGATAGATAAAGCAATGCAAGAATTAAGTTTCTTACTAACAAATACAGACAAGAAAATTATGACTGACGTAAGAAATCGGGGTTTGACCGCGTCTGACTATTTTTCTTCATTTGTTCCACCACAAAATCGTTTCACTCCTCACGTATCACCAAAACCAGCGCGGCAAACTGCCTGGGAAAGGCATCCGGAAGCTCCGATAGCAGCGGTTGGTTTTCGTTAATATTTTTTGCTATCATATTCTCTCAAGCTGGTACGGTCATCTCGGCCGTTGTCATCACATTTCGGGAAACTGTGTCGTTTCCGAAGCTAAACCACCTCAACCTAAACGTATTTAGTCAGCCAGAAGGTACCCTCTTTTTTTATGTGTCTGTAAGGCCGCAGAAGAAATCCCCGTAAGCTCAATTTTTTCACGTATCCGTTGAATATGTTTTGCAATAGCATATTGAGAGAATTTGTCATATGAATTGGTGTCCCAAATAATATCGGCAATTTTGTCACCAGGCACGATTGTATTTTTATGTTTTATAAAATATGTGAGAATCTTCTCTTCGATATCGGTAAGGCTGCTGTCGAGAGGAGTTTTGCCGATATATATTTTATTTTTTACTATTTTAAAGAGGCCAATCGCTTCAATACCAAGTTTTTTAAGATACATATTTGAGTCTTTGACATAATTACCTGCAGTCTTTTTTCTAAGGTTAAGTAGTGTAGGTTTATAGCCTTCTAGAGCCTTATTTAATCTTGTCTGCGTAAGAAGAAAGTCCGAGATAGCTTCTGCCTCTTCCCAGGTATATTCTTGACTGTAAAGGACAGGGTAAAGAATATCGATGAGAATAGCCTCACATATATGAGATACGTCAGCGTCGCTTCTTACGTAGATAATAATATGTCCCTTTTTTTTCTTTTGAAGCCAAATTGAATAGCCCGTTGCAATAGTACCATATGCAGTAGGTCGAATCTCAAGAGTTATAACATTTTTAGCAAAACCCGGAAGAATCATATTTAGGCTTTTCCAGAAGTCTTTTTCTATCGCAGCCCACTCATTTTGTAAATGAGTGAATCTCAGTGTAAGGGGATCTAATTCGTTTGCAACTGTTGAAATAATACTATCGTTACTTTCAGCAAGTTCCTGAGATTTTGATCGTACTTTGCTCCAAAAATATGCTGTTTTTGTAATGGGAATTTTCGGAAAATAGACGCATTTGGGATTGTTTTTGACAAGGTAAGGAAGAACAAAAAAACCTTTTTTTACAAAGAAGAGGTCACGAATAGAATAGCCTGCCTGGAGGATGCGGATAGCCTCAGTTTCTTTTGAATAATTCCATACGGTATGTGGAAATTTCATAGCTGTATTATAGCATAGTTTTTATACTATAGGTTATGTAATTTAGCCTTAAAAAGTCAAGATTTTATCAAGATAAATACATATTAGTGGTGTATAGTATAAAAACTATGGGATATGAATTACGAGCACGGCAGGCTGGGTGTGAACAAAGCGCGGGTTTTTTAGCAGCGGATATGGGCTATGGACACTGGAGAGCTATTCGTGCTGCCGCATACGGGTTACAGTCTGTTGATCTTCCTTTAGGGATAGACATAGTAAACTTTACACATTTTAGTAGTAAGGCGTTAGCTACGTATTGGAAGCTTGAAGATATGGGGCTAGCTTGGATGTACCGCCATCCAAAATTCCTCGGTAAAGTGAAGTCGCTCGGAGGTGAAAGAGGCACGGCTACTCTGACCGATCGTTTCCCGCGGATCCTCGACAATGGCCATTTACATAGCAATTTAGATGGTAACTACTCTCCGCTTATTGCTGGCCACACAACTCCTTCTGCACTTTTGGAAAAGCCCCATATTACGTTGGTATGCGATCCCGAACCGTCGCTGTACCTTAACTATAATCCTCACGCTACTTTTATTGTGGTAGATCGTGAGACAGGGGAACGTCTAAGAGAACTCAGACAGGAGAAACGCGTTCCCACTGAGTATGTCGTTGTGGGACCGATGGTGGCGCCGGAAATTGTCCACGCAAGAGCTAACTTCGAAAAGAGGAAAGAAGAACTACTCAAGGGTGCGCCCCTCAGGATTACTATTGCCACGGGAGGAAGTCATACTCATGCAGAACAAATTATCGCTTTAGCAGAAGCCTATGCCAGATCTATGCTTCAAGGAGCACCTATAGAAGAGCTTAATATTGTCGTTGGAAATGGAAGGCACCTTGACTCAAAAAAGATGCACGAAGCGATTTCTATTACCAAAGATCAACTCCTGCACGATGTAGCGCAAAAGATCAAATTAATCCAACTACCAGATAGCCTCGAGCTGGTTAGCGCCGCTGATGAAGCTATGGGCCGATCTGATGTTATTCATGGTAAAACGGGTGAACTAGTATACACTGTTGCCGGAGGAAAAGTTTTTCACACATTAACTCCGGCCGGACTTGCCCACCAAGAAAACTGTTTAGCTAGGTTTGCTCATCTCGTCACAAAGGAAGGGATAGAAAAAATCGTTCATAGATTTTTGATCTCGGAGCTTAATCTAGAAGTTACAGACGATAGGTATGCGTCTGCAAAGAAAAGGATCGAAGCCTTTCTTAATAGGAGATATGAACATCATTTCGGGAGCGCCAGTGGAACAGTGGCAAAACGTGGTAGAGCCACTATATCTAGCTTGGCTTTTGAACTAATTCGATTAGCGGGGGAACAAGGCAATTGGCCCGATATAGCCGGTCTTGAAAATGAAATAAGAAATGCGCCTAGCGCCTTAGCATTGGGTCACCAAGATCCAAGTCAGGAAGTTCAAACGATTCTAGAGCAGCACGAAAGTGGAGCACTCATTCACCGAATGACTCTCGGGACTCAGATGTCTGCCGATGGTCCTCTGCAGTTGGGTGAGTTTATACGTAAAATGTATTTTAATTAAAATGAGAGGGCAAGTAGAATGGGGTGATGTGGTAGGAGATCTTAGTCCCAGATCGTTTTTAGAAGATAATTGGCGCAAATTAAGAAATCGTCGCGATGTATTTGAGCAAAAACTTCTTGTAGAAAATAGGGCTGGTACGAAATACGAATTCCTGAATAATATGGCTCCGTATACGGGACTTGTTCTTATCGCTGGTGGAGCCGCTACACGAGCGAAAAAGGAAGTCGCGGGTGACCAACGTGCAAGGCGTTATGGCGAAGAATTTGGACTTGACGTACATAAATCACGCGCTCTAACACCAGTACCAAACTTATTTTCTCACGACGCATTTTCATTTTTACCACCAATAATAACAACTCTCGATTATACTCTGTGGGGCGTAAAAGATTCGCTTACCACGAGTCAGGGAAATAATCTTTCAGTCGTATATGGGAATAGTGCAGATGTAGAGGAAATGCAAGGTATATGCGAAAGATGGGGGCTTACGAATGTGCATTTTATTCCTCAACACATTCATAAGGGAAAACTAAAACCAGCAGGTCATGCAGACGCATTATTATGGATGAAAGATCGTTTACAAGAGTATCCTTATACGTGGACTGTTTTTAACAGTGATGTCACTGATCCATTAACTTATTTGGAATTATTGGCATTACATACATATCCTGATCTTTCGGCGATTATGGGAACGGCTCTTCTTAAGAATCCAACATATCCCCTTGAAGTTGATTTAAAAGGTAGGCCTACAGGAAAACAAGGCCATAATAAACTAGACGGTGCAGAGTTTAAAGTAACAGAAGGCCCATCCAATATTGGTAATTTTGTTTTTAGGACAAATGATTTAACGAGCGCCTTATCCTATTACGATGATATGTTTAAAAGAGGAGGAATGTATGAGGAGATTGGGAGAGCAGAGTTAGCAATGGATCACATAATCACTGATCTAGCATGTGGAAATAACGTGGTAGAAGGAGGCCGTTTGAGGCAGCTTTGTGCGTATGATCCATGGACCATCACAAGTCCCGCTAAAGCTCCTTCTAATATACTAGGTTACCTGTATAACCAGATACAAAATCTTACCGCACAGGGACTCACAATTTCAACGAGCGGGCGTAAACAGTATGAAAAAGTGAATATGATTTTCAGATCTTAGCATAAAACTTAGTTTATCTTTTTTAGCTCAAAACGCTGTTTGGATAGACTATAGATTATATCTAATAAGCAAGTAGGTATTCTTTCTTTAGATCTGATAGCGTCTTATTTTTAATTGCATTGCGGATATTTTCCATGAGAGAGGTAAAAAAATATATATTATGTACGGTCGAGAAATAAAAGGCGAGAGGATTTTTTTCCAGATAATAACCATAAAGTGTTTTATAGGTCACACCTGCTTTACAACTTTCACACTCACAACCAATCTCAAGAACTGCCTCTTTTTCTTTTAACTTTCGAATCGCTACTTTGCCTTTTTTTGTATATAAGACCTTGTGTCGTGCCTCGCGGGTTGGAATGACGCAGTCAAAAAGGTCGACGCCCCGCTCGACCGCTTCAAAAATATCGCGTACCTGACCAATGCCCAAAAGATGGCGTGGTTTATTTTCAGGCAAAAGGGGAATAGACCATTCAAGAATTTTATATAAATGTTCTTTGCTTCTTCCCAGTGATCCGCCGATTCCGAAACCTGGCACATCCTGTTTGGCCACATACGTAGCGGAAATTTTCCGTAAGTCTTCAAAGTGTCCGCCTTGTACGATACCAAATAAAGCTTGTCGGTTGGAATCGGTTGGAATCGGTTGGAATCGGTTTTCGGGTTTTACTGATTTCAACTGATTTAAACATCTTTCTAACCATCTATGTGTTCTAATCATAGCTTGTCTCGTATATTCATGGCTATTGAGAGGGGATGTGCATTCGTCGAAGGCAAACATAATGTCTGCACCAAGTTTTTGCTGAATTTCTATCGAGAGCTCGGGGGTAAAAAGGAGCGGCTTACCTTCATAACTGAAAAACACTCCCTCTTCGGTTATGTGAATAAGATTATCTGTATCGCGGATTACCAGGAGTCCTTTTTCTTTCGTATTTTCTTCAGGAAAAATAGAGCTGACCTTACCAACTCCATGTGCTTTGCCAAAGCCAAGAGAGAATACTTGAAATCCGCCGCTGTCGGTCGCTGTAGTATTTTTGTAGCCCATATAGTTATTAACGCCACCTATTTGCGCTATCTTCGGTACGAGTCCCTGGGTGAAGGTATGAAAGGTATTACTGATGGTATAGCGGATAGGCAGGCTAGAGAGCTTTTCTTTTGGTATCCCCCTGACTTCAGCGTCGGTTGCGACGATGGCAAGCTCCGGTGTTTGCAGATCTCCGTGAGGCGTTTTAAATACACCTGTTCGCGCATACGAGCCGTCGATTTTTTTTGTTATTTTAAATGTAAACATATACGAAAATATGGGCAGGTGTCGAGAAGAAAGGGATCCCGACAGCGCGCAGAAGGACAAGTTCGATACCGGTTTTTCTCACCTCCGGTGGGACCCCCGGTCAAGCCGGCTTCCCAAGTCGTTTCGAAAAAGGTATCTTCACTTGTCCGAACGAGCACTGGCCCCGCTCAGCGGGGCTGGCGGAGAATGAATTCGAGACAGAATCTGCCCATTGCGCTAAATAAAATCGTTATATTATAACAAAATGAACTGCTACAATTCTTCCTAAGCTTTAATGAAAAAACTATTTGTTTCTGTAGCAGGAACCTTGGGAGTCGGAAAAACTACGTTTGTAAATTTTATTGCTAAGGAATTCGGATACTATAAAATCGAAGAAAACTTTCAGGATAATCCGTTTTTAAAGAGTTTCTATAAAAATAAGAAGCGCTTTGCATTCGATTCAGAAATGTTTTTCCTTGTCGAGAAGGTTAAACAGATCCAAAGCATAATTCCTATGTATGGGAAAAAGTCAGTTGTGCTTGATGTGCCTATTTATGTGGATGTATTCTCATATGGGGGCGCATTACTTCAAGATGGAAGTATGTCAAAAGATGAATGGAATGTATATATGGGTACTTTTAAACAACACGAAGCACATTTATTGAAACCAGATCTAATTGTCTATCTAGACGCGCCAGTCGAGGCCATATACCAGAGGATTATGGAGCGGGGGAGAAGCTTTGAAACACAACTTGGTCGTAATAAGTTGATCAAGTATTTAACAACCCTTAAGCAGCTTAATGAGAAGTGGATCAAATCCTACTCAAAATCTATCAAAATCGTGACTATCGACCTTGAAGACTACAATTATCTGAAGGATAAGAAGAAGCGAGAATTATTGAGGGTCAAATTGCACTCAATATTAAAATGAAAAAATATAAAATTGGACTTGTGATCGGCAGATTTCAACCCTTCCATAAAGGTCATCTACATCTATTAAAGGAATCTCTCAATATTGCGGATAAAATCATTATTGGTATCGGAACGGCTAATAGATGCGATCAAGATAATCCGTGGACAATAGAGGAGCGTAGATTGATGTTAGAAAAAGTAGTAAAGGAAGAAAAAATAGAAAACAGGATCATAAAAATTGTGGACGTGAATGATTATCTTAATGATGATGAGAGATGGTATCGTGCTTCGCAGGTTGAGACAGATTCAGTCGATATTGTCATTGGGAATAACGATCACGTGAGGAGGATTTACGATGAGCATCATATCCAGACAACAGGAGCAAAGCTTTTTAAAAGATATCTTTTGGAAGGTTATAAGATCAGAAAACTCATTCGTGCAGGGAAACAGTGGAAAAATAGAGTGCCTGAATATTTGATAGAGTCTATTCGCACCAGCATATGAAATATAATCACGTTGTCTTGGGGGGGACATTCGACCATTTTCATAATGGCCATAAGGCAATGCTAAAGAGAGCTGCGGAGCTATCTGACTGTATTGCAATAGGACTTGCGACAGATGATCTGTATAAACATAAGCTTCTATCAGAATCCATTGAGCAGTACGAAGTGCGAAAAGCTGCGATCGAAGCATATAGTATGTTAACCGGATATATTGGTAGCCTCGAAATCATTCCTATTTTTGATATTTTTGGCACAACACTCAAGGACTCGACTTTTGATGCAATCGTCGTAACCGACGATACGTTTGACAATGCAAATCTTATAAATGAAAAACGTGTAAATCTCGGGTTTGAGCGAATGGATATCGTCTTGGTTCCTTTTAAAAAGGGAAAAGATGGGGTAAATATCACCTCAGAGCGTGTTCGTATGGGTCAGATAGATCGGGCAGGAAACGATTATATATCCTCATTTAGAAATGATTTGATACTTCCCCCTGAAATGCGTGATGAACTACGAAAACCATTAGGCAAAGTCTACGCCGGTCAAGATGAAGATCTTAATCGTGCAGCTAATTTAGTACGAAGCAATTTATTACGTGAAGAAGGTGAGCGCTTATTCACGATTGGAGATATATCAACTTCCTCCCTTCGAGCGGTCGGTGTAGAGCCAAACATTGCGGTGATTGATAATAGATCGCGACGGCATGACTTAAAGGACGTGCTAGTAAGTGAAGAGCAGGTTTCTAACCGTCCGGGCACAATATCAAAAAATGCTGTCAGTAAGTTATATAAATATATAGCAGACGTTACAAAAAGTAAAAGAAGTTTAACATTAGAAATACAAGGTGAAGAAGACCTTCTTGCTTTGCCCGCAATTCTCTTGTCTCCGCTTAACACATGGGTTGTGTATGGTCAGTATGATCTTGGACTTGTGGTCACGTTGGTCACAGAGGAAAAAAAAGATCAAGTAAGAAGTATTCTTTCCCGATTTTGATATAATTTGTCCATGTCAAAGTATCAGCCGCAACAGTTTGAAAAAAAATGGCGCGAAAAATGGTCAAGCGACAAGCTCAACGATTTCGTACTCGATGATAAGAAAAAACCCTATTACACCTTAGTTGAGCTTCCGTATACCTCCGGAGATCTTCATATCGGCCATTGGTTTACCTTTACACCGGCAGACGTACTTTCGCGCTATAAACGAATGACTGGAATGAACGTCTTTTTCCCTATCGGTTACGATGCCTTCGGACTTCCGGCCGAAAATGCTGCAATGAAGCACAACATTCATCCACAGGACTGGACAATGAAAAACGTCGAAACTATGACAGCACAGTTTCAAACGATGGGCACAATGCTCAACTGGAAAGATGTCGTCATTGCATGTTTACCTGAGTATTACCGCTGGAATCAGTGGATCTTTATCAAAATGTTTGAGCGAGGCATCGCATACCGCGGAAAAATGCTATCTAACTGGTGCGAAACAGATCAGACCGTGCTTGCAAATGAAAATATAGAAAATGGCAACTGCTGGAGATGTGGCAATCCGGTAGTCCAAAAGGAAGTGGAGCAATGGTTTTTGAAAATCACCGACTACGCGGATAAATTGATCTGGCCCCACTCCGCCCCTGCCGAAGCTCAAAGAGCGAAGGGGGGCTCCGTTGGGGGTAAACCTGATGCTTCTACAGTTGACTGGCCAATTGAAGTTAAAGTTGGTCAGAATAACTGGATAGGAAAATCTGAAGGTGTGGAACTTGAATTTCCTGTCATCCTGAGCGAAGTCGAGTTAAACTCGACGAAGTCGAAGGATCTGTCAACAGATTCCTCGACTAGCGCTCGGAATGACAAAATAAGAGTATTCACAACAGCGCTGGATACTATTTTCGGCGTTACATTTCTTGTACTCGCGCCAGAGCATCCAATTATTTCTTCTCTAAATAATAGTGAAATAAAAAAATATGTCGAACGTGCGAAAAATAAAACTGAAGAACAAAGAAAAATAGATGTTAAAGAAAAAACTGGTATCTTTACCAACCTTTATGCGACAAATCCAGTCAGTGGAGAAAAAATACCTGTTTGGGTAGCGGATTATGTTCTCGCTTCTTACGGAACAGGTGCGGTAATGGGAGTACCCGGACATGACGCGCGAGATCATGAATTTGCGAAAAAATTTGGCATTACTATAAAATCAGTTGTCAAACCGACTAAAAATATTAAAGTTGACGCGGATGGCTTTTGGGATTATGTAGATATAAAAACAAAATACCAGGATGATTCGATTCTATTCAACTCCGGCGAATTTGATGGATTAACCAGTAGAGAAGGTAAAAAAAAGCTCGAGATGTATTTGGAAAAAAACAAAATAGGAGCAAGAAAAGTTCAATACCGCCTGCATGACTGGTCGATTTCGAGACAGCGCTACTGGGGGACTCCAGTTCCTATGATTCACTGTGGCGATTGTGGTATTGTTCCAGTTCCAGAAAAAGATCTCCCCGTCGAGCTACCGTACAAAGTTGACTTTACGCCAAAAGGCAAGCCACCATTGGCGACAAACGAAGATTGGCTCGATACAACATGTCCAAAGTGTGGAAAGCCAGCAAAACGTGATGCCGAAACGCTCGATACGTTTTTCGATTCAGCTTGGTACTGGTTCAGGTATCTGTCCCCCCACTATGAAAAAGGTCCGTTCGATACAGA
>Ga0247727_10018834_pt1 | contig 10786 bp, 8 predicted proteins | sample WisWelCaveWW1625_FD_202498 | JGI IMG/M metagenome (GOLD analysis project Ga0247727, IMG submission 202498) | Biofilm microbial communities from Wishing Well Cave, Virginia, United States - WW16-25 | ecosystem: Environmental > Aquatic > Deep subsurface > Groundwater > Cave microbial mat | place...
CACAAAGCTGGCGTCCACCAGTTTGCCGGGCTGCGCCAACAAGCCGCGCGTGCGCAACTGCGCGTCGAACAGCGCGAAGAGTTTCGCGAACGACCCCGCCTCCACCCACGCCTCGCGGCAGTCCCAGCGCGTGTTGGCGTCGGCCACCTTGTCAGCCAGCATCCCGCCGATGAACTGCTGAAAACTCAAGCGGTCATTGATCTGATATTCGGTCTGTTCGTCGGACAGATTGTAGCAACGCTGGACCAGCCGCGCCTTGAACGTTTTCAACGGATCGTTGGGGCGCGGCCCGCCGGGGCCTTGGGCGGGTTTGGCCAGCGCCGCTTCCAGCAGCGGGCGGAAGCTCTCCCAGTCGATCGCCGCATCCAAGCGGCTCAACGGGTTCCCCTTGGCCAGGAGCCATTGGACGCGCAGTTCCACGTCAAAGAAATCGGGAGTTTGGGAGGCTTGACAGGTCTTCATGCGGCGAATTCTAACCAGCGCCTGTTTCCAAAGCGAACGGTTTCGTTATCTTCCGTCACTTGTCCTGAGTTACCGGAGGTGCCCTCAAAATTCTTTGTGATGAAGAACCCCATGATGACTGAACCAATCCGCGCGGTCGGCGCTGAGGAGTTTCCGGCATTGCTCGACCTGCTGAATCGGGTGTTTGGCCCACACGTGCAACCGGGGATCGAAGTGTTATACCCGACGTTTTTTCGGCCGCGCCCGGAACAGTTGAACAATTTCCGGGTGTTGTGGGCCGACGGCAAAATCGTCAGCCAGGTCGGCATCCAGACCCAAGCGTCGGTCATCGGCGACAGCTCGTTGAAAACCGGCTTTGTCGGCGCGGTGGCTACGGACCCCAACTACCAAGGCCGCGGTTACGCCACGCGCCTGCTGGAAGACGCGGCTCGCAAGATGCGCGATGAGGAGTACGACCTCTCATTTCTGGGCGGCTTGCGTTACTACTACGAGCGGTTCGGCTGGGAACTGGGCGGCAGCGAGTATGCGTTCTTGATGCTGCGCCGCTGTATTCGGCCTGAACTGAAATCCCCTGCGGAAGTTTGGCAATACACCGGCTCGGCGTCGGAGTTGGCCCGCATTGCGCAAGCCCACGAGGCTGAGCCGTGGCGCGTCCGGCGCGAGGCGGAGGATTACCGGCTGCTGTTGCAAGTGCCGGGGCGCACCACCTACTGCGCGCAAGCGGATAACCGGTTCGCCTACGTGGTGCTGGGTGAGCCGCGCTGGCAGTTGCGGGTGGCGGGACAGCAAGCCCGCGCCATTGATTTCGGCGGGCCGTGCGACCTGCTGTTGTCCATCTTCGACCAACTGTTGGCGCGTGGAGAACCGGAGTAGCTTTGGGTGCACACGCCCCACGCACCGCACCCGCTCCGGGAGACACTGCTGCGCATTGGCCAGGAAGCCTATCTGGGACCACTAGTCAATCTGCGCGTCATCAACCTCAATCAACTGCTGCGGAAGTTGCAGCCGCTACTGACGCGCCGAGTACAAACGCTGCCGGCCGCGGCCACGGGCGCGGTGAGCATCGCACTGCGTGACCCGCTCGTGGGGGACAGCCGGGTGACACTGCACTTTGAGTCTGACGGTGTCGCGGTGACCGGTCAGACGACGCGCCGGGTGGTCGAGGTGGATTCCCTCCAATTGACGAATCTGCTGTTTGGCCGGGATGTTCCCAGCCGGTGGTGTCCGTGGTTGGACCGCCGGGTGGCGCAATTGCTTGACCAAGTGCTGCCGTTGGACCTTTACCTTTTTCAGATGGATCACGTTTGACTACACCCTCCCATCTCCTCCTCATCGACGACTTGGACGCGCTGCGGACGAAGCTGGGCCGCGCACACGGCTCGTTGGCGGCCAAGTGGCGGCATTTCCAAATGCTCGCCCGGTATCAGAGCGACGCGCTGCCGTTCTACCCGGCGTTCGTTGGCTTGGTGGACGGCGACGGCGAAAGCGTTCGGCGTTTCCGCGCGTTGCTGGAAAAGAAGATCGATTGCTGGCCCGCGTACAACCGCACGGTGCACGTGCAGTATCACATCTGGTGCAGCATGATGTCCTTCGCGCGCTGGGCGGTGGCATACGACTGGGTGGCCGATCATCCCGGCATGGCCGGTTTCGACTTGGAGAAAACCGCGGACACTTTTCTGGATGCCACCTACGGCCACGCGTATCCCGTAATGACGGCGCGCGAACCGACCGCCGACAGCCAGATCGTGGCGATGTTGTTATCGGCGGCGATGGTCGGTTACGTGTTCGGCGTCAAGCGCGCCACCGACCCGCGGGCGCGGCTGTTGCTGGATTACGCCCTGGACCGCGTCCACGAACTAACGGACTGCGCCGAGCCGTGGTTCGTTGGCGAAGGCTCGGCGTATCTCGAGGGCGTGAACGTGCCGGTCATCGGCTGGTGGCTCGCGTTGCTACACTGGTTGAAAATCCCTGTCGATGCCGAGAAATGGCTCGGCTGTCTTCGGCTGGGGCGGGGCATTATCAGTCCTTCAGGACTGTCGCTCGGCTGGGATCACTACGGCCACCAGCGGTCGTTTGCGATGTCCGGCCTGGCCTTGCTGGCGTGCGAGACCAACGACCCTGCGCCATTGGCCCTCATCGACCGGTTGAATCTGTGGCGCGGCGTTGATCATGGCGCGTGGGGTGAAGACTCCCGGTTGTGGACGCTGGTGTATTGGCCGGACGACGCACCCGATTGGCCGGCGACTGCCGTGAGCCAGGAGCAGGCGTTGCCCGGCTGGATGCACCCGCGCATCGGCGGCGCGCTCGGCGAGCCGGTTGCCGGGCTGCGCTTCTTTCAAGGGTGGGATGTTTGCTGCGGACAAATCGCCGCCCTCGGTCGCACCCATGCCGACGCCAACGCGATCACACTGGAGATGGGCGGCTCGCCGCTGTTGCTCGATGGCGTGCCGCTGCCGGACTGTCATCGTTTCGTGTTTGATCCGCCGGCGGTGTTCTCGGCAGCCGAACTGCAGGAGTTAGGACACGGCTGCGCGCTCATGAGCCAGGTGCATGGCCGGAAGATGGAGCTTGCGGACCTGATCAAGGGTTCTGCTTACGGCATGCTGGCCGGCTCCAACAGTCTCATCATCAACCACGAGCCGTGGTGGTTTCCCCGCCAGCGCGTCGAAGGGCGCGGCACGTTGTGGTGTGCGTTGCCCGGCCTCAAAGCGGTGGCCGCGGATTGCGCGGCCCACTACGCGCCGCGTTATCCGATTCGCCGCGTCGAGCGCCTCAGCCTGTGCGTGGAAGGTTTGTACGTGTTGACGCTCGACCAGATCGAGGCGGACGCGCCCGTGGAGATCACGTGGCAGGCCTACACGCGGCGCAACGCCCGGGTTGTGGACGGACGGGTGGACGTCGCCACGCTCGAAGGGCCACGCCTCAGCATCGTGCCGGCGCAGACGAATCAACTCCGGGTGGAGGATGTGGAAGGTTTCCCGCGATTTCCGTCGGCTGGCTCCGCGTGTGTGCAGTGGACGCAGCGACTGGAACGCGGTGTCATGGCCACCTTACTCTGGCCCGGGGACGACGACCGGCTTGGCGAACTCGGAGCTGAATGGGAGGGCGGCTTCCTGGATACATTCGATGATGCCCAGCCAGCCGCGCCACCGCTGGCCGCGCCTGTCGTACGTGGCCGGCTGGACGAGGTGACCGACGCGCTGGCAGCGGCGGCACCGGAACGATGGCGCTGGTTGCGTTGTCGCGGTACTGCGCCCGTGCGGGCCGATTACTTGCGTTGGCGGGTGCTTAATTTGGACGCGGTGGTTTACTTGAACGGCCAGCGACAGGCGGCGCGACCTGAAGAATCGCGACTGTTGCCGTGGAGTCTGCCGGTGCAGGCGGCGCGACTGTTCGAGTTGCTGGCGGTGACCCGTTCGGATCGTGGCCGGCTACTGACCGAGCCGGGTGCCTTCTACCGGCGGACGTGTCCGGCCGTGCCAACGCTCCAGCAAGAAGGCGAGAACCGGTGGATCGTCCGCGCTGGGAACGCTTCCCACGAACTCCGGCACGCGCCCGGCGGCGAAACTGATGCCGCGTGGATCTTACACACCCAAGACAGACACATCTATCTGCTTAATGCCACCTCTTACTGCGCCGGCGGAGTCACTCCGCTGCGCCGTGCGCGGCGCGTCCACGCCTGCTGGGACGGTCACCAGTGGCTGACCCAGACGACTGAATTGCCGAACTCAGATGTGGAGACTGCCGCCCTCGGCGGCAACAGCCGGCACCCGCAGTTCGACAGCAGCCACTGCATTCCCTGTGCTCCGGCGGACTCACCGGGCCGCATGGTGGCACGAGCGCTGGATGGTGATGATCAAGAGCAGCTTCAAGCCTGGCTCCGGCATGAAGACTGGCGCGTGCGGATGGCCGCCGCGCAGCGGCTCGGTGACCTCCGCGGCGTCTGCGCGGCGCCGGCGCTCCGTGAAGCAGTGCGTTGCGAACTGGCGTGCGGCGACCTGTATCCGCCCGTACCGGAGTCGGTGTCGCCCACCTCTTGGTTGGAAGACATGCTGAGCACTGGGCGCGAGGTCGGCGTCAACCGCTACCGGGTGGCGCAAGCGTGCCTGATCGCCCTCGGCCAGTTGCAGGATCGCGAATCACTGCCGCTGGCGCGGGAAATCCTTCACGACTTTCGTCACTTCTACCCACTCCACCACCGCGCCTGCATCCTGCTCGGCGAACTCGGCCATGCGGCGGACATTCCGTTGCTGGAGCGTTGGTCGCACTCCTACGAGACCAACACCCAAGCCGCCGCCCGAAGAGCCCTGGCCAACCTCCGTCGTGCCGGCGCCGCCGCTTGAGGAAACCGTTGCGGAGATTGTCCGCGAACTGGTACAACCAACGCGCGGAAAGCCCCGCTGACGTTCGCTGACGAGAAAGCGTTTTATGAATTCGCCTGCAACTCAGTTGAAATTGGCCGCGTTTGCCGATGAAATCGCCAACGAGTTGGACGTGCAAATCGCGCACTGCCGGAAAAACGGCGTCACCCACATCGAACTGCGCGGCGTGGCCGGCAAAAACGTGCTCGATTTCGATGCCGCGCTGCGGAAGGAGATCAAACAGAAGCTCGCTGACAACGGCCTGGGCATTTCCGCCATCGGCTCGCCGATCGGCAAGGTGCGACTCGACGAGCCGTTCGACGCGCATTTTGACCGGTTCAAGATTGCGGTCGAACTGGCGGCGTATTTCCAGGCACCGTTCATCCGGCTGTTCAGCTACTACCCCGCCGCCGGCGCGAGCCACGCCGACCACATCCGCGGTGGCCGGGACGAAGTGCTGCGTCGGATGCAGCGCCAGGTCGATTACGTGAAAAACCTTCCCGTCGTCCTCGTGCATGAAAACGAATCCAACCTGTACGCGGAGAAAAGCGCGCAGTGTCTCGACCTGTTCCAGAGCCTCAACTCCCCGAAGCTGCGTTGCGCCTTTGATTTCGCCAACTTCGTGCTGGCCGGCGAGAACCCGCTCGACAACTGGCGGCAACTCAAGCCCTACACGGTCCACTTCCACGTCAAAGATGCCCGCGCCGCCGACGGCCAGTGCGTCCCGGCCGGCGAAGGCGAGGGCCGCATCGGCGAAATCCTTGCGGACGCTTTCGCCAGCGGTTACCGCGGCTTCCTGACCCTCGAACCGCATCTCGCGGTCGCCGGCCAGTTTGCCGGCTTCACTGGCCCCGATCTGTTCAAGACCGCTGTGGACGCCCTGCGCAAGGTGTGCCGGGAGAAGCGCATCCCGCTCGCGTCTTGATGTGAGCGCTCTCCTTTGTTTGGGTTTTAGTTTGTGTGTCTGTTCTTCGACGTTGGTTTCACTCTTGTTCCCCAGTCGCTGATACCACCTCGTGGTGGCGGCGAGAATTGTGTTTTGGCGGTGAGTCATTTCTCTCCCGGTAAATCCGTTTCCAGAATGTGCTGGCGGATCGGGTAGAACGGCGAGCCGATGAAATCGGGGCGATAGGTGAGACGACGTTGCTTGACACGATGCCCGTCCGGGAACAGTTGGGTCAATTGCGGGTCGAGGCCGGTGGCGGCCAGCTTGACCTGCGGTTCGACGACCCCGTCAATGGCCATGAAACGCACCGAACCGGCGGCGACGGAATCAATGATCTGGAGTTCTCCATGCCGGCCACAATACCGGCTGGTGCGATAGAAACAATGATAATAATCCCACGTGCACGCCAGGCATTGCCGGCGGAACTCGGCGAATGAACCGCACTCCTCCTGCGCCGCAATCTCGAATACGTACCCGAAATCGCACCACTGCCGGAACTCGTGGGTCACCGGCACCGCCCGCCCGTCGATCAACGGGACTTCCACACGCAGGTAATTGTTTTTCACCACGCGCCGCGGCGTCATCCGTTGTTCCTCGACTATCGCGCTCATCCGCGCGCCCACGTACACGTCGCCAAACCGCAGGAAGTGCCACTTCCCCTCTTCCACCGTCTCCTCCGGCATTCGCAGGGTCGTGCCGAACAACAGGCTGAACTTGAGTTGGCTGACTTCCTTGCCCACCAACGCCGGGCCGAGCGCGCCCAACACGAGCGCCGAGCCGCCCTTCTGCAAGACATGATAGTGGCCAACGTCGGGCACGCCGTTGGACTCGACCGGTGCCTGATCGGGATACTGCGGGAGCTTGATCTTGTCACCCTGATCGAGCGCACCTTCAATGGTCTTCTGCCAGACGGGAATCCGGTCCCGCCATCCCGCCGCGTGGGATGGATCGGGACTGGCCGACAGCACCGCGTGCAGTGGCAGCGATTGCCCCGACTGATCGAACCACGTCGCCGACGCCGTGCCCAATCCATACAACGGTTGATGAAACGCGCGCGTCTGGATTTCCTTCACACCGCCAAACAACCCCGCTTGCCCGGAATCCGCCGTCGCATAAATCTCATAGGGATACGCGCGGGGCGCACGGGCAAACGCGCGCACGCCGTCGCCGATGTCTTCGTAGGACGCGGTAAAAAACTCGCCGTACTGCGCGAGATCGAAGGAGAAGTTCGACTTCTGGTGCTTGGAGCGGGTGCCGGTTTGTTCCTTGGAGGTGAGCGCTTCGATCACGTTGACGCAGAACGGGCTGCCGGTCAGATACCACATCAACGCGTTCAGGCACGAATGGCCTTCGATGCAATCGGACGTGTAGGCGCGGGATTGCGCTCCGCCGAGGCCGCCGACGTGCTGATGCCAGTGGCCGAACACATCGAGCAGGATCCGGTGGGAACACGCCAGCGCCATCTCGCGCGCGGCCCGGTTGGCCGAGCACTCGGTCACATCCATCAATGCCGCCAAGGTGATCGGCAGATACGTCCCGCTGGTGTATTCGCTGAGCAACCCGCGGCGCTCGAAATGCGCGCACAACCCTTCGAGATAAAACAATCCCTGATCGGTGTAATCCTTCCGGTCGAGCGCCTCCCCGGCCAGAATCATCGCCCGCACCGACATCGCCGGCATGTTGTCGTTGTAGCCTTGGAACATGTAATCGTTTGCCCCGCTGCACGGCAACCGCCCGCCATCGCGCACCACGAACTTCGCCAGGTGTTCCTCCGAGCGTTTCACCAAATCGGTCCGCATGTGCTTCCGCTCCCGCACGAGATTCGCGGCAATCGACGACGTGGTGAACACGTTCCATTCGTCCCATGCCGGTGCAGCGGCATAAACAACGTTGGCGAACTCGCGCTCCGTAGGATCGGAAGACGAGACCAGCGCCGGATACAGCCAATACGGCAGGCGCGAATCATCCTCGGTGGCGGGCTGGTACGTGCCGTCCGGTTTGAACACGAGGGCAGCGTGACACCGCGCGTACCGATAATACTCGTCCTTCCGTGCGCGCATCGCCGCGTAATCAAAGGCAAACGGTTTCATGATCATATTCATATAGAGGGACGCGCCGGCCAATCATTCCGGGATGAACCGCCGCGCGCGGAAGCCGAGCGCAATATTGGCCACGAGCGACCCAGAATTCACAGGCGCAATCAACGTCTGCATCAATTCGTCCCTCATTACAACATGGCCAGCATCCCGCCGTCCACGGGATACACCGCACCGGTGATGAACGAGGCGCGCGGGCTGGCCAGGAACAGGACGACCTCGGCGATTTCTTCGGGTTGGCCCACACGATTGAGCGCGTGTCCTGCCTCCCACGCTTTTCTGGCAGCGACAGGATCAGGCTCCAGCACCAGGGCCGATCGGAACAACGGCGTCTCGATCGCGGCGGGACAGATGCAGTTGACGCGGATTTGCTGGGGCGCGTAATCAATCGCCATTGATTTCGTCAGTTGCATGACACCGCCCTTCGCCGCCGCGTAGGCTGCGTATCGTTTCCCGGTCGCAAAACTGTGCACCGAACCCATATTGACGATCGCGCCGCCGCCGCGCTTGATGATCTCGGGGATCGCGAACTTGGACACCAGGTAGATGCTCTTCAGGTTGACGTTCATCACCAGTTCCCAAAGCTCTTCGGAAGTGTCGGTGAGGGTGGCGAAGCGGACGATGCCCGCGTTGTTGTGCAGGATATCCACACCGCCAAACGCCCGCACCGTTTCGGCGGTGATGCGCTCGGCATCGGCGGCTTTGGAAACATCAGCGGTGACGAAAATTGTTTTGCCGTCGCGCGACTCAATGTCCGCCGCGGCACGCCGTCCCTCCTCGGCGTTGGTGTCGGCAATGACCACCGACGCTCCTTCGCGCGCAAACGCCAACCCCGTCGCGCGTCCGATCCCGCTCGCGCCGCCCGTAACGATCACGACTTTGTTCGTAAATTCCATCAGCTTGTCTCCTTTCTCCGCTCCATGCCTGATCTCATCGCGACGCCGACACCACCCCCTTCTCACGGGCGGCCTGCACGAGCGCAATCCATGTGGACTCGGGAATTGGAATCCCCTCCCGTTTCCGTCGCGCGAACTCCCGCTCTTCGGGTGCGCCCGGCAACAGAATTTCCTCCACGCCATTCCGCCGCGGACAAGATTTCACGTGGCGCGCAAACGCTTTGACTTCGCGATCATAGAACCGCCTGCCAGCCAACACGCGCGGGTCGAGTACGAGCGCCAGCATCGCGTTGGCGACGCGGTCCACGCCGATCTTGCTGCAGCCCGCGCCCGATAACGCGCCGGCAAAAATGTCCGCGAACACCGACAACGCGAAGCCCTTGTGCCCGCCGAACGGCAAGAGCGCCCCGGGCGGATCGCCGTAGTAGTCGTTCGGGTCGGTGGTCATTTTGCCGCGAGCATCCACGACGCAACCCGGCGGCAGGCGTTCTCCTTTGGCTTTCGCCACCGAAACCTTGCCGTCGGCGATGGCCGCGGTCGCCATGTCCATGATGATCGGTGTGCCGCCCGGCATCGGCGCGCCCGCCGCGAGCGGATTGGCGGACAAACGGCGTTCGCGCCCGCCGTATGGGGCGACGCAAAGCCCGCCGCCGTGGGTGTTCGTGAACGAGAAGTACACCAACCCCGCCGCCGCGGCCATCTCCGCAAATTCGCCCATGCGCCCGAGATGCGCGGAGCGGCGGATGGTCAAGACACACACGCCCGCGCGTTTCGCCTTGCGAATCGCCATGGCGGTCGCCTGCCTGCCGATCACCTGACCGAATTGAAAACCGCCCTCCACCAGCAACAGGCTCGGCTTGTCGCGCACAACGCGAAGCTTGCCGCGTGGGTTGATCCAGCCGCGCTGCATCCAGTCGAGGTACTGGACGACGCGCTGGACGCTGTGGGAGTCGTGCCCCTTGAGGTTCGCCAGCACCAGCGACTCCGCGACGGTCCGGGCGATGGCCGACGGAACGTCGTAAGCTCGGAAGATGGCTGCGACGAATGGCGTCAACTTGCGAGTGGCGATCAGGGGCATGTGGCTTTCATTTGAAACGGAGCACACGGAAGCCGCGCGCTTCCACGCGGTGCGACCAGTTGATCTGGCCGTCGTGCGGGCGCGTTGTGCCGACCTGTTTCTGCGCGTCGCCGGAATCTTCAACGACCTGAATTTCTGTTCCCGACAGGCCGGCTTCCGGGCAGGGGAACTGGATGGATATTTCCTGTGGCGTTTCTTGGTCGTTGAAGACGAAGACGAGGAACTGACCCGGCAGCCGGTGACCAATGATGTTGGGCGCAAGGAGGTGGATGTTGGTGCACAGCCACTCACGATTCGCGCGGTAGAAGGCGATCCATTTTCGGTAGAACTCCTTGAGCTTCGGCGATGTGTGGCGGAGATCGGCTCCGATGGCCATGTGATTGCCGAACGCGATGTTGGCGATCAGGTACGTCGAGGCGTCGCCGGGTTCGAGGTTCATCGAGACGTAGTTGGTGAACCGCATCTCCATCGGCCACAACCGGCGCTGGGCAGTCAGGTAGTCGAGCATCAACCACATAAACTGCGGAATGTGAAAGCCGTCGTTGACCCAGATGGCGTCGGGCATCGGGTTGCCGAGGTCGTACACCGTCGGCAGGTTCTCGAAGATCAATGCGTCCGGTTTGGCGCGGCGGATCTGGGCAAAAATCTCGTTGTGCGCTGCGATGTACCGGCGCGCATAGTCGGTCGCGTTCGCCGAGGTCGGCGCGTGCCCGTGGTCACCGGCCTCGCAACCGCTGGCCGGCAACACGAACCCGTTATGGTTCATCGCAATCCATCCGGTACACAGGTCGTACTTCTGCACCGTGCGGGCGATCTGTTCGGCCACGTACTTATTCTAGTTCGCGTTCAAGGTGAGACTAACTATCCAGGGCCAGGCGCAGATGCTCCGCACGCGATCTCGATCCCCAGCCAGCCGTGGCAGGCCTGCTTCCAAGGTGCGCACCACC
>Ga0247727_10018835_pt1 | contig 10785 bp, 8 predicted proteins | sample WisWelCaveWW1625_FD_202498 | JGI IMG/M metagenome (GOLD analysis project Ga0247727, IMG submission 202498) | Biofilm microbial communities from Wishing Well Cave, Virginia, United States - WW16-25 | ecosystem: Environmental > Aquatic > Deep subsurface > Groundwater > Cave microbial mat | place...
TGCCGATGCCGACATTGAGTCCCGCTTCGAGCATTTTCATCACAGGCGCAAAACCTGACGCGAGTTTAAGATTCGAAGATGGGTTGTGCGACACACCCGCGCCCGCGTGATGAAGTGTGCGGATCTCGCCCACGTCAATGTGCACGCAATGCGCGGCGATCACTTTCGCTTCGAACAAACCCTGCTTCTTTACATACGGAATCACGGGCATACCGTTTTCGTTGCGCATGTTGTCCACTTCAAAGGATGTCTCGGCGATATGGATGTGAAGTGGAATATCGAATTCTTTTGCGAGATCGGCTGTTTCGCGCAAAATTTCGGCGGTGCAGGTGTAGGGCGCGTGCGGCGCGATTGCCGGAACGATGAGCGGATGTCCCTTCCACTTTTTGATGTAGTCGCGCGCTTTTTCCATCGCATCTTCATAGGATGCCGCGTCGGGTGTTGGGAATTTCAGAATGGATTGCCCGCACACGCCGCGCATTCCAGCCTGAGCCGTTGCCGTCGCGACATCGTCTTCATAAAAATACATGTCGTTGAAGGTCGTCACGCCGCTTCGAATCAACTCTGCGCACGCGATGGACGTTCCAAGTCGCACAAATTCAGGCGATGCGAATTGTCGCTCGACGGGCCACATATAACCTTGAAGCCAGACGTCGAGTCGCAAATCGTCTGCGATGCCGCGCAAAAGAGTCATCGGCACATGCGTGTGCGCGTTGACCATGCCGGGCATGAGCACTTTGCCTTTGCAGTCAACCGTCTCTTTCGCGGAATATTCTTTTTTGATCTCGTCTTCGGGTCCCACCGCGACGATGCTATCGCCGCTCACTGCCACCGCGCCGCGAGTGTATTGAGTCATCTTCTCGTCCATGGTGAGGACGTGTGCGTTGGTGAAAAGGGTGTCAATTTGGGTCATGGTTTCTCCTTGTTCGTGTAGGGGCGAAGCATGCTTCGCCCCTACAGTTGTTCACGGAACAAAATTCAAAAACGCATTCAGCGCTTTCAAGTTTTGCGAGAAATCTGTATTCTCGTGATTGCGAAGTTCCATGTCCACCGCCGCGCTGACGCCGTTCTCCACTGCCCAATCCGCGAGTGTGCCGGTGTAATCACATCCCGTATCAAGCGGCGGATAGGGATACTTTGTTGCCTTCGCCAATGCTTTTGCCAACGCGATCGATTCTTTTTCCCACGGCACACCGCCGGGGAAGACTCCCAGCGCGGCGCTGTGATAACTAATGAGCGCGGTGATCTTGCGCGAAGAGATAAAATTCATCACAGTGCGTGTTTCGGGTTCAGAGCCGCCGTACGCGCCGCCTGTCGTGGGACGATAGATCCAGCATCCATCGCGGTCCCAGTCGGCGACCCAGTTATCGGAGGGGAAGTTGCGGTTCAAATCCACACCGTTGTTGTTGACGCGTCCATCCACACCATGCGCGCGCGCTTCACCATCCGGGTTCATATTGCGGATGATGTACAACGTGGCGTCGGTGGGTATCGCTTCCGGGTGATTGTTGATATGTGTGATCAATTCATTCGCCAATGCAATTGTATTCCATTCGCTCCCCCCATGAACGCCCGCTACGATCAAATATTCCTTTTCACCAACGCCGAATCGATATGCCTCAATCGGTCTTCCACTCAATGAGTATCCGATGACATTTGGGCGCGGTCCGTTCTCGAGAAGGAAAGGTGTTGACGTTTCAAACACCGGCGGCGTGTAATAAGGATTCGGGGTAAGCGTCGGTAAAAAATAACTTGTGGGCGCGAGTTTTTTTGTTGCCTCCAATTGCGGCGTTTCAACAACTCCGTTTGCGGCAGATGCTGATAAATTTGAAAAATAAAATGCGGCGGCGGCCAGCAAACAAAGAATCGCAAACCCATTCACTCCCCAAATGACATACACCCAGGTATTCGATGTTCTGCGGCGCGACATCAATCGCCCTCCGGGTCCATCGCGCGGCGCCTCAACCAGTCCAGCGCGAGATTCACAGACCACGTCGGCAAACTGCGCGGCGGTCCGCCATACGTGATGCGATGTGTCTTTTCGCCCTTGGGTGTGATCAACGCCATGTCTGCGAAACGTTCTTCGTGATTGACGATCAAGCCCAGCGCCACATCGGCATTCGATTCGGATCGCGCGGTTCGTAGCGCCTCTAAAAGATTGGGAGGCTGGAGATCAGAGACTGATGTCGTGTGCGGGATTCTTCGCGCGAGTAATCCATTTAAATTGGATTCAATACCGATCAGACTCCAGCCGTGGCTTGCCACTGCGTTAAGAGCCGCATCCTCCAATTGATCCTCATCCGCTCCGAAGACCGCGTCCCCAAGCCGTTCATGGATTTGCGATTCAATCCCTGCGATCATCTTATCTGCTTCCGCTTCATTCTTTGCCTTTGCCGCGATGCGAATATCCACCACGCCCGTATGCGCGGCAAGCCCAACGGTTGGGTTGCTCAATTTTTCAAGGTCGGCAATTTTTTCGTCAATCATTCCTTCGCCGAGCCCCGAACAATGCAAAACTTTTATTTTGATGATTTCGTTCAGGTCGAATCGTTTTTGCAAATAGGGAACAATGGACTCATGTAGTATGTATTCCATTTCGTTTGGAACGCCGGGGAGGGAGATAATCACCCTCACCACTTCGACAGGCTCAGTGCGACGCCCTGACCCCTCTCCCGAAGGGAGAGGGGAATGCTCCACGATAAAACATGGCGCGGTGCCGACGGGGTTTTTGATTCCAAGTGCGCCTTTGGGTACATACGCTTGTTGCTTTTGATTCTCAGATGGTTTACGCCCGTATCTTGCAATTGTGGCGACAACCTGTTCCCAGAGGTCTTCGCGGAACTCAAGTTCAACGCCTGCCGCGCGTGCGACGGCTTCACGAGTAGGGTCATCCACAGTAGGACCAAGCCCGCCGGTGGTGATGACAATGTCTGCGCGCTTCATCGAGTTGCGGATTGCCTCGGCAATGCGTTCGACATTATCGCCGATGGTGATCGTTCGATACAAGTCCACGCCCATGCCTCGCAGGACTCGAGCGATGTATCGTGTATTGGTATCCACGATTTCGCCGAGGAGGATTTCTGTTCCGATGGTGATGATTTCTGCGGAGGGCATGGTGATTAACTTTGGAGTCCAGGAGCTTGCTCCTGGGTATTTGGACAGCAAGCTGTCCGACTCCAGAGATTCAAAATTCCACTTCCGTTCCAAGTTTCATTTTTTGCGCATTCTTTAGCGCCAGTTGTGCGGCAACGGCATCCTGCACCGCGTTGCCAACCGATTTGAAGAATGTGATTTCGTCATCCGATCCCCTGCCAGATTTTCTGCCCAGAACAATTTCTCCGAGTTCGGCGTGGATATTGGCTTCGGTAATTAAACCGGCCTTCATCGCTTTGACGATATCACCTGCTTCATCCATAACGGTGGCTCGCGAGTCCACGACGATGCGTGAACGAGCCACAGTTTCGATGGGGAGTTCCTGCATCTCAGGCGTGTACGCGCCAATGGCAGAGATGTGTGTACCCGATTTTACATCTTTATCTTCAAAGACTGGTGTTGTCGAACCTGTAGCAGTGCAAATAATATCAGCATTTTCGATGGCTTCTTTGGGAGTCTTTGCCACGCGAATGTCTTTAGGAATATTTCCCTGACCAGCCATTTCTTTCACGAATGCCTCTGCTTTTTCTTGTGTCGGATTATAGATGAATGCGGTTTCGATGTTTCTTGCAGAACACGCGGCTGAGAGTTGAGTCTTGCCTTGTGGGCCCGCACCGAAGATTGCGACTACTTTGCTATCCTTCCGTGCAAGCAGGTCAATTGCCGCGCCGCTCCCTGCGCCAGTGCGAATCGCTGTCAGTGTGCTTCCTTCCAGTAGGGCAATGGCACGCCCGGTCTCTACATCGAGGACCAGCACTGCGGCTTGGATGTAGGCGAGTCCGCGCGCAGGGTTGGATGGATACAACGAAACGACTTTGACTGCGAGCGCTTCACCTGAATCCGATTTCATATACGCGGGCATGAAGAGGCTAATGGCGTTGCGGCTAGGGATTGGTAAACGCGTCCGAAGCGGCGCGACAGCCGTCGGAGCCTGCCCTGAGCCGGTCGAAGGGTTGGAAAGAGAGGCGTACGCGTCCTTCATGGCGGCAATCGCTTCTTTCATGGGTAATGCTTGTCGAACTTCGTTTGTATTGAGGATGAGCATAGTTTTGTCTTTCGTTCGGCGTTAGAGAACGCCGACTACCCAAAATGGGATGAGGAACACCAACTACACATTAGCAAAAAAGCGCAGAGGCATGAATTCTCCTCTGCGCTTTGTTCAAATCATTTCTACTTATTCCATTCCCAGGTATGCCTTTTGAACCGTAGGATCTTTTTTGAGGTTCGCGGCTGTATCTTGCAATACGATCGTGCCTGATTGCAGAACGTAGCCGCGATTGGCAACCGAAAGAGCCATCAAGGCATTTTGTTCAACGAGCAGGACTGTGACGCCCTCTTTATTAATTTGTTGTATGGTTGCGAAGATCAATTCAACCAGAAGCGGCGCGAGACCCATGGAGGGTTCGTCCATGAGGAGGATGTTTGGACGCGCCATCAGCGCGCGTCCGGTTGCGAGCATTTGTTGTTCGCCGCCTGAAAGCGTGCCTGCCACTTGGTTGCGACGTTCTTTTAATCGCGGGAACAAAGTGAAGACTCGTTCCACGTCTGCATCGTATTCCGATTTGGATGTCCGGCTATATGCGCCCATATCCAAATTTTCGGTAACGGTAAGGCGTGCGAAGATTCCGCGTCCCTCCGGCACCATGGCGATGCCTTTGTAAACGATGTCGTGCGCCTTGTGTTTCGCCAAGTCTTCACCGTTGAGTTTAACCGTTCCGTTTCGAGGTTTCAGCAAGCCGGTGATTGTGCGCAGGGTGGTAGATTTCCCCGCGCCATTGGCGCCGATCAATGTGACGATCTCACCCTTTTCCACCGTCAGTGAAATCCCTTTTAGCGCGTGGATGTTTCCGTAATAGGTATGTATATTTTCAAGTTCAAGCATTGGCATGGCAATGTCTCCTCCAGGTTTAGGCAGTGATCTGTGCGGCACTGCCGCGGCCCAGATAGGCTTCGATAACGCGCTCGTTGCCCTGAATATCCTTGGGTGTTCCTTCCGCAATCTTTTCGCCGTAATCCAACACCGTTATTTTTTCAGAGATGCCCATGACCACGCGCATATCATGTTCGATCAGCAGGATCGTGATCCCAAGTTCGTCGCGCAGACGGCGGATGAATTTCGTCATATCCTCCGTCTCATTTGGATTCATGCCTGCGGTGGGTTCATCCAGTAAAAGCATCTTTGGCTTGCTTGCTAACGCGCGCGCGATTTCCAAACGCCTCTGATCCCCATAAGGCAGGTTCCGCGCAAGGAAGTCTCCCTTGCCTGACAACCCTACAAAACTAAGAAGGCGTCTCGATTCCTCGACAGCCATCGCCTCTTCGCGTTTTGTGGCGGGCGTTCCAAAAATGGAACCGAACAAAGTGGATTTGAGAAGGGCATGTTGACCGACGAGGATATTTTCCAACGCTGTCAGGTTTGAGAACAAGCGGATGTTTTGATAGGTGCGTGAAATACCGCGCTGGCTGATCTGGTCGGAGGTAAGCCCACGAATGGACAGATTGTTGAAGACAATCTCCCCTTCTTCCGGCTGGTAAAAACCGGTAATGCAGTTGAAGAAGGTTGTTTTGCCCGCACCGTTTGGACCGATCACACTGTAAATTGATTTTTCGGGAATCTCGATGCTCAACGTGTTGACCGCTGTGAGTCCGCCGAATCTTTTTGTAACTGTTTGGGCTGTAAGAATGTTTGGCATGGATCAAGTCCTCGATGCTACGCGCCTGCGGGATGGCTTACATTATCGCTTTCGTGCAACTCTCGTTTGTGAACTGCCTCAGGTAGGAATCCTTCGGGCTTGCTGATCATCATTGCTATTAAGAGAGCTCCGTAGATAAGCAGGCGAAACTCTGAAAATTCACGCAAGAGTTCAGGCATACCGACGAGTAAAAGTGCGCCGACAACCACGCCTGGCAGACTCCCCATGCCGCCGACAATGATTAATGCCAGCACATTGATAGAGACTAACAAAACGAAACTATGTGGATACACCGTTGAAAGCTTTGACGCAAAGATCGCTCCGCTTAATCCGCCGAATGCCGCGCCGGTTGCGAAGGCGAGTAATTTAGTGGTCGTGAGGTTGATGCCCATCGCCTGGGCTACATCTTCATCTTCGCGGATGGCTTTCCATGCGCGTCCAATACGCGAGTCGCGTAAACGATAAGCAACGAAGAGCGCAACCAAACACGCGGCGAGGATTACATAGTAAAGAGTTTGAGGTGTTTTAAGGGCAGTACTTCCTAATGTCGGTGAAGCGATCAAAACGATTCCGAACGAACCTCCAAGATACGGTTTGAGAAAATCGGACAGGAACATGATGCGGATGATTTCACCGAATCCCAATGTGATGATCGCCAGGTAGTCGCCCCTAATTTTAAGCACTGGAATACCTAATACAACGCCTGCTACTACCGCTCCCAGGACGGCAACTGGCAGGGCTTGCCAAAACGTCCACTCGATGTTGGCAGTGATTTCTCCCCCAGTTGTGGTGAGCACCGCCATCGTGTATGCACCCAGCGCATAGAATGCGACGTATCCAAGATCAAGCAAGCCGGCATACCCTACGACGATATTTAATCCGAGACCCATCAGGATGAATAACCCAATACTGTTTGATACTTCGCTTAAGTAAGGTCCGGCAATTTGGGGCCAGATCAGTAAGAAGGCGCCGAGCAGACCCCAGCTTGTCCAGCGAAGCGCTGTTTGAGTCCCGGAAGGCAGGGCGCGTACCCGTCCCCGAACAGCGTCTCCTCTTGTCGCTGAGAAAAAGTTAATCGCTGTAACGATGATAAAAACAACAAGAGCGCCGTTGACCGATAAACCCTCCTCGCCCCTTGAGCCAAACATCCATGCAATGGATTCGCTGAAGGCAGGGAAGCGCGAGAGTGTTATTCTGATCAAATCTTGTAAAAGGGCAATTAATGCGGCAATGGTTAAACCTGATATGATCGCGCGTCTCCAGATCAAAGGAATGACATGAACCAGGGATGCAAGTAACCCGATCACTGCGCCTGCAATTAACAGAACTATGACTGCCGTTGTTGTATTCTCATTCTCAAACGTGAGTATCTTGTATAGGTTTGGAGAAGCGTTGACTAAAACCTTGCGCAAATTAACAACTTTACCCACCAAGACCAGCCCGGCTGTGAGACTTCCGATCATCAGGCTAGTCAGGGCGCCGCTCGTCAATCTTTTTGAGAGGGGGGTATCTTCGGTTCCGCGCGAGGAAAAATAACCAAACGAAACCACAATTAAGAGAAGTAATGTTTCTCCCATTGTGATTTGTCCGGCAATAATGTCCCTTTCATGGAAGGATTCGACCATGCCAATTAAAGAGACTAATACTGCAACAATTCCGCCGATCAAGCCGGTTTGAATTGCTTTCAACCACCAGTTTGTTTTTGATTCGTTTTCCATAGTTGCCTGCCTTCGATTTCTTTATGGACTTACGCTTTATTGCGCGAGAGGCGTTCACCCAAAATACCGCTTGGACGGAAGAGTAATACAAGAACGAGCAGGGTAAATGCGATGACATCCTTTAGTTGATAGGGCGCCGGGACATTCAAGCCATCGAGGAATAGTATTGGACCGACCGATTCAAAGAGTCCCAGGAATAACCCTCCTACCATCGCGCCGGGGATATTGCCGATTCCTCCCAGAACGGCGGCGGTAAAAGCTTTAATGCCCGGGCCGAATCCCATGAAAAAGTTTACCTGTCGGAATGTAAGCGCATAAAGGATGCCAGCCGCGCCCGCCAATGCGGCTCCGATCACGAAGGTGCGAACGATGATCGCATCCACGTCAATCCCCATGAGGGCGGCGACGTCTTTATCTTCTGAAACAGCGCGCATTGCCTTACCGGCTTTCGTATACTGAACGTAAAGATAAAGACCCAGCATAAGCAAAGCCGCTGATACGATCACAACAATCTGGATCTTGGTGATATTAAGATCGCCCCAGGTATAGTTACCTTTTAACGCCGCTATTTCGGGATATGCCTTGAAGCTAGAGCCGTACAATCCCTTGAAGGTATATTGGAGGAAAAAGGATGCTCCAATCGCGGTGATCAAAGGCACTAATCTCGGAGCACGGCGCAGGGGGCGATAGGCGATCCGTTCAACCAATACACCAATAAGGACGGACGTTGCCATTGCTACAGCAAAAAGGATTAATATGGAGATAAATGTATTTGCCTTCAAAAACCCCGATTTTGCCATGGCGTCGGCGGCAAAGTAGGCTGTAAATGCTCCGCCCATGAATACTTCGCTATGTGCAAAATTGATCATACGCAGGATGCCATAAACAAGTGTGTACCCTAGCGCAATCAGAGCATAAATGCTCCCTTGCGCGATACCAAATACAACAAAATCAAGCCATTGGCGGGTTGTGTAATTCCCCTCCGCCAGGGTTTTAAAGGAGCCGATCACGATCAAACCCACAAGACCTGCGCCGATAATTCCCAAAGCAACGTCCGTGAAATTAATTCGATTGAAAAATCTCTGCCTCATAGTAGCACTCCAAGAAGTAGGATGTGACGTTCCTTTTGCTAATTGATGCGCCATTATATTACATTCTAGTCAGATTTGGCGCACCGAAAGCCATCTATGGTTTATTCAAAGTCAGGAAATGTCTTTGCGAGGAGCGTTCGTTGCGACGACATCGTACTCTTTAAGAGTAAGCAATCTCCTGTTTCAAGAGTTTCACCTGGTAAAGCGGGGATTGCTTCGGCACACCGTCCTGCGTTCGGTGCAGGGAAAACCGCCTCGCAACGACATGGTATGGATTTGTCAAGCTGCTTTGAGAAAGCCATATCCATCTGTGTCGTTCTTTTTATTAGACAATGAGCCGGACACGTGAAAACGGTCCGGCTCATTATTACTTAACGTACACTACTTGTTTGGTAAATCTTATGGCTGCCAGACAGGTACGGAGGTAACGAGATCTTCGGTACCATCAATCATAGCCTGGGTGATTTGGAAGACTCCCAGCGCTTCGCCGGTGGCACAATCGCCATTCGCGTCGCAAGTCAGGCTTCCGGTCAAACCAGCGAAGTCTGTGGTTGCATATACGGCATCGCGCAGAGCCTGGCGGGGAATGTATACAGTTCCGTCAGCTTCGACAACAGCAACCGCTTCAATCGCCGCGAAGAAGATGTTCATCGCATCGTACGCGTGAGGACCAAACCCGGCTCCGGGAGGTCCACCAAATGCAGCTTCGTACTTGGCGAGGAAATCATCCATCGCCGCGCCGCCCACGAATGGACCGGAGAAGTACATGCCCAAAGAGCAGGAGCCAGCGGTTCCGGCGAATCCACCGGTCAACAAGCCGTCAGCGCCCATCAGGGAAACGGTTTCGAGACCTGAAACTTCGCATTTTTGCGAAGCCATCAAATTGCCTTCAGGTTCGAAGATCGGGAAGTAAATCATCTCAGGAGCGCCGGAAGCAATCGTGGTCAAAACCGGCTTGAAATCGGTATCGCCAACGTTCACAGCTTCCTGTGTGGTAATGGTACCGCCAAGTTCAGCGAATACTTCCGCAAAGACTGCTTGCAGAGACAACGCATAGGGGGAACCATCATGGACGGTTGCGGCAGTGCGGAAGCCGAGTTCATTGTACGCATATTCCGCGGCAACGCGACCCTGGAACAGGTCGTTGTGAGCGGTGCGGAAGTAACCAGCGTGGAAATCGGCGTGATCGGGGTTGGTCAGGTCAGGATTGGTGTTGGAAGGTGACATCATGACCATGCCTGCGGCAGAAACGAGCGGTGAAGCGGCGCGGGCTTCGCTGGAGCAGGTTGTTCCAAGAATGGCAACAACGGTGGGGTCAGCGGCAATTTTTGTACCAGCGGCTTGACCACCTTCAGCATTACAAAGGGAATCTTCACCGTCGTACTGGATTGGGTGACCGAGCAGTTCGCCGCCTTTGTCGTCAATCGCGATTTGACCACCATTAACGTTGGTCTCGCCAAGGAAGGCGGTACCACCGGAGACGGTCTGGATCCACGCAAAGTGGATGGGCTCACCAGGGGCAACTTTCACACAGCCGAGCGCATCAGTACATTCGTACATGGCGGGGGCTTCGGTTACAACCGGGGCTTCGGTCACGACTGGCGCATCCGTTGCCGCAGGGGCTTCCGTCGCGGCAGGTCCACAAGCCGCAAGAGCGAGGCTTGCGAGAACTAACAGCGCAAGCAATACATTTAAGCGTTTCATTATTCTTACTCCTCCGAAAATTTGTTAGGTGAAATAGTATCCTTATGGTGGATACGACAACCAGGCGGACAACGCTCTTCTGAGTCGGCATCACCTCCTTCAAGTGAATATGTTCAGCGTTTGTTTACAGAGTGCCGTATATAGTAAAACAAATATGGTCTTGGGTCAAGAGTACCGCTAAGAAGTCTCTCACTTTTTGCTTTGCGGCTTGTACAACAATTGCTCGCGAATTCGTAAATCCGTATTACGGATTTTCATCGCCAGGTCCGCGGCGAGGTTATGCATCAACCGATATCCGAGTTGCGGGTATGTATCGCAGAGCATGATGAGTTTATCACGCGGGATGATCAAAAGGCGCGTGTCGTTTTGAGAGGCGCAAGCAGATGCCGACCGCAACCCTTCGTCCACCAACGCCACTTCTCCGAA
>Ga0247727_10018836_pt1 | contig 10785 bp, 10 predicted proteins | sample WisWelCaveWW1625_FD_202498 | JGI IMG/M metagenome (GOLD analysis project Ga0247727, IMG submission 202498) | Biofilm microbial communities from Wishing Well Cave, Virginia, United States - WW16-25 | ecosystem: Environmental > Aquatic > Deep subsurface > Groundwater > Cave microbial mat | place...
GATCCTGAAAGCGACGAAGGATTTCCCCTTCCGCCACCTGTACCGACGCTTGAACGATGCTCTGGAGTTTTTCCTGGGCTCTCCGCTGGCGGAGCATCGTCTCATAGTTCACAAGCCATCTTGTCCCGAACGATTGATCCGCCCCTTCCGGGTCCTGGAGAAACTGGTTCGGGTTGCCGAGAAACTGCTCATAGAGATCACGGCGGAATTGACCGGTTGAATCCACAAAACTGCCGCGAAGATCCTCGGGAGGATTCTCTCCCCGCACCCATTCGACAATCTCCTGGTCCGAGACTTCAATGCCGAGCTTCTGAATCTGTTCGCCGAGCAGCTCTCTCGTGATGATCGACTGCCAAACCTGTTCACGAGCTTGTTTCAATTGATTTTCGTCCAGATCCTTTCCCGTGGAGCTTTTCTGGTTGTCGGTATACTGTTTCAGAAGCTCAGAAAATTCACGAGAGGATATTTCTTTCCCATTGATGGAGCCGACCGCGGCCCCGTCGCGAGCGCGGATTCCCGTGTAATCCATCCCCCAATCAAACACCAGGGTGATGAGAAAAGCGACGAGAAGAGCGAAGAGAATGGTTGGCATGCTGTCTCGCATGCGGGTCATGATGGGCATACGCAGGAACACCTCCAAAAAGCAGAATGACAGAACACTCAAAATATACTGGAATCCCGCCGCAAAAGCAATGGGTGTGTTTGACTTTTCCACGAGCATGAGCTATATTTGTAAGCTTAAATTTGCTTTCATCACACCTACCACTTCTTTCCCGGGCTGTCTCTGGAGGTTCAGTAGTGCGCAAGAACAGAAACAAGATTCTTCTTATTCTTTCCTCCATTGTCCTGTCGTTGTATTTTGTCTATCCAACCTACAAGGACAATGATCTGCAGTCACGCCTTGTCCATCTCCGTGGCGAGGACAGTCTCCGTTTTGTGGAAGAGAACGAAGCCGACATCAGAGAGAACCGCCTCAAGAGGATCAAGCTTGGATTGGATTTGCAGGGAGGAATGCGCGTTGTGCTCGAAGTGGACGTGATCAAACTGCTTGAGGATTTGGCAAAAAACAAGGACGATACGTTTACTGAAATTATTCGAGAGGTCCGGGCGGAATCGGCGGGTTCTGATGAGCTTGCGGCGACTATTCTCAGAAGAGCCCTCGAACGTCGGGAAATCCGCATGAGCAGGTACTACGGCAACCTGCGTGACAACAATGAAGAAGTTGCGGCATTTCTGGACAATGAGGCAACGAAGGCAATCGACCGCGCCATGGAAGTGGTCAGAAATCGCGTTGACCAGTACGGAGTATCTGAGCCATCGATTCAAAAACTTGGAGGAACGCGCGTTGTTGTCGAGCTCCCCGGAGTAACGAAGGAGGGGGAAGTCCGGCAATTGCTGCAGGGAACAGCCCTCTTGGAGTTCAAGCTGCTGAAGGAACCTGATGTCGCCTACCGTGTGATGGAATCCATCGACAGATTGCTTGCCGCATCAACGACAACGGATACCACAGATACAACTGCGTTCGCCGGAGACACGGCAAAGATCTCCACCCCAGAGGGGGATCTGACGCCGGAAGAATTTGCAGAGAAGCATCCCTTTTTTGCCGTCGCCCTCGTCAACCCGCAGCAGTTTCCGGGTGAAGCAATCGTCGCTGAAGAAAACAAAGAAAAAATTCGGCGTATTCTCGAGCGGGAAGATGTTCGGGCAGCCATTCCCAATGACATGCAGTTCGCCTGGAGCGCAAAATCCCGTATGCTCGGTGAAGGGAAGACTTACTACACCTTGTATCCTGTCAAAAGAGCGCCGGAATTGACGGGCGGCGTTGTTGTGAATGCCCGGGCGACAATAGATCCAAACTACAACCAGCCGGTCGTTACGATGGAGATGAGCTCCCAGGGTGCACGCGATTGGGCCCGAATCACGGGGGCAAATATCAACAAACGTGTTGCCATCGTTCTCGATAACGCCGTCTTTTCCGCTCCTGTGGTACGGGGGAAGATCACTGGAGGGCACTCACAGATTGAGGGGATGGAAAATCTCGACGAGGCTCGTTTGCTGGAGATCGTCTTAAAGGCAGGAGCGCTGCCGGCTCCGGTTGAGATCGTCGAACAACGGTCCGTCGGCCCTTCGCTCGGGGAAGATTCCATCCGTTCAGGCCTACTCTCGTCGGTCATCGCAACGGCGTTGACACTATTGTTCATGGCGGTCTACTATCGAACCGGTGGAATGGTGGCCAATATCGCTCTCGTCTTTTGCGTCCTTTTCCTCCTCGCTATCCTCGCGGCGTTTCACGGAACGTTGACCCTCCCTGGAATTGCGGGCATCATCCTGACTCTAGCAATCGGCGTGGATGCCAACGTTCTCATCTACGAGCGCATTCGGGAGGAAATTGAAACCGGCAAGACACTCAGGGCGGCAATCGACGCCGGGTATGGGAAGGCCTTCACCGCAATCTTTGATTCAAACCTCACCACCTTCCTTACCGGCATCATCCTGTATCAATTCGGGAGCGGGCCCGTGCAGGGTTTTGCGCTGACACTCATGATTGGGATCGCGGCCAGCATGTTCAGCGCAATCTTCATCACCCGCGTATTTTTCGAAGCGCTTGCCGACAGAAAGGAAGCGAGAATAAGTTTCGGTTAATATTTTTTATCGGAGCAACGATTCATGCGGTTCTTCAAGAAAACAAGTATCCCCTTCATGCAAAGGCGGAAGCTTTGGTACACCGTTTCATCCTCGATCATTGTTATCGGGCTGGTATCATTATTTGTAAAGGGAGTGACGCTAGGAGTGGATTTTCTTGGTGGCACCGAGATCATCGTCGAATTCCGCAACAGCATTGAAATTGGTGAGATTAGGACGGTGATGGATCGAATCGGCCTCGGGCAGGCCGAAATCAAGACGTTTGGATCGGACAGGGATATTCTGATCCGCACCGGCGAGCAGGGCGAGGGGACAAGCGTTGGCGACCGGATCCGTTCCGGACTGGCAACCAATCTTCCGGGAAATCCGTTCACGGTGCTCAAAGAGGACAAGATTGGACCTAAGATCGGCGACGAGTTGCGGCGTGATGCCGTGTATGCCATAGTCGCTTCACTGATTGCCATTCTCCTGTATGTTGGATTTCGCTTCAAGTTCATCTACGGGGTCGGAGCTGTGGTTGCATTATTCCACGACGTCCTTGTCACGCTGGGACTGATCTCAATTCTCGATGGATTGCTTCCACAGCTCAACCTGGAAATCTCCCAGAATATTGTCGCCGCCTTCCTGACCCTCGTCGGCCTTTCGGTCAACGACACGGTCGTGATCTTTGACCGCATACGGGAAAACCAGAAGATCTTTAGGAGCATGAACTTGATCGACCTCGTCAACAAGAGCGTCAATGAAACTCTGAGCCGAACCATCATTACCATGGGGACCATTGTCCTCGTCCTCGGAATATTGTTTGTTCTGGGGGGTGAGGTAACCAGAGGTTTTGCGTTCACCCTGCTCATTGGAATCATCGCGGGCACCTATTCGTCCATCTATATTGCAAGCGCCGTTGTCGTCGACTGGACAGGACGTACCGGAGGAAAAGGGAAACTGATCGATTAGTGCCGTTCCAACAAAATGATTGTACGGACCATTGAGCTTCTACCAGTTGGATGGAGCCACTGTACCCCTTCGGTTGTATATTGATTTGGTTGTAGAGGCACTATAGTTGGAGGAGTAACGGCTATGAAATTCAAGACCACACATCATGGCACGATATCCGTCATCGCTCTTGAAGGAAGCCTGATGGGAGGACCCGACGCAACGGAGTTGAACAATAAGGTGCACGATCTGATCAAGGGGGGGAAGAAGCACGTAGTCGTGGATCTCGGCGGACTTGAATTCATGAACAGTTCGGGCCTCGGAGGGCTCATCGGGAGCGCATCCGCGCTGAAGGGGGCCGGAGGTCGGCTCTTGCTCGCAGGCGCATCGAAAAAGATCCTCGACATCATCCGGATCACTAGGCTCTCTCCTTTGCTCGAGACGTATCCTTCTATGGAAAGCGCCATAGCCGAACTGAAGAAGTAGCGGAGAACGGCAACTCTTACACCGACCCCGGCGGTCGGATTTTTTTTGAGATCACCCCTCAGCAACGGAATCCCAAATCAATGCCAGTCCAGATCATTGTCGGCGCCCAATGGGGCGACGAGGGCAAGGGCAAGATCGTCGATATGCTCTCTGAGCAGGTCAACATTGTTGCTCGCTATCAGGGAGGCGCAAACGCCGGACATACCGTTTGTATCGGCAACAAGGAACATGTCCTGCATCTCATCCCCTCGGGCATTTTTCACCCTCACATCACTTGCGTCATCGGAAACGGCGTCGTGATTGACCCGCTGGCCCTTAACCATGAGATCGAGCAGTTGACCTCTGCCGGGATATCCATCAAAGGAAGGCTTTTGATCAGTCACCACGCACACTTGATCATGCCCTACCATAAGCTTTTGGACACCATCCGCGAACAGATGCCAAACAAGATAGGGACAACAGGTCGTGGAATCGGTCCCGCGTATATCGACAAATGTATGCGGGTCGGTATCCGTATCGTCGACCTGCTCGACCGGGACGTTCTCGCCCGCAAGCTGAAATCCAATATCGATGAGAAGAATCAGATTCTCGCAAAGGTCTATGGGGAAACAATGTTGGATGTCGATGCGATTATTGCCGAGTATCAGCAATTTGACAAGCAGATCGACGAGTACATCACTGACACCGCCGCATTCCTGTGCAACGCAATCAAGGATGGCCGGGATATCATCGCGGAGGGAGCCCAGGGAGCATTACTCGACGTGGATCACGGCACGTATCCGTTCGTTACCTCGTCCAACCCGACTGCCGGCGGTGCATGCACGGGCCTCGGTATTCCTCCCACGGCAGTCGATTCGGTTGCCGGTGTCGTAAAGGCCTACTGTACCCGGGTGGGCAACGGCCCCTTCCCGACGGAACTCCACGATCACATGGGAGAGAAACTCCGTGCAGTCGGCCATGAGTACGGAGCAACGACCGGACGTCCGAGGCGTTGCGGGTGGTTTGACGCCCCAGCTCTCCGCTATTCGGCAATGGTGAACGGAATCACACAGATCGCCATCACGAAACTCGATGTCCTTGCGGACTTCGACGAGATCAGGATCTGCGTGGACTATGTCCTGAACGGTAAACGCCTCAAGACCTTTCCGACGGATGTTCAAACGCTCGAGAAGGTGGAGCCAATCTACGAAACACTCCCCGGCTGGAAGGCCCCCCTCTCGCATGCAACGACGTTCGATCAACTCCCTCTCAACGCACGTCAGTATGTCGAGACACTGAGCCGCCTTGTGGGAATCTCCGTCTCCATAGTTTCGGTCGGTCCGCGCCGCGACCAGACCATCCTCCTTTCCTGAAACCGGAATCCCGATGATTGGACCAGCGGGCAACAGGTTCAAAATCTTCCTTCTCGTCACCGCCACCCTGCTTGTTGGGGCCATGTTGCTTTTTTCCCGTCAGGTCACCGAGCAGCTTCTCGACAAGCAGCGGGAAGTTGTGGGTCTTTATGCCCGATCCCTGGAATACATTGCAACCGCCGAATCGGAAACGAACGATTTCACGTTCGTCTTCAACGAGGTGATCCGTACGCTCGATTTTCCCATCATCCTCACAGACAAGGGGGATAATCCGATCTACTGGAAGAATCTCCTCGTCGACTCTCTCGAGCTCGCAGGCATGGATGATGCCGAGCGGAACGGCTTCTTCAAGGAAGCGTTGTCGGAAATGGACAGCCAGTACACGCCGATTCGGATAGCCATTAATGACACGCTTGTTCTCAATTACGTCCACTACGGAGAGTCCCGCCTCATCCGCGAGCTTCGCTGGCTGCCGTTTGTGGAGATCAGTCTGGCAACCCTGTTCGTGCTGATTGCCTACCTCGGTTTCAGCTATCTAAAACGCAGCGAGCAGAGCAACATCTGGGTCGGGATGGCAAAGGAGACTGCTCATCAACTTGGCACGCCTCTTTCAAGCATCATGGGCTGGCTGGATCTGATCAAGAACGAAGCGGCTGCGCATCCTGAGCTTCAGGACACCATCGCCGAAATGGAAAGCGATGTTCAACGGCTCAACAAAGTGACCGCGCGCTTCTCGAAGATCGGATCCACTCCTGACCTGAAGGAAGAAAACCTTGCCGAGGTCGTCGCCGGAGTGATTGCGTACATGTCGAAACGCCTCCCGAAGTCCGGAAAGCGGGTCGAGATGGGGATCGAACCCGAGGGGGAAGTTCGTACGAGAATCAATCGCGAGCTCTTCGAGTGGGTGATTGAGAATCTGATCAAGAACGCGCTTGACGCCATGGATGGCCCCACAGGAAGGATCTCGTTTGCATTCAGTCGGGCCGGGAACAAGACGATGATCGATGTGGCTGACACGGGGAAGGGAATCGACCAAAAGCTGCACAAAGAGGTGTTCCGGCCCGGCTACACGACAAAAAAACGGGGGTGGGGACTTGGACTCAGCCTTTCAAAACGGATTATCGAAGACTATCACAAGGGGAGGTTGTTCGTAAAGGAGAGCACTCCGGGCCGGGGGACAACGTTCAGGATACGCCTGCCAAGATAGAGCGGTCCAGCTTCATCTTCATGTGCACATTTCAGCCACGGGTGCGCAACACCTCTCTCGCTTTTTCCCTCCCCATTTCGAACGTCTCTCCGAGCTTTGGCTGGACAAACTCTGTGTCCTGCACCGGCAGTTCTTCATCCGGGGCGATCACAACGGGGTTGATGACGTGTTTGTTCCCCTCTTTGAATGAGAACTTCCCCTCTTCCTCCAGGAAAAGTTTCTCCAACCGCTCCCTTGTCTTCATGTCCGGCGCGGACTCGACAATTCTTCCCTTGAGGTCCTCCCAAGCGACAAGATCGTTGTTCACATCCCTGACCGTTTCCATATCACGGACAAAGTAGAGATTGGGGAGAAGCTCAAGTGCTGTTCGCATCAGCATTGAGAACACGTTCGGGAACCTCGCCCGAATACTGTGCTCGCTTTTGTTGGGGTAAGAAGGATAGGTGTTGACGACGTACAGCTCCGAAATATTTCCCTTCTTCAGAATACTTTTCAACGGCGTCTTGTTCGAGATCCCGCCGTCCGCATATGACTGTGGGAGAGCCGCCATGGCAGGTGGCAAGCCCGGGTCGTCAACAGTCGTCCGAACCGGAGGATATGCGACCGTCGTGATTGTCGATGCCATGATGTATTCCCGTGCCTTTCGGACGTCCCGTTCAGAAGTGATGGACTTCAGGTAAGCCTCGCCGGTGTTCAGCGAGCAGAGGGAAACCAAAAAGTCGTCCACCGTATGTCGCGCCCAGACCATTTCCGGTTTGAAGAAATCCATGATGAAACGCTTGTAGAGTGGCGTATTGTCAAAGAGCGAATCCGGACCGGGCAGTGATGGCCATCGATCCATCGGGGAGGTCGCAAACTTCAGAATCAGGCCGAAGAGTTCCCATCCACGGATGCTATAGACATCCTTGTTCCGAAGGGTTTTCCATTGCGATTCGATTTCGGCGCGGGCCGAGGAGAGCGTTCGCTCCTGGGCAATGCACATTCCGTTCAAGGCGCCGACAGAAGTTCCGGAAAGAATATTGATCCGCTTCCCGGATTTCTCAAAATAGTCAAGGAGCTCGACCAGCGCCCCGGCCTGAAATGCGCCCCTCGCGCCTCCACCGGAAAGAACTAATGCGAGCTTGCCCACAGACTCCTATTGAACCCCTTCATGGTTCGCTTGCCACCGATGTATGATCATGTATGATCTTCCATCCGTCTGAGAATTGTTTCATCACAAGAGTAAATATTCCATGGGGCCTGTCCTTTGCCCTTTGCAGCTCCCACCGGCCAAGCACCCACGCAGAATGAGCTGAAAGGATCGTCACGTCCACGTCGCTGAATCGCAGCGTTCCCATTTTTTCCCTTGTATCGTACTTCGCCGCGTACTTTTCGAATGTTTCCCGCCATCCCCGGTTTATTGTCCCCCCACTTGTGAACGCAAGGCTGTCGGATTTCCAGTATCCATCCATATAACCGGCGATGTCGCCGCGATTCCAGGCCGCCGCCTGATTGTCGAGAACGCGTAGGATCTTATCGATGGCGGGGCTGGTCTGAAGTACAAGAGAGAGCAGAATTGGCAGGATATTTGTCATGGAAGACCTGTGAGGTCTCTATTGTAGGCCTGTGAGGTCAACGCCATGCGCGCGCTCCTGAACACCCCTTCAAACATCTCCTCAGTCAGTCTGCCGGTGAACGTGTTCTGCTGGCTCGGATGGTACGACGCAATAAGTGTCAAATCTGCGAACCGGTACACTGCCCCATGGGCAAAGCGAGGTCTGACGCGATACTGGATGAGACCTGATTCGCGCAAGGCGCTCGCCGTAGCGTCAAATCCAACCTTTCCGAGAGCAACGACAACGCGAAGATTCATCAGGATTGCTGTTTCCTTGAGGAGAAATGGTCTGCAATTGCAAAGTTCATCCCGTCTCGGCTTGTTCTCCGGTGGGACGCACCGCACGGCTGCCGTGATGTAACAATCGGTCAATATAAGCCCATCAGCTCGATGGATCGATTCGGCACGGTTCGCAAATCCAGCATTATGCAGAACCCGGTAGAGTAGTAGTCCGCTTCTGTCTCCGGTGAACATTCTTCCAGTCCTGTTCGCACCGTGCGCCCCTGGTGCAAGCCCGACAATCAGAAGGCGTGCTCCCGTGTCTCCAAAGCCCGGAACAGGTCTGCCCCAGTATTCCTCATCGGCGTGGCGCTTCACTTTTCTTCGCGATACGGTTTCGCGCCAGCGGACAAGGCGGGGACAGAGGCGGCAGGCAACGACCGCTCGATTCAACGCTGAAAAGGAACTCACCCGCGAATCGTTTGGGGCTTCAGAACCTGGAGCCAATCACGTGAGGCAGCATGTTCCTCCAGGTGGGCCAGTCGTGCGGCACATCATACCCCCAGAGGTCGACGTGGTGCGGAATCCCTTTTGCATCAAGAATGTGCCCGAGCTGCACAGAGCGCTCCGGCTTCTCCCAGTCGCCCTGGCCGGAAAGAATGTGGATGTGTTTCTTTGATCGCAGCCGCGACAGGTGCCATTCGTCATTGAGATTGGAAAGGTAGTCCACGGGACTGTTGTAGTAACAATTGTCGTCGTAGTAGCCATTGGTGTATGCCTTCAGGTCATACGACCCACTCATGGCGATCGTCCCATCGAACAGGTCCGGCCTCCGGAACAATTGGTTTGCAGCGTGCAGCGCTCCGAAGCTCGCACCGGTCGTAACAATCATCGTTTCCTGGCTGCAGTGGGTCCGGATGAACGGAACCACTTCATCGGTAATGTATTGATTGAATTGCTGGTGACGGATTGCCTTGTATGGAGCGGGGATGTTATCGTTCAGCCAGCTTTCGTTGTTAATGCTGTTAATCGAGAAGGCTTTCACTTTTCCCGCCTGGATGAGCGGGGCAAGCGCCTCAATGACGTGAAACCGTTCGTACTCCAGGTAGTCCGCAGCGGCTGTGGGGAACATCAGGAGTCCAAGCCCATAGTGGCCGTAGACTGCAATCTCCATGTGCTTGTGAAGGGCCGGGCTGTGCCAGCCATGTAGTTCGCGGTTCATGATTCCTCCGGGTTGAATTCAAGGGTTTGGGAGGCCGGTAGACTCTCCACGCGCGATCATTTCGTCTTACATAGACCGTGACTACGGAAGATGATTTGCAAGCGAAGGCGACCACAAAAGGCAAACGAGGAAGGCACTCATGAGCTATGACCTTCGGCACGATTAAATTACAGAACGCAACGCTTAGAATCAACCAGGCGGGTTGCAGCTGGGCTCTTCTTTATCCTGCCGATTTGTGTACATTGTGCGTAGACAGTTCCTCATATCCCAATGTCTCCTATCGGGACGATTTCGCAACACACCAATCGAATGAACGTTCTCATGATCCACGTTATGGGCAATGTTGACATAATTGGTTTGCAGGGTGCTGACAGGAGTTGTTTCAACTTGATAGTTCGCGTGTCATTCCATAAATTTCCAAGCAGAACATGAAAGCCTGGATTCGCGAAAATCGGACCCTGCTTCTCTTCCTCACTGTCGGTGTCTCGCTTTGGTATGGCGCGCTGATTGCGAGTTTTGAACCAGCCGAATCCCTCAACAGGCAGTTCCGCTTTTCGATGGGCGCCGCACTCGCGATCCTCATTCTGTCGCTTCAGTCACTTTTTCGGCTCGCCTTCCTTGGCTTAGGAACTTTACTTCACCCAATATGCTTGTGGTATCAAACCCTTCCAGAGATCAACCCTATCGTACTGATATCGATTACGATTCTTGGACTTTGGGCAAGCTTCGAACTACGCCAAGTCGCGATTCGAAGCTGGGAGATCGAACGATACTTGAGCGCCAGCCTCACTCACACACCCAATTCGGACCTAACATTGAAGCCGGAGCAACGCAAGACGCGAAAAACTTCAAAAGGAAAGGCGGGGCCGGAAGGATAATCAACTGAAGATAATTATTGAGTCAGAGTTTCTGTTATCTGAAATCGCTTTCCATCCTTAGATTAGTGGTTTGAAAGTTCATCTTTGTACACCTTCCCCTCTTTCATTACAAAACCGACCCTTTCGAGAGCGGTGATATCCTGAAGCGGGTCTTCACTGACGGCAATGATGTCGGCAAGCTTGCCGGGCGCAATGCTGCCGACACTCAGCTGCATATCGAGAGCTTCGGCAGAAACAATCGTTGCAGATCTGAT
>Ga0247727_10018837_pt1 | contig 10784 bp, 8 predicted proteins | sample WisWelCaveWW1625_FD_202498 | JGI IMG/M metagenome (GOLD analysis project Ga0247727, IMG submission 202498) | Biofilm microbial communities from Wishing Well Cave, Virginia, United States - WW16-25 | ecosystem: Environmental > Aquatic > Deep subsurface > Groundwater > Cave microbial mat | place...
TTTTTTCCAATATTCTTTGCCGAGTTTTCGTTATATTGACCGTCGAGCAGAGCCGTCTCATGAGGCGCGGTTCAATCACCCGCCGGCGAGCTCTGTGATGACTTCAATATTAAGAGAGAGCAACTATGGCCGTCAAACCAATTCCCGAGGGCTACCATACGATTACGCCCTACGTGGCCGTTCAGGGTGCAGACAAACTGATTGATTTCTTGAAACAAATTTTTGCGGCAACGGAGATCGAGCGCATGATGCAAGCCGACGGAACCGTCAAACATGCCGAAGTGAGAATCGGTGACTCGGTGATGATGATCTCCGAGGCCCGCGGCGAGTGCAAGCCGATGCCTGCCGCGTTTTATCTGTACATGAGCGACGTGGACGCCGTTTACCAGCGCGCGCTTGCAGCCGGCGCGACTTCGCTCATGGAGCCGACGAACACGTTTTATGGAAACCGTGAATCAGGTGTAACAGATCAATTTGGCAACTATTGGTGGATCGCAACGCACATCGAAGAGGTCTCGCCCGAGGAGATGCAGAAGCGCTTCGAAGCCAGCAAGAAATAGCAGAGCTGAAGTTGAGCACGCTTCCGCTCCGCAACGAAGCGACCGCGTATCAAGCCCGCGGTCGCTTGGCTTCGTTTTTTTAATAAATAAAAAAATTCGTTGCAAGGCGAGGCCGCTTACATAGCGTTGTCGGGGGGCATGCTTAGAATGTTTGGTGTCCCACTTGACTGCTATCTGCTAAAGTCGTAAATTAAGCAAACGAAATTTCGGGATCAAAGCCAAAAATCATGACTGAATTATAAGTTAGCGCGTAAGTAAAGAAACGATGCGTGCTTTTTAAGGCGCTCGTCCCCGCAATGGACGTAAACTAAGAAGAGCAGAAAAGCAGCCGGAGACCTTGAATGCCTGAAAACAACGAACTCGAAAGAACCCTGTGGGCGGCCGCGGATAAAATGCGTTCCAACATGGACGCGGCGGAATATAAGCATATCGTCCTCGGATTGATTTTCCTCAAGTACATTTCCGATGCATTCAATGATCTGTATGAAAAACTAAAAGAAGGCAAAGGGGAGTTTGAAGGGGCAGACCCGGAAGACGCCGACGAATATTTGGCGCACAACATCTTCTTTGTGCCAGAAAAAGCCCGCTGGGGCTATTTGCAAGACCGCGCCAAGCAACCCGGAATTGGCAAGTGGATTGACGACGCGATGGACGCCATCGAAAGACGCAACCCGTCGCTCAAAGGCGTTCTGCCAAAAATTTACGCCGACCCCGAATTGAATAAACAACGGCTGGGTGAACTGATTGATCTGATTGGCACGATTGGTTTCAACCAAGACGGGCACAAGGCCAAAGACCTGCTGGGCCGCGTGTATGAATATTTTCTCGGCCAATTCGCCGACGCCGAAGGAAAAAAAGGCGGACAGTTCTACACGCCTGCCAGCATTGTCAAACTGCTGGTGGCTATGCTCGAACCGTACAACGGGCGTGTTTATGACGGCTGTTGCGGCAGTGGCGGGATGTTTGTGCAGAGCGAAAGATTTATCGAAGAACACGGTGGGCGCATCGGCGATCTTTCCATTTTCGGGCAGGAATCCAATCCCACCACCTTGCGCCTTGCCAAAATGAATCTTGCCATTCGCGGTATTGACGCGCAACTGGAACTGGGCGATACCTTTTTGAATGACAAGCACAAAGACCTGAAAGCCAATTTCATCCTCGCCAACCCGCCCTTCAATGTCAGCGACTGGAGCGGCGAACAATTAAGCGACGACATTCGCTGGAAATATGGGGTGCCACCGACCGGCAATGCCAACTACGCATGGCTCCAGCACTTTATCCATAAACTCAGCCCAAACGGTACCGCCGGCATTGTGCTGGCCAACGGCAGCATGAATAGCAACAGCGGCGGAGAAGGTGACATTCGTAAGAATATGATTGAGGCGGGCTTGGTGGATTGCATGGTGGCACTGCCCGCGCAACTATTTTACAACACAATGATTCCCGCCTGCCTGTGGTTTTTAGCGCGCAACAAAGCGAACGGCAAGTTCCGCGATCGTTCGAACGCAGTTCTCTTTATTGATGCTCGCAAACTCGGCACGATGATTAACCGTCGCAACAAGGAATTGACCGACGCCGATATTGCCTTCATTGCCCAGACGTACCACAACTGGCGCAACAAACGCGGGAAGTATGAAGATAAAGCGGGTTTCTGCAAAGCCGCGACCATTGAAGAAGTGCGGAACAACAACTACGTGCTCATGCCCGGGCGCTATGTGGGCACAGAAGAAGCCGATGACGGCGTGCCGTTTGAAGAAAAGATGAACGCCCTGACCACTAAACTTGCCGAGCAGTTTGCCAAAGGCAACGAACTGGAACAGACCATTCGTGAGAACTTGAAGGGGATTGGTTATGAGTTCTAGCGGTTGGCAAAATAATAAATTGAGAGACCTTTGCACAAAAATCGGTTCAGGCGCGACTCCGCGCGGCGGCAAAGAGTCATATCTTGACGAAGGTTCTTTTGCGCTCATTAGAAGTCAGAACGTGCTAGACTTCTTTTTCTCATACGATGGGCTTGCGCACATTGATGAAGACCAAGCTAATCAATTGAGCACTGTCGAACTTCGAGAGAGAGATGTTTTGCTCAACATCACAGGTGACAGTGTTGCAAGAGTCTGCCAAGTCCCCAGCGCGCTACTTCCGGCCAGAGTAAATCAGCATGTTTCAATCATTCGCCCAAACATCTCTAAATTAATTCCTGAATACCTGAAGTATTTTTTGCTCAATCCAAGATTCAAGAACTACATGCTTGGCTTGGCATCTGTTGGCGGAACGAGAAATGCACTGACGAAGGGGATGATTGAAGATTTCGAGATTGATCTTCCTCCCCTTCCCACCCAGCGCCGCATCGCCGCCATTCTCTCCGCGCTGGATGATAAAATCGAACTCAATCGCCAGACCAACGCCACGCTTGAAGCCATCGCGCAAGCCATATTCAAAGAGTGGTTTGTGGAGTTCCGCTTCCCCGGCGCGACGGGCGAGATGCAAGAGAGCGAGTTGGGGATGATTCCGCAGGGGTGGCAGGTAAGCAAGTTGGGGGAAATTTATAAAACAACGTCTGGCGGAACACCAAGTAGAAGCAATCCCGAATTCTATGAAGACGGAACGATTTACTGGGTTAAATCAAAAGAGCTTAACAACTCATTCATTACGGAAACAGAAGAGAAAATAACAGAAGATGCTTTGAGAAAATCATCGGCGAAATTATTGCCAGCGTATTCAGTGTTAATTGCAATGTATGGGGCAACTGTTGGTGAGTCTGGAATTATTAGCATGGAAGCCGCTTGTAATCAGGCCATCTGTGCATTTTTACCTAATGATGAATCCCCTTTTACATTCATCTATCACTTTTTAAAAAACAACAAGGATGAGATTATCTCAAGAGCCGTTGGTTCGGCACAACAAAATATTAGCCAAGATTTACTCAAACAAATTGATACTGTATTGCCGCCAAAAGTCTTGTTGAGCCAGTTTCACAAGGCAGTAAATCCAGCATTTCAAGCGATTGAAAGTAACATCAAACAAATCGCCACCCTCGCTCAAATCCGCGATAGCCTGTTGCCCAAATTGATGAACGGGGAGATTGAAGTATGAGCGAAGGGAAGAAAACTGAATTCTCAGATAACCCCGACTTCAATCGTTGGCTTGAAGAGAACTACTCTGTCGAAATTGAGGAGTACGAATTTCCTTCAAGCGATGTGCTCTATATGATGAGCTATGAAAAATACAAGGTAGCATTAGCGCGGTATGCTGCTGATCCCAAGATAAAACTAAGCAGGATTGAGGATAAATTTCCCACACCCATCGCATACTATTTTTATCAGTCAAACAACAATTACCAAAACGACCATCATCGGCTGGACTTGCTGAAATCTTGCTGGGAGTCAATTGTCTTTTTCGTGTATGGCCTGGTTGTCGGTGAGGCTCGTCATCGAAAACTGGACTTAAAATCGCTCGGCATCAAATGGGACAAATACTGGAGTGCCAAGTTGTTCGATAAACTCACGATTGTTGAGAATATTCTGGACTATGCAACCAAGAGCGGGATTAAGTTTGGATGCTCGTCAATCATACCTATTTCGACTTTGAGCCTGATCAAAAAACTAAATCAGGAGCGAAACGGTTTTGAACACGCGTCTGCGAAAACCTCTGCCCAGCAAAAGGCTTTATGCAACGAACTCTACCCGCAGTTGGAGCTTGTCCTAAAACAATTAATAAAATTGGAAGAAGTTGTGGTTTTTCGTTATCACGATGCAGAAACACCTCTGTATCCAAGATGCGAAATATTTAATGGCTGTTCGCTTGACGGCAAAAAAGAAATAATTATCTTGCGGAAAGAAAATTACATAGAAATTCTTGACCACTTCACTTCAGATTCTATTTACGCCAAAGTGGTAGATGAAGTATTTTGCTTGTCGCCGTTTATTCATTTTTTTCAGGAAACACATGAAACGAATGCCGTTATTTGTTTTTATAAGCAAAACAAAGGCGGGAAATATCATTTTGAAATTGTAAGCAAGTCACAGAATAAAACTTTTGACAAGAGTATCTTTAGCGTGATGACAGACCAGTTGAGAAATTTGGTAGTGTGAGATCAATATGAATAATAGATTATTTGAATCTGAAATCGAGCAAATCGCCCTCGACATTCTCCATGAAGAGAATGGTTATACCGTCCTCTACGGTCCCGACTTGACTGAAGGCAACGCCAAAGAGCGCGAGTACAGCGAAGTCGTTCTGCAAAATCGCTTGCGCGCAGCGATTGACCGTATCAACCCTTCTATTCCTACCGAGGCGCGTGAAGAAGCCTTCAAAAAAGTTCTACGCGCCGCATCCATTACCTTGCTTGAAAACAATGAAGCTTTTCATCACCTGCTCACCGAAGGCATTGATGTTAAGTTTGGCATTGGCGAGGGCAAAACCAAAACCGATAAAGTCTGGCTGGTTGATTTCAGCAACAACGATAACAACGAGTTTTTGGCGGTCAATCAATATACAGTTCTGGAAAATCACAACAACAAACGCCTGGATATTGTGCTGTTCATCAACGGCCTGCCGCTGGTGGTGCTCGAACTTAAGAATGCCATCGACGAAAATGCCGATGTGCAAGCGGCGTTTCAACAACTGCAAACCTACAAACAAGTCATCCCTACCCTTTTTACCTACAATGCCTTTCTCATCATCAGCGATGGCTGGTTTGCCAAAATCGGCACTCTCTCTAGCGAGTATCCGCGTTTTATGGAATGGAAAACCGCGGACGGCGAAACAATTGTGGATGCGCGGCACGAAGCGGAACTGGAGCCGATGATCAAAGGACTGCTCAACAAAAAAACGTTGCTGGATGTCATCCGGCACTTCATCGTGTTTGAAAAGACCCCGCGCGCTGAGCAAAGCCGAAGCGCCGTCAAAAAAATTGCCGCCTACCATCAGTATTACGCCGTCAACAAAGCCATTGCTTCTACCATTCGAGCCTCGACAGTGGAGCCAGTGATTGCCGTGCATGAGCGCCCGGAAGCGTACGGTTTGCCAACCGTTGCTCATCAGCCCAAAGGCGATAAACGCGCTGGGGTGGTCTGGCACACGCAGGGCAGCGGCAAAAGCCTTTCGATGTTGTTTTACGCGGGTAAACTGGTGCTGGCGGAAGAAATGAACAACCCCACTCTCGTGGTGCTCACCGACCGGAACGACCTCGACCAGCAACTATTCGAGACGTTTACCAACTGCCAGCAACTCCTGCGGCAAACTCCGGTGCAAGCGGCCAACCGCGAAGAGCTGAAAAAATTACTTTCCGTTGCTTCGGGCGGCGTTGTCTTTACCACCATCCAAAAATTTCTACCCGGCACTTCGACAAGCTCAGTGCACGGCATTGTTGGAAAATATCCGCTGTTGAGTGAGCGGCGCAATGTCGTCGTCATTGCGGATGAAGCGCATCGCAGCCAATACGATTTTATTGATGGCTTTGCGCGGCACATGCGCGATGCCTTGCCAAATGCGTCCTTTATCGGTTTTACCGGTACTCCGATTGAAAAAGAAGATAAAAACACTCAGGCCGTGTTTGGCAATTATATTGATGTGTACGACGTTCGGCAGGCAGTGGAAGATGGCGCGACGGTGCGCATCTACTACGAAAGCCGCCTGGCGAAAATTGAACTCTCCGCCGTCGACCAGAAGATGATGGATGAACGGGTGGAAGAAGTTACTGAAGACGACGAACTGACGGAGCGGCAGAAACGCTTCGCCAAATGGACGAGCAAAGAAGCGGTGGTCGGCAGTGAAAGCCGCTTAAAACAAATTGCCGCCGATTTGGTCACCCATTTTGAGCAGCGCCTCTCAGCGGCAGAAGGCAAAGCCATGATTGTTTGCATGAGCCGCCGTATCTGCGTCGCCTTGCACAACGAAATCATCAAGTTGCGTCCGCACTGGTACGACTCCGGCGATGACAAAGGCAATATCAAAGTCATCATGACGGGTTCCGCCAGCGACCCGCTCGACTGGCAGGAGCATATCCGCAATAAACCCCGCCGCCAAGCCATTGGCGACCGGCTGAAAGACCCCAAAGACCCGCTCAAACTGGTCATTGTGCGCGATATGTGGATCACCGGTTTTGATGCGCCCTGTCTGCATACTATGTACATTGACAAGCCCATGAACGGGCACAACCTCATGCAAGCCATCGCCCGCGTCAATCGCGTCTTTGGCGATAAAGAAGGCGGACTGGTCGTTGATTATATTGGGATCGCGCAAGATCTGAAAAACGCGCTGGCCATTTACGCGGCAAGCTATGGCAAAGGCCAGATAACTTTTGATCAAGAAGAAGCCGTTGCGAAAATGTTGGAATTGTACGAAGTGGTGGCGTATATGTTCAACGGCTTCGACTACCGCCGTTACTTCGCGCTGGAGCCCAAACAGAAACTCAACTTCATCCTTGATGCGGCGAACTACATCGCAGAATTGACGGAAGAAAAAGATGGCAACCGCTTTCGCAACGGCAAAGAACGCTTTAAAGAAAATATTATTCGACTGCAAAAGGCCTTTGCGCTTGCGGTACCCCATCCCAAAGCATTTGAAATTCGCGATGATTTGGCGTTCTTTCAGGCGATCAAAGCGCGCTTTGCGAAATTTGACGAACAAAAGAAAACCCGCACGGATCAAGAGATCGAAACAGCCATTCGCCAGATTGTGAATGACGCGATTGTCTCCCAAGAAGTGATTGACGTCTTCGATGCAGCGGGCATCAAAAAACCGGATATTTCGATTCTTTCCGATGAATTTCTTGCCGAGATACAGGGGATGTCACGCAAGAATCTTGCTCTGGAATTGCTTAAACGACTGCTTAATGATGAAATTAAGAGTCGCGCAAAATTCAACTTGGTGCAGGGTAGAAAATTTTCTGAAATGCTTGCCGAGGCGGTCAAACGTTACCAGAGCGGGTTGATTGACTCCGCCAAAGTTATCGAAGAACTCATTCAACTGGCAAAAGATATTCGCGAAGCCGACCAACGCGGCGAAAAGATGAACCTGCGTGCGGATGAGCTGGCATTTTATGATGCCCTGGCTGATAACCCCACCGCCGAAGCGGTTCTGGGAGACCAGACCCTCAAATTGATTGCCCATGAATTGGTAGAAAGCGTTAGAACCAATACCTCCATTGACTGGCAAATCAAAGAAAGCGTGCAAGCCAAACTGCGCGTGCTGGTCAAACGGATTCTGCGCAAATACAAATATCCACCCGATGACCCGTCCACGGGCGAATATACGGTTTCAGTAAACAAAGTTTTGGAGCAATCAAAGTTGTTGGCGGATTTTTGGACAAAGAATGAATAAGGTGGGTGATCAGCGCCAAGAAAGAAGAACCGTGATTGAAACTGCGGGCGACCTTGCTCGAAGACTCCGCGTCGGGGGCGAACCATCGCGCCGCTGACGCGCAAGAAAGGAGCGCAATGCCTCGACGAAAATCACTCACCCAAGACCATGTCCGCCGACTCGCGTTGGCGCTGCCGGAGGCCAACGAGGCCTCGCATCAAGGCCATCCGGACTTTCGCGTGCGGAATAAAATTTTCGCGACGTTGCCGCCGGATGGCCGCACCGCCGTTTTGAAAATTACGCCCGCTGATCTCGACGACCTCATCCAAAGCGATACCGAAACTTTCCGCGACATTTGGGACGGGCGCTGGCTCAGCGTGAACCTCGATCGCGTCGCGCCGGAAGTTTTCTACAAGCTTCTCGTTGACTCATGGCGCCTCACCGCGCCGAAAACTCTCGTGGGCGCATACAATGCTGACAATCCGAAAACTGGTTCACCGAAATCCACCTGCTAAATCCGTTCCGGCTAATCCGCAAAAAATTTTGACGCATGTCAAACCTACTGACATACGGTTGTCACAGGTGATTTGTATTTTACGATAAAATCAAGAAAAACCGTTTTTGTTAACACCAAACATGTAAACAACCAGTCACCTGTGAAGGAGAAAAAATGATGACAAAACCTCTCCAAAACAAAATCGCCGTTGTCGCGGGCTCGACACGCGGCGCGGGGCGCGGCATCGCGCGAGCATTGGGCGAAGCCGGCGCCACGGTTTTTTGCACGGGACGGAGCGTGCGTGGAAATCCATCACCCTACAATCGGCCCGAAACAATTGAAGAAACCGCCGAGCTTATCAACGCTGCCGGCGGCATTGGAATTTGGGTTCGCGTCGACCACACCGTTGAAGCCGAAGTAAAGGCGCTGTTTGAACGCATCGACCGTGAGCACGGTCATCTTGATGTGCTCGTCAACAGCATCGCCGGCGAAGACCCGATGATGGGCGGCTGGACGTCGTTTTGGGAAACCGATCTCAGTCGCGGCGCGAACGTGTTTCGGCAAACGCTGCTCTCGCACGTGATCACCGCGAAACATGCCGCGCTGATGATGATCAGGAAACGTCGCGGCCTCATTGTCGAAGTGACCGAAGGCGATATGCCCGGCGGCGCCAGCGGCAACGTGCTCGGCGGTCTCGTCAAAGGAGGTTTCAAAGAACTCGCGCTCAGAATGGCCGAGGAACTTCGCCCGCATCGCGTCACCGCCATTGCCATCACACCCGGCTACCTTCGCTCGGAGTCGATGCTTCAACATTTTGGCGTGACCGAGGAGAACTGGCGCGACGGCGGCAAGAAAGACAAAAACTTTCTCGAATCCGAATCGCCACTTTTTATCGGTCGCGCCGTCGCCGCTTTGGCGCAAGATAAAAAAGTGTTCGCGCGCACCGGCGACCTCACCAGCTCATGGGAGTTGTCGCGAGAATATGGCTTCACCGATCACGACGGTCGCCGCCCGGATTGGGGAAAACATTGGGAGAAGATACTTCCGTCGATGAATTTTATGGTGGAAGGATATAAACGGCAAGCTGATTGGTTGCACCGCATGGCGCGCCGCGCCGAAGGTTATCTCGGAACGATTGAGCCGGCAGCGTAATGTACCGCAACATTTATGTTACGCCACAAAGGATAAAATATGGACGACAAACAATTTCTCGAAACGTGGGACATTCACAATCGTATCAATCTTTATCTTCTTGCTGACATTGATCCCGCACATTTGCAAGACGTCGCCGCTTCAAAAGGCCGCACCGTCGGCGAGCAGTTTGCGCATGTGCATAACGTGCGCCTCATGTGGCTGAAAAGCGCCGCGCCGGAGTTGTTGGATAAGCTTGATAAAATTGAAAAAGAAAATGCCGGCGACAAAAAGTTATTGCACAAATCGCTGAACGATTCGAGCGAGGCCATCAAAAGATTGCTCCAGAAAAGCCTGGCGACGGATGGCAAAATTAAAGGCTTCAAGCCGCATGTCACGGCTTTTCTCGGTTATCTCATCGCGCATGAATCGCATCATCGCGGCCAGATCATTCTCTCGCTCAAACAATCGCAGCATTTGCCGGACAAGAAAGTTTTATTCGGCCTCTGGGAATGGGGCGTGCGGTGAGTTCAATCAGACAGTGTAAATTTTAATGCTTTTGGCAGATAGAAACGAGTGATGAATAAGCCTTTTTACAAGCTGATCGCAGCATTATTGCTCCTACTCAGCGGTTGCCAAAAACATGAACAACGCGGTATGAAAAATGAGGCAACAAAATTTTGGCTCACCGGTTCTGCCGGCAAATTGTTCGTTGACCGCGGCAGCAACGGCTCAAAAGCCCCGACTGGTCGGGGCAGTTTGCCGGTTGTCATCGTGCACTCTTTAGCCGGCAACACCATGCAGTGGCAAGCACAACTCGAACATTTGCGCCAAACCCGCCGCGCGATTGCATTCGACATGGCCGGGCATGGACAATCCGAATTGGCGCGTGATCACGATTACTCGCTCGAAGCGATGGCGCGAGATGTTGCGACTGTCGCCGATTCGCTGCAACTTGAGAAATTTGTTCTGGTCGGCCACAGTTACGGCGGCGGCGTGATCGCAACGTATGCCGGTCAACATCCGGAAAGAGTTGCCGGGCTTTTATTTGTCGATCCGATTGGCGATCTTCGCAAAATCCCGCCAGCAGATCTTGATGAATGGATGGCCGGATTTCGAGGCGATACTTATGCCGAAGCGGCTGAAGCCCATTGGCACAAAATTTTGCTGAACGCCGATTCAGCCGTAACGCAAGCCGTTATCGGCAGCTTGAAAAAAACGCCGAAAGAAGTTGTTGTTGGCGCATTGGAATCTACCCTCACGTTTGATCCCGCCGCCGCGCTTAAAAACTATCG
>Ga0247727_10018838_pt1 | contig 10784 bp, 10 predicted proteins | sample WisWelCaveWW1625_FD_202498 | JGI IMG/M metagenome (GOLD analysis project Ga0247727, IMG submission 202498) | Biofilm microbial communities from Wishing Well Cave, Virginia, United States - WW16-25 | ecosystem: Environmental > Aquatic > Deep subsurface > Groundwater > Cave microbial mat | place...
CAGGCACCGCCGCAGACGGCGGAGCCAGTCCCCTGGCACGACTCTTCCCTCTAGCCACTCGCCTCGCGCCCCTGGCCTGGCCGGTTGGCACGATTTCGCGCAGCGAGGCATTGTGCCCGTTGACTCCGTGCCGGTCGCCATCGATAATGCTTGGCCATGCCGTCGTTGGATATCCAGAATTCCGGGATGCCGGATCTGCAATTCGTCCTGTTCGTGTCGGCCCTCTGCACGGCTGATCTCACGACACTGAATGTGCCGTCGGAACTTCGAACCACCCTGTTCGACCGTTGTTGGGCGCTCATCCATACCGAGGCGCCGCCGACTGATCCCAAGGAACGTGTGCTCGACCTTCGCGAGGGCACGGAATTGACACTGGAAGCCTGTTTGTCCACGATCCGCTCGTTGCTGACGGACGCCGGCATTCGCACCCTTACCTGGGACCATCCGGTGAGTGAGCCGACCCACGAGAGCACACCGGCCGCGAAGCCGTTGATTGATCGACTTGGGCAATTGTACCCCGATCCTCTTGAGATCGTCGATCCCAAGAACCCGGCGTCGGGTTAGCCGAGCGAGACAGGCGAAAGGGAGAAGGTTGAAGGCTGAAGTTTTCGGAACCTCGAACTTCGGACCTCAACCCCTCGCGTATCCCGCCCGTCCCGCGCATGGGAGATAGACAAGAGGACCGGGATGCTCAAGGCCGTCCTCGTCGTTCGTGAAACGTGAAGCGTCCGAATCCATAAACGAACGACGCTTCACGAGATACGCTTCACGGGCGTTGAGAACGCCGCTGGCGGACTTTTTCAGCATCCTGCTAGGACCCATTGATCCCACGAGGCTGGCTATGTTAATCACCCGAGGGCATAGTGGTAAGATCCCGGTGACGGCACGATTTCTTAGCATAGGGAGGAGGACGCAATGGGGAAAAGTCTGAAAGGGACCAAGAGCCACGACAATCTCAAGGGCGCATTTGCGAGCGAGTCCCAGGCCAATCGGCGCTATCTCTATTTCGCCCAGCGGGCGGACATCGAGGGTTTCCCTGATATCGGAGGCTTGTTCCGCGATACGTCCGAGGCAGAAACAGGCCACGCGTTCGGGCACCTGGATTTCTTGAAGGAAGTCGGGGATCCGGCGACCGGGGTGTCGATCGGCAATACCGAAGCCAATCTGAAGTCGGCGATCGAAAGTGAAACTTACGAGTACACGCAGATGTACCCTGGCATGGCCAAAACGGCTCGGGACGAGGGATTTGCCGAACTAGCTGAATGGTTCGAGACGCTCGCCAAAGCGGAGCGGTCCCATGCGAATCGCTTCACGAAGGGACTCGATAGCCTGAAGCAGCTCTAGCAGGCCGCGGGAAAACTATTGTGGCACGCGAGAACTTCGATGGTCCGCACGTGTGGCACAATAGGAGATGCAAATGTTGAATGTTTAGTGTTGAATGTTGAATTGGAGTGCAGGGAGAATAAAAGAACGGACATTCTGTACATTCAACATTGAACATTCAAAATTAAACATTATGTCTACCGTCTTACTGACGAAACGTATCGAATTTGCAGCGGCGCATCGCTATATCAAGGCTGAATGGGATGAGGCCAAGAACCGTGCAGTGTTCGGCCCTTGCTACAACCCGCCGGCGCACGGACATAACTACATGGTCGAGGTGACGGTCTTAGGCGAGGTGGATCCGAAGACCGGCATGGTCGTGAATCTCTTCGATTTGAAGCGCACCTTGCTCAATGTCCTCGAAGAATTCGACCATAAGAATTTGAACCTGGATATGCCCTACTTCGAGGGTCGGATTCCCACGTCGGAAAACCTTGCACGTGTCCTCTGGACCAAGCTGGATACGCAAAAAGCCATCGGTACGCTCCACGCGATTCGGTTGTATGAGGATGAAGACCTGTATGCCGAGGTGACTGCGGCGGCAGGGCGCAACGTCGCCAGCGTCACGCGCCGCTACTCGTTCACGGCGGTGCAGGATGGCAGGCAGGGCTCCGAGTGGGACTGCTTCGTGACGGTCCATGGCACCATTGATCCTGTGACCGGTATGGTGACGGATATCGGCGCGTTGGATCGATTGGTGCAGGATAAGGTGGTGAAGGCCTTTGAGCGTCAGGATTTGCGCTATGTCCTCGACGCTGAGCATGTCACGGGCGGGCAACTCGCCGAACAGATTTGGAAGTCGCTCGTTTCCGGTATCTCATCGGGTCAACTTGCCAACGTACACTTAGTCCAGTCTCGCGATCTCTCATTCGATTATGCCGGTTGATCAGTCGATGTTCGTCCTAGCAGGCTGTGGAAAACTCGGTTTATACATAAAAACCGCTGAAATCTCACAGAATGACTCTGATGCCACAATCGCTCAGGATGCTCAAAAAGGCCGTCCAGCAAGGCCGCAGCGAGCAATGAGGCGAGGCGTACGCTTCGGTACGTTGAGCCTCTGAGGGAAGCGAGAACGATGCATGGGAAAAGGCGCGTCTCGGCGCGCCGGGGTCGGGCGGGTGAGAAGAGCGACTTTTTCAGCATCTTGCTAATCGGAGCGCCTATGAAGAGACCAATTGCCAGTGCGGTGTTGATGGCTTGTTGCTCATGGACGGCGATCGCCTGGTCTGCCGAGGAAGGGGAGGCGATCGAGAGGACTGTCAAGGAAGCTGCCATGGCAGCCGCGACCTTCTCGGAAACGAGGGACAAGCAAGCCGTGATGAAGCTGTACAGCAAGGACTATGTCGGTATTCAAGATGGCGAGACGGAGACGCGGGACTCAATCGAGAAATGGCTGTCGGACTACGAATCTGAACTTGCCAATGGAAGCACCCTGCGCTTTATCAGCGCCGTATCGAACCTGCATGTTCGGATGCCGGGCCCAACGGCTTGGGCTACCTACGACTACGTGTTTCAAGCGATCAGGAAAGGCGAACTCGAAGCGCAGGACTCCGGGCAATGCACCACACTCCTGCGCAAGGAAGGTTCAACCTGGCTCATTCAGCATGAGCATTGTTCCAAGACGCGACCGACGAAATAGCATCCTGTCTCTGCGCCGTCCCTCTGGGCCGGTGGCCCCTCGCTCCCGTGCCAGACGAGCACCCTCAGGGGCTCGGCCGGGCGGAAGCCTTCGGAAATTCCTTCGAAGGCTCAGTCAGTTCCCGCTTTCCTTCCCGGCCGAGCCTCGGCGGGTCTCCGCTCCTCCGGCAAAGCTCTTAGACCCCTGCTCTGATTATTTTAGCAAGTGATCCGAAATCAGTGCGGCGAGTTCGTCCGGCTCCACCACCCCTTCACGGGTGAGCAGTAGCTTGCCTTTTGAGAAAAAGTGGGTCGTGGGGTAGGTCTCGAAAGTGTGGCTCTTCTTAATCTGGCGGCAGCGGCCTGGGACATGCATCTTGGCCTTGCCGACTTTCACGTCGGGAAACTTGGTGGCCGTCTCTTCCAGGATCGGGTCGTAGGTCTTGCAGGGTTCGCAGGTGGCTAGGCCGTAGGCGACGATCGACGCGGGTGCGTCAGTGAACTCCTTGTAGTTTTCGTCTCTTACGTCTTCGACGGTCCCAGGCATTTTCGTAGTCCCAAGTCATCAAGTCAAAAGTCCGAAAGTCGAAAGCCCAGACTTGAAGACTTTCCGACTTTCGGACTTTATGACTGAAAATTAACTGAGCTTCGCTAGGGCTGCGAGGATGTCCTTGTCCTCCCGCGCCACCTTGATTTCCTGGACCTTCGCGTAGGCGACCTTGCCGTTCTTGTCGACGATGACGGTCGCACGCTTCGAGCAGTTCATCGGCTCAAAGTAGAGGCCGTAGCCCTTTGCCGTGGTCCGATGCACGTCCGACAGCAGCGGGTGCTTGAGATCCATGGAATCAGCCCAAGCCTTGTGCGAGAAGAAGCTGTCGCAACTGATGCCGAACAGTTCCGCGTTCGCCGATTGAAACTTGGGGAAGTCGTCGGTCAAACACTTGTTCTCGCCTTGACAGACGGGGCTCCAGTCCAGCGGATAGAAGCAGAGCACCACATTTTTCTTGCCACGATAGTCGCTCAGCTTCACGTCCTTCTGGTCCTGATCCTTTAAGTTAAAATCCGGTGCGGTATCGCCCACCTTGATTTCTGCTGCTACGTCGCTCATCTGCATGCCTCCTTCACTGGGTTTAGTCCGGCCTCCGACACTGTCGTAGGTGTTTTTTACCGTGCGGCTCGGAACCTTGTCAACAGTCCTGAAGGCCTAGAAGATGCCAAGCCCGCCAGCGGCAGAAAACTGTTATTTGGTTTGTTTCGTTTGTTTGGTTTTTTTGGTTGAATGAAACTAATTAGATGAACCAAATCAACCAGATAAACGAAATAAACCAGATCAACCAGATGGTAACGGCCGAATTTCTCGAAAACTCAGCATCCGCCCGGCTGGTGCGGCGGTGCGGTGATTGGCAATCGCAACGCTCTGATCTAAAAGTCCTACACGGATGTGGCTTCCGACTTTTGGCGACTGTCCGGTCCTGGTCAATTCGTCTGCCGTTTCTCTGAGCACATCGCGCGCAGGCTGGTCCGGGAGACCAGGGGGGAGAAACATTTCGAGTTCATCCACCCCGAACTTATTGAGGCCGAGGGTATAGCACCAGGTCCGGCGGCTCTGCTCATCGTCGCCCTGCATGATCGGGATGTGATCGCTGACGATGAAGTGGGTGAGGGGACGATCCTGCCAATCCGACGGGTTCACGTACTGGTTGGTGGTGATGTCATAGGCCGTGCCTTGCGTGAGGAGTGTGAGGCCCCGTGCGAGTCGAGCGGCAAACAGAATGGTGTCCGGCATATCGCGCGGAGGCATAATGGATGGAGCGACGGCACCGACATGCTCATGCTCCCACGCAAGTTGTTCCTTCAGGCCTGCGACATGGGTGGCCGGGAGCGGCATCACGATGTGAGCTGTCCATGGCCCATGGACCGCGTGCCAGGATTCCGTTGCCTGCTCGTCGACGCGGAGCACCAACGGCCCCCCGTATTCGAGGTCATACCAGGTTTTGAGCTCTTCGAGAGCCGGCACAGTTCCCCGATAGCCGACGAAATAGAGCGGGGGACGGTGGGCGGAAGGTTTGGGGGTTTTCTTCCTGATCCTCATCGCTGCAGGGGAGGCTATTTGCCGGATTTGCGGGCCTTGCGGCGGTCATCCGGGTTGAGGAGCCGTTTGCGGATGCGCAGACTTTTCGGCGTGACCTCAACCAGTTCATCCGGGCCGATATATTCGAGTGCGAACTCCAAGCCCATTTCCCGTGGCGGCGTGAGGACCAACGCTTCGTCGGTGCCTGACGCCCGCATGTTGGACAGGTGCTTTTCTTTGCAGACGTTGACGTCCATGTCTTCGTCCCGGCTGTTCTCGCCGACGACCATCCCGCGATAGACCTCTACGACAGGGCCGATAAACATGGTACCCCGTTCTTGGGTCATGAAGATGGCATAGCCGGTGCTGGTTCCGTCTTCGTGTGCGACGAGTGACCCGTGTGTCGCCACCGCGAGGTCGCGCTCCTCTACCGGTTCGTACGCGACGAAGACATGGTGCATGATGATGGTGCCCCGAGTCTTGGCGACCAATAGGTTTTTGAGTCCCATGATGCCGCGGGTGGGGATGTGATATTCCAAATGCATCTCGCTCGGACCTGCGTCGGAATGGATGAGTCGCATGTGGCGCAACTCGCCGCGGCGTTTGCCGAGCTCTTCAATCACGGCGCCCTGATAGGTTTCCGGCACCTGGATGGTCAGTTCCTCATAGGGTTCGAGGACTTTGTCCCCCTCCCGATGGACAATCACTTCCGGTTGCGAGACTTGCAGCTCGAATCCTTCCCGGCGCATTTGTTCGATCAAGACGCCGAGATGCAGCTCGCCGCGGCCGGCCACGAGGAACTTATCCGCACTATCCGTCTCGCTCGCGCGCAACGACACGTTGGTTTCTAGTTCTTTGAAGAGTCGATCGCGCAAATGCCGCGAGGTCAGGTACTTGCCTTCCCGTCCGGCGAACGGACTATTGTTCACGGAGAAGGTCATTTGGACGGTTGGCTCGTCGACCGTGACTCGGGTCAGAGCGACTGGATGTTCCGCGTCAGCAATCGTATCACCGATGCTCACCTCATCCAGGCCGGCCACTGCGACGATTTCGCCTGCCTCGGCCCGTTCCATATCCGTTCGTTCAAGGCCGGAGTAGACCGCGAGGTCTGACACTTTTCCAGGGAATTGTGCGCCATCCTTTCCGAGTACGATCACATTCTGCCTGCGAGCGATCGAGCCGGACTGAATCTTACCCACGCCCATCTTGCCTTTGTAGAGGTCCTGAATCAGGGAGAGGACCAGGATCTGGAGCGGCGCGTCGGCGTTGATGGCCGGTGCGGGAATCTTTTCCAGCACGGTGTCGAGGAGCGGCGTAATGTCCGTGCCGGGCTTATTCACGTCGAGCGTCGCGGTGCCCTTGATCGCCGCCGTGTAGACGATCGGGAAATCGAGCTGCTCGTCCGTCGCGCCAAGATGGACAAACAAGTCGAAGGTCCGATTCACCACGTCATCGATGACCGCGTCCGCCCGGTCGATCTTGTTGATGACCACGACGGCCTTGTGGCCGAGCGCGAGGGCCTTCCGCAACACGAAGGTCGTTTGCGGCATGGGGCCCTCTTTCGCGTCGATCAAGATGAGGACGCCGTCCACCATGCGCAGGGTCCGTTCGACTTCACCGCCGAAGTCCGCGTGGCCCGGCGTATCGACGATATTGATCTTCACGCCCTTGTAGATGACGCTGGCGTTTTTGGCCCGGATTGTGATCCCGCGCTCACGTTCCTGGTCCATCGAGTCCATGATCCGTTCGCCCATATCGTCGATCTTACGATGGACATGGGTCTGTCGGAGCACGGCGTCGACCAGTGTCGTCTTGCCATGGTCGACGTGGGCGATGATCGCAATATTCCGAATATCGCTCCGGCGCTCTTTGGGCTCGAGTTGCGTGGTGACGGGAGATTCTGATGTGGCTGTCTGATCCATAGATGTTGCTGCATGCTCCAAAAAAAAGACGCCCAGGAATCCAGGCGTCGTACGGCAGTATACCCGAAGCATGATGTCCGTACAAGCGATGCCAGCAGGAAGGTGTGGGAGCCGGCGCGCCGGTACTTGCTTGAGTCTTGAGTTTTGAGAGCCTCCACGATATGGTGACCTTGGTATTCTTCTCGGGAAGCCAAGCCTCCTTCGAGGGTAACCCCGCGTAACCATGATGGATCGGCCGATACATCTACAGGATCAGTTTCGCCAACCACCAGCTCGTCGCCCATGGCGCTGGTGGCAGATCTCACTCCTAGGCCTAGGGGCGGCAGTCTTGATAGGGGGGCTGACAGGTGGCGGGTTGCTTTGGCACTTCTCGAAAGACCTTCCCGCATTGGAGCAGTTGGGGACGTATCAGCCAAGCCTGGTGACTCAGGTCTATTCGATTGATCAGCGGCTCATCGGTCAATTCTTCATCGAGCGTCGCATCCTGACCCCGGTGGCGGAAATTCCTGAACGGTTGCGGCGTGCGGTGATCGCGGTCGAAGATGTCCGGTTCTTCGAGCATCCCGGCCTCGACTACATCGGCATGCTCCGTGCGGCCTGGACGAATGTGCGCCGAGGGGGCAAGGTCGAGGGGGCCAGCACTATTACCCAGCAGTTGGCGCGGTCGCTGTTCCTCTCGTCCGAACGCACCTTCGACCGCAAAGTCCGCGAGTTGATTCTGGCCTACAAGATGGAACTGGTCCTGACGAAAGAGCAAATTCTCGAACTGTATTTGAATCAGATTTACTTCGGACAAGGCGCCTATGGTGTCGCCTCGGCGGCTCAAACATATTTTGGGAAAGACCTCTCTACCCTCACGATTGGAGAATCGGCATTTCTGGCGGGTCTCCCGAAATCGCCGAACCATTATTCACCCTTCAAGGCCTATGATCGCGCAAAAAAGCGACAGGAACATGTACTGGCGCGTATGGAAGAGGCTAGGTTCCTCACTACGGCAGAACGCGAACAGGCTGCAGCGGAGATACTCAATTTCCGTCGTCCTGGTGCTGAACAGGCTGCGCCCTACTTTGTGGAGTATATCCGACAGTTGCTGGTCGCTAAGTATGGCGAAGGGATGGTGTACAAGGGCGGGCTCAAGGTTTTTACGACATTGAACATGGAGATGCAGAAGGCTGCTGAAGCGGCCTTTGCGGCTGGCCTGCGCGAATTGGATAAGCGCCAAGGGTGGCGTGGCCCGCTCCTAACGGTAGATGCGACTGCACCGAACCCGCCCATTGTTGCAGCAGCGACTGATCAGGCGGTGAAGGTGGGAGACTATCGCGAGGGGTTCGTCAGCAAAGTGGCGAAGGACTATTATCTGGTGCAGATCGGCACGACGGTGGCCAAACTCGCCTTTGACGATATGGCATGGGCGAAGCGCCGTCTGACTGGGTCGGATACGGCGAAAGATGTCGTCGTCACTCTGAATCTCAAGCAAGTGCTCAAGCCCGGTGATGTCATCGAGGTGATGGTGAAGAAGCTGGATCATGGCATCGTCCATGTGCAACTGGAGCAGACTCCCCTCGTCGAGGGAGGATTGATTGCGCTGGAGCCAGGCAATGGGGCCATTCGGGCCATGGTCGGAGGCTACGATTTCGTTCGCAGCGAGTACAATCGGGCTGTGCAGGCCCACCGTCAGCCGGGGTCTGCTTTCAAGCCGATGATCTACGCGACGGCCGTGAGTCAGGGGATGAGCCCCGCGTCGGTGATCCTCGATGCGCCTGTTGTCTACGAGCAGGACCAGGATGAGAAAACGTGGAAGCCGGAGAACTATGGAAGGAAAATCCATGGCATGGTGAGTTTGCGGGATGCCCTGGCCCACTCGCACAACCTGGCGACGGTTCGGTTGCTGGACAAGGTTGGCGTAAAGAATGTCATTGAGTTTGCGAAAACGGTCGGGATCTCCAGTCCGCTGGCGGCAGATCTGTCGCTGGGGCTGGGCTCATCCTCCGTCGGGCTGATGGAACTGACCTCCGCCTATAGCGTGTTGCTCAACCAGGGGAGCCGTGCGGAACCGTATGCGATCCTGTCCGTAAAGGACAATGCGGGAAAGGTGCTTGAGCAAGCGGAACCGCAAGCACTGCCGGTGATCTCCAAAGAAACGGCGTACTTGATCACGAACATGATGGAAGACGTGATCCAAAAGGGGACCGGTCAGGCGGCCAAAGTGATCGGGCGGCCGATTGCGGGCAAAACCGGAACCACGGACGAGTTTATCAATGCATGGTTTATCGGCGGTGCGCCGAACTTGGTCACAGGCATCTACGTCGGGTTTGACGATCGACGTTCACTCGGCGAGACGGAATCGGGGGCACATGCCGCGCTGCCTATCTGGATCAATTTCATGCAGGAAGCGCTCAAGCCGCTACCGGTCATGGCCTTTATCATTCCGGAAGGCGTCACGTTCGTCAAGGTCGATCCGGCGACGGGGTTGCTTGAGGGCGAGGAGGGACAGCCTAGTACCGTCGAACTCTTTACCAAGGGCAGCGAGCCGACTCAAGCGACTCAGCGCCGAGTGGACCCGATTGATTTCTATAAATTAGATCAAATCCCCGAGGGAGCGCTGTAGCAGGATGCTGAAAAAGTCCGCCAGCGGCGTTCTCGCATCGCTCAGAGGCTCAACGTACCGAAGCGTACGCCTCACCCCTTCGCTCGCTGCGGCCTTGCTGAACGGCCTTTTTGAGCATCCTGCGTAAATATTCTTCTGTTGTGCCGGGACGTAAGAATAAGTAGCCTGGCCCCTTGTTCTTGTCCCCCTACGCTCAATTTCAACGTCCGGCCTACCGTCTAGTTCTCTTGGCCACGCACAACCGGAGTACAGACAGGGCTTCGAACGTATGGGAGCTCTGGGAAGGACTTCGCACGAAATGGAATGGATGACTCCATGGTCTGACCGTTGCGGTCATGGGTGCCAGTAAGGCGTCGTCCATTCAAGAGGACTCTTGCAGGGCGAGGAGCGAACATCGAGAGACGTAAGACCTCCTTGACTCGGTACCATAGTACAAGGTGTAAGATTCCAAGTATCAACGGAACAGATGATGTGATGGCACCGGAACGCACGATCGGTCAGTTGGCGAAAACGGTCGGGGTCAACGTTCAGACGGTCCGATACTATGAGCGGCTTCATCTGCTCGGCCCGGCATCGAGAGCGTCATCGGGGTATCGACTTTATGGTCCAGAAGAAGAACGACGACTGCGGTTTATCAAGAACGCACAGGCGCTGGGATTCACGCTGCGGGAGATCGCGGAGTTGCTGAATCTGCGCGTGAGTTCGCGGGCGCGATGTGGCGATGTGCAGCGGAAGGCCAAAGAAAAATTGAAGTGTGTGGAGACCAAGGCGCAGGACTTACAGGCCTTGGCCCGAGCGCTTGAGCGCTTGATTCGGTCCTGCCGGGCCGGTCAGCCGACTGATCACTGTCCGATTCTCAAAAGCTTGGAAAAGGGAAGGGGAGCGTAGGTTGAGGGCAGACAAGGAGATGACGTCCATGGGTCAGTGCGAGGAAGCTTCCTCCAAGCCCAGACAGCCAAAAAACCATGTGACAATACTCTCGGTTGGTGGACTCAGCGCAGCGTTGCTGGCTTCTGTGTGCTGCATAGGGCCGCTGGTCTTCGCGGCGCTCGGCGTGGGGATTGGGGCCACGGGATTCTTGGCCGGCACGGCCGGATTCCTAAGGGGACTCTTGCCGTATCGGCCGGCCTTCATCGGCCTGACGATACTTTTGTTGGGTATCAGCTTTTATCTGGCCTATGGG
>Ga0247727_10018839_pt1 | contig 10784 bp, 12 predicted proteins | sample WisWelCaveWW1625_FD_202498 | JGI IMG/M metagenome (GOLD analysis project Ga0247727, IMG submission 202498) | Biofilm microbial communities from Wishing Well Cave, Virginia, United States - WW16-25 | ecosystem: Environmental > Aquatic > Deep subsurface > Groundwater > Cave microbial mat | place...
GCGCTCGGGCAAGCTCGCGCTCAAGCTCGGCCTCGCGCAATTGGCCGCGCGGGGCTGAACTTCAAGCAATCGCCGCGCGGGCTTCTTCCTGGATGCGGCGCATCATCGAGAACAGGCCGTTGGACCGCTGTGCGGTCAGCGCGTCCTTCAAGCCGAGGCGTTCAAACACCGCCCGTGGATCGATCGAAAGGATTTCCGCCGGCGTGCGTCCGGAGAAGATGCGCAACAGCATGGCAATCTCGCCGCGCACCAGATGGGCGTCGGAATCGCCGCGAAAATACAGGTTTTCCGGCGCTTCGGCGCGGCGCTCCGAGACCAGCCAGACTTGGCTGACGCAGCCGCGCACCCGGGTTCGTTCGTTGCGTTCATCTGGCGTCAGCGGTTCAAGCGTGCGCGCCAGCTCGATCACGTGTGCAATGCGCTCCTCCCAATCGGGAAGCAACGCGAACTCGTCGGCGAGTTCGCTGATGGCCTGATCGACGCCGCCCATGGTCATGAGATGCGCCCAGGCCCCTCTTGGCGCAAGATCAGGGCGGCTTTGAACGGATTGGAATCTTTGTCCTCCTCTTATTCCCTCGTCGAGTGCTCCTGAAGCGCGTGTTCACAGGCGCTCTTGAGTTCATCAAGCCGGTTGTGAATCACATCGACAACGACAGTCGTGTCGAGGTCGTCATATTTGTGGCGAATGAAATTGCCGATGCCCCGGATCCCAGGCCAATCGATACTGGGCGCGTGCTTGGAGGCAATGGCCTGGTCGAGCTTGTCGAGGCGGATGGCGGCTTCGCTGATCACCAAGAGTTGGCGCTCGATGGCGCTGCGGGTTTTGCGGTCGTGGAGGACAGCGTAATCAGCCCCGCCGGCTTCTTCAACCCAGGCCTGGATCAGGGTGATGGCTTGGAGCATGTCGCTGAAGCACTTTGCAATTCGCTCAGAACGCATACACGCGATCCCGCTGAATCGAGTGCTGCAATTCCGATTGTCTGACAGGCTCGACGACAACATCGACCGATAGGCCGCCGAAGCTCTCATCGAGCAGAGTTTGCACGCCGCCAAGATCGATCAGGTCGAGCCGTTTTTTAGCCGAAGGAGTGACAACGACATCGATGTCGCTGGCCGCTTTTCCTTCGTCGCGCGCCACCGAGCCGAAAATTCCAGCATGCGCGATCCCGCGCGCCTCAAGGCTGAGGCGCAGTTGTCGCAGGATTTCAATGGCGCGGTCGCGATTCATCATGGAACAAACTAGCACGGCTGGAGACAAATTTCATCGGGATTTTCGATGCGCGATTCAGCCCCCCACATAAAGGAAGAATTCGCCATTCCAGGGTGAGCGCATTTTCCCCAACGCCAGCGGGACGCCAAGATCAGTCGCGCCCGCCGCGACCGCCGGGGATGGGGCTCATTGCTGTTACGCCAGGCTCGGCGACCGCGCCGATGCAAGAGCCGACATCGCGCAGCCCGTGCTGGCCAAGGCAGAAGGCGTTCTCGTAGCGAAAGCGCGCCGCCGACATGCATTGATAGAGCTGCAATTGCGCCATCTCTAGGCAGTCGCGCGAGCGCGGATCGGCGATGAGGCGGCTCACCGCGCTGCGATTGGCGTCCACCGCGTCGAGCGCTTGCAGGGCGGCCACCGCCGACATGCGGTCGAGCGCTTCCCCGCGCGTGGCGTTCACGCGCCATTGGAACGTCACCGGATTTGACGCGACCTCCACAACTTCATTGCCGCCGCGCAGCGCGTCCCAGAAGCGGCGTCCGCCATAGGCGGTCGGGTCGCTGGATGGTGAGAGGCTAAGCGGGGTCACGCTAAGGCGCGGCGACACGCCCGATGGCAGCGCCGCGATTGGCGCGCCTTCCCTGCCAAGCGAGCGCACACGCTGCACGCGCGCGGCCTGCTGGGGGGCGACACTATTGGCCCAGCGCTGGCGCTGGATTGTATACGCCATTTCCTGATAGCGGTCGGCGACCGCGATGATGCGCGCGGAATCGGCCTTGGCGGAATCGAGCAACATGCGGGTGGCTTCGTTTCCCCCGCGCAAGCCGCGTGCGTAGGAGGGATCGACCGAGACCGCCCAAATGACGGCGTCGCGGCCATAATAGGCCGCCGCGTCGCGCACGCCCTGAACGAAGGCGGGCGATTGGGCGGCAGTCGATGCCCCGTAAGCGACCCAGCCGCGGGTCAGCGCGTCACGGTTATGACGGGCGACCCGGTCAAGCGCGGTTTCCAATTCATTGGCGTTGCCGACCCGCGCCGCGCGCAATTCGGAGACATCGTTCTGATAAGCGGCGTAGGCGGTGACGGCGGTCTGCAGGTCGCCGTTGGCGGCGCCGGACGCCGGCGCGGTTTGGGCGTTGGCAACGCCGAGAAGGGCGACGGCCGCGCTGGTGGTCAAGACCGATAAGCTCCGCATCGGCTCTGCTCCTAATGCTAGATGGCGAGTTCGCTTTCGGACGCGCCTCGAAGCGGGCAGCATGGCTCGCATCGCGTTAAGAAGTCTTTTACTCGTGGGCCGGCTTTCAGTGTCAACACAACAGGCGGTAACACGGCGGTTAAAAGCAGCCCCGGAGCTGACTCGGTTGGCGCTGGCGTTTTGGTTTTGGCTGGCGGCGGGCGCTGGGTTGGCGGTCGTTGCATGGTTAAATGGAGCTGAACGGGAAGCGGTGGCGGCGGCGGCGGCGCTGGCCATCGCGCCTGCCTTGGCCGGATTTATCCTCCTCCCCCGGCTTGGCCGAGGACGCGTCGATGCCGGCCTGTTGGCGGTGTGGCTGCTGGCGGCGGTGGGCCTGGCGGCGGGAACCGGCGGGGCGACTTCCCCGATCTCGGTCGCCTTTGCCATTGTTCCAGCGCTTGCCTTGGCGCTTGGGCGCTCTTGGGCGCCGGAGGCGGGGGCTGCTGCCGTGCTCGGCTACGCGCTGGCCGCCGCGCTGGCGGGGTTGGAGGAAGCCCCCGCCTTAGGACCGTATCCGGAGCTGATGAGCGTCGCCGCCTTGGCCTTCGCGGCGGCATTGATGGCGCTTGGCCCTCGGCGCGCGCGCGCCGAGGGCCAAGCCATCGCCGAAGTATCGCACGAATTGCGTACGCCGCTGACGCATATCCTGGGTTTTTCGGAAATGATCGAGCGGCGGATTTTCGGTGAGATTAGCGATCGCTATGTCGAATACGCCGGGCTGATCCGCAAAAGCGGCGCGCACCTGTTGGGACTTGTGAACGACTTGCTCGACCTCTCCAGAATCGAGGCCGGCCGCTACGATTTGGAGTTCGAGCTTTTCGATGCGCGCGCAACCATCGAAGAGGTGGTTCGGCTCTGCGCCGATAGCGCCGAGAAGAAGAGTATTGCGCTCGGCATGGTGACGCCGGAGGCGCAGCTGACGGTGCGCGCGGACATGCGCGCGCTGAAGCGCATGTTGTTCAACACGCTGGGCAATTCCATCAAATTCACCCCCGAGGGCGGGCGCGTCATGCTGGTTGCGGCGGCGGCGGATGGCGCCTTGACGCTGGACACGATCGACAACGGCCCCGGTATTGCCAAGGCCGAGCGCGGCAAACTTGGGCAGGCCTACGAGCGCGGCCAAGGCGGCGCACGCGCGGAAGGAACTGGGCTGGGGCTTGCGCTGGTGCGGGCGCTGGCTGGGCTGCATGGCGGCGAATTGAGCTTTCACGACGCGCCAGGGGGAGGCGCGCTCGTGCGCATCACGCTGCCAATCGTGGCGGCGGATTGACGCGCCAAGCGATTGCAGAATCGCCCTGGACCGCCGGCCTCATGGACCGTCGGCGTCCCCGCCGGCGAGACGCCGGCGATCCAAGAAAAGCGGTCCAAGAAAGCGGTCAAAGGCCGGCTAAGCTGATCTGGAAACCGCCGCCGCACCGCCAGCGCGAACAGGAAGGCGCCGCGCTTAAAGCGTCTCAGCCCGCGGCGGGCCGTTCCAGACTTTGGCGATCCTTGCGTCCACTTCCATGCCGAGGTTGAACCAGGCAAGCCGGTCGCGGCTGGCGTCGACGACGACAAAGCGGTCGCCGCGCTCCAGGGTTTGCGACAGCGTGTTGCGGATCATGCCGACCGTGTAGCGCGTGCGCAGCAGCGACAATCCTGGCGCCATTTCGCACACCGAACCCAGGCTTTCGAGCGCGGCCATGAAGGCGTTCCAGGAGCCCGACAAGATCTCGGCGTGGACGATCACATTGGCGGTCTGGGCGGCATTGTCGTTACCGGCCTCGCCCAATAAGCCGATGACGCGACGTGCTTCGATCCAGGCGCCGTTCGGCCGGTCGGACACCTGGGTGGCGGCGCCAATGCGCCCTTCCAAGACAAAGCCCGAGAGCTGGGTCATGGAATAGGGGCCGTAAGCTTCGCCGCGCACCCGCACCCACCATTGGCCGGTGTTTTTCAAGCGTGTGGCTGCGTCGCTCACCAGGGCTGCTCCGTTTCGATACGGCGCGCAAATTCGCGTCGCCGGCGAAACAGCAGGCTGCAACACCCGTGCCGGTATCATTAGAAACGGATTAAGCCTGTTGCGGCGCGCGCGGGGCAAAATCGACCGCAAAGCCGCCTTCGATCAGGCGCGCGACGCGGCCATAGGTTCCCCCAATGCGCACCCAATCGCCAATCACCGGCGGGGGCTTGGCCGAGGCAATTGTGATTCCGGTCAAGGAAAAATCGAGAATTTGACCCGGATAGGATTCTCCGGTTTCCAACTCGATACAGGCGAAATCGGACCCGCGGCTTCCAGCCGGAATCTTCTCGTCGGCCTCGATGCCCAGATCCTGGTTAATCGCCAGTGTGAGCTGGTCGGTGAGTTTCTCGCGCTTGTGGGCGCCGAAGTCGAAGATGACCGCCACATCGTGCTCGCCGCGGCGAGCGACGTGGCCGCAGACACGGCCAAGTCCGTCAAGGTAAATCACCACCCGTTCGCCGACATTGGGCAGCACCGGGGCCGCGATGCGCGCGTCACCGGGGGAAATGTCGGCGGTGCGGCAATCGTGTTCGCGCCCCAGCGTGTCGAGCATGCGTCCCCCCACCACCAGAGGCAGGCGGCGGAAGCGGCGGCGCTCGCGCGGATTTATTCTGGTGCGGCCGAGCCGCCAGGCCGCGGCTGCGAAGTCAATCTTGGGGGCGGCATTGTTCATAACAGTATGAATGCCGCTTCAGCGTAAACTTTTACTTAAGCTTTGGCCCGCGCCGTGGCCGCGACCGGCGTCAGGCGAGTTTCAACAGCGCGTGCTTTTTCTTACCCAGCGAGAGCTTGATCGCGCCATCGATAAGATCGGCGCCGCTGAGCGAGGCGTTTTCATCGCTCACCGCGACATCGTTCACCTTCAGCGCGCCGGCGGCGATGGCGCGCTTGGCTTCGCCATTGGAGGCGACAAGTCCCGCGCGCACGAAGGCGGCGGCGATGCGCAGGCCGGCGGCGAGTTCGGCTTGCGTGAGCGGGAAGCTTGGCAAATTCTCGGACACCAGTCCTTGCTCGAACGTCGCGCGCGCGGCCTCTTCGGCCCTCGACGCTTCTTCGCGTCCATGCAAGAGCGCCGTTGCTTCGGTGGCGAGGGCCTTCTTGGCGTCGTTGATTTCCGCGCCTTGTAAAGCTTCAAGGCGGGCGATGTCCGCGAGCGGGAGGTCAGTAAAAATCTTGAGGAAACGGCCAACATCCGCATCTTCGCAATTGCGCCAGAACTGCCAATATTCGTAGGGATTCAGCATCTCTGCATTAAGCCAGATCGCGCCTTGCGCGGTCTTGCCCATCTTCGCGCCGGAAGCGGTGGTGATGAGGGGCTGGGTGAGGCCAAAGAGCTCCGCGCCGTCCATGCGGCGGCCGAGATCGACGCCGTTGACGATATTGCCCCATTGGTCGGAGCCGCCCATCTGCAAGCGGCAATTAAAGCGCCGATGCAGTTCTACGAAGTCGTAGGCTTGCAGCACCATGTAATTGAACTCGATGAAGCTCATAGGCTGTTCGCGTTCGAGCCGGAACTTCACCGAATCCATGCTCAGCATGCGGTTGACCGACATGTGGCGGCCGACATCGCGCAGGAAATCGATGTAATTGAGCTGCAAAAGCCATTCGGAATTATCGGCCATGATGGCGTCGGAGGCGCCGGCGCCGAAGCTCAAGAATTTTTCGAAGCAGCCGCGAATGGAGGCGGAGTTCTTGGCGATTTGCGCCTCGCTCAGCAGCTGGCGCATCTCTTCCTTGCCGGAGGGATCGCCCACGCGCGTGGTGCCTCCGCCGAGGAGCACGATCGGCTTGCCGCCGGCCTGCTGCAGCCGGCGCAGCAACATGATCTGGGTCAGGTTGCCGACATGCAGCGAAGGCGCGGTCATGTCGAAGCCGATATAGCCGGTGATTCCGGCGAGCTTATCCAGACCTTGCAAGTCCGTGCACTGGTGAAACTGCCCGCGCTCGGTGACGGTGCGGAGGAAGGGGAAAGTGGGGGCGGCCATGGCGGCCCGCGCCTAACACGAAAGCGCCCCACGGCAAAAACGCGGGACGGACTTGAAAAAAAGGACTAAGTCCAGTAAACTAAGTCCATGTCCATTCGCACAGTCAACATTCACTACGCCAAAACCCACCTCTCCAAGCTGGTCGAGCAGGCCGCCAAGGGCGAGCCCTTCATCATCGCCAAGGCCGGCAAGCCGATGGTGAAGGTGGCGCCGCTGGAGGAAGCACCCGCGAGCAAGAAGCGCCCCATCGGCTTCATGCAGGGGCAAATGAAAATCCCCGACGACTTCGACACCATGGGGCAAGAGGAAATCATCCGCTTGTTCGAAGGCGACAAGTGATCCTCGCCGACACGCATTTGTTGCTGTGGGCAGCGAGCAATTCTCCAAGACTACCCGCGAAGGCGCGAACCCTGATCCTGGAAGCGGGTGAGCAGCGCTGGTTCAGCGCGGCAAGCATTTGGGAAGCCGCGATCAAGCGAACGCGGCACAAGCAATTCGAAGTCAACGTGCAAGCGCTGCGAAGCGGGTTGCTTGATAATGGCTGGCGCGAACTTGTGGTCAACAGCGAACACGGGGTCGCCGTGCTCGACCTGCCGCCGATCCACAACGACCCGTTCGACCGCATGCTGCTGGCGCAGGCGAAAGTGGAGGGGCTGACGCTGCTGACCTCGGACAAGATCGTCGCGAGCTATCCCGGGAACGTGTTGCGCGTGTGAGGGGGGCGGCAAGGCGGCGCGGGCAAAATGTCTGTTTTTCGCCGAAGTCGGACACTCGCGCGCGCCGAGCGCCTTGACGTAGTCCCCGACGAGGCCTCGCGCGGCTCATGTTGCTGGCGCGGGCAGCTTCGCGTAGCTTCGGCGATCGCCGCAACGGGCTTGGGGCTTCATGGCAATTCTGCCGACCATTCTGCCGCGCTTGCACGGCGCGTGGCTCATGGCGTTCCGCGCCGCGTGGTGCATCGCCTTCGTGATCACTTTCTTTTCCACCATTGGCGCGACGTGGATAGATGCGAGCGCCCCTGCCCAGGCAAGCTGGCAAACCCTCACCGAGCGGGAATACGGGCACGGCGTCAGAATCTTTGGACCGATCGGGCCCCGGCCCTGGTCCATCACCACGCTTTTTTCGACGGAGGCCGCCGCCTCCGGCCTTCAGGTCGGCGATCAGGTCATTGCTTTCAACGGACACGCGGTCGCGCCGCGGACGCCTCCCGGTGTCGTTGCGCTGTCGCTCAGCGCTCAGGAAGGAGCAAGAACCCTCGTTCGTGTGCGCTCGGCGGATGGATCGACAAGCGATCACGTTCTCACCTTCCACAACAGCAATATCGAGGCTTGGTATCGCGGCTCGGGGCTGAACCCGTGGCGGCAGTTTCTTCTCAGACGCATCGCCTATGACGTGATGACGTTGCTGTTGTTGGCGGTCTCGGCGATTCTTTTTTTGCGCCGTTCACACGAGGCGGTGGCCGCTGCATTCTCGCTCGGACTTTGCCTGATCCCGATCGGCGCAACCGTTGATTTCTGGACGTCGATTGGCGCGTACGCCTTTTACCAATACCTCGCTGCTTTTCCCTACATTCTGATTTTGATGGTGGGCTGCGCGTTTCCGGATGGCCGTTATTGGCCAGCCTGGACCCGCTTTGGTTTGATCGCCGCGCCCGCAGTACTGACACCGGCGATTTCCTTCGGCAGCGAGTATGGGCAATTCTTGCTCTTCACTGCGCCAGCTTTTTTGATGGTTATCATCATTATGGCGCTTCGTTACCGGCTACTTCCCCAAGGCACGGAGCGCCAGCAGTTTCGATGGGCCGCCTTTGGTTTTGCGGCTGGCGTCATTCTGTTGATCTTGCGTTTTCCGGCTGCCTTGGTTCAGAGCGATCTTGGCCCGGCGCCGCTGAGCGCGTGGATCGATCTTTCAGCCTCCTTCTTGCATGCGTTGGGATATGCGGTGATCGGCGCTGGATTTGGCGTCGCCTTGCTCAAGTACCGGCTCTACGACGCCGAGCTGCTGATCAGCCGTTCAGCGGCCATCACGGCGGCGACGTTGATGCTCGCTGGCCTCTGGGCCGCGTCAGGGAAGGCGCTGGAGACGTTTCTTCCGAACCTGGTTGGACAGCAATACGCATCGCTCGCGGGAGTTTTCAGCGCTGGGTTCGCCGTCGTCCTGGTCACCTTAGCGCACGGGCGCATGCAACAATTCATCGAGAAGCGGTTTCACAAGGGCGTCTATCGGTTGAGGGAAGACCTCCCAAAGCTTCTCGACACGCTCACGCTCCGGTTCGGCACGAGCGAACTCTGTGCCAAGGTGCTGAGCGACATCGTCCGCGATGTCCGCGTCACCAAAGCTGCTATCTTGGTGCGCAACGAAGGCAAATTCAGCGTCGCCGCGGAGCATGGAGTCGATGCAGCCGATCTTCAGCCATGGATCGAGGCGCCGGGCGAAGCGCCTGCAAACGATATCGAGCCGGCTATCGTTAGCGTCGCGCTGCCGCTCAACGATCCGGTGATGGATGAGGAGGTTGGCTGGCTGCTGATTGGCACGCGCCCGGACGGCACCAACTGCAATCGCGACGAGCGCGCCGCACTCGCCGCCGTCGCTCCACACATCGCGCGCGCAATCGCGACTGTTCAAGCTCGGGATCGCCGTGAAAACCGTTAGCGCGTCGCCAACGGCGCGCGCGCCAGGCGGTAGGATGTCCGCCATGGGCCAAACTCCGCCGCCTAGCGCGGTGCGCGTTTCGCCAGGATCCGCTGCAGCGTGCGACGGTGCATGTTGAGCCGGCGCGCGGTTTCGCTGACATTGTGGCCGCACAGTTCGTACACGCGCTGGATGTGTTCCCAGCGGATGCGGTCGGCGCTCATCGGATTGTCGGGTGGATCGGGGCGATCGTCGGGCGCTGCTAGGAGCGCCTTGACGATGTCTTCGGGATCGGCGGGTTTTGCCAAATAATCGATCGCGCCGGCCTTCACCGCGGCGACCGCGGTGGCGATGGCGCCATAGCCCGTCAGCATCACCACACGGCAGTCGGCGCGGTGTTTGGCGAGCGCCTCCACCACCGAGAGCCCAGACCCATCCTCAAGGCGCAGATCCAGCACCGCATATGCGGGCGGCGTCTTGACGGCGATTTCGTTTGCTTCGGCGACTGAACCGACCGCGCTCACTTCAAAGCCACGTCCTTCCAAGGCCCGCGCAAGGCGCGTGCGAAAGGCGGCGTCGTCGTCGAGGATCAAAAGCGTCTTGTCGCCTTCGAGCGGCGCGGCTGCATTCATAGGGTTTCAAGCTCCGGTGCGCGCGTTCTAGCTGATTTCGCGGTAAATCAAAGCGCGGGCGCCTCGATTGCCGAACGTGGCCAGCGTACGCGGACAATCGCGCCTTCATTGGGGGCGCGGCGATTGCGCATGTCGAGCTTGGCGCCGGTGCGCTCCAGCAGTGTCTTGGCGATGAAGAAGCCGAGCCCCAAACCGCCGGACACACCCTCGGAATCGCGTTCGGTGAGGTAGGGTTCGCCCAGTCGCGAGAGCACGCCGGGGGCAAAGCCCGGGCCATCGTCGCGAACGCTGATCTCGACGCCGACGGAATCCCAGCGCGCTTCGATGTCGACGCGGGAACGGCCGAAGCCGACCGCGTTTTCAACGATGGCGCCGAGCGCATGCACGATTTCCGGCATGCGGCGAACTTCGAGCGCGCCCTCGCCTTCGGCGTGGATCACGATCTGCGTTCCCAACCCTTCATGCGGCGCGGCGATCTCTTCGAGCAGCGCCTTGATCGGCGCGCGCGCGAGCATCACATCCATCTCCTCGCGCCGCGCGGAAAGCTGTGAAAGGATAGCGCGGCAGCGCTCGCTCTGGGTGACTAGCAGGGTCAAATCATCTCGGCGAGGATCGTCTGGCGGAAGTTCGCGCGCCATTTCCTTGGCGACCAGATGGATGGTCGCGAGCGGGGTTCCTAATTCGTGCGCGGCGGCGGCGGCGAGTCCGCCCAGCGCCGACAATGTCTGTTCGCGCGCCAGCACCGCCTGCACGGCGGCCAGCGCGATGTTGAGCCGTTCTTCCTCCGCGGCCACGCGCCAAGCATAGACGCTGGTGAACGCCAAGCCGACCAACACCGCCGCGGCGATGCCGAGTTCGTAGAGTTGCGGCATGTCGAACACCGCCCTGTCGGGCCACGGCAGCGGCAAACGCCACACCGAGATTGCGCCAACGCAGGCGAAAGTGAGTGCGGCGAGCATGGCTGTAACAGCGGGGCGCAAGATAGTGGCCGATACCGCCACCGGCGCGACGAACAAAAACACGAACGGATTCTGCAATCCGCCGGTCAAAGCCAACAGCACCGCCAGCTGCATGACGCTCTCGCTTTGAA
>Ga0247727_10018840_pt1 | contig 10784 bp, 11 predicted proteins | sample WisWelCaveWW1625_FD_202498 | JGI IMG/M metagenome (GOLD analysis project Ga0247727, IMG submission 202498) | Biofilm microbial communities from Wishing Well Cave, Virginia, United States - WW16-25 | ecosystem: Environmental > Aquatic > Deep subsurface > Groundwater > Cave microbial mat | place...
GGACTGGTCGTACCCGGCCCGAAACGTGCCCTTCAGGCTCGCTTGCGCGATCTGGTAGCGCGCGTCATCGACCAGCGGCGAATCCGGAAACTTGGACACCAGCCCCTCGAACGCGGCCACCGCTTCCTCGTAGTCACCCAGCGCCATGTGCGACAGCCCCAGCTTGTACTGCCCCAGCTGGCCGTATTCGGTGAACGGGCCGTCATCGACGATGGTTTGGAAGATCTCGATGGCCTTGTCGCGCGCCGGCAGGACGGCCGCCACGCCGAACACCTTGCGCTTCTTGCCGGCCATGAAGTAGTTCCCGATCTGGTATGCCCGCTCCAGGATTTCCTCGAACCGCTTCGTCGAGGGGTAGACCTGGAGGGTCTTGCGGTATTCCTTGAAGGCCTTGTAGTAGTCGCCCTCTTCTTCGTAGGTGCGGGCCAGCAGGAACTGGGCTTCCGGGGCTTCGGGCGAGTCGCGGTAGACTTTCAGGAGCTTCTTGAACTCGGCGCGGGCGCGCTTGTAGTCCTGGCGGTTGAAGAACGCTTCGGCCCAGGCCAGCTGCTCGCCGGGCGTGTCCTTGACCGCCCCACCGGGACCGATCCACCCGGTTTGGGGAGACCAGATCCACTCGGCGGACGCGGCGGGCGCCACGGCCAAGCTCACAAGCAACGCGCTGAGGATGAGAGGGAGACGGGCGTGCATCGACGGTGACCACGATAGCACATCCCCGCCGGAGCGTCAACGATCAGGCGGGGCCGAGAGCTTTAAGGGCTGCGGCGTACGTTGCCCAGCGCATCGATCAAGGGGTCAATTGTTAGGACTGTTGATGCGGTCTCGATTACTGAAGTGCCACTGGAAGGCGTGGGCATTGTTGACGTGCTGGGAGGAATTGACCCACCGGCGGTGGGGGGTGTACCCGACGTAGGCGGCGGAATGGTCGGGGGCGTGGTGGGCTCGCTAGTCCGGCGGAAAGGATGGACATACGATTGGTATCCTTCGTGAATCAGAATGCGAATGACTTCTTTTTGAAGATGCTCGTGGCCGGCAGCCCTAATCGCGTCGACAAGTTGAGGACTAGATTCCGCATACTGGTCCTGGATCACCCTCAACGCGATCGAAACTAGCTGAGGCACCTGCTGAACCTTGGAGAACTGCCGGAGGCTTGTACTTTGGGACAGCAGCTCTTCGGGCCCCAGCTGGTGAAGAAGCTCTTCCCACTCGTTCCGCACTAATTCGCGTTCGAGTGTTAAGAGTTTCTCCAGCGTCAGGACCCACGCAAGCGGTTCATCGAGGAGGTTGGGCAGTTCGGGAAAGTCGTGTCGGAGCTTGAGGTGGTTAGTTTCATGCTCAACGACCACATTGAGCCGTACGGGAGAAAAGAGAAGACTCTGTAGCGAGCGTTCAAGCATACGAGCCGTCTCTTCCCATGTCGTGGGAGCGGCCGCTAGCGGTACGGCAGAAGATTTCACCGAAACATCGTATATGCGCGCCATCTCTCCAAGATCAGGCAAACCGACAGCCCGTGTCCTATTGAACGCTTCAAGCGACGCGACACCCTGGCGTTGCAGCCAGTCGCGAAGATGCGGCTTAAGGTCGACATCCCCTTGTCGAATGGCGACATACTCCGCATAGAGACGCCGGAGCGCTTGCCACGTCTGTTCGCCCTCTCGCCCCCGGCTTCCAAAATGAGCGATGACATGTTTCCTGCTCTGCTCAATCCGTACGGCATCCCCGTACACCGCCGGCAAGAACAGATGCATGAGGTTCCACGCATCGAGCTGTTCGTCGAGGAGCGAACCGCTTACGGCTTCCTGATCCAGCCCAGACAGGTTCATGACCGGGAGGACGACAATCATGGGTTCTGCGTGGACTCCTGCCCGGTCGATCAACTCATTGATCGCTTCGTGAATGTGGATGCGTTGCACCCCCCGTTCGAGCGCCGACCCTCCCTCTCGTCCGGACAGGATGTAGACCGTATACTCCAGGTCGCTCTTGTCATCTGCATAGCCTTTCAGCGTGCTGCCGTACGGGACAATCGCAATCTTGACGTTGAGGTCATCGCCGTACAAGGCCTGCACAGCGCGTTCGGCGGCTGGGCCAATCGTGCTCAAAATCTGACGGCGCTGGATGCTCGCCTGGGTCACCCTTGGTCCATAGAGGAGGTTCCGCAGTGCCGCTCCATAGAGGTTCTCCTGGCTGAATTGTGGCTCTGGGTTCAAAGAGTCAGGAACGTGCAGTTCATGCTCAAGGGCCTGGAGGGCTGCTGGGGCTTCTCGGACGGCTTTGGGTCGAACTAGACTGGTGGTACCAGCAAACAAAGAGACGAGCGGACAAGCGTTGAAGACCAGAGTGCCAACTAGGAGGGTCACCACGGACCGCCATCCAGCGGAGATGGGGGCCCAGTTCTGCATCGCCAATAGTGTACGCTGCTTGTGCACAAGAGACATTAAGGGTCCTGGTGGCACTCTCCGCTGGTCGCCGCAATCGCTGGATAGGAGACAAACACGTTATTATAGGCAATATATTGCAACCTCTCAAGAGACAGAAAGTTACGTAAGTTTATGCAGGACTCGACGATTCTATGCGCGTTCCCAGAAATTCCGGAACGCCGCCAGGAACTCGCCTGGGGTGACGATTGAGGCGGGGAGAAACGCGCGGGCCTTCGGTGTGAGGAAGTGCTTCGTATTCAGCGTTATCAGATAGTCGACTTGCGCCTGCTGGGCAGCTGCAAGGATGGGTGCATCATCGAGGTCAATGACTTGGGCCGCGCGGCGCACGGCGGCGACAGACGGGTCATCGACGAGCAGAGGGGCGAGGTTGGTGATGAACGTCCGGTAGCGGTCGATGAGCTGGGGAAATTTGGCGAGGAATGTCCGGTCGGCTTCGACGAGCACCTGCCGGCTGATGACGGGGATGATTTCTTCGGATTCTGCAAGAGCCAGGATGACGGCGGATGCGCCGGTGCGCGAGAGCAGGCCGGCGATCAGGACATTGGTGTCCAGGAAGATCCGCCAACGCTCAGGCGCCATACGTCTCGCGATTGTAGCGCTTGCGCTCGGCCGCGAGCGTGGCGAGAACATCGTTGAGGCTGAGTCCCTTCGCCTTCATCGACTTCTCGACGTCTTTGGTCAACGCCGGTCCCAATAGGCGCTTGGGGGTTAAGACGAGGCAGCGCCCCACAACAAAGACCGAGAGATGGTCCTCCTCATCGAGCTTCAGAGCTTGCCGAACCTCCTTTGGTATAGTCAACTGGCCCCGCCCCCAGAGCTTCACCGCTTTCGGAATGGTGGTAACCATAAGCGCCTCCTATTCTTGTATACTGTATTTCAGCTCTTTGCTGAAATACAGTATACCACAGGTTTACACATGGACGCCAGAGTTAGAGGCGCGCCAGCAGCGGCAGGACCAGCAGCAGCCAGGGGATGGCCAGGGCCGTGGTGAACAGCCAGAGCGCGTTGGTCAGCCGGCGGTCCAGGCCGAAGAGCAGCGGCAGGACCAGCGGCGACACCCCCACCGGGGTGGACGCTTCGAGCAGCACCACGAGCCGCGCCAGACCCTTGAGGCCCAGCGCCGAAGCCAGCGCCCATGCCACGAGCGGCGTATAGATGAACTTGATCGCGCTCATGGCCAGGCATTCGCGCAGCCAGGGGCGCGGCGAGGTCACGCTGATCTGCGACCCGACCGCCACCAGGTACAGGGCCGTGTCGAACGGGATCAAGGCGTGGTTCAGTTGCTCCAAGAGCGGGGGTCGCGGCAGGCCGGAGAGGCTGAGGACCGCGCCGATGACCATACCCATGAACGGATAGAAGCGCAGGTCATCCTTGAACATCTCCGCCTGCTTGAGGGAGTCCGGCGCATGGCCATACCGCATGCCGACCCAGAACCCCCAGGTATAGAAGGACGGCGTGAAGAACGTGAAGTAGAGCACGCACAAGGCATAGGCCTCTTCCCCGAACATCGCAAAGGCGGTGAACGCGCCCAGGTAGCCCAAGTTGGAAAAAAACGCCGAGGTCAAGAAGCTGCCGGTCTGCGAGCGCGACAGCTTGGCGCGCCGCGCGTACCAGTAGGCCGGGAGCAGCGTTGAGGCGGCCACGAGCAGGCCGGTCAGCGGCAGCAGCCACGGCTCGACGCTGCGCAGGTTCATACGCCAGAACGACAGGCACAGCACCACCGGCGACGGGCCCTTGACGATGAACCGGACCAGGTGGGCCGCCCGGGTGGGCGTCATGACGCCGCGGCGGTGCAGCCACCAACCCAGCGCCATCGAGCCCAAGAACAACCCCAGGCTCGCGGCCAGACGGACGCCCATTAGTCGGTGCCCGGCAACAGGATCACCTGCTGCCGCCGGCTGCGGTACGTGGTCACGTGCAGCGTCACCCCGTTGGTGCGTACGGTCACCATCCCATCCTTCGCGGTTGAGTAGAGCGCGGTTCCGGTGCGCTGCAGCCGGTCCACCGTTTCAGCGGCCGGCAGATGATGCGCGCGCCCGACGCTGATGATCGACACCACCGGCTGTACGAAATTGAAGAACCGCTCCCCGGCGTCGCCGAGCCGGCTGCCATGGTGCGGCACTTTCAAGATGGTCGCGCGCAGCGGCCGCCGGGCCTCCGGCCCCTGCGAGCCGATGGTGTCCGGCGCGCCGAGCAGCACCGGGATGCCGGCTTCCTCCAGGTCCCCCGTCAACAAGACGCTGGCACGGCCAAGCCGGAGCTTGAGCACCACGGAGTTGTCGTTGCCGGCTGCGGGGGCGCCGGGGACCAGGTGTCGCGGCGGATGCATCACATCGATCGCCAGACCCGGCTCCGCGTCCAGGCGCATCCCGGAGGACACCCGCGTCTGCGCGATCCGTCGGGCAGCAGCCAGCGCGCGGATCTGCCGGGACGACATCGTGTCATCTTGCGTTCCGTTCGTCAAGAGCTGGCGGACCGCCACGGCGTCGAGCACCGGCGCGGCACCCCCGATGTGGTCCTCGTCCGGATGCGTCAGGACGAGCGCATCCAGGGTCCGGAGGCCCTGGCTGCGCAGGTACGGCACGACGTGGAACCGGCCGGCATCGCGCGTGCCCGAATCTATGAGCAAATGCTTCCCATTTGGCGTGCGGATCAGGATGCTGTCGCCGTGGCCCACATCCAGCACGTCCATCCGCAGCCACCGGCGCTCGCGCATGTGGAGGCCTGCGGCGCTGGCGGCCCACACCGCGAGGCCGAGCGCCCAGCACGCCGCCACGGCCCCGCCCGTCAGCCGCCACCGGTGCCGCGTCAGCGACACCATCAACAGCAGGTAATATCCGGCGATCAGCGCAGGCCATGGACGGCCGATGATCCACGTGCCCCAGGGCACGCCGTCGCATGCCACGACGACGCGGCTCACGGCGGCCAGCAGGGCCTGCAGGATCCAGCCGGTGCCTGAGAGCACGCCGGCGAACACCGTGGCCGCGGCCAGCAGCGCGGTGCCGACGCACACCAGCAGGCCGATCAGCGGAGCCACCAGGAGATTGGCCACCAGCGACACCGGGGCCAGCAGGTAGAAGTACCACGCGAGGACCGGCCACAACCCTATCCAGACCGCGGACGTGGCGCTCAGACTGAGGGCCGCGTACTGGCGCACCGTCGGTGGCAGCACGGGCGGCAGGCGCGCGGCTGACCGAGTCGGGGGCCCCGCCGCGCGGGGTGGCGAGGAAATGTCGCGCGCTGCTAAGCGCGCGACCAGCCAGGCGCTCCACGATGGCGTGAACACCAACAGGCTGATGACCGCCCCGAATGACAGCTGGCATCCCGGGTCATACAGCTGCGTGGGCTGCGCCCACAGGATGACCAGCGCGGCGGCAGCCGTCAGGTTCGGCCACGACACGACGCGGTCCACCGCGAGCGCGCCGAGCGCCATCCAGGCCATGATCGTCGCGCGCAGCACCGGCGGCTGCAGCCCGGTGAGGAGGCAGAATACCCCGAGTCCGGCGGCGATGAGCAGCGGGCGCAGCCGCCAGGACGCGCCGAGCAGCCGCAGCAGCAGCTCCAACCACAGCGCGATCATGCCCACGTTCGCCCCGCTGATCACGAGCAGATGCATCGTGCCAGTGTCGATGAACGCGTCGCGGAGCTGCTCATCCAGCGCAACGCGCTGGCCGAGCAACATCGAGCGCAGCAGCCCGGCGTCGCGCTCGTTGAACGCGCGTTCGATCAGGCGCTGCCAGTGCCGGCGCAGGCGCCACACGGCCCCGACGAGGCGCGACCCCCGGCCCCACCGGAGGAGGCGAACACCATCCTGCACGCGGACATGCAGCACCCCGTGGGCATGCTGCCGGGCCAGGGCCGCCGCGCCGTCATACCCGCCCGGGTTGCCCGGCCGCTCCGGGCGCGACCAGAGCCCCTCGAGCAGCACCTCGTCGCCGTAGCGCGGTTCCCACTCCGGCGACGCGATCAGGGCGCGCACGCGCCCATCGCGTCGCGTCCACCCGGCCGGCCCGCGCACATGGCGCACGAGCAGCAGGCACGCGTGAGCAGGCCCGCCGAATCCGTCCAGCAGCGCAGGGTCGTCGTGCACGATGCCATGCAGCTGCACGGGCTCCGGCACCTCAGGCACCTGGCTCGCCAACTGTTCGGCCGGATGCGCCTGCCAGAGCGCCATGCGAGCCATGCCCAGCACCGACCATAACAGCCACAAGCCGGCCATGGCCGCCAGCCGGTGCCGGCGTTGCGCCGCAGCCAGCCCGGCAAGCAGCCCGGCCACGGCCAGCCAGGCCAGTGGCAGCGCCACCGCGCCCGCGGCCACGATGCCGGCGATGAACGCCAAGGTGATAGGGATGAGTGGCGCGTGCATGGGCACAAAAAAACGCAGAAGAGAGCGTCTCTCTCCTGCGTGTTGGGTTATCCCGCCGGCGCGGCGGGTCGAAATCAACCGGGCTGCTTCAAGCTAAGGATCACGTGCTGCAGCACCGCCTCGCGGTCCTGCGGCGAGATCTCCACGAACCGGACCCCGGCTTCCACCGACTTCTGCCGTTGGGTCTTGCCGATGACTTCATACTCCTCACTCCAGATCACCTCGCCGGTGAAATGCACCGGCGTCTCGCGCCCCGGCAGCTTCATGGACACCTGCAGCCGGGTCCCCGGCGCCATCGGCTTGTCGGCGAACAGACACACCCCGCCGCCGCCGATGTCCTTCGTCACGATGGCCTTGGCGGTGCCCGAGGGCAACACGGTGTAGGACGTCTCCAGCCGCGTGTCGAGCCGCACGAACTGCCGTCGCTCTTCCAGGTCAGTGCCCTCCAATCGAGGGGCGTCCGGGCCCCAGCTCCGCAAGGTCCGACGGCGCGGCGTCCGCGTCCGCGGTGCGCGTGCAGATGGTGGTGGTGAGGACTCCCGGCGCGCTCTGCGCCGCGTACACGAGGTAGCGCCGGCCCACCTCGAACGGATACCCGCAGACCGCGGTGTGCTCGGCCGTGTACACCGTGACGTACGGCTCCTCGACCCCTTTCCAGCTACGCTCGACGTTGAACGTCACCGCGGCCTGCCCCGGCGGCGCGCCCTCGGCGCCCGGGGCCGCCAACGCCTGCGCCAAGCCGAGAAACACGGCATCCGCCTGCGCCAGCGCCTCCTGCGGCGGGGGCGGGACGCGGCACGAACAGGCCGCCGCGACATCGCTGCGGCCCAGCACCGCCGCGGCCATCGTCAGCACCGCGGCAGCGCGCCGCGCTCTAGTCCGGATAGCCCGGATCATGATCCCGTTCATCCCACCGCGGATTGGCATCGAGCACCGGCAGCCCGGCGATCTGGCCCTGCTCGTACAGCGTGAACCGGATCTCGCGCAGAAAGCGCGACGGCTGCAGCAGCAGCTGCCCGTCGCCGCGCAGGCTCACGTCGATCAGCGGGTGCGTGAGGTAGAGCTGATCCTTCGCGCGCGTCGTCGCCACGTAGAAGATCCGCCGCTCTTCTTCCTCGCCGGCGTCTTCCCGCAGCGCCATCTCGGACGGGAACGACCCTTCGCACATCCGCATTACAAACACCACCGACCACTCGAGCCCTTTGGCCTGGTGGATGGAACTGAGGACCAGCCGCTCGGTATCGCTCGAGCTGCCGTTGCCGACGTCCTGCCCGTACATCTCGCCCAGCAAGATCAGCTCCGAGAGCAGGCTGTTGAGCGTCTGGTACGACTTGGCGAACACAGCCAGCTGCTGGATGTCTTCCGCGCGCGAGGCCGCACCCTCGTACCGGGCGCGCAGGTACTCCGGGTAGGCCGTCTCCATCACCGCGCCGATGATGCCGGCCGGGTCGCGGTCAGCCGCCGCGGCGCGCAGCGCGCGCAGGTCCTGCTGGAAGCGCGTGAAGCCGGCCCGCGCACCCGCCGGTAGGCTGGCACCCACCGCCGGGGCCAGCACCGCCTCGAGCGGGTTCCCCGAGCCCTGCACCTGCTCCCACAGCTTCGCGGCGGTCACGGTGCCGATGCGCGGCAGCATGAGCCACAGCCGCCGCCAGGCCATTTCATCGAAGGGGTTGTCGAGGACCTTGAGGTGCGACACGACGTCCTTGATGTGCGCCTGCTCGAAGAACCGCACCCCGGAGCGCACCTCGTAGGGGATGTTGCGCTTGATCAGCTCGGCCTGCAGGATCGTCGAGTGCGCGTGCGCCCGGTACAGCACGGCCATGTCCGCAAGGGCCAGGCCCTCGTCGCGCAGCTGCAGGATGCGCTGCGCCACAAACGCGGCTTCCTGGTACGCGTCGTTGACCGGGAGCACGACCGGCAGGTCGCCGCGCGTGCGCTGGGCGGTGAGCGTCTTGCGGAACTGGAGCGAGTTCTTCAGGATGCTGGCATTGGTGAACTCGAGGATTTCGGGCGTGGAGCGGTAGTTCACCTCGAGCTTGAAGATCTCGGTGCCCGGGTTGCGCTCCGGGAACTTGAGGATGTTGTCGTAGTTCGCCCCACGGAACTTATAAATGCTCTGAGCGTCGTCGCCGACGACCATGAGATTGCGGCCGTTGTGCGCGGCCAGCCGCTCGATGATCCGTGCTTGCACCGTGTTCGTGTCCTGGTATTCGTCCACGAGCAGCCACGTGAACTGCGCGCCCAGCCGCCGGGCTACGGCGTCGTGCTCGTCCAGCAGCCGCCACCAGAACTTCAGCAGGTCGTCGTAGTCCACTGCGTTGGCCGCGCGCTTTCGCGCTTCATACTTGGCGGCGACCTGCTGCAGCTCCGCCAGCCACATGCTGAAATGCGGCGTCCGCTCGTCGACCACATCCGACAGCGGGCGCTGCGTGTTGAACGCCATGCTGATCAGGTCCTGGATAATCGCCGGCGCGGGGAAGCGCTTCTCTTCCACTTTCACCTTGGCATCGCCCACGCACGCCTTCACCAGGTCGCGCTGGTCTTCGTCGTCGAGGATGGAGTAGTTGGGCTTCAGGCCCACGAGCGTGCCGAACTGCCGCAGCAGGCGGTTGCCGATCGCGTGGAACGTGCCGCCCCAGACGCCCGCTGCCTCGGAGCCGGTCAGCGCGGCGACGCGGCCGAGCATCTCGCGCGCCGCCTTGTTGGTGAACGTGGCGAGCAGGATCTGCGAGGGCTGCAGGCCGTTGGCCACGAGGTACGCGACCCGGTACGTGATCGTGCGCGTCTTGCCGGAGCCGGCACCCGCGATGACGAGCTTCGGGCCGTTGCCGCAGGTCACCGCGGCGCGCTGGGCGTCATTGAGCTCGCGCTGCAGGTCGAGATGCAAGCCGCTGGGGTCGGGCTTCAACGTGAAGGTGCGGGTCATGGGAGGATCGGATCCAATTGGCTGGGTGTCTTACCGCAGGAATTCGTCCATCAAGATCACCGGGTCGCGGTCCAACACCTGCTGCGCGTCCGCCGTGATCTTATAGCGGGTGCCGTCGAACATCAACACGCGCTCGTCCACCAACTGCTTGAGCTGGGCCTCGTCGAAATCGTCGTGCAGGAAGAGCATGTCTTTCACGCCGTCGAACGACGCGCCCTGCGGATGATCGCGGTAGAGGATGGTCAGGACTTCCCTGATGCGGACGTCTTGCGCGGCCGCCGCCAGCCGTTGGCGAATGACGGTGTTCATCCTACCGATTTAGCGCCTTCTGGAACGCGCGGACCGCTTCCCCCAGCCCGCGCGCCACTTCCGGCAGGCGGCGCGGACCGATCACCAGCAGCGCCACGGCAGCGATCACCAAGAGTTCCGAGAGCCCGAGATTTCCCATCAGGTTATGGGGCCGCCACCGGCTGGCCGATGTCTGAGAACTGTCCGTTCAACTGGTCGAGCGTCAGCGACAACTGGAGCCCGTCATGCGAGGTCACGGTCAGCTTGTAGCCGCCGGTCACCGCCTCACAGCCCAGCAACGAGGGGTGCGCGCCCGGCGTCTCCGGGGCGCGGCCGACCGCCGCGTCCTTGATCCCCTCGAGCAGCAAGCGGCTCCTCGTCCACGGCGTCTTCGGGCGGTGCAGCAGCCCGCCGCGCACCGTGCCGGCCAGCTCAGCGCACGCCCGGGTCAGCTCCATCTCGAGCCGCAGGCGGTCGCCGGCCGGCACGAGCCGCGCCGCATCGATGCTCGCACCCTCGATGAGCTCGCCTAAGTCTTTGACGTCGTTGACCACGGACAGTGTGCGCTGCATGGTCGCTTCACTCCTCTGCGGTGCGGACATACGGCTCAAGCGCGCGGGCGGTCTGCGGCCCGATCCCTTTGACGCGGGTGACATCGCGCGGATGCGCGAACGGCCCGTGCGCCTCCCGCTCGGCCACGATGCGCCGGGCCAGCGCCGGGCCGACGCCCGGCAAGCGCTCCAATTGTGACGCATCCGCCGTATTC
>Ga0247727_10018841_pt1 | contig 10783 bp, 11 predicted proteins | sample WisWelCaveWW1625_FD_202498 | JGI IMG/M metagenome (GOLD analysis project Ga0247727, IMG submission 202498) | Biofilm microbial communities from Wishing Well Cave, Virginia, United States - WW16-25 | ecosystem: Environmental > Aquatic > Deep subsurface > Groundwater > Cave microbial mat | place...
GCGAGGCACGAAAGTAGGACTGCGATCGTCAAAGTGGGGTAGAACACATGGCGCATCACACACCTCGAACGCGGGCCGTTAGTGTCCGGCTCGCTCTGTTCCTCTTATCACATGGGAAAGCGCGAGCGGTACCCCATTTGCGCGAACCTGCGCCGGAGAGATACACGGATAGCTGTATCTCCACTTTGTTTCCCCGCTCAGCAGACGATCCGCTGGCGCACACGCTCGGCATGCGGCCTCCCTCCGCAGCGTATGCCGCCGAGAGCAGGACACCAATCAGTTTCGCGGGCGCGACTCCGGTGGCACCTGACCGCTCATCCGGTAGTAGAGCGCCAGTTGGCCGTAGTGCTCGCCGCCGTGCTCAGTCAGGTCCCAGGCAATACTGGAAAGGTGCGCCATTTGGTTGGCAAACGGGTGCTTTACGGCTGCGGCCAGCCCGGCATCTCCTTTCTCCTTGATTACCGCCGCGCCGTCGGCAAACGATTTCTTCATCGCTGCCACCACATCGGCCTTCGTCTTATACTTTTCCCTCGGCAAATCCTCCGAGCCGAGCGACTTTCCAAGCGCCGTATCGGTGAAGAAGTAATTTGCCCCTCCGATGTGCAACAGTTGTTCGGCAAAACTCCTGACGGTCGGCGTAGGTTTCCAATCGTACTTTTCTTCGGGCCAATCCTCGGCCATGGCAATCAATTTCCGCCCGACGTCGTTCCACGCGCTCAAGAGTTCCTGCGATGTTGCGACCGCGGGTCGCGGTGCCTTGGCCGGTGCCGGAGTTTGCGCAACACCGGGGCCCGCAGCCAGCAACAGGAATGCGCCAAACACAAGCAATGCGATTGTCTTCCTCATTGAGTTCTCCTCCCTCGGGGTGACTCAGGGTCGGCCGCTATTCTATCCCAGGCTTCGAGTGGATGCTTTGCTCATCGGCCTGAAACATCTGACCTCACTTCAGCGTCTTGATAGCTAGGGGAATTCCCCGGCGCTCAGTTTCCGTCTATCGGCTCGGATGCTAAACTGAAGAGGTTGTGCATCCGCATGGGTTGGTGCAGGGGATGGTACCTTTGGACTCCTATTTTCTCATTGAGCTTCTTCGCCTCGTGGTCGTGCTGCTCGTCTTCGGGCTTTTGTTCCTGTCGCAGCGATTCTGGTTCACCAGGGCGTGGCGGCTGACGGCCCGCGTCGGGCGGCCCGCGCTCAGAGTCTCTCTTCGTACAGTCTGCGTGCTGCTGATTGCGGCCATCGTCATTCCAGTGGGCGGCTGGCTGCTGGGCCTGATGCCGCGGCACAACGCCTGGTTTGCCACCGTCGGCCTCTGGCTTTCAAGCTCGTTCTTCGCGTATCTGGCGATCAAGTCCGTGCGCGGCCTGGACTGGCTCTGGCAGCGCGCAAAACGGCTGACTGTTCGAGCATCGCGCCCGGTCACGCCTGATACGCTTCCCGACCCTTCGCGCCGGTACTTTTTCCAGACCGCCACCTACTTCGCCGGCGCTGTGCCTTTTGTCGGCGCGCTCTACGGCTTTGCTGCCGAGCGCCTGCACTACATCGTTGAGCGCGTCGAGGTTCCCGTCGCCGGGCTGCCCCCGGCGCTCGACGGCCTGCGCATCGCCCAACTGAGCGACATCCACATCGGCCCTTACCTGCCGCGCGACCAAGTCCGCCGCGCCGTCGAAATGGCCAACGAGCAGGGCGCGCATCTCACCGTCGTTACCGGCGACTTCATCACCGGTACGCGCGACCCGCTGGAAACCTGCATCGAAGAGCTCGCGCGGTTGCGCGCGCCGCTGGGCGTCTGGGGCTGCAACGGCAACCACGAGATCTACGCCGATTGCGAAGACCGCGCCCAACAGCTCTTCCGCCAGGCCGGCGCGCGCCTGCTTCGGCACGAAAACGTCGAGCTGGTCTGGAACGAGCAGCCCTTTAACCTCATCGGCGTGGACTATCAGCGCACGCGCACGCTTTCCGGCCGACGCGCAATCATGCTCGAAAATGTGGAGCCGCTCGTCCGCCGCGACGTTCCCAACATCTTGCTCTCTCACAACCCGAACGCTTTTCCGCGCGCCGCTGAGCTGGGCATCGAGCTTACTCTGGCCGGGCACACCCACGGCGGACAAGTCCAGGTCGAAATTCTCGAAAGCCGTTTCAGCGCTGCCCAGTTCATTACCGAATTCATCGCCGGTCTCTACCACCGCCCGCTTCGCTGGCTGTCCGATAGGCCCACCTCGGATTTTTCGGCGCGCATCATGAACTCAAACAATCAGTCCATTCTGTACGTGAACCGCGGACTCGGCACCGTTGGCGCTCCCGTTCGTATTGGCGTTCCGCCCGAGATTACCCTCCTCACTCTGCGTCGAGCCTAGCCCGCGCAGCTCAACCGTCGTGTAACAAGACATTTTCTCGCGACGTGCATTTTCACGTCGCGGCGATGCCGTGGATGCAGCTCGCTTGCTCAACCGCACGCTTCAGTGCTAGCGTGCGGGTCCCAAGTCATGAGAGGAGCGAAAGGCGGCCGATGGACACACGCCTGGACCGGAATGCGACAGTTCTTGCCGGGTTGCGCATCGCTGTGGGTGCGCTCTTTCTTATTTTCGGTCAGTACAAGGTGTTCGGGACGCAATTCACTCTGGGCGGCGGCTTCCAATTCTGGATCAACCGGTTTCTTTCGGACGGGGCTTACCCATTCATGGTTCCTGTACTGCGGGATTTCGTTCTGCCCAATGGGACTGTGATCGCCTTTCTGGTGGCGTATGGGGAGTTAGCGATAGGTTTAGGCCTTGTGCTGGGCATCCTGGCGCGCCCTGCCAGCGTCTGCGGGATGATCTACATGCTCGCGCTGCTGTTTTCATCGGATTATCCCGGCCCCAATGCCGTCTTCTGGCAGTACTTTGGCGGCGCCTTGGGTCACCTGGTGCCGGCACCCTGCTTCGCAACATTCGCCCTGGGGAATGCCGATCAAGTTTTCTCCCTGCAATCCTATCTTCGCCGGCGCCGGTCGGGCCGTTCGCAATAGAAAAGCAACGAGATTACCCTCCTCGAGTCCCGTCAGCCTAAAAACGGGTGGTAATAAACCGGTGTTGACATATTCTCGTTTCTTGTGTAGATATAACAGTACGACTCCCCGGCGAAAGCCGGTTTGGGCAATCTATATGATTGCCCTTTTTCTTTTTTGGCGTACAGAGATGCCTTCCCGCTCTATCGTCTATGTCGATGGCTTCAATCTCTACTACGGGGCCGTCAGGAATACTCAATTCAAGTGGTTGAATCTACAGCACTTCTTCAAACTATTGCGACCGCATGATGATCTGCAGCAAATCCATTACTTCACCGCCTTGATTGACGGTCCCTCTCGTCCGAATCAGGACGTTTACCTTCGGGCACTGGCCACGCTTTCGCTTGTCGATATCGTCTTGGGTAAGTTCAAGAACAAGACCGTTACTCGCAGAAGCGCCGCATGCACCTTTGCCGGTAGCCGCCTCTTCCAGATGCCCGAAGAGAAGCGAACTGACGTCAACATTGCGGTCTTTATGTTGGACGACGCATACCAGGATCGGTGCGATCACCTCATTGTGGTCAGCGGCGATTCCGATCTGGTTCCGGCGGTCCGAATGGTGAAGGCACGGTTCCCCAACAAGATGGTGACAGTTTATGTCCCCACTCGAAACCCGGTGCGCGGCGCCCCTGTTGAGCTCAGATCGGCTGCGGATAAGCATCGGGACTTGCCCCTAAACCTCTTGCACTTTTCGCAGTTCCCCAATCCACTGCCGGATGGCTCCGGGGGATTCATTCACAAGCCCTCTACCTGGTGACCCTTTCTTCTGGGCAGGCTAGTTGCTGGGCGTGCGACGCGGTGCGATAATTCATTTGAAGGATGCAGACGCGCTTCTGCGCGTTCACACTGGGGGAAATCATGGCACTCCGGGATCCATGGATTGAAAAGCGGCTCGCCGCCACGAACAGCAATGGCGCGGGGCGCAACTTCTCGCAGATGCACTTCGCCCGCAAGGGCATCGTCACCGAGGAGATGGACTACGTCGCACGGCGCGAGAAGCTCGACGCGGAGCTGGTCCGCAGCGAAGTGGCCTGCGGCCGCGCCATCATCCCCGCCAACATCCACCACCGCAATCTCGAGCCGATGGGCATCGGCATTGCCTTCCGCTGCAAGATCAACGCCAACATCGGCAATTCCGTCGTCACCTCGGATGCCGCCGAAGAACTGAAGAAGCTCCACAACGCCGTTCACTATGGCTCCGACACGGTGATGGACCTCTCCACCGGCGGCGACATCCCCGGCATCCGCAAAGCCATCATCAACGTCTCGCCCGTCCCCATCGGCACCGTACCCATCTACGAAGCCATCTCGCGCGTCAAGCGCGCCGAAGACCTTACTCCGCAGCTCATGCTCGAAGTCATTGAAGAGCAGGCCGAGCAGGGCGTGGACTACATGACCATCCACGCCGGCGTTCTGCGCGAATACCTGCCGCTGGTACGCAACCGCATCACCGGCATCGTCAGCCGCGGCGGCGCGTTGATGGCGCTCTGGATGAGCCATCACAAAAAGGAAAATTTCCTCTACGAGCGTTTCACTGACATCTGCAAGATTTTCCAGAAGCACGACGTCAGCTTTTCCTTGGGCGACGGCCTCCGCCCCGGCTGCCTGGCCGATGCCAGCGACGATGCTCAGTTCGCCGAATTGAAAACCCTGGGTGAACTCACCAAAAAGGCCTGGGAGTACGACGTGCAGGTAATGATCGAAGGCCCGGGCCACATTCCCATGGACCAGATCGAGCTTCAGGTGAAAAAGGAAATCGAGCTTTGCTCCGAAGCGCCCTTTTATACGCTCGGCCCGCTCGTTACCGACATCGCTCCCGGCTACGACCACATCACCAGCGCCATCGGCGCGGCGATGATCGGCTGGCACGGCGCGTCGATGCTCTGCTACGTCACGCCCAAGGAGCACCTCGGCCTGCCCAACGCCGACGACGTGCGCCAGGGCGTCATCGCGTACAAAATCGCCGCCCACGCCGCCGACATCGCCCGCAAACGCCCCGGCGCGCGCGACCGCGACGACGCACTCTCCTACGCCCGCTTCCTCTTCGACTGGAACAAGCAGTTCGAGCTTTCGCTCGACCCGGAAACCGCTCGCGCCATGCACGACGAAACTCTGGCCGATGATTTCTACAAGGAAGCCAAGTTCTGCTCCATGTGCGGGCCGAAGTTCTGCTCGATGAACGTCACGCAGCTCGCCGAGGCCAACGACGGCCTCGACCAGTCCCAGCGCCAACAAAAGTTCGTCGAGCTCCTCGCTAAGGTTGAAAGAGCGTGATCAGTTGGGTGAGACTTCAGACGGTGCAAGAGGATTTGTTTTGTGATGAGAAAGCTGATTCCACCCGAGGGGCCCAAGTATCATCGTCTGCGGGATTTCCTCCGGAATCTACCCTCTTCAGTAGCACAATTTGAACTTCATTTCGCGCAGACCATCGGGATAATCTTCAATGAGTTGCCCAAGTCTGCGTAACTGCATCGGGCGTGGTGGGCGAACGACTCAAAGCATGTACAAGGCGCGGCTTGGTTGGCCGCAGGTTGGGAAACTACCGACGTGAAGCTCGAAGAAAGGCGCATCCTTTTTATCCGCAAGCGCTGATTCTCACTGACACACATCTGCATTGACCTGTGTCATCGTAATTGATGCCTGCCAGCGATCAACTCCGCGACGAATTCAACCGCTGGGCCGAGTCTGGCCGCGGCGAGGCCATGCAGGACGAGCACCTCCCGATCGTCCTCCCTGTACTTGACCGAATGCAGCTTGCGCCCACCGACAATGTGCTCGACGTCGGCTGCGGCGCGGGCTGGCTCTCCCGCATGCTGGCCGAGCGCGTTCCCGAAGGCCGCGTCGTGGGCATGGACATCTCCGACGAGATGATTCGCCGCGCGCGCAGCGCCAGCGTGGACATCGACAACCTGATGTTCGTGGTCGGTGAAGTGGACGAAATTCCATGGGAGGCTGGTTTCTTCACCAAGGCTGTTTCAGTTGAGTCAGCCTATTATTGGCCTGACCCAGCGCGCGGGCTTCGTGAGATTTTCCGCGTTCTTCGCGAGGGCGGCTCGGCGTGGGTCTTAATCAACTACTACCGAGACAACCCACACTGCCACCAGTGGGGCGAGCTACTCCCCGTTCCCACGCACCTGCTTTCCGCCGAGGAATGGGCCGGTCTCTTTCGCGATGCCAGCTTCACCGATGTGGCTCATACCCGCATCCCCGACCCCACTTCCGTCCCCGAAGTCTACACCGGCCGCTGGTTCCGCGACGCCGCCCAGCTCCACTCCTTCCGCCAATTCGGCGCCCTCCTCCTCCACGGCACAAAGCCTTCAAGTTTGGAGCAACACGCCCCGCCGTTGAGCGTCCTCTAGCGGGCTGCGCTTGTCACAGCGGGGCCGCGCTTCAAAAGTCTCAACCCTGCCCAGCAACCCACGGCATTCGTCGGCACCAGGAGAATTGCTGTCACCTGAAAAAGCACTTCCCAGCCACCCGCCGCCGTCGCTGGCAAGTGCGAGACATGGTCGGGGCTGACGGCGACGAAGTGATACCAGACTCCGAAAACCAACGAGCTTGCTAGAGCTGCTGCCAGCAACAGGCCGCCGCCGAACTTGGGTCCCTTCCAGATGAGTGCTCCGGCCAGAAGAGGTGCAATCCCGATCACCGTAATGATGAACAACTCCTGTGAACGTGAGAGAGGTATCGCCAGCTCGCGATGCGCCGCCCCGTGCGCCAAATTCACCACGACATGCGCTAAGATCATGGCCAAGGCAAATCGCGCTGCCTTTTGCATTCCAACACCTCTCCGCATCTCCGCAGGATTCTCTCATTGAAATGATCAAGCTCCACTTCAGAAAGCGTCACCAACCCCTCGTTTGACTCACCGACAGCGCCCCGATATACTCAGTGTTCTTTGAGAATCTGCGAGGGCGAATGGGCGTTCTCGACCAGCGCTTCGAAAAGAATTTTCTCATCACCTCCGTGGACTATGTCTTCAACTGGGCGCGCAAGAGCGCCATCTGGCCGCTGACCTTTGGCCTGGCCTGCTGCGCCATCGAGATGATTGCCTCCACCACCTCGCGGTTTGACATTGCTCGCTTTGGCGCCGAAGTTTTTCGTCCCTCCCCGCGCCAGGCCGACCTGATGATTGTCGCCGGCACGGTCACGCTGAAGATGGCGCCGGTGCTCAAGCGCGTCTGGGAGCAGATGCCCGACCCGAAGTGGTGCATCTCGATGGGCGCCTGCTCGAGTGTCGGTGGACCGTTCAACGTGTATTCCGTGTTGCAGGGCGTGGACAAAGTCGTGCCCGTGGACGTCTACGTGATTGGCTGTCCGCCGCGGCCCGAAGGTCTCTTTTACGCGCTGCTCAAGCTGCAAGACAAAATTGACCAGATGTCGCTCGCCAAGCGGCCGACCGCCGTGCGCCTGCAACCGGGCATGGTCGAAGACTTCAAGCGCGGCGTCATGGTGGCTCAGACACCCCAGCCGAGGTAACCACACGATGACTTTTCTCCGCGCCGCTCGCAAAGACGAAATTCCCACCGGTGCCATTCGCGAGTTTCAGGTCAACGGCAGGACCCTTGCCCTGGCCAATGTGGACGGCAAGTTCTACGCCATCAACAACACCTGCCTCCACCGTGGCGGCCCGCTGGGCCAAGGCGAGCTTCAGGGCAAGGTGGTCACGTGCCCCTGGCACGGCTGGCAGTACGACGTCACCTCCGGCAAGGTAAGCGCGAACCCCTCCGTCGGCGTCGACTGCTATGCCATTGAAATGCGCGGCGACGACATCTTCGTCGACTGCGGCTAGATCCGCACAGACCCTTAACTAAACGCTTTCATATCTGCACTTTGCAATCCTCGACTCGGTTCCTCCTTCGTCCTCCCCCCTCTACATTGAACTTCCTGCCTTCTTGACCTTCGATTTCCTTTCCCTTCGGGAAAGCACCCGTGTATAGTGCGGCGCTTAAGTTTGTCTATGATTCGCCCTCCCGTCAAGCGCCACCACTGGCTTTTCTGTGTTGATCCCCACCACTACCACTGGGACACTCTTTTTGTGAAGGGCAAGGAGCTGTGGCGTGGCGCTGGCTCGCATGCCCATGCCCAGCGCCAGTTGAAACAAGTACACAAGGGTGACCGCGTTATCTGTTACCACGGCGCACCGGAGCGCTCTGTCTACGCCCTGGCCGAGGTCACTCGTGATCCCTACCTGGACCCGAACGACCCGAAGGCGAAAAACCTGGTTGCCGACCTGCGCGCTCTCGAACGCCTGCCGCGTCATGTATCTCTTGTCGAGATGCGCGAAAATCGCGCCCTGCGCAAAGTGAAATTCCTGAAAAACGTCCGCCTGATTATTTCGCCCCTCGCCGAAGAGGACTATCAGGAAATTCTGCGCATGGCCGGGATCGTCGCCTCTCCCGGCATTCCACTTCCTTAATTGGAAAATCGGAATCTGCAAATCGAAAATCGTTTAAGATACCGCCTCATGAATCCTCGTCATCTTGCCAGTCTCTCCTGGACGCTCAGCCTCACTCTGCTTTGCACAGCCTTGTTGGTAGTGGGCCAGAGCCAGCCCGCGACGACCTATGACGTCGTCATCCGCAATGGCACGCTCTACGACGGCAGCGGCAAGCCGACCGTGCCGAGTCGAATTGCTATTCCCGTTTACGACATTGTGATTCGCAACGGGATAATCTATGACGGCAGTGGCCGACCACCGTTTCGTGGAGACATTGCAATCTACAGGGACAGCATCGTCGCCGTAGGGCGACGATTGCCTACGAAACGAGCCAAGACCATAATCGATGCAAACGGCCTCTCGGTCGCTCCCGGCTTCATCAACATGCTCAGCTGGGCCACCGAATCGCTCCTCTACGACGGCCGCTCGCAGTCCGACACCCGCCAGGGCGTTACCCTTGAAGTGATGGGCGAAGGCGAGTCCATGGGCCCGCTCAACGACCAGATGAAGCAAACTATGGTCGAGCAGCAGGCCGACATCAAATTCGACATCACCTGGACCACGCTCGGCGGATATCTCAATCACCTCGTCGCCAAAGGCATCTCCACCAACGTCGCCTCCTTCGTCGGTGCAACCACCGTACGCATTCACGAAATCGGCTACGACGACCGCCCGCCGACTCGGGAAGAGCTGGCACGCATGAAAGCTCTGGTGCGCCAAGCGATGAAGGAGGGCGCGCTCGGTGTCGGCTCTTCGCTGATCTACGCTCCGGCCTTCTACGCGAAGACAGATGAACTGATCGAGCTCTGCAAAGCCGCTGCTCCCTATGGTGGCACCTACATTTCCCACATGCGAAGTGAAGGCAACCGCCTGCTCGAAGCCGTGGACGAGCTGATCGAAATCTCCCGCAAGGCAGGTGTGCCTGCCGAGATCTATCACTTGAAGGCCGCTGGCAAGCAAAACTGGACCAAGATGGATGCGGTCATCAAAAAAGTTGAACAGGCGCGCGCCCAGGGTCTGAAGATCACCGCGGACATGTACACGTATCCCGCCGGGGCCACCGGCCTCGATGCCGCCATGCCTCCCTGGGTGCAGGAAGGCGGCCTCGAAGCCTGGCGCAAGCGCCTGCAGGACCCCTCCGTTCGATCGCGTGTTGCGAAAGAGATGACCGCGCCCAGCGATCAATGGGAAAATCTCTTCCTCGCTGCCGGACCCGACGGCATGTTGCTGAGTGGCTTCAAAAGCGACACGCTCAAGCCGCTCACAGGCAAATCGCTCGCGGAAGTTGCCCGCATGCGCGGCAACTCTCCCGAGGAAGTCGCCATGGATCTCGTCGTCGAAGATGATAGCCGCGTCGGTACGATTTACTTTCTCATGTCTGAAGAAAATATCCGCAAGCAAATCCGCCTGCCGTGGCTGAGCTTTGGTTCGGACGCTGCTTCGCAGGCCCCCGAAGGCCCTTTCCTCAAATCCAACCCTCATCCTCGTGCGTATGGCAATTTTGCCCGCCTCCTCGGTAAATACACGCGCGACGAAAAGTTGATTCCGCTCGAAGAGGCCGTTCGCCGCCTCACGTCGCTCCCTGCGGAAAATCTCAAAATCCGAAAACGCGGCTGGCTGCGTCCCGGCTACTTTGCCGACGTTGTAGTTTTCGACGCGGCAAAAGTGCAGGACCACGCCACCTTTGAAAGGCCGCAGCAGTTTTCCGCCGGTGTCGTCCACGTCTTCGTCAACGGCACGCAAGTGTTGAAAGACGGCGAACACACCGGCGCCACCCCCGGCCGTGTTGTCCGCGGCCCGGGCTATAAGAAGTAGTGCAAATTCCGCAGGGTTCCTTCGCCTGCTGGATTTAGAGGATGGTTCAAGCAATGCGTGTTCGAGTTTTCTGGCTCTTGTTGTTCACCTCTGGAGCCGCCCTGACCATGGCCCAACAAAAGAGGTTGCCCACTTCGCCGCAGAAGTCGCCTCCTCCACAAAAGGAAATTCCCGAGCCGATTGACTCGTGGCTCGCCGGTATTCCTTCCGGCAAGACGCAGGTTGTGGACCTCTCGTACGCCATCAGCGACAAGCTCGTCCCCTGGCCTGGCGACGATTTCACATTTGAAGCCACGCCCAAAGCTACCGTGAAAAAAGATGGCTATTTCACGCGCACCTTCAGCATGCTCGAACACTATGGCACCCACCTCGACGCCCCCATCCACTTCCCGCCCGGCAAACGCCCCGTGGACCAGATAGCCCCGGAAAAGCTTTTCGGCCCTGCCGTTGTTATCGACGTCCGCGCCGAAGTCGAGAAAAACTCA
>Ga0247727_10018842_pt1 | contig 10783 bp, 4 predicted proteins | sample WisWelCaveWW1625_FD_202498 | JGI IMG/M metagenome (GOLD analysis project Ga0247727, IMG submission 202498) | Biofilm microbial communities from Wishing Well Cave, Virginia, United States - WW16-25 | ecosystem: Environmental > Aquatic > Deep subsurface > Groundwater > Cave microbial mat | place...
CTTATCTCAGGCGTCGAACTCGACGCGGAAGACCGCGCCCTCTCCGGCGCGGCTGTCGACGGTGAGCCGGCCTTGGTGTGCCGCCACGATGTTGGAGGCGATCGCCAGACCGAGGCCGCTGCCGCTCCCCTTGGTCGAGTAGAAAGGATAAAAAATGCGCGGCAAGTCCTCTTCCGCGATCCCGCAGCCGTTGTCGGCGATGCTCACAGCGACGGCGCCGCCGAGGGCGCGCCCTTGATGAAGGGTCTGAATCTTGATTCGCCCCGTGCCGTCGGCCACGGCCTCGACGGCATTCGTCAGCAGGTTGATGAGCGCGCTGCGGATCTGTTCCGCGTCGCAGGGGACCGCGGGCAGATCGGGCTGCAGGCGCGTTTCGATCTCCAGGTGGCGCCGCCTGGCCTGTTCCTGAATGCAGCGAAGAGAATCCAGCACCAGCTCGTTGAGGCCGGCCGGATGGAGATCGAGAAGCGGCGTCCGGTACACCTCCTTCAGTCCGGCCAGCAGATCCATGAACCCTCGAAGACCCCGCTTGATCTCGTCGAGGCATTCGCGCCGGGAGTCGCCGGGCGTCATCTCGGCGTCCAGGTGCTGCACCCATAGGCTGATGCCGCTCACGCGATTCTGGATCTCATGGGCGATCTGCGACGTCATTTCTCCAACCGTAACCAGTCTGGCGGAGCTCACCACTCTCGCCTGATAGTCGCGGAGATCATCGGCCATTCGACGGACCGCCGCCGCCAATTCGCCGACTTCGTCCTGGGGGACCACGTTCAACTCTACGTCGAAGCGCCCGCGGGCGATCTGGGCGGTCGCCGCGCTCACTTGCTCGAGCGGTTCGGTAACCCGCCGGGCCGAGCGCCGGGCCGCCCAGGACACCGCGACAACGGCCCCGGCGAGAATCACGCCGAAAACCGTCAGAAGCGGCCGCGCCTCCGCGGCCAGGTTTTCCCGCCGGCGCAGGACCCCCAGAAACCAGTTCTCTCCCGCGCGGGGCGCCCAGTTGGCCCTCCGGAACGCTTCCGATGGGTGGATGGTCAGCAGATGCGAGGCGAACTCCTTCCGCATCGGCTGCTGCGAAGGGGCGGCCAGCAGCGCCGCCGCTTCCCCGGCCAGGTCGATTCGGCGCCAGATGTCCTCCTCCGCGGGGGCCGCCAGCGCTCCGGCAAAAACCTTCCCGGTGTCGTCGAACAGAAACACCGACCAATCGGGGCTCGCCAGCAGAGGCCTCAGCGATCGGTGGAAGATTTCGGCATTCAGACACAGTACCACCGCGCCTCCGAATCTGGCCCCATGCACGGCTTCGAGGAGAAACGTGACATAGCGCCCCGGCTGAAGCTCCTCGACCGGAGACTGCACGCTCCGCATGACGAGACTGCGGCGAAACAACTCCTCTTCGGCCAGCGTCTCGGGCTGCTTTTCGCCCGGCAGCCTGCTGAAACTGATAAGAACCTGTCGGCGCGCATCCACCAGCCTGAGGCGCAGGTAGTAAGGATTCCGATCGAAGAACAGCTTCAGGACATCCCGCGCCCCCGCCGCCTCCACGGTCCGCGCCGCGCCAGGAGTCGATAGCGCGTCCAGGTAATCGCGCACCGGCGGCAGGCCGGCGATCAGGGCCGCCTCTTTACGCGCCGTTTCCAGCTCTTGGCGAATGGCGATGGTCGTTTCGGCGATGCGCCGGTTCTGCGCTTCCTCCATCTGAATCCGGTTGGCGCGAATCAGGAAATACGCCGCCGCCGCGGCCATCAACGCGAACGGCGCCAGCGTCAGGGGCAAGGTGAAGCTCAGAATCTTGTTTCGCAGCTTCATGGGTTCCCGGGCAGGATAGCGGAAACAGTCACATCGTCGAAGTAGGTGGGGGCGGCGGAATATCCACCCACTCCGATTCGGCCCGGGGGCAACCGCAGCTTGCCCGAATAACTCAGCATGCGGCGTCCCTCCACGTAATAGTCCACCTGTTCGGGGGTCACGACCAGCCGGAACTGATACCACACCCCGCTCCGAAACGGAAACGGCAACTGCGCCAGCGGACGGCTGTCCAGAAACAGAGAACTGGCATAGGCAGCCCGCTCCTCCCGGATTCCCAACCAGGCCCCGAAACGAAAGTGGTTGGATACAACGTAGTAGGTGCGGCGAGCCGGATCCGCGCGCAGGTACAGGCTGGCTCGATGATGCGCCACCGGGTCGAGCATGAATCGTCCCTGGAGCACATACTGCTTCGGTTCGGCGAAGCGGGCAAAGCTGGAGAAGATGAGATTACCAGGCTCGGCGCCCACGTAGGTTCCCCGGGAGGTCATCCAGGCGCCGCCGGCCGGCTCCCAGCGGCCGTCTCCGGCTGCGAAGTCGTCATGGAACAGAGTCTCGCCTGGGGTGACTTTTAGCGGCGCCATAGGACGGGTTCCGGCTTCCTGGGCGGATTCAACCGCCGGCGCCGACGACGGAGAGAGTTCCAGTTGGACCAACCGATGCCGCACTGCCTGGTAATCGCTCTCGCGCCAACGGCAAAGCAGGCGGCCCGGCGCAACCACCACCAGTTCGGGCGCGTCCCGGTAATGCTCGCGATCCCCGCCGCTGACCCGGGTTCCAGGGGACCACGACCTTCCGGCATCCCGCGAATACGACAGCAGCACGTCGCCGAAGATGCTGCGCCGGTTACTGATCCAGGCGCAGTACAGAGTTCCTCGAGCATCCATCCCCAAGCGCGGCTCCACGTCCCGTCCCGCGGAAAAGTCGTGCAGGCGAATGTTTTTCGACCACCGCGCTCCGCTGTCGTCGGAGCGGGTGAAGTAGATGTTCCAGTCGTTGTCGCTCTCGAATCCCGGATCGCGAAAGTCGCCGAAGGCGGCGAAGATACGCGGGCCGTCCGCGATCAGATCGAAGCCGGCCTGCCAGGCGTAAGCCTGGTCGTCGTTGATCTTCCGGCTTGGCGACCAGTGCCGGCCGTCATCGCCGGAGGAGGAGCAGCGAATATCGACCAGCGTCTGCCGGTCCCGATAGTCTTCCCAGCAGGTGATCAGGCGGCCGCCCGTTGCGGCAACCAACTTCGGCGACATCTGGTCTCCTTCGCGGAAGTCGTAGTCGACCACCCCATTTCGCGTCCAGGTGCGGCCCAGGTCGCCGGACGACGAGAAATACACCAGCGGAACTCCACGACGCCGGTCTGACCACACGCAGGCGATCATCTCCCCGACGTCAACGCAGCTAACGGGCGACACGGCTGAGCCCAGCTCATCGTTGATCTGCACCGGTGGAGACCAGACGGCGCCTTCCTGGTCCGAGCGGGTGTAGAAGAGGTTCCCACGGCTTGCCAAGAAAGCCGCCAGCCAGGGACTGGCAAAGGCAGGATAGACAGCGGCCTGCGCGTCCGATCCTCTGATCAGCGACAAATCTCGTTCCGGGCCGAAACTGGATCCGCCGTCAGCCGAGAACCGGAAACGACGCTTCGGCGAGCCATCCGGGGTCTCATATTGAACAAAAACACGGCCGCGGGCATCGGCGCTCACCTCACGGATGAGGATCGTCGCGCCAGGCGTGCCGCCAAAGTTGAAACCGGCCTCTACGATGCGGAATCCATCGACCGGCTGCGATGGCGGCGCCGCCGAATGGCCGCAACCCACGAGAATCAATGCCGGCAGGAGCCCCAAAGCGCCCGGTCGAAACGCAATGTCGCGCGCCGCCATTCCCTCAGTGTATCGAAACCTCCTCCGTCGCCAGCGGCCCTGTCTGTAGCCGACGGCTCCAGGTAGAAACGACACACGGAGCAGAGGTAAAAGCTACACGGGCGTAGCCGAAAGGTACCAGGGAATTCCCGGAGAAAAGCGCGATTCTGGTACCCTCTTGGATGAATTAGCGTTTGGCAGCCCAACTGCGAGGCCACGGCCCTTAACCAATCCGCCGGGCTGCCGATGATCCGGGCAGGCGACCGCATAGGTACAATCAATGATGCTGGCCCAAGTTCGTCACAACCGCTCCCTAACGGTCGCGGCTCGGAGACAGCCCGCTGATTCGACGACACCTACCGAGCCGCGCGCGTCAGCAAGCGGTCCTCGTGAGGAACTTGGGCTAGGGCGAGCAGCGGTGACGGGCCTGACTCTGTTGGTTGTCTTGGTGTTTCGCGCCGACGGCGCCGGCAACTTCCTCACGATCCGGGAAGTGGCCGGGGAGCGGACGCGGAACTATCCGGTTCAAATCGGGCGGGCCTTCGCTCGAGGGGAGATCCGGAATACGCCGGCAGCGGTGATCGACGGGGAGCCGGCGCCGACCCAGGCAGATGTCAAGACGCGGTGGCCGGACGGCTCGGTCGAGCACGTCATTGTTTCTTTCCTTTTGCCGGTGCTCGAACCGGGGCAGATCGTACGGGTGGACTTCGAGGATCGGCAGGACCCCGGGGGCGCTGGGCTGAGCCTGGCCGCCATGCTCGATCCGCGTTATGACTTCGACGCTCGCATGGAGTTAACCGAAGGCCTCACGGTGGCGGCCTCGGCGCGCGAGATGCTGCAGGCCGGCGAATTCCAGTACTGGACCTCCGGTCCGATCGCCACCACCATCCTGCTGGCCGATCACTCCCCGCGCCGGCGATTCGACCTCGGGTTCGACGCCCATCGCAGCTACCGTCCGATCTTTCACGTCACCTTCTGGCCCCAGATCGAGCGGGTGCGAGTACGCTTTATCGGCGAGGTGGCGCACGCCGAGGCCCTGCAGGACCTGGTCTATTCTCTGGCGCTGAAGCTCGGCCAGGCGTCGCCCGAGACGGTCTACCGGCGGGAGAACCTGCGGCAACACGCCGCCAGCCGCTGGACCCGCGAGTTCTGGATCGGTGGGGCGCCGCCGGAAGTCGAGATCGATCACAACCTGGCCGACCTGGCCGGGACGAAGCTGCTGGCGGACTCCGGTCCGGCGGTCTCGGAAGAGGAGATGGAGGCAGGATTCACTGCCTGGAGAGGCGCAGCCCGAGAGGCGCTCGGGACCGGCAACTGGGACACCCGGATGGAGGGACAGGCCAGAATGCCTGTGTTACCGGTCTGGACGCGGCGGTGGCTGGCGACCGCGGATCGCCGGATGCGCCAGCAGGCGTTCGGCAACGCGGAGCTGGCGGCGGCGTGGCCGGTGCACGTGCGGGGAACAGCGCGCCCGCCGGTTGGACCGGTGAGCGACGGCGGCTGGGTGGCGAGCCGGCCGCACCAGCCCGATGCCTTCTCGCCGCAGTACCTGCTCAGCGGTGACTTCTTCTATCTCGAACAGATGCACTTCTGGGCTGACTGGAGCGCTCGAGAGTGGCCCCGGCCGCCGGCCGCGTGGACGCTGCGAAGCCTGGCCCGGACGGCCGCCCTGACGCCGGACGACTCACCGCGGAAGGGCCGCCTGGAGGCTCTGGTGCGGGGGTGGCAGTCGTGGATGGAAGCCCCCAGGGGACAGGCAGGAATGCCTGTGGTACTGAGCATCACCTCGCCGGCCCCCGGGGCGGTTCTGACCGGCGCCTCGGTCACGGTGAACTACACTGTCTCGGGAGATGTGGCCGGCAACGGCGTCGCCCAGGTGCGTTTCCAGTTGGACGCCCGCAGCGAAGTGCGCGACAAGACCTGGGATGGCGTTTACCGGTTCAGCAGCGTGCCGGCGGGACCGCACACGCTGCGGGGCTGGCTGGCGCGCTCCGACCGCACGCCGGTGCCCGGCGCCCAGGTGCTGGTGGCCTTCTTCACCCAGCTGGCGCCCTCGCCCGACACGGCCCCGCCGGTGATCACCTCGGTGGCAGCCGGGTCGATCGGCGCCTCCTCGGCGGTGATCGGCTGGAGCACCAACGAAGCTGCGGATTCGCAGGTCGAGTATGGCCTCACGGCGGCCTTCGGGCAGTCGTCCTCGCTCGACCCCTCCAGGGTCACCACCCACAGCGTCACGCTGGCAGGCCTGACGGCCGCCACCCTCTACCACTACCGGGTGAAGTCGCGGGACGCGGCCGGAAACCTGGCGGTGTCGGCCGGCGCCACCCTTACCACCACGACTTCGGGCGGGGGCAACCAGCAGGAGCGGACAACTTCGCCGCCCATCAACGCCGTCTCGGGCCAGACCATCCGCAACGTCAAGATCACCAACCCCAGCGGTCCCTGCATCACGCTCCACAACGTGACCAACGTGTGGATCGAGAACGTGGAGGTCGGGCCGTGCGCCGGCAACGGGGTGAAGGTCACGGGCGGATCGGCGATCCGGGTGACCAACAGCCTGATCCACACCGAGCGGGCCGGTCCGAGCGACACCGGGGTGGGCCTCTACATCGCCAACTCCACCGACGTGCTGGCGCAGGGCAACCAGTTCGAGCGTAACGAGTCGAGCGTCTGGGCGGTCGAGTCGGGCAACCTGCGCCTGATCGGCAACTACTCGAAGAACCCCCTGGGACCGTTCCCGCGAGGGCAGCACTTCCAGTACGACAAGGTGACGGGCGGTGAGATCCGCAACAACTACGGGGTGGCCATCGCCGGCCAGGCCCGCCAGGAAGACGCCATCAACATCTACATGTCGAAGGGCATCACGGTGTCGGGCAACTACGTAACGGGAGGCGACAGCCCCTCCGGCTGCGGCATCATCACCGATGGGACCGGGCCGGACAATAACCTGATCGAGAACAACACCCTGATCCGGACGGCGCAGTGCGGCATCGGAATCGCCGCCGGGGCCAACAACATCGTGCGGGGCAACAAGGTGCTGGACACCAACATCCCGAACGGCTCCGGCAACACCGGCATCTACGTGTGGAACCAATACCCGGGGACCTGCGCCGGCATCGTGGTCGAGAACAACATCATCAGCAACCGCTGGCCCAACGGGCAGTACAACGACTATTGGGATGGCGGCAACTGCGGCTCGGTGACCTTCCGGGGCAACATTCTGGGCGCGGAGGCCCGGGCGCTGCTGACGCCGGAGTCGACCAGGCTGCCCCCGCCGCCCATTCCCCCGCAGCCGTATACGCAGTAGGCTGACAACAGGCTGGGACACGGCCAGGACCTGTCATCCCGAGCGAAGCGAGGGATCTGTTTTTTTGCGAAAACCTGCTCGCCAGCCAATCCGTGAACAACAGCAGATCCCTCGCTTCGCTCGGGATGACGGGCTCTGGTCCGGAGCGGCCGGCAGCCGCTTACTCGACAGCCACCGGCCGCAGCGCCGTGCCGGCCACCGTGCCCTTCAGCCGGTTGGTCATGGCGAGGTAGGTGAACCGGTACACCTTGTCGCGCGACAGGCCTTCCAGGAAATGGAACTCGCCGATGTGCACCCCTTGTTCTATCAAGAGGTATTCGTGGACCGGGTTGACGGCCCCGGGCAGGTCGGGGTCCTGGCCGGCCTCCGTGCCGCTGGTGTCGCCGCCGATGAAGACGGCGCCCTTTTGCTCGACCAGCCACCTGGCCGCCGCCAGGGTGATGCCTGCGGAATCGTGCTCGGCGATCTTCTTGTGGTCGGCGCCGGTCGAGCCCCAGTAGCGGAGCGTGCCGGTGCGAACCAGCACCACGTCGCCTGGCTCCACGTCAACCTTTTGAGCCCGCAGCGCCGCTTCGAGCTCCTTGGGGCCGATGGGGAAGTTGGAGGGCAGGGCGTCGACGCCTCGCCAGGCTGCCACGTCGATCAGGACGCCGCGGGCGATGATGGGCGGGATGCCGTCGGCATCGGCCTTACGAATACCGAAGTCGCCCCCGTGGTTCTGCTCCCGGAAGCCGTTGTACCAGTGGTTGTCGGCGCCGGTGGTGATGTGGCCGAGGCCGTCGATCTGGGTCCCGACGTTGTCGGAGAGAAACAGGGCGCTGCTGTGAAAGGCCTGGCCGGTCTTGTGTTTCGCGAAGCCCTCGATATCCTGGCCGCGCTTGACCCCCTCGGGGCTGCGGAACGACATGATGACGGTGGGGGAATGGCCCGGCCACTTGTAGGAGGTGTGGTCGACCCGCACGCCCAAGTCGTAAACCCGTCCGGTCTTGATCTGGCGCAGGGCGCGCAGCACGGCCTCCGGCGTCCGGACGGCGTTGAGCGCGCCGACCTGGTCCTCCGGGCCCCAGACCCATCCCCAGCCTTTGCCCTTGGTCCAGCCCTTGGGGGCCTGGCTCCAAACGACGCCGGCGGCGAGGAAGGCAATCATCAGAGCTTTTCGCATAGGGTTGGTCTCCTGGGGGCAGTATAGCCCGGGCGCCCCCGTGGCAGAAGTCAAAACCACCGCTTGCTGACGCGCGCGGCTCAGTAGAATCAGCGCGCTACCGAGCCGCGACCGTAACGGAGCGGTTCCTGGTCATCATTGGTTCAGCGTTGCCAGCCAAATGTCCGCCTCCGTGCTGGCGTATGCGAAGTACAACTGGCGGTTGTCACGGGAGAGCGTCGGCCAGCCGGCGGAATGCGGGCTCACCGAGAGGATTTCCAGAATCTTCTTAGACGCGGTGTCGGCAAGATAGAGCCTGCCCCGGCCGGCAAATACCAACCGGCGGCTGTCTTGCAGCCAGGCGACGGACCCGCCGCCGAAATCCGCCAGCCGCTCGTACTTCTGAGATTGCAGGTCGTAGATGGTCAGGCCCGCCGCCAGGCCTCCGCTGCGACGCTGGTGGCCAGCCAGTTTCCGCCCGTCGGGGGACCAGGCAAACGCCTCAAACCACGCGCCCGCCTCGCCGGGCGGAGGCAAAGCCCGGGGCGATTGCTCCTTCCACGGCTTGGCCACCTCCAGAACAAAACAGCCCCTCCCACCCTGCGTCCAAGCCAACCGACTTCCGTCAGGCGACCAGATCGGGTAAAGAACAGAGCCAGCGCTATAGGTGAGTTGCTGCAGCCCGCTGCCGTCCGGATTGATCGTCCACACCTGGTAGTTTCCGCTGCGATTGGAGTAAAAAGCGATGCGCTTGCCGTCGGGCGACCAGCGGGGCATGCGATCCCGGTGGACGTCGTCGGTGAGCTGGCGCAGTTCGGCGCCGTCGTTCTGGATCAGGAAAATGTCTTCCTGCCGGCCGCCAACTCGGAAGGCCAGCCAGTCGCCGCCAGGAGACACATCGGGCTGCAAGACTTGCTTGGAGCCTCTGGTGACCGGGACCGGCTGACCGACCGCTTTGCCGGCGAGGGGGTCAAAAGCGATCTTGTGAAGGTTTTGGGAGGCAGCTTCCTGAACATAGGCCATGCGCCGCCCGTCCCGCGAGAAGCTGAGAGGCCCGCTATAGGGGGAAGGCGTCGTGATCGGCTGGGGCTGTCCGGTCACCTTTCCCGACTTTTCGTCAATGGCGATCCGCCAGAGGTTCATGCTGCCGCCGCGGTCGCTGGCGAAGTAGAGGTAGTTTCCATCAGGCGACCAGACGGGGCTCCAATCCAGGTGCAGATCCTGCGTGACCGGCGCCGGGCCGGCGCCGCCGGCCGCGATCGTCCAGATGTCTCGTTGCCCACCCCGGATTCCCCAGTAGGCGATGCGATGCCCATGAGGAGACCACTGAGGCTGAACGGCATCCGGAACCAACTCCGGTTTTGTGATCTGCCGTTTCTCGCCGCTCGAGACCATCACCGACCAGATCTGGCTGTCGGTGACGGTTCGCGCGCCGGGATCCAAAGGGCCTTCGATGGCGAAAAGGATTTGCTGGCCGTCGGAGGACCAGGAAGGATTGAAGCCGAAGTCTGTCAGGCGCTTGACGGATTCGCCCGTCGCGCCCATGACGAAGATGCCTCCGCCTTCTCTTTCGGAACGAAATGCGATGCGCTCACCGTCGGGAGAAAAAGCGGGTTGGGTGTCGTCGGCAGAAGAGTTTTTTGTCAAATTGATGGGTATCCTGCCGCCCACTCTCTGCAAGAAGATGTCCAGGTTGCCGGCGGCGGCGCTGGCGTAGGCGACCGACTTGCCGTCCGGGGAGAGGCTGGGAAACCGCTCGGGCCCGGCCTCGTCGGTGAGCTGGCTGAAGGTGGCGCTGGCCAGCGGGTCTGGCGCCGGCCTGAGGAGGGCGCGGCGCTCCAGGAGCAGATAGGCGACCAGGGCCATGGAGACGACGGCCACGACGGGCCAGGGCGAAAGGCGCCGGCGCGGAGCCGCCACCACTGGCGTCGGGGCCGGCTCGGCAGTCGCGACCACGCGGCTGGAGTCGGTGTCGCGTTTCAGGCGCGTCAGGTCGGCGCGCATCTCCGAGGCCGTCTGACAGCGCAGCTTTCGATCCTTCTCCAGCGCCTTGCTGATGATGCGCTCCAGTTCCGCCGGAACTTCCGGATTCAGCCGCACGGGCGCAACGGGGGCTTTGTGCAGAATGGCGTCAAACAGCGCCGTGGTGGAAGCGCCCTGGAACGGCAGCGCCCCGGTGGCCATCTCGTAGAGCACCACCCCGAAGGAGAACAGGTCGCTGCGCGAGTCGACCGGCTCGCCCAGCGCCTGCTCGGGCGACATGTAAGCCACCGTGCCCATGGCCGACCCCGGGGTCGTCAGCAGGGCTTCGTCAGCCACCGTGGGGGCGTCCAGACTGGCGCGCGGGGGTGCGACCTTGGCCAGGCCGAAGTCGAGGATCTTGGCCTGATCCCGGCGCGTGACGAAGAGGTTGGCCGGCTTGATGTCGCGGTGGGTGATGCCTTCGGTGTGGGCGGCATCCAGGGCGTCGGCCACCTGGATGCCGAGCTCCAGCGCGTCGGTGAGCTTGAGGGGCCGGCCGCCGATGCGGTGCTTCAGCGTCTGGCCTTCCAGCAGTTCCATAACGATGAACGGCTGTCCCTCGTACTGGTCGATGTCATGGATGGTGCAGATGCCGGGGTGGTTGAGCGCCGAGGCGGCGCGCGCCTCGCGCTGGAAGCGCTCCAGCGCCTGGCGGTC
>Ga0247727_10018843_pt1 | contig 10783 bp, 8 predicted proteins | sample WisWelCaveWW1625_FD_202498 | JGI IMG/M metagenome (GOLD analysis project Ga0247727, IMG submission 202498) | Biofilm microbial communities from Wishing Well Cave, Virginia, United States - WW16-25 | ecosystem: Environmental > Aquatic > Deep subsurface > Groundwater > Cave microbial mat | place...
CTTCTTTCTGACAAACATAAAGCCATTTTAGCAGCGGGACACCCATTTTTGAACATTTTTGTCCGGCATATCGACGAGAACTTTCTATCAAAGAACGTAATTCTCAAAAAGTGATGAAGTCAGGAAATATTTTTCTGAGATGCCCATTAAGGGCATCCCAGAAAAATTAACTCCCCCGCGAGGACTCGAACCTCGGACCCAGTGGTTACACTTAACCCGCTATTACTAACGGAAGTGGACTATCTCTTTACCGTCCCGCCCAAAAATTCGGCGGATTAGGTAGCAGGTGTATAGTCTCTGCACGTTCCCGGCTTCGCCAAATGGCTTTCCTGCCGGCAGGCAGGCGCATTTGGCTACGCCGGACTTCGCTCAGGATTGCCCTTCGCTTTCGCTTAGGGTTTCCCTGAATTAGCCTGCAGTTTCAACTACGGTTTCCCGCAGAAGCTGCGTTATTCACAGCCACTTGCTCTACCAACTGAGCTACAGGGGAATAAACTTTAATAAAGAACAGTGAAATTAAAATGCTATTGGTTGAGATTACTTATTTTTTCTCTAAGTTTCTTTTTGCCCAAGCTGTTTTAAAGAATTTCTCTTGCCAACGTGCTTCAGATTGACTGCTAAATTCTTCATAATAAATTAATTCAAAGGGCCTTCGATGAGACGTTGATCTAACTTTTCCACTATTATGTTCCGCTAAACGTCTTTTCACATCACTTGTCTATCCAGTGTAAAGTTTATCATCCTTCTTACTTTGTAATACATAAACATAAAACATATTTTTCACTTGCTCTACCCTCCGGGCCTACGGCCCGGAGGGCCGGAGGCCAACTGAGCTACAGCCCCAGCTTTCCTTTAAATTTTTTATAGAAGAAGCTGGGACAGTCCTCACTTCCACTAAAAACCCATCAAGGGAAGTGAGGGCAAGGGAAATTCTAATCTATCTCTTCAAAGAACAACCCGCCTTAACGGCGAAAATATAGGGCAAATTATACTGAAATCACCTTAATTGTCAACCTTCAACTGTCCTTCGCGATTCCAACGACATGATTAAAGTTGACAGATCCGCGTATTCAAGGGAACTGCCCACAGGGATACCAACGCCGATGCGGCTGATCTTGACCCCGGTCGGTCTTAACTCTTTGGTGAGAAAAAGCGCGGTGGTCTCCCCTTCCGTGTCCGGGTCGGTCGCTATGACCACTTCCTTAATACTCTGCGTTTGGACACGCTTGATCAGCTGATGAATTTTTAATTCCTCCGGACCGCGTCCTTCGGTGGGAGCGATCGAACCCAACAGAACATGATAATGTCCGTGATAAATTCCGGTGCGCTCAATGGCTAACAAATCCTTCGGATTCTCCACCACACAAACCATACTTTCGTCCCGGTTGGTGTCGCTGCAGATCAAACAGATCTCGGTTTCACTGAGGTTATTACAAATCCGGCAAAAGGTCAGACCGTTTCTGACCCGCAGAATGGTGTCGGTCAATTCCTTAATCTCTTCCGGTTGGCTGTTTAAAATGTGAAAAACAATTCTCTCGGAACTCCGCCGGCCAAGGCCGGGAAGTTTCATTAACTTTTCGATGAGATTTTCGATAAGTTTTGGATAAGCCATCGCTCGTATGAAAACTAAACTGTTCCCCAGCCTCCCAGTTACCCAGTGCCCAAAGCTTGAATACCGCGAAACAAAATGTCTGGGATCCTGGGGACTTGGGTACTGGGAGACTGAATACTTTACCTTAATCCTTATGCCACTTGTTGACCACTTTCCCTTTAAAAACCTCCAGGGCTTCGTTAACATGTTCGTCATGAGCCGTGGGTTTGTGGTCAGCGGAAATCGTAAAATTCACGATGATCGTTGTCTTTAATTTTTCAGAAAAAATTCTCTCCACCAACTGTTTATTGTTCTTTTCCTGCAGGGCCTCTTTATGGAAGTTGGACTCCTTCGGGAAGCTGATGGTCAGCTGAGTTCCTTTGAGCTGATATGGACTGCCCTCTTGCAGAAACGTCGCGACCGACATCTTTTCCCGGCTGATCGCATGGGTAATCGTATCCCACGCCTTTTTAATTCTCTCCATATCCAATGGCGCTGTCTCTGCTAAGGGGGGTATCCCACCAATCGTCAAGTCTTCCTCACGATCATCGGGTGGATCAACGAGGATATCCAGATGACCTCTTTTATTGGTCAAGACATTGACCGGAGAAACCGTCGGCTTGTGGACTGGAGTAAGATTTTTTTGAGGAATGTTTTGAATTGGACTCTGCGGTGGTTTTGTCCCCGGGACACATGTCAACCGGGCAAAGGCCACTTCCAAAGGAATCCGGACCGAGTCCATGATGCGGGAAACTTCCTGAGATTCCACCAGGATATCAATAGCTTTGAGAATTTCCAGCAGGGAAAAGTCCTGGGCCTGACTGATGAGCCTTTCCTTAACGGCCACCGGATGATCGACCAATTTGCTTAAAGCCTGCCCTCCCACTTTCATGACCATCAAATTCCGAAAATGCTCGGTCAAGTCACGAGTGAATTGTTTAATATCTTTTCCTTTTTCGATAATTTTGTCGAACACCTCTAAAGCGCTAGCACAATTTTTCTGGGCCAAACAGGAAGTCAAATCAAAAAGAAATTCCGTTTCGACCAACCCCAGCATCGAATTGACATCGTCTACCTTGATATTCCTTTGCGCCAGGGCGCTGAGCTGGTCAAGGATACTCAAAGCGTCGCGTAGACTTCCCGAAGCGGCTTTGGCGATGGCAAACAAGGCCTCTTGTTCAATCTTTAACTTTTCATCGGCGGCAATCTTTGCCAGTTGATCCACTATGGTCTGCACCGAAATGCGTTTGAAATCAAAACGCTGGCAGCGCGAAAGAATCGTATCCGGCACCTTGGAAGGCGCGGTGGTGGCGAAGATAAATTTGACGTGTTCCGGGGGTTCTTCCAATGTTTTTAATAAGGCGTTGAAGGCCTCGGTCGTGAGCATGTGGACTTCATCCACGATATAAATTTTATAATGACCGTAGGCGGGCGCGAACTTGACGTTCTCTCTTAACGCGCGGATTTCATCGATGCCGCGGTTGGAGGCGCCATCGATTTCAATGACGTCAAAACTAGTCCCCGCAGTGATTTCCCGGCAGGCGGAACAATCTCCGCAGGGTTTAAGGGTCGGACCTTTTTGGCAGTTCAACGATTTGGCGAGAATGCGCGCGCAAGAAGTTTTCCCCACGCCGCGCGGCCCGCTAAAGATGTAAGCGTGCGAAAGCCGTTTGGTCTCGATGGCCTTCTTCAATAAATCCGTGATATGCCCCTGGCCGATAAGACCATCAAAATCCTGAGGACGATATTTTCTGGCTAAAACGATGTAGGAAGACATGGTGTCCTTTAATATTTATAAATTTGGTGTTATTGTAACACAAATATTTTTTCTAGATAAAAGAGATTTCATAATCGCTGACTGTCAGATCACGATTGGATTCGATAAACGACAGGATATGGGAAAGTGTGCTGTTTAAATACCGCTGATCATTGCCGATCATGGCAATGCCGCAAATGGCCGTCTGCCATTTATCCTCCCCATCGAGTTCGGCGATGGAAACGTTGAATTGATCTCTGATCTTGTCTTTGAGACTCTTTAAAACCATGCGTTTGTCTTTGAGCGATTGGGCTGACGGCAGGTAAAGGCTCACCGTCAAAGTTCCCATATGCCGCGTGTGGTCGGGGATCATGATGATTTTTTATAAAGACAATGCTCTAAGGCCGATTGTAAACCCGGATAAACGAAATGATAACCGCTTTTTAATAATTTGGTCGGCAGGATGTTGGCGCCGTTTAAAAGCAAAAGCTCACCCATTTCCCCGAACATCATCTTCACGGCAAATTCCGGTACCGGCAGGATCGCCGGTCGATGGAGAACAGCCCCTAGAACACGGGTAAATTCACTGTTAGAGACGGCGTTGGGAGAAACTAGGTTCACCGGGCCAGAAATTTTTTGATTGTTTAAAAGATGCGCCACAATTGCGGGGATTTCATCCAAGGCAATCCAGCTCATCATTTGATTTCCCGAACCCAATTTCCCGCCTAAGCCCAGTTTAAAGAGGGGCAGCATTTTCGCGAGGGCGCCGCCTCGCGTACTTAAAACCATTCCCAAGCGCATATGGACCACCCGGATATCGCCGTCCTGGGCCGGCCTGGTCGCGGCCTCCCATTCCTGGCAAAGATCCGCCATGAAATCCATCCCCCGGGGACTGCTTTCGTCCTTACGCTCCGTTGCGGGGACATGGCCATAATAACCAATGGCGGAGGTCGACAGTAAAACCCGCGGCGGTTGCTTGAGTCTCGCTAACGTATTACACAAAAATGTCGTGCTCTTAACGCGGCTCTCCCGGATTTCCTGTTTAAATTCTTCCGTCCATTTCCGGTCGGCGATGTTGACACCAGCTAAATGAATGACCGCGTCGTGGCCTTCCAATTTATCTTTGTCGATCTCCCCGCTTAAAATCTTCCAGCGGATAACGCGTCGATTTATTTTTATGGGAGTCGAACTACGGATAATGGGGGTAACCGTATGCCCTCTTTGGAGGAGAGAATCACTGACGGCCGTACCGATCAAACCTGAAGAACCGCTTATCGCAATCCGCAAAGGCATATAAAAACCTCATAGTTCTGACGTGGTCTTATTCGGATCATTTTCCTGCGCATCCCTCAACCGGTTTTGCTCTTCTTCAAGATTCATAACATTTTTCTTTATCTTTAAAATGAAAACACTATTCCCGCCAGATGACTTTTCATAGACTACCGCAGCCTTCATATAAAATATTTTGGCGTTTTCGTAATCACCCTTGAGCTGATAAAGAAAAGCTAAATTGCTTAAGTCCGCGGCCACGTTGGGATGATCATGCCCCAGGATATGTTCATTAATATCAAGCGTCCGTTTGAACAGACGCTCGGCATCGTCATATTTCTTCTGGGCAATGGCTATCGCGGCCAGCTCATTTAACGAAAGGGTGATCTCGGGGTGGTCCGGGCCGAAGATTGCCTCAGCTATCCTTAAAACCTCTTTGCCGACTTCCTCGGCCTCAGAAAATTTTTTCGCAGCAGACAAGGCATAAAACTGGGAGCTTAATTCCCGCCAGGCCTCTTCCATAGGATCATTTTTTTGTTTAAGAATAAGGTAAAAAATATTTTTGACCAATAAAATCCCTTTCTTGTCCCCACTCTTGATCGAGACATTAAACACAAAAGAAAAAAAGATCAGGACAAAAATCCCAACCAGGATGCGCCGATGCTTCTTAAAAAGAATTCTCTGGATATTCCCCTGGAATTGCCTTTTGACATTGAGGTTCTTAAGCAAGGCGAGTAAAGCATAACAAAAGATAACGATGAAAATCCCTTCCAACAGATAAAAAAGCTTCATCTCCCCGAATATGGAATAATCAACTAGTAAAACGCTGGCCAGAGAAATGATGATCCCGACCCAGCCTAACAGCATGGATAGGACCCGCCCCAAGACATCAAATCGCAGCGTCAACAAGGCCGATAAAAATCCAATCAAACAGAGCAAACCAGCCCCGATTTTTGAAATTCGAATCACAATAAGAAATTCAAACCGCGTGGCTACCGAGAAAATTTTTCCCGCCCAAGGAATCGACCACAAACATTCTCTTAAAAAAACCAAGGCAATGACCATCTGCAAAATGCTGATAATAATAACTCCCGTGGAAATTCCGCAAACGTTCTCATCCGGGCTTAATCCCCGCTGCCTGCCTTCCCTGGCCTCAACGCGCCGGACGATTCCTTTGTCGATAAAGGCTTTCGTCTCCGGATGGCATAACAAAAATAAAATAAAGGCATATCCGGTTGACAGCGAAAAAACCAAGGTGTCTTGATACAGGAGATTGAGCATGGTGAGAAATAGCCCGCCGAAGGTCACGGCCCAGATATCTTCGATAAAACCGAATTTCAGTCGGGAAAAATCCAAGCCGAATTTGAATAAAGAAACTGACAAAATCAACTGCCAGAAAAGAAAAAGTATGTAGACAGGTTTATGCGGCTGGAGATTATAAAATAATTCCAAAAAACTTAAGGGAAGAATCCATGAAAACACCGCCAGCAAAAAGAAAAACCCACTCAACACGCCCCAGACAATCATTGTTACAGCGAGGACATCGATCCCTAAGGGGTGTTTATTTTTTTGCATGGCAGTTTATTTCTTGCGAAGAACAACGGAGAGGTCGGGATTCCATCGAGCAAATTTACCCATCCCTCTCAAAACTAACACCTTAACTTTTCTTACGTCGAGAAATACCCTCGTTTAACTTTCCACACGCTTTACAACTTTTGATAATTTTCAATTCCTCTTTCCACTTCCATAGGCACCATTTAGGCACAAAATAAATTCTTGAATTTAATTTAAACTATGCTATATTCCAATTGTATCACGATGAGAGGTTATCCAAAGGGTTCCGTCCCGCGGCAATGCCTCTCTTTTTTTATGCCTTCTTGTATTCCAATTTCTCCTGCAGATTATTTATAAAAACAATATCCTGGCTAAACGTTCTCAGCAAAGAAGAATACTGATTCCTATCGGGAATCATCAGATTTAAAAGCTTTTTCATCTTTTTCAAATGCTCAATCAAACAACGAAAGTCCCCATCTCCGGTAACAACCAACGCCTGGTCATAATTCGAAATCTCCTTCATGGCATGCAAAACCAGTTCGGCATCGACATTGCCCTTAATCTTTCCCTTTGCGCCCAACAATGTCGGTTTAAAGACCAAAATATAGCCGAATGACTGCAACGACGCATACAAACTCTGATCTGTCGGGATATAGCCGATAAAGAGAAAGGCTTTTGTGATGCCGTATTTTTCGTGTAGATAAACTCGAAACCTTTTAAAATCTAAACTCCAGCCCTGCTCTTTGATACCGAGGTTCAGATTTTCGCTGTTGATAAAAGCATAATTGTTATTTTTGTTAATTACATCCTGTATTGTAATGAGAAACCTTCATCTCGTCAAATAGAGGGTAAAGAATTTGCGGAAAATCGGACTATCTCAATCCGATATTGGGGTGACGGCTAATGGTGAGATCAAAAGACGGGGCCCTAGCCATTTTCAGTTTAGTGAAATGCACCTTTATACCAAAATGCTTTTAAAACCCATTTACCATATTCTTTATAAAAAATAGCTCTGTAAAACTCATTAACTTCTTGCAGGATAACAAAAGCCTTTTGATCAAGCCTATCGTAGACAACTCTCCAATGAATATCATCTACATTATTAAAAATAATCGGCAGAACAATTTTTATACTTTTATCAAGGTCTTCAGAATAAACGATTCCTAAAGGATTCTCTTGATAAATTCTCAGGCCTTCTTTACACGCCTTATCAAATTCCGTAAAGACATCATTATTGGTTTTTAAATTTTTTAAAATATTATGACTCCGCTGGCCCGGTGTGGCGGCCAGGGCTATCGCCGCCCCTCCCAACCCCCACTTCTGCGCGCAGGCTTCCAATAATTCCCATTGTTTTTCCGTTTTTGGGTTCCCAAGATGGAAACATAACCAAAAAGGTCTTTGGCCAGGGAACCATTCATTGTGTTTTTCAATCAAAATGTCTATTGACTGGCTATCTGTAAGTTGGAGATATGTACCCCACGCCATGTGACGAATTTCTTTCGATGGACTATCGAGCAAATCAACAAACGCTTCTTGTAAATGGTCGTTGATTACAAAAAGCTCTTCAAACAACGGATGGCTAGACAAGTAATCTTCTTCCTCTATAAGGGGGCTTGACATGATCTTTTCTAACTGACGGGTTAAGTCTGCTCCTTCTAAATTTTTCAAATTTTTAACCTCTCGATGAATGATGGATTTCTCAGATCTGTCATCAGTGGGGTCCTCGTTTTGGGAAAAGGTCAAGGTTGCCGTTATGACAAAGCAAAATAAGAATAAAAAAATAGACCTGGCATAAAAAGCGGCATTATTCATAAAGACATCCGATTTAAAAAATTTTGATGATTTATCCGGAAAGTAGCCCGGCTGTTTTATACTTTGGTCCCCCTGTTAAATTCTTGTGAAATCGATTGATTTTGTACTGGATATTGAATTCTTGGAGGAAAAATGTCCACGCGGACTTAAGCCCGGTGGGTATCAGATTTCTTCATGCCAATAATGGCGTTGATCCTATTCCTTATTTTAAATACTCCAATAGACAACGGAGATGGGGAAAAACCCGAGGGCTTATTAAACTACGGAGAGGGAGAGATTCGAACTCTCGGGCCAACTTTCGTCAGCCAACTGCTTAGCAGGCAGCTCCGTTCGGCCACTCCGGCACCTCTCCAGAACTCAATTTTCTCTCGCCGAACTCTCTCTGCGCTTCTTTCGAAAAAACTCGCTGACCAAAAACCCGCATTCCTCTTTTAATATGCCGCCTTTGACTTCAATTCTATGATTTAACTTCCTTTCCCGGACAATATTAAAAATCGAACCGCACGCGCCGGTCTTGGAATCCTCGGCGCCAAAATACAGTTTTTTTATCCGCGCCAACACTAACGCCCCGGCGCACATCGAACAGGGTTCGATTGTAACATACATCGCACAATCCTGCAACCACTTGCTGGACAAGGCGTTGGCCGCCTGGGTGATCGCTATCATTTCGGCATGGGCCGTTGGGTCCTTGAGTGTTTCCATCTGATTGTAGGCTCTGGCGATAATTTTATTTTTATGAACAATGACCGCACCAATCGGAACTTCATCTTGGGTCGCCGCCCTTTTCGCCATCTTGAGTGCTTCCTGCATAAAGAAATGATCAAAAGATAAAGAAGTCATTGGATTATTCTTTGGAATTCACGTGAATTATCTCTTTGAATGATTGTGATTTTTAAAACTCGGCAGGATGATTCTAACCAACGTACCGTGGCCCAAACTGCTTTTAATGGATATGTCCCCTTTATATTCTTTAATGATGGAATACACCATGGAAAGCCCTAAACCGGCAGACTGGCCGAGAGTCCTTTGTTTGGTGGTAAAAAACGGTTCGAAGACGCGGGGGATGTTCTCCTTAGGGATACCAATACCGTCATCTTTGAATTCGACATAGATGGAATCCTCATCTTTCTTATAAAACGACCGGACGATAATATTACCCCCGGAGAGCATCGCTTGAAGGGAATTTTCCAAGATACATTTGACCACCTCCCCCCATTCGATCACCCCAATCGCCGCCGAAGGGATTTTCTGGGCCAACTTCAAAATGACCCTGATATTGGCCCGTTTAAATTCCTGGGTAAACAGATCGATCGTCGTTTTAATGAGAACATTCACATGACAACCGGTCTTTTTGATACCGGCCTTCTTTTTACTGAAGGCCAATAATTTATTCGCGATATCATAACAGTGCTCAACCTGGGCATGAAGGCTCTGGATCGTCCCCATGATATGGGAAAATTCCTTGAAACCAATATATTCAAAATCACGGTTCTGATATTTCTCCAACATGCTCTTCAAATGCGTTAACATCACCTCCAAGGGGCGCTTGATCTCATGGGCCGTTCCAGAGACAAAAAGATTGATGGCGGCCATTTTGCTGCTCTCTTGGATCTTCTCTTCATTTTTTTTGCGTTCCGATAAATCGGTAAAACGGCCCAAAAATACTTTCCGCCCGGAAACCTCGATACAACGAAAGAGAACGGAAACCGGGATAATCTCCCCATCGCTACGAATGACCTCCAGATCATAAGCCCGGTCTTTGCCTCCCATCGTTTCCTGATAAAGATCTTTATAGGCGTGCGTTTGCTGTTTCGGGTAAAGGATAGCTTGATGGGACCCGATCAAATCGATCTTCGGGCGTTTAAAAAGGCTTTCGGCCTGATGATTGGCATCGAGGATCGTGCCATGGAAATCAACGATCACCAAAGCGTCATTGGCATCTTCAAAAAGATCACGATATTTTTTCTCGGACTCTTTAAGCAAATTTTCGAGATGTTTGCGCCGCCGGATATCGCGGACAATGGCATGGATCTCAAAAACCTTTCCGTCCTTATAAAGCGGCGAGACGCTCACCTCAACGGGGATCACATGATTATCGCCGTCAACGATCTCGATCTCTTCGCGTATCCACGGCTGTCCATTCCGCGCTTTTTCAAAACACTCTAAGGCTTTCGTCAGCGACCGGCGGGTGACATATTTCTTAAAATGAGTGCCATGCGCCGCTTTCAAGGTTATACCGACTAATTGCGACAGAGCATTGTTCGCGTAATTGATCCGGCCCCTGAGGTCAACGGTAAATATCCCATCAGCGGCCCCTTCGCTGATAAGCCGATAGCGGTCTTTCGATTCCCTGAGACTACGCTCGTAGGCGAGTTTCTCAGTGACGTCGCGGCCGATCGAAAAAATATACTCTTCGGATTGGTACCGCACGTAGACCGCGGTCACCTGAAGCGTTTGCGCCTGGCCGCCTTTGTTGACCCTTTGTATCTCATAGGTCCGGGGCTGTTTTTTTCGTTTGAGCGGATTAAAATAAACCGCCCGCCATTGTGCCAAAGTCATCTTGGCTTTATAAAAATCCAAAATGTTTTTCGCCAGAAGAATTTTTTTGGAATAGCCTAAACCCTTGGCCATGACCTCATTGACATAACAGATCTTTCCGTCCCGGCGGATCAAGACCAGCTCATCGGAAATCTTATCTACCATCTGATTCAATAACTGCCGGAGGTCATCTGAAAAGAAATGAGAAGATTGTGCCGCGCAGGACGGATTTCTTAAGGATTGTGATTGACTTTTCGACATAG
>Ga0247727_10018844_pt1 | contig 10782 bp, 9 predicted proteins | sample WisWelCaveWW1625_FD_202498 | JGI IMG/M metagenome (GOLD analysis project Ga0247727, IMG submission 202498) | Biofilm microbial communities from Wishing Well Cave, Virginia, United States - WW16-25 | ecosystem: Environmental > Aquatic > Deep subsurface > Groundwater > Cave microbial mat | place...
TGAATCCTGCAACGTATGCTTTTCTGATTTCTTTTTTTGCACACTGTTGTATGGTATAACCAGCAAAATCTCCCATTTGAACAAAGGAATGTTCTGGTAGATCAACTATCTTCTTTGCAAATTCTTCACTTCGTCCACCAGTTGTTAGTACAACAATATCATTGCCCATTGCTAAACTTACATCTAGATTCTGTCTTACTGATGCTGCAAAAGATGCAGTTGAATATGGAATCACTATACCGCTAGTACCTAGTATTGAAATGCCACCCATAATCCCCAGTCTTGGATTATCCGTCTTTAATGCTAATTCCTTTCCTTTTGGTACTGATATTACAACCTTGATTCCATTCTTTAGAAGAATATGTTTCGCCACTTCAGTTACATTTTCAATTATCATTTTTTTTGGCGTTGGATTAATTGCTGGTTTATTAATTTCTAATCCAAGACCAGGCTTTGTTACAATTCCTACTCCTTTCCCTCCATCAATTTCAATTTGATTTACATTTGGGGTCAAAGTAACATCTACAATGATTTCTACACCATGAGTAACGTCAGGATCATCTCCACCATCTTTTATTACCGAACACTTCGCTTTAATTTCATCAAATTCACAATTTAGAATTTTAATAGGAATTGAATTTCCTTTAGGAAGAGTGACTTCAACAGATTCTATATTTTTTTGATTTAATATCGCTAATACTGCAGCCTTTGATGAAGCAGCAGCAGCTGTTCCTGTTGTGAACCCAGTTCTAAGCTTTTCTTTTGATTCCTGTTGTTCGGCCACACTGAAATTGATTTATTTTGCGTATTTACTCTTATCTCGAGGATGATTAAATCTAAAGAATTACGAATAGCAGTAACCGGCGTAAATGGATTTGTAGGAAAAAATACTAGAAATCTACTACACAAAAAGGATGTAATGCTTTTTGGTATTTCTAGAAAAAATTTTTTAAATAATAAACATGAATCTAAAATTATTTCGCCAGATTTCGACATTAATTATATTTCGAGTAAGCTAAAAAACTGTGATGCGCTTATTCATTTAATTGGAACAGGACGGCAAACCATCAAGTCTACTTATGAATCTGTTAATGTAGAACTAACAAAAAAAGTACTTCAACTTTGTAAGAAAACCAAAATCAAAAAAATTGTGTATATTAGTGGTCTTGGAGTATCCAACAATACTGTTTCCTCCTATTTCATTTCAAAATATAAAGCTGAAAATGAAATAATTACATCTGGATTAGATTATACAATACTGAGAGCATCTTATATTATTGGGAAAAATGATCCATTAACAAAGAATCTTAATGGCCAAATCAAATCAGGAAAGATAATAATTCCAGGTTCAGGAAAATATCATCTTCAACCAATTTTTGTTAACGATGTTGCAAAAGTAATTTATAATTCAGTAATTTCAAAAAAATTTTCTAATAAAATTATAGAATTAGTGGGACCAGAAACAATAACTTTCAAAGAATTTGTCAATATATTCAAAGGGAAAACTAAACTCAAAATTGAAAATATGGATCTTGAATATGCATATTATGATGCTCTAAACAATCCAGCAAGTAGGTATGGTGCAGATGATCTTAATATCATGATTGCTGATTTTGTAGGTAATCATAACAAACTGAAAAAATTATGTGACTTTAAATTTAAAAAAATCAGAGAGATATTATAATCCTGCAGCTTGTCGTAATAAATTAGCTTTATCAGTATTTTCCCACTTGAATTCTGGTTCGTTTCTTCCAAAATGTCCATAGGCTGCAGTTTTCCTATAGAATGGTTTTTTCAAATCTAACTGTGAAATTATAGCAGAAGGTCTCATGTCAAAGTTTTTTCTAACAATGTTTTCAATATCTTCCTCAGGAATCTTTCCTGTATCAAATGTATTTACCATAAGAGATACTGGGTAAGCCACTCCAATTGCATAAGCAACTTGTACCTCGCATTTATCAGCCAAACCTGCAGCAACAATGTTTTTTGCAATATAACGACACATGTAACATGCGGATCTATCTACTTTAGATGGATCTTTGCCAGAAAATGCACCTCCTCCATGTCTTCCTTGTCCACCGTATGTATCAACAATTATTTTTCTCCCAGTAAGACCTGTGTCACCATGGGGTCCACCAATTTCAAACTTACCAGTGGGATTTACATGAATTTTTATCTTATCATTCCATAAACTTCCACAAACAGGTTTGATAACTTTCTCTATCAGAGCATTTGTTATCTCAGAATTTGAAACATTTGGTGCATGTTGTGTTGATAATACTATAGTTTCAATTTTTTTAGGTTTCCCATCTTCATATTGAACAGAAACCTGAGATTTTCCATCAGGTCTTATCCAAGGCAATTCCTTTGATTTTCTAACATCTGAAAGTTTTTTTGTTAATTTGTGAGCAAGAATAATTGGCATGGGCATAAGTTCTTCAGTTTCATTTGTTGCGTAACCAAACATCAAACCTTGGTCCCCTGCTCCTTGATCTTTATCACCCGTAGCTGTAACTCCTTGACTAATATCTGGACTTTGAGCATGTAATCTTAACATAATCTCACAGGTATTTGCATCAAATTCTAATTCAGGTTTGTCGTAACCAATTTCTCGAATTACTTTTCTAACTAGTTCATCCTGTGCTTTTTCATTAAATTTTGCTTTAGATGTTACTTCACCAGCTACCGCTACAAATCCAGTAGTAGCCATTGTTTCTACAGCAACTCTGGAATCAGGATCTTGTCTAAGATATTCATCTAAAATTGCATCAGAAATCTGATCGCAAACCTTGTCTGGATGACCTTCAGTTACAGATTCTGAAGTAAAAAGAAAACTTCTTACCACATTTAACACCCTTTTTTAATTATAGATCACTTTCTAATTTGATAAATAATACGTTATTTCCTCTCACGATAACCCTACCATAATTTGCAATAACTTTATCATCCTTTAGCTCTTCAGCATCTGTCATTATCAAATTCATGTAAGAATCTACGTTATCCATTTTCCCTTTGTACTCTACTTCATTCTTTAGTCTAACTATGACATTTTTCTTGGTATTTTTCTGGAGAGTTGTGAGTGGTCTCTTTGCGCTTGTCTGTGACAACGATTGTTCAATCTGCTTTCCTTTTTATCCAGCATAAAAGCCTTGCCCACATCATTTTCGTAAAGAAATTGCTTTAATTTTCTAATGTTATTTACATATTTACATATGATAAGTACAGGAATCAAAAAATTAGATCATTTTCTTGGTGGTGGCATTAAAAGTGGAATAATCACTGATATTTTTGGAGCTACTGGTACTGGAAAAACTCAACTTGCTATGCAAATTACTATAAATTCACTATTACAAGGTGGGCAGGTTCTTTTTCAGGACACAACAGGACAGTTTAGACCAGAACGAATGCTTGACATGATTAAAACTCGTAATCTAGAACATAATATGCTAGATAGAATAAAGGTTGGAAGAATCACAAATGCCAGCGAACAGATTCAATATTTATCCAAGATTAAAGAAACTAATTTTTCTTTAGTTGTAATTGATAATGTTACTGATTTATTCTCATTTGAATTTAATAAAGAAGATCAAAATTTAGAAAAGAATGTAACTTTTATGGAGTATATGCATAAGTTATCTTTTATCTCTATACAAAAAAAATTACCAATAATAGTTACAAACATGATTCGACAAATTGATGATTTGGAAAAAGAAAACTTGGCTAAACCAATAAGCATGTTTACACATATAAAAATTAAATTATTAAAAAAAGAAACAAAATATTTTGGTGAAATATTTCCTTCATTTCTACAAAAAAAGGAATTTGTGTACCAAATAACTAAAGAAGGTTTGGTAGATTCATCTTAAGAAGCTATTTAACCTTGGATATAAGAGATAAAATATGGCAGGAATTTTTGATTCTATTCCTACAATCACAGTTATTCTTTTTGCAATTGGGCTTGTTGGCGTAATGGTTTATGAGCGAGCTAGAACAAAACAGAGCGACGAATCTACTACTTGATCCAAATCTAAATGCCAAGTTTTATTCCCTTGGATTCAAACAACTCACAGAAATTCAAAAAAAAGCCGTTCCAATAATCTATCAAAAAAAAGATACTTTAGTTATTGCACCAACCGGATCAGGAAAAACTGAATGTTCGGTTATACCAATTTTTTCTCACATTAAACTATCCAAAAAATTAGGTAAGATAAAAGCCATTTATGTTACGCCTCTTCGCGCACTAAATCGAGATGTTTTTAGAAGAATAGTTCGTTATGCCGAAAATGATGGTCTGTCCATTGAAATAAGGCATGGTGATACTCCACAATCAACTCGTAAAAAAATTTCAAATTCACCTCCAGACATACTAATCACAACTCCAGAAACGCTTGTAATTCTATTGACACAGAAAAAAATGTTAGATGCGTTATCTGAATTAGAATGGATTGTAATTGATGAAGTGCATGAATTATTAGGTAATGAACGTGGTTCACAACTCTCACTTAGTCTTGAAAGACTTCAACTAAATTCGAACTTAGAAATTACTAGGATAGGATTATCTGCAACCATTGGAAATCCTGAAGAATCAGGAAAATTTGTTGTTGGTACAAAGAGGAAATTGAAAATTATTCGAGATACTACAATTCGAAAATATGACGTAAAAGTGAAATACATTGAAGGAACAATTTCTGATGTAGCCCAATACATCGTTGAATTTGTGACTGAGCAAGATCTTCAGTCTCCTGTACTACTTTTTACCAACACTAGGGGCGAATCCGAATTTTTGGCTTCAATTCTCAAAGAAAAATCTACATTAAATATTGAATTGCATCATGGGTCCCTCTCAAGGCAGGTTAGGGAAGAAACAGAAGATTCCTTAAGAGAAGGAAAAAAAGGCATTGTAGTTTGTACTTCCTCACTTGAACTTGGTCTAGATATAGGTTCAATAGAATTGGTAATTCATTATGGCTCACCAAGACAAGTATCCAAACTAATTCAAAGAATTGGAAGAAGTAGACATAGCAAAGGTTCTTCAGCAAAAGGATTGATAGTAACAAACAATGCTGATGATGAGTATGAAGCAAATGCAATCCTTGAGCGAATAAAACAGGGTTCAATAGAAGAACAAAAAATTCATGACGGCTCCCTAGACGTTCTAGCTCATCACTTAGTAGGAATTACCATTCAATTAGGTCAAGTATCAGTTGATCATGCGTTTGAAATTTTCACTAAAGCTTATCCATTTAGAAATTTAACTTTAGATGATTTTTATGCAGTATTAGATCTCATGGATTCCAATTATCTATTGTTTTTTGATAGAGAAAAAATGATTCTTAAAAAGAAGGGACGTACCTTCAGATATTATTTTGAAAATCTTTCAACTATTCCCGATATCTTAAAATTCAAAGTCTTCGATACCGTTGGGAAAAAAATTATAGGAACATTGGATCAGCGATTCGTAGGAGATTTTGGAGATTCAGGTAATGTTTTTGTGCTACGAGGATTACAATGGAGAATTCTTAATGTAGATGAAAAATCATTTAAGGTGAATGTAGAACCATTTCGTTCTGGTGGATTAACCGTCCCATATTGGGAGGGAGAAAACATTCCAGTTGATTATAAAACAGCAAATAAAGTTGGCTTATTCAGAAGTAAAGTAAAAGATGGCAAAATTTCTTTGCAGAACAATATAATTCCTAAGTTTAATCTAGATGCAATTCCAGATGAAAAAACAGTCGTTGCAGAATCACTTCGAAGTCAAAGTATTATAGTTTTACATGCATGTTTTGGCTCAAAAATTAATGCTACATTATCTACATTACTTTCTTCAATGCTATCAGCAAGACTGGGATTTTTAGTAGAGTCAAATTCTGATGCTTACAGGATAGTACTCTCATCCAAAGCTAAGATTTCAGAAAAACAAGTAACTGATGTTTTACGGGATAAATATGATCTATCAGTGATAGTTACTGCATCATTAACAGGAACTCATAATGTAAATTGGAGGACATGGTGCGTTGCGAAAAAATTTGGTGTAGTAGGAAGAGGAGCAATTTATGAAAGAAAATCGGCTAGATTTCTTTATGAAAGATATTCTAAAAGTCCCCTAGTCAAAGAAGCACTTCGTGAATTGTTTCATGATAAATATGATCTAAAAAACACTGAGATAATATTGAATAAATTGCAAAATGATGAAATTAAAATTAAATGGTTTGATGTTTTAGAATTTTCCAAAATAGCGGAACCCATATTGGATCACACCACAAAATACTATTCTTCGCCTTCAAATATTGATAAAGGAATATTAGATTTAGTTAAAACAAGACTATTAAAAACTAAACATAGACTAGTTTGTGTTAGATGTGGTAAATGGGAAAAAGTTGTGGAAACAAAAGATGTGAAAGACATCTTATCATGCCCCTATTGCAAAGGTAGACAGATAACTTCCACTTTCTATTCTGACTATGATTTACAAAAGATTATCCAAAAAAAACATGGAGGAAAAAAAATTTCCCCCGAAGAGAATCATAAATTTGAACGTGCATGGAAAGTTTCCTCCTTAATTGAAAATTTTGGTAAAACAGCCATAATTGTGTTATCAGGTTTTGGTGTTGGAGCTGATACTGCTGCACGTATTTTAAGAAATATGATAGATGATGAGCTTCTTTACAAGCAAATTTACGAAGCAGAAAGACAATACGTGATGACTAGAGGTTTTTGGGATTCTTAATTTTTCTTAATGATAGTAGAAAACGGTGTTAAAAATAATTCTATTTTATTGTCTAGACCAGTTTTAGCAGTAAGTCCTGTCACTGACACCACTTCGCCAATTGAAAGCTTGTCAAGAAGACTTGCTTGGTTTCTCCAACCCTTTACAGATATAGGACCAGTATCATCCTCAACATACATTTCACCTAAAGAAATTGATTCGCCAGTTTTTGTTTGAACTTCACGGCGTTCAAGTTTCTTCAAAATTATAGCTTCAATACAATAGTCATCACCTATTTTTACATCAGAAATTTTTGTTCTAAGATCAGATAAGGATGGAATATTTTCATTCTCCACTTTCCTTACAAATGAATCCTCATCTAATACGATAGAGTTTCCATATGCTTTTGATGGCATGCATTCAATAATCTCCCCTTCCTTGAATAATTTTATTTTTCCAGCTAAATCCGTAATTTTGAACATATTTCTATTAGTATCAACACCAAGTACCATACTCTTTCCAGCATCGTTTTTTGAAATTGATAAAATTCGGGTTACAACTGGTTTTACCTCTTTTTCACCTTCAATTCTCATTATTGTGGCTTCATTACCATGAATTTCGAGACCTTGATTGCCAGTTTTTATTCTAACTCCAAAAAGAGTAGATTTTGCCCCTGGAAAAATCATTTTAGGGATAGATGATTCATCTTTTCCCCATAGAACAATTCTGACAGAATTACCATCACTTCCTTTCAATCTTAATCTCAGAGCTTTTCCAGGCTGACCACGGGAATTTGTAAATTCCATAGTATTGATAATTCCATCAATTGTTCCTGAAACTACCAAGTTATTTTCATTTTCTTTAATTGAACTCACATCTTTTGTAATAGAATCTATTGCGGGAATATCACTATCAATATCAACGGTTTCAATATTAGCCCCTGAACCAATGTTAATTGTAGGACTTCCATTAAGATCTGATTTTACATATGCTTTAATGATTTTGATTAGATCTCCAGGTTTAAGATCTTCAATCCCAGGTAAGTTTGCTTTCTCATCCCAAAGCTTTACACTTGCAGTTACATTCCCATCATACACAGTCATAGTTCGTAAAAAGAAAGGTGTGCCATCTTTTCTAGAATATTGTTTTGCTGGAGAGAAATTCAATACACGGGTTTCTAAAGAAATTTCTTTTGCCCCAACGTAAAGATCTTTTAAGCCCATCTCAACTTTTAGAGGTTCTGATAGAGATACGCCAAGATCTGATGCTATAAGGAAAAGTGCGCCTTGATCGGTAAGGTATCCAGCTCCAATTTTTTCTTTCTTCTGCTTAATTTTTTCTTCAATATCAGATCTAGTAAGTTCCGATCTTTGTTCAAGAAGTTTATTCAAAAGTGTCTCAAATTCAGACAAATCAGTGTTTGTTACTATTATGTCCTAATAAAAATTACATTAACTAAATTAGTGGGCAGATCGCAGGCCAAATCATGTCTAGCATAATTGCAAAATCTCTATACAAATCATATAATTCGGTAACTGCTGTTGATGGAATAGATCTCTCTGTTAAATCTGGTCAAGTTTTTGGGTTTTTAGGACCTAATGGAGCAGGAAAATCTACAACAATTAAACTTTTGACTACTCTGATCCCACCCACTAGTGGAGAATTGACCATCCTAGGAATTAATGCCAAAGAGAATCCTCTACAAGTACGACATAGGATAGGAGTTGTTTTGCAGCAACCAAGTTACGAACCTTCTCTTTCTGTTGAAAAATCACTTGAAAAATATGGATTGATGTGGGACGTCCCTGGAAAAATCAGGAAAAAAAGGGTAGAAGAATTACTTTCGGACTTTGACTTGAATGAAATTCGTAAAAAGAAAACCGAAGATCTATCCATTGGTCAAAGACGTAGACTCCAGGTAGCACGAGAATTTATGCATGATATGGATCTTCTTTTTTTGGACGAACCTACCATTGGACTAGACCCTTCCGCTAGAAGAAACTTACTTGATTTTTTAAAAATGAAAGTAAAAGATGGACTAACAATTTTTTTTACTACTCATATTTTAACAGAGGCTGAATACATTTGTGATGAAGTTGCTATAATAAACAAAGGAAGAATAATTGCAGTAGATTCCCCAGATGATCTTAAAAAGAGATTTGGTAGCAAAAAGACAATAAAAATCCATCTAGCTCAAGTTAATGAAAAACTAAAAAATTTATTCAATGACGTTAAAGATTGTAAAATTGATTTCAATTCAGGCACAAATATTACAATTATTTCTGATGAATCTGAAGTCGTATTGATGAAAGTTTTACAAATTTTGAATTCTAATAATATTACAATAGAAGATCTTTCTGCTATGCCGACTAATCTTGAAGAAATATTTCTTAAAGTAGTGAATGAATCAAATGAATCCGATACTTAGATTAGTTAATAGAAATCTCACCATTGCCATTAATCCAGGATTTCTAATATGGCAAGTAATCTTTCCTCTAATCTATATTTTTGTTGCCGGATTTGCATATACGTCACTTATTGACGTCGTACCCTTTGAAAACAGAGAATTGAATTATCCTGCATACTTGTCTACTGGCATGATTGGTTTTAACATAATGAATAGCACGTTAATTTCTGGAATTATCATTTGGAATGATAGACGACATGGAATGTTTGAACAAATTTTGTCTGGTCCATTTACAAGAGCTCATTACATTCTAAGCAATGTTGTCACCATAGGAATTGTTGGATTGGTAAGTGCAACTTTGATTGCATTTATAGCTTATCCTGTTTTTTCAGAATCAAGTGAATTTTCATTAATTACTATACCAATTATTATTTTTGCTTCTGTTACAGGTTCTCTTTTGTTTGGTTCAATAGCATCAATTATTTCAACTAGATTAAGGTCAAGTGAAGGATTTAATGTAATTATTAATACGGTGTTCTTGTTTTTTGCATTCGTTAGTACTGCATTTTATCCTGCATCAGGTACACCAGAGCCTCTTGCTTCAGCATTTTACCTTAACCCATTAACATATCTAGTTGATGTAATTAGAGCTGGAGTTTTTGGCAGCTTTTCTAATTTTGTATTACTGGAGATGTTAATTTTAATTGTCCTTGCTTCTGGTTTATTTGTTGTAGCCACAAAATTACTTACAAAATTAGACTTCTAGAATTTTCCATATGGTTGATCTAATAGAAATGAATAGCCCGGCCCAGATTCGAACTGGGGTCAAGGGCTCCAAAGGCCCCTATGCTTGACCACTACATTCGGTGGAATAATCCTCTACCGGGCTGCCGGACGTGGTTTTAAGTTTAGAATCCCTTAATGTTATTTTCTATTGTCTGCAATGCAATCTAATAAAGAAAAAAATCTGAATATTAGAACTTAAACCGATGTATAAATTGCTTTTACAAGTTTAGTATAAGGATCTTCCATAGAGTTTAGCGCCCTTTTTGCTCTTTTTTTGTAATCGATATTTGAAGAGCTGATGAATTTTCTTATAGATCGTACTAATTGTTTAAGATTAGTCTCTCTTTTTACAAGTTTGTTCTTGACAAGATAACTTTCTATCAAATTTGGTACTGCGTTATAGGAAATAGTGGGAATTCCAAGTAATGCAGCTTCAGCAGTCATTGTTCCTCCTGAACCAACAAAAACATCTACATTTGATAATAACATCTTTCCATCTATTACTTTGCTTAAAATTTTTATCTTTTTCCCAAATGTTCTATTAAGAAATTGTATCTGAGAACCATATCTACCTAAAACCAAAATATTTTCATTACTAAATTCTTTGATTATACTTTTGATAATCATAACAGTTTTTTTTGTATTTTTAGCAGAGTAAGCAGCCTGATCCTCTTCTACTCTAATTAGAATAGTTTTTCTTTTATTATTAAATGGAAGTTTAATTTTCTGACCAAGACTTCGTTTTGCTATTGGTGCAGCATCTATGCCTTTGTATTGTAAAATATTTTTTTTGTCTATTCCAAATCTTATGAATTCTTTTTTTGGGATTACCCAAGGAATAAGTAATTTTTGAACAAGAGGAACTGATAATCTCATTACT
>Ga0247727_10018845_pt1 | contig 10782 bp, 11 predicted proteins | sample WisWelCaveWW1625_FD_202498 | JGI IMG/M metagenome (GOLD analysis project Ga0247727, IMG submission 202498) | Biofilm microbial communities from Wishing Well Cave, Virginia, United States - WW16-25 | ecosystem: Environmental > Aquatic > Deep subsurface > Groundwater > Cave microbial mat | place...
GCGCCCTGCTTTACCGCCGAGTGCCACACGTATTCGATCTCGCGATCGCCCTCCAGCTGGCTCTCGATGCGACGGTCGGTGACAGCGAACCCGGCATCGACAAGTCGCCGCTCCGTCGTGTCGGGATCGACGTGGCTGAAGAACGTCGGGACTCCGAGCCAGGCGCAGGTTCAACTCCTGCCCCTCGTACTTGCAACGTTCGCGGTCGCGACGACTGCACCGAAAAGCTCGCTGGCGTCCACTTCAAAATATATAGCATTGCCCGATCACAACGCGAGGAGGGAGAGCACGATGACCGTGATCGACGAGCTTCTCGATAACGCTGAAATCTACGGGGCGGGCTTCGACAAGGGCGAGCTGCCCTTGCCTCCGGCGAGGCGAGTGGCAGTCCTCGCCTGCATGGACGCCAGGCTCAACCCGTACGGGCTGCTCGGCCTTGCCGAGGGCGACGCGCACGTCATTCGGAATGCGGGCGGCGTCGTGACAGACGACGAGATCCGATCGCTCGCGATCTCGCAGCGGCTGCTCGGGACAAAAGAGATCATGCTGATCCACCACACCGACTGCGGGATGCAGACCTTCCGGGACGACGATTTCCGACGGCAGATTCAGGACGACACCGGGATCAAGCCGGAGTGGGCGGCCGAGAGCTTCGAGAACCTGGAGGAAGACGTCCGTCAGTCGATAGCGCGGATCAAGGCGAGCCCGTTCATCCCGCTGAAGGATCAGGTTCGCGGCTTCATCTACGAGGTCGAGAGCGGGCGCCTGCGCGAGGTGCGCTAGAGGTCGGTCGGCCCGGCTGGGCCACCTCCCGCAGCTGCCGTTACTCAAGCGAGAGCACGCTCGAGCGGGCGAGCGCCTACTCTTCGCCGATGGCGACCGACGAGGTTGGCGCCTTCGTAACGGCGGTAATCGCTCAGGCGCCGTCAGGCGCGGTCGTCGTGGGCACCTCCATCTCGCCCGACGGCAAGTACGGTGCAGCCCTAACCCTCCTGCCCACCGCGGGCGATTACTTCATGAACGACGTGTTCATCCGCCTCAGCGACACATGGGAGACGTACGGCGGCGGCAATGGCAGCTGTTGGACATTGCTCGATGACGAGAGTGAGACGGGCGTCTTGCAATACGGAGATGAAGCACCCGCGGGAACGTCAGCCGCCTGGATCCGCTACGAAGGGCAGGACCATCGCGTGCCCGTACGGCATCGACACTTCCTGTTCGTCGCGTGGCAAACGCCCTTCCGCGATTTCCCAAGCGTCATCCGATTCGAGTAGCTCGCTCAGGGGTTATTTGGTGCGATGCCACGGCGCTCGGGAATCCTCGATCGGGATCTCTCACCCTTTCCAGGGTTATGGATCGACCCCTGTCGGCACGATGTTTTCGGAAGCAGATTCCTGCCGCCATGGCTTCAGAAACATCTTCGAAAAGAGCGCGAGGGCGCCCGCCTGTCTTCTCGGACGGGGCGCTCCGACAGGCCGCTGCGTTCTCGTACGCACGGCGGATCCGCACACGGCGTGGAGAGCAGGATCTGGTCTATCGGATGTTCGCCGTCGCGGCGATCGAGCTGTTTCGGGAGGCGTATCCCGAAAAGGCCGCGCCGCTCGATTGGCTGCTGACACCGAAACGACGGCACACCCTGCTCTCGGAGCTTGGTCGAATTGCCCAACCGAGATCGGACGACCACGGCGAGCTCCGGTGGCGCGAGCGTGACGTATCTCGGCTCATTGGCGTGGCTCTCGAGATCGCTGAGGCACAGCCATCGGCCAAGGCGGGCGTGGCGATGATCCGGGAATTCCGCCGACCTCATTGTGGAGAACGCAGCGGAGTCTTGTGAGAGGCGACATAGAAGCCGACGTCGTAGACGCTCTTGAGCGTGCCCGCGATGAGGAACGGGGCCCCCAAGCCGGCACGCAGCGCAGCCCCGGCCATAAGTGCGCCTACCGGGCGAGCGACGGTCCGTGCCACGTTCGTATATGCGGCCGCAGCGGTTCTCTCGGACGGGTCGACCACTCCGACGACGTAGGCCTGGCGTGTTGGGACGTCCATCTGGGAAAGAGCGAAACGTGCAAGCAGGAGAACGATGGCGGAACGCAGGCTGGGAGCGAATGCCACCGCCGCCAAAAGGACATTCGAGGGAAGGTGCGTGAAGACCATTGTTCGCAGGAGCCCGATTCGTCCCGCGATGCGTACCGCCGCCTGGAACGAAACCGCCTGGAGGAGGCCGATTGCGAAGAAGAGAACCGCAAGCGTTTCGGGCGACGCGCCGTACTTACGCGTGAACAGGTAGGCGATGAAGGTGAGGGGAACAAAGCCGCCGCCGAAGCTGTCGAGTGCGAAGAACCCGCACATGCGGGCAACGATCCCCCGCGAGCGGTGCAGCGGCGGAAGGTCTTCTTCCTCGAGCTCACGGCCGACCTCGACACCAGCTGACAGGCCTGCTGAGACGGCGAGGCCGGTGACCGCAGCAAGCGGGTACGCGAGGAGTAAGTAGGGCGTGGAGCCGACGAGCGCGATGAGCGCGCCGAACGAGCCGGCGAGTGTCGCGACGGTGTTGTAGGTCCCGAAGAGGCGAGTGGGGTCGCGATCTGGAGAGGCATGCGGGAGCATCGCCTGCTCGAGAGACGTGAACGGGCCGGATTCGACGACGTCGGTCGAGAGCGTCCCGGTCAGTCCCGCCGCGATCAACGCCGGAAGCCAACCCGTCACGGCGAAGACGGTGCCCGCGCACGCCATCAAGACGAGAAGGACGCGATAGGAGCGCCGCCGGCCGAATCGGTCGCCGTAGCGGGCGAGTAGGACAGAGGCGAGCGCGTTCCCGAGGAGAAGCGCCGCGAGAATGACTCCCACGGCTGCGTCCGAGTACCCACGTTTCGCGAGCGTGATGCCGATCAGCACCGAGCCCAGGCCATAGGCGACCGCGCGCGTGCCTTGCACCGCGATGATGCGTCGTGCGTCGCCCGTCAGGCGCTCTCCTCGAAGACCGCGGCGCCGCCACTCTGCGGGCAGAACACGAAGAGGCTTCGGCTCACCGGATCCCAGCCGATCGTATGGGCACCTTGCTCCGTCTCTACCGTTTGGACGTGCTCGAGTCGGTCGCTGTCGAACGAGCACACGCAGCCCGGGTCACCGATCGCGACGTAGACGCGACGTGAACCGAGGTCATGCAGTACGACGTCGGGTGGACCGGGAAGGGGAAGCCTCGCGACCACGTTGCCATCATCCTGGTCGAGCGTCACCAGTGCGCCGCCGTCTGCCGCACAGAAGAGGCGACCCGCGTCGAGCCCGAGCCCGTGCGGGCCCGCGCTCGGAACCTCGAAAGTGGCACGGATCGCATAACGGGCGGGGTCGATCACGACGATGCCGGGAGGGTCGGAGATGTTTGCGTATATGCGGTCACGCCTTTCGTCGTAGAGCGCCCAGCGCGGCCGGCCGGGAAGCGGTATCTCGGCGATCGCCAGCAACGAGTCGACGTCGACCACCGACGCGGTAAACGGAGCGCCGACGTTGAACGAGTAGAGGAGGCGCCTGAGACGGTCGTAGGCGAGCCCGTTCGGGTTCGGCCCGACAGCCACCTGTCCGAGCAGCGTCTCGTCGGAGCAACGGAAGATGCTGAGACGTGCAGCCGCCCGGTCGGAGGTGAAGAGGAGGTCGTGCTCCTGGTCGACGAGCACGCCTGCGACCCCCCTCAGGTCATCGAGCGACCGCTGAAAGGTGCGCGTTCGACAGTCGATCACGTCGACGCGGTCCGCGCCCGTGTGAGCGACGTACATCCGCGTACCACTGGCATCGAGCCAGACGTCGGCGTGATCGAAGCCCGGCTTCGGCCCCGGCGCGATGGCGACGAAGCCCACCTGCTCGAGGCTCACACGCTGCCCGTCCAGCTCGTTCCAGGAGCGTTCCCCGCGTCCACCTCCGCCTTGCACCAGGCGTAGAGGGCTTCGTAGACCGGCAGCGAGAGCTCGAGCTGGCGGTGGTCACCGAGATCCAGGAGGTGGAAGCCCTCGGCGACGGCGAGGAGCCCACGCGACTGCGGCGTCGCGTCACGGTCGTCAGACATGTCGGCGCCGTGAACGATTCGTGCCAGAAGCTTCACTGCCGGGTCGTCGATCTCGTAGTCCTCGACCAAAACCTCGAACGAGCAGAGCCCGTCGCGGTGTGTGTATTCGGCGTCGGGCGCATCGTAGGAGTGCGCACCTTCGCGCTCGGCCGCCTCGAGCACCTCGCCCGCGGGCACGTAGAGGAACTCCGCCTCCGGATCGATGAAGTTCTTGATCAGCCAGGGGCACGCGATTCGGTCGGTCTTCGGTCTCGCTCTCGTCACCCACTTCGCCATTTCGTCCTCCTCTCTCGAACGATGGCCATCGTCACCTCGGCGTCCGTCGCGCCGGCCATCCACGGCGCCGATTGCTTGACGAGCGTCGTCATGAGCCAATCCTGGCGACTGTACGCTAGTCGCTGTGCGTCTCCTCGCATCGGGGAGACAGGTTGGCGGTGCCGCGATCGACGGTGCAGATAACGTCCTCGCCGTGGAGCTGGTCGACCTCGGCGATAGTGGCCTGCGCGTCTCGCGCGTCGGGCTCGGTTGCAACAACTTCGGGGGCAGAATCGACCTCGCTGCGACCCGTCTTGTGGTCGACGCGGCGCTCGACTCCGGGATCACGTTCTTCGACACGGCGGAGGTGTACGGGAACGACGGAGGGAGCGAGCGCTTCCTGGGTGAGCTCCTCGAGGGACGCCGTGAGCGCGTCGTCCTCGCGACCAAGTTCGGCTGGGCGCAGGACCGAGGACATGGCCACAGCGCCCGCATCCGGAGCGCGATCGACGGCTCGCTCGAGCGTCTGCGTACCGACCATGTCGACCTCTACTACCTCCACAAGCCCGATCCCGAAACGCCGATCGACGAGACACTTGGCGCGCTCGACGAGCTCGTCTCCGCGGGCAAGGTGCGTGCGATCGGGTGCTCGAACTTTTCGGCCGATCAACTCGCGGAGGCCGACCGGGTCGCCCGCGAGCACGGCACGGCCCGCTTCACCGTGCTCCAGAACCAGTACAGCCTGCTCGAGCGCGGCGACGACGAGGACGTCCTGCCGCTCAGTCGCGATCTCGGCATCGCCTATATCCCGTACTTTCCTCTCGCGAGCGGGCTGCTCACAGGGAAGTACCGGCGCAACGAGGCTGCGCCCGAGGGAGCACGGCTGGCCGGCAGGCAGATCGGGGATGACCGCTTCGCCCGCGTCGAGGCCCTCGAACGCTTCGCCGGGGAGCGCGGTCGGACGCTGCTCGAGCTCGCGATCTCCGCGCTGGCCTCGACGCCGGGCATCGCGTCCGTGATCGCCGGTGCGACCAAGCCCGAGCAAGTGCGTGCGAACGCCGCAGCGGGTGAGTGGCACCTCGATGCGGCGGATCTCGACGCCCTCGCAGAGCTTTAACAACCTGTTACCGAACGCTTACAGCGCCCACAGAGAAACCTCACGGCGATCGCGCATCTCCTGATCGAGGGGATCGTCCTCGATGGAAAGGAGTCGGATAATGGTGAAGCGGCGTGTGTTTGTCGCGATCATTGCGGTCGTCCTCGGTTCGCTCACGGTGACCGGGGCCGCGTTCGCGACGGATGTCCGGGGTGGCGAGCCCGCGACCGAGGTTCGGGGTGTCGAGCCTACGACCGAATTGCGTGGCGATCGCGACGGGCGCGACCAGCGGGCGTTCTGTGAGCGTCTCGAGTCGAAGATCCAGCATCTACGAGCGGCACTGGGTCGCCTCGAGGCGCTGGAAGAGAGGATCGAGCGCGCGATCGCGAGTGGAACGCTCACCCCGGAGCAGCTTGTGCGTGCGCGGCATGCACTTGCGAAGATCGAGCGATTGTCGGAGGCTCTGGAGGAGCAGCTCGAACGGGCGGTGGAGATCTACAAGGAGCAGTGCCAGCGCTGACGAGTTGAGTCGCTGAGCATGCGCGAGCGGGGCGGCTTGTTTGGGCCGCCCCGCACACGTCTCGAGTCGAACGCCGTGTGACGGCTGCCAGACTCTGGCGCGATGCTGCTCAACGAGCTCGCTCAGGCATCTCACGACGTCGCGGCGACGTCCGCTCGGCTGGCGAAGGTCGCCCGGCTCGGCGCCTGCCTCGCTCAGGCGAGCCGTGCAGAGATCTCCGTCGCGGTCGCGTATCTCTCCGGCGAGTTGCCGCAGGGAACGATCGGAGTGGGGTGGGCGGCCTTGCGCGAGCTCCCTCCTCCCGCGGATGAGCCTGGGACGCTCGGGCTGCTCGAGGTCGATGCAGCCCTGTCCCGGCTTCAGGCCATTTCCGGACGTGGCTCGCAGGCTGCTCGTAAGGAGGAGCTCTCACGCCTGTTCGGACGCTCCACTGAGCTCGAGCAGCGGTTCCTGTCGAGCTTGCTCGGCGGAGAGTTGCGACAAGGGGCGCTCGAAGGAGTGATGGTCGACGCTGTCGCCAAGGCCGCTGGCATCCCGGCTGCCGAAGTTCGGCGCGCGGCGATGCTCGCAGGCGATCTGCCGACGATCGCGGAGGCCGCGCTGGCTTGGGGGCGAGACAGCCTGGCCGAGTTCCGGCTGACGCCGCTTCGCCCGGTCAAGCCCATGCTCGCGCACGCGGCCGATGACGTAGCCGAGGTGCTCGAACGGGTTGGTCCGGCCGCGGTCGAATGGAAGCTCGACGGCGCACGGATTCAAGTCCACCGCGTCGGCGGCGAGGTGCGGGTCTTCACGAGGAACCTCGCAGACATCACCGATCGGGTTCCCGACATCGTCGAGGCGATCGTCGCTCTTCCCGTCAGTTCGCTCGTGCTCGACGGAGAGGCGATCGCGCTCCATGCCGACGGGCGGCCGCATCCGTTCCAGGTGACGATGAGTCGCTTCGGTACCAAAAGCGCGGTCGACGATTCGTCGGAGGTGACCCCGCTGTCGGCCTTCTACTTCGACTGTCTCCACGTTGACGGCGAGGACCTCATCGACCGGCCTGCGCGGGAGCGGCTCGCGGTGCTCGATGACCGCCTTCCGCCGGCGCTCGTCGTGCCGAGGGTCGAGACGGGTGACGTCGTTGCCGCGCAAGCGTTCCTCGAGGATGCGCTCGCCCGAGGTCACGAAGGTGTCATGGTGAAGGACCTCGACGCGCCGTATGAGGCCGGTCGTCGCGGAGCGGGGTGGCTCAAGGTCAAACCCGCGCACACGCTCGACCTCGTCGTTCTCGCTGCCGAGTGGGGACATGGCCGCCGCCGCGGCAAGCTCTCGAACCTCCATCTCGCAGCGCGCGATGCCGAGGGTGGAGGCTTCGTGATGCTCGGCAAGACGTTCAAGGGCATGACCGACGAGATGCTCGCTTGGCAGACGGAACGACTCCTCGCGCTCGAGACGCGCCGCGACGCGCACACCGTCCACGTGCGCCCCGAGCTCGTCGTCGAGATCGCCTTCGACGGGGTTCAGGCCAGCCCGCGCTATCCGGGCGGGGTCGCGCTCCGGTTCGCCCGCGTCAAGGGCTACCGCTCCGACAAGGGAGTCGATGAAGTGGACACGATCGACGCTGTACGTGCCATACACGCGCGAGCGGGATAATCTCGCCCGACACGAGCCACAACGGACGGAGGTAGAGATGACTCACTACGGGACCCTTCGCGCGTGGGCGTTCATCGCGACGCTCGTCGGCGTGTTCGGGATGATCGCGGCGACAATCGGGGCGGTCGTGTGGGCCTTCGAGGCGGACGGCGTCTGGCAGACGATCGGAGTTCTCCTCATCGGGCTGCCGGTGGCGGTGTTCATCGCGACGCTGCCGATCGCCCTCGCACAGGCCCTCCGCGCGATCGCTGACGTCGGCGACACGGTGGCCGCGCGCTAGCGGGATGGAGGACTTCGGGATCAAGAGCTTTCGGGCACCGGATGAGGTCGTCCGGCTTCCCAAGCTCACCGCAGAGATCGTGGAGTTCGGCGAGCTCACCGTGAGTCGCACGATCTCCGAGCCAGGCTGGCGATGGTCTGAGCACATGCGTCCGAGCGTGGGCGGGGAGTGGTGCCAAGTCCGTCACGTGGGAGTCGTGGTTTCCGGGCGCCTCGGCGTCGTCTTCCCGGACGGGACCGAGTTCGTGCTCGGGCCGGACGACATCGTCGACCTCCCGCCGGGCCACGACGGGTACACAGTTGGTGATGAGCCGTGCGTGCAGATCGACTGGGCGGGCAACCGGCCGTTCTTCGCCAGCTTCCTGATTGGGAGCCGGACTCGAGTCCTGGCCACGCTGCTCTTCACCGATCTCGTCGGCTCGACGGCCAAGGCGGCCGAGCTCGGGGATGCCCGGTGGAGAGGGCTCCTCTCCGAGCACTTCCTGGGAGCGAGAGTCGAGCTCGAGCGGTACGGCGGGCGCGAGGTGAAGACGACAGGTGACGGGTTGCTGGCGACTTTCGACAGCCCCGGGCAGGCGCTGCGCTGCGCTGCGGCGATTCGGGGCGTTGCGAACCGCGACGGCTTACAAATGCGAGCCGGTGTTCACGTCGGCGAGGTCGAGCTGGTCGGTGAGGACATTCGCGGCGTCACGGTCCACGAAGCCGCGCGCATCACGGCGGTCGCGGGAGCGGACGAAATCCTCGTCTCGGATCTCACGCGAGTGATCGCGGGCGCCGGCGGGTTGGCGTTCGAGGATCGCGGCATGCATACGTTCAAGGGGCTCGACGGCGAATGGCGTCTTGCCGCGTTCGTCTCGGAGCCTGAGCGAATCTCGTCGTGAGCAAGCTTCCGCTGATCCTCGCGGTCGACGAGGACGCCGAAGCGCTCGAGCGGATCACGAGCGAGCTCCAGCGCTACGCGCGCGATTATCGCGTCGTCTGTGGTCCGTCGACCGAGGCGGCGCTGAAGCAGCTCGAGGCGCTGCGGGAGCAAGACGCAGCAGTTGCCGTCGTGCTCGCTGCCCGAGGAACGCAGGCGCTGAAGGGCGAGGAGCTCCTCTCGCGTGTGCACGACTTGCACCCCCATGCGAAGCGCGCATTGCTCATCCCGTGGGGCGGCTGGGCGGACGAGGAGACAGCAGACGCTATTCGGACGGCCATGGCCGTAGGGCATATCGACTACTACGCACTCAAGCCGTGGAGCACTCCGGACGAGCTCTTCCACCGGCTCGTCTCCGAGTTCCTCCACGAGTGGAGACGAGCAAACGCGCCGGGCAGGCGTGAGATCACGGTCATCGCCGATCCGTGGTCGCCGCGCGGCTATGAGCTTCGCAACCTGCTGGCGCGCAACGGCGTCCCCCACGCCTTCCACACCTGCGACTCGGATGAAGGGGTGCGGCACCTGTCTGTATGCGGGCAGGAAGGCGCCGACGTCCCGGTCGTGGTTCTTCCGGATGGCAGCGCGCTGGTGGATCCCGAGCCAGAGGACATCGCTCGGCATGGAACTCGTATGAGGACGGAACTGGTTGCGCCCGATGGGTTCGATGTCGTCGTCGTCGGCGCGGGGCCCGCGGGGCTCGCGGCCGCCGTGTACGCGTCGTCTGAGGGTCTTCGCGCTCTCGTCGTCGAGAGCGAGTCGATCGGGGGGCAGGCGGGGTCGAGTACTCGGATCCGCAACTACCTCGGTTTCTCGCGCGGCGTCGGCGGAGCCGAGCTCGCCCAACGCGCCTACCAGCAAGCGTGGGTCTTCGGGACGACGTTCCTCCTCACACGTGACGTCACCGGGCTGCGTCCCGAGAACGGAGGTCACGTCGTCTCGATCTCGGGTGGAACCGAGGTCGAGGCTCGTGCCGTCGTTCTGGCGATGGGAGTCTCGTACCGCAGGCTCGGGATCTCGGCGCTCGAAACGTTCGAGGGCGCCGGCGTCTTCTACGGTTCGTCGCCCTCGGAGGCGCGACAGTTCACCGGGGCGAGCGTGTTCGTGGTCGGTGGCGCCAACTCCGCGGGGCAGGCCGCTGTCCACCTGAGTCGCTATGCGGCGAACGTCACCCTTCTCGTTCGCGGCGAGACTCTGGCGGCAAGCATGTCGCAGTACCTGGTCGACGAGATCGCCGGGAGGGAGAACATCGCCGTGCGGGTCTCCACTGAGGTGGTCGATGCCAAAGGCGACGGGCGACTCGAGAGGCTCGTCCTGCGCGATGCGAGTGGTGACACGACCGAGCCGGCAGATGCGCTATTCATCCTCATCGGCGCTCAGGCTCGAGCCGAGTGGCTCCCGGACGAGATCGAGCGCGATGCACGTGGCTTCGTCACGACGGGCTCCGACTTCGAGACCACTCTGCCCGGGGTGTTCGCGATCGGAGACGTCCGCGCAGGGTCGGTGAAGCGCGTCGCGTCGGCGGTCGGCGAGGGCTCGGTCGTCATCCAGCGCGTGCACCACTACCTCGAGAGCACGGCCGCAACCAGCGCTCGAGTTCCATAGAACGCCGTCTAGGGGGTCAGACCCCCGGACGTGGCTCTGCGGGACACGTCCTGCGGTCTGACTTTTGGTGCGCCGCCCGATCAGACCCCCAGCGTGGCTCAGTGGGACATGGCTTGGGGTCTGACCCCCTTTGTGCGCCGATCGCGCTAGCCGGAGATGTTCGCGCAGGCGGGCGAGTCCTCGAGGGCGGTCTGGAGCTCGCCCTTGACGTCGGCGCTCTCGAGCGCCTGCAGAGTGGATGCGAAGGCCGTGCCCATCGCAGCGAGCGATGTGGTGATCGAGCTGATCGCGCTCGGCAACCCCGTGAGTCCGGAGACGCCATCGGCAGCGCTTTCGATATCCGCGACCTCGTTCTCGAGTGTGGTCGAGAGCTCGTCGAGCGAGTCCTGGACCGCTTGACCCGACTCCGTGTCCGGCGC
>Ga0247727_10018846_pt1 | contig 10782 bp, 8 predicted proteins | sample WisWelCaveWW1625_FD_202498 | JGI IMG/M metagenome (GOLD analysis project Ga0247727, IMG submission 202498) | Biofilm microbial communities from Wishing Well Cave, Virginia, United States - WW16-25 | ecosystem: Environmental > Aquatic > Deep subsurface > Groundwater > Cave microbial mat | place...
AAGGCGCTTCTGGACGGTTTCCGGGAAATCTAGCCGCTAAAGGCCCCCTCCTCCGCAGCCGATTATTGACTTGGATTTGTGCCAAGTCTAATACCGCCTCAGGATGGGACACTCAGCAAAGACCGGGAGCTGATCGGGCGGGTCCGGACTCTACGCCCCTCTTACTACCGGCTAGGGGATATGGCTGAGCACTCCCCGGAGAAACGCACCGAACAAAGGAAACAAGCTTCCATGAACCGTCGTCTTGCCATGTCCGTACTCGCAGTCCTGATGATACCGGCCGCGGTGCTGGCGCAAGCCACCGCCGGCGTGCACATCTTGACCAACGCGGTGGGCGCCCGATTCATCGTCGACGGGCAGATCCACACCAATGCCGTGACTTTGATCTGGCCGGTTGGGAGCAAGCACATTCTGGAGGTTTTTTATCGACAGGACGGATACCAGTACGCCGACAGCGAGCGGACGCGCTACCTGTTCGGCGGTTGGGCCGACAATACCGGGACGCTTCAGGCGGGTGGCTCGACGGTTCTCACCGTTACAGCCGATCCCGCCATTACCAGTTACCGTGCCAGCTTCAGCGTCACTCACCAGGTGAACATTCAATTCTACGGACCGATTGTGCCGGTCGACCAGGACGGGGTGGTGCCGCCCGGCTGCGCGGCCCCCGGCGATATCAGCCCGACGCAACTGCGCGCCGGCATCGTGATAGTCGCCGGCACGTGCCTGTGGAACAGCACGCAAGTCTGGATGGGGGAAGGCACTCATTCGATCAACGCATTTCCATACCCGGGCTGGGTCTTCGAGGGCTGGATCATCAACGGCGTCGGGCCGAGCTCGTTTCTGAGTACGTTCGATATCCGGGCGCCGCTGACTTTGATTGCCCGCTTCTCGACCGCCAAGCGTGTCCGCTTTCTGACGGATCCGCCCGGCCTCCGCTTGTTGATTGACCGGACGCCGGTACCGACCTCGGATACGCTGCCTTGCAGCGGCTTCCAGACGCTGCCGCCGACGGCGCCGCGCGGCTTCGCGGCGCTCTGTTACGGGGAGTTCGACTGGGCGCTGAAAAGCTCGCATGTGATGGGCGCGATTTCTCCGCAGTACGATGGCACCGGGAAGCTGCTGGTGTTCGACAGATTCAGTAACGGCAGCGGCGCCAACTCGGTGTACGAGGTCACCTCGCTCACGCCGGAGACCATCGTGGGACGCTTCGTCGCCGGCGCGCGCGTCGGGTTCCTCACCAGCCCGACGGGACTGAAGCTGACCATCGATGGCCGGAGCAATTACCCGTCGTACAACTTTGAATGGGCGGTCGGGTCCAAGCACACGGTCTCGCCGGCTGTCGACCAGGTCGATTCCCGGGGGCGCCGCTACCGCTTCACGGGCTGGTCCAATGGCGGGCCGGCAGCGCAAGAGATCACCGTCCCGGAGGCGGCGGCGACCGACGGGTACCGGCTCGTCGCCAAGTTCGAATTGCTGAGCCAGGTGACGATCCAGTCCTCGCCCGCCGGCGCCACCATCGAGGCGGACGGCGCCGCTTGCAAGACGCCGTGCGTGCTGGATCGCACGGATGGAACGACGGTCCGAGTGTCGACGCCGGAAATGGTGGCGCTCTCCAGTTCGCACCGGCTCGAGTTCGCCGGCTGGTCCGATGGCGGCGGGCCGGCGCATGAGGTCACCGTCGCCGGGACCGAAGCGCGCACCCTCACGGTGAATTACAACACCGCGTACCGGCTGCAATTGGTCACGGAGCCGTTGGCGGGAGCGCGTTTCCAGCTCGAGCCGGCGACCACGGACGGATTCTACACGGCGGGCACGGGGGTGATGATCACCGTCGACGCCGCTCCCGGCTACCGTTTCCGGCGCTGGGCGGGCGACCTGGAAGGAACCTCGCGGATCCAGTTCGTCTCACTGTCCACGCCGAAACAGGCGCGGGCGATGCTGGACAAGGTCCCCTACATCGCGCCGGCGGGGATTCGAAACGCGGCCGGCGACACGCCGGACGCGACGGTTTCACCCGGCGGCCTGATCTCGATCTACGGGGAGAACCTGGCGCCGCATTTCGAAATAGGTCCCGACAACCCCATGGCGCAAACGATCGCCGGCGTCACGGCGACCATCGGCAGCAGGATTGTACCGCTGTTGTTTGTTTCCCCGCAACAGATCAACGCGCAACTGCCCTCGGCTCTCGAGGAAGGCTCCCACACCATCACCGTGCGTTGGAGCGGGCAGCAGATCGCCGGGACCTTCCGCGTGGCCCGCAATGCGCCTGGACTGTTCAGCCGCCTGGTCGAAACGACGCCTTTCCTTCTCGGCTTCCACCAGGACGGATCCGAAATCACACTGGAAAGCCCGATGCGACGCGGTGAAACCGCCACATTGATTGGCTCGGGCTTCGGTCCCTGCACGCCCGAGCCGCCGGATGGTTTCCCGCTGCCGGCTTCGCCCAGCTACCTGCTGGTCGATGCGGTAGAGATCTTCGCCGGCGACCATAAGCTCGAGACGGTGTGGGCGGGCGGCGCCGTGGGTCAGATCGGAACCATCGCCGTCCGGTTCCGCCTGACCGACGCTCTCCTGGGCGGCTCGACGATGCCGTTACGCGTGGTGGTCAACGGCCGCGAGAGTAACCGGGTGATGCTGGCGGTCGAATAGAACCCGGCGCCTACTTTTTTCTGGCGTCCTCTGACAGCGGCAGCGGCGGCGTCAGCTTGTCGTGGCCGAAATTCTCGACCAGGTACTCCAGCAGCGCCTCGCGCTCTTTGATCACCGCGCCCCAGCGAACCATCTTGTCGAGTTCACGCTCCCAGGTGGGACGGGGAAGCCGCTGCCCGTGGATGATGCGCAGACCGTGGCAGGGCAGGCAGGAGCGCTTTTCCTCGGCTTTGCCTTTCTCAATCACTGCCGGGTCGGCGGCCGCCAGCAACAGCGCAACAAGCAGGTCCCCGACGATCATGATCCCTCCACGGTCAGGCCGATGCGCTCGATACCGTTCCACAGATACCCCGACGGGTTCCAGGCCGGCTCGATCGGCTGGGTACGCCCGGCCGAGTCGGCGGCGCGGCAGCAGAGGATGTGAAAACCGGGTCGCGATGGTTTCCATGCGAACCGCCACGTCCGCCAGGAGAACCGGTAATCTTCCCGACCCATCTCGGCGGGCTGCCAGCGCGAGCCGCCATCGGTCGAGAGATCGACGCGCAGGACGCGATGCTCGCCGGCCCAAGCCACGCCACCCAAGATCGCTCCGCCCGCCGGGACCTTGTCACGATCGGCGGGCCGGGTAAAGAACGACTTCACCGCCATTCCTTCGAGGATCTCGAGGTCTTCGGGCTGAGCCGCGGTTCCTGGCGCCACCGGGTGCTTCGGCATGCGGTAGGCGGGATTCATGTAGAAACCGCCATCCGGCTTGTCCGACAACGTGATCCGGGAGAGCCACTTCACCCAGCTTGCCCCGTCCCAGCCGGGCACGATGAGCCGCGCCGGATAGCCGTGGAGATCCGGCAGAGGCTCGCCGTTCATTTCGAGCGCGACGATGGTTGCCTCATCGACGATTTTCCGCATCGGGATCGAGCGAACGAAGTCCGGTGTCTGGCCGACGCCTGTATCGGCGCCGTCGAAATCCGCGAATGCGGCCGCCTGCGGGACGCCGGCTTTCTCGAGCACATCCTTGAGCCGCGGGCCGGCCCACTCGGCGTTCCCAATGGCCCCCTTGGTCCACTGGAGGCCGGGAAGCTTCGGTCGATAATAGGAGCGGCCGTTGCCGGCGCACTCCAGCGTCGCCGGCACGCGATGCCGCGGCATCTTTTTCAGATCGTCGAGCGTCAGGACGACTTTGCGGGTAACCATGCCTCCGATCTCGAGCCGGTAGGAATCCGCCGAGACGCGTGGCCGGGGCAGGTGCTGCCGCACGAAAAAGGCGTCGTTTGGCGTGATCCAGGTGTCGAAGTACTCGGGCGGCGATTCCAGGTCCTCCGGGTAGTCGTTGTGGACCAGCATTGGGCGCTTGCCAGTAAACAGGAGCGGCTTCTCGGGAACCGTTTGCGCGGCCTTCAGCACGGAGGGGGAGACACCGGCCAGCGCGAGCCAGCGGCGGCGCGAGATAGGAACCGGCGGGAGCTGCATGCTTCTAAGATAACGCGCACCCGCGGGCCTCCGTCTTACTGGCTCCGCAGCGACTTCATGTACTTCTCGATGCGATCCGCCTCGGCGTCCTGCCGCGCCTGCCGCAGCGACGCGGCATACGCGGAAAGCGTCCGGGCGACCTCGGGGTGGCTGGGTCCGAGCGTCTCGCGAAGGCGCAGGAACATGGCCTCGGCCTCGGTGAATCGCCGTTGCCGCGCGTACGCCATCCCCAGCCCCTCCAGCATCGGCGCCAGCGATACGTGATTCGGCCCCAGCCGCTTCTCGTAGATCATCAGCGCGCGCCGGAACAGCCGCTCGGCGCCGGAAGGCTTATCCTGATTCATGAACAGGATGCCGAGATTATGCAGAACCCGCGCTGTCTCGACGTGTTCGGGCCCGAGTGTCTTCTCCAGGATCCCGAGCGACCGCCGGTACAACGGCTCGGCCTCCGCCCATTCACCGTTCAACTGACGCAGCTCCGCCAGGTTGTTCAACGCCCCGGCGATGTTGGGATGCTCTGGCCCGAAGGTCTTTTCCCAAATCGCGAGCGCTCGCTCGAACAAGCGCGCCGCCTCGTCCCGCTTCCCTTCCGCGCGGCGGAGCGACGCCAGGTTGTTGAGCGACACCGCCACGTTCGGGTGCTCGGGACCCAGCACGCGCTCGCGGATCGCGAGGGCATCGCGATGAATCTCGGCGGACCGGCCCAGATCGCCCCGTCCATGCAACAAAACCCCGTAGTTGTTCAAAGTGGTCGCCACATCCGGATGGTCGTCTCCCAGAATGCGCTTCTTGATCGCGAGAGCGCGATGGTAGTGCGGCTCGGCCTCTGAATACCTTCCCTGAATACGGTACAGCTCCGCCAGGTTGTTGAGGTTGATCGAGACGTTCAGGTGCTCCTGGCCGAGCGCTTGCTCGTTGAAGGACAGCGCCCGAGTTTGCAAGGATTCGGCGCTCGAGAAGTTTCCCTTCTGCTGCTCGAGCAAGCCCAGGCTGTTCAACGACGACGCCACGCCGACCGGCGCCTCGCGCAGGATGCGCTCGCGAATCTCGAGCGCCCGCTTGTAGTGATCCTCCGCCTCAGCGTACCGGCCCTGGACGCGGTAGACTTCTCCGAGGTTATTCAAGATCGAGGCAACGCGCGAGTCTTCCGGTCCCAGGGTCGCTTCCCAGATCGCGAGACCCCGCTTGTAGATCGACTCGGCCTCCGCATAACGGCCTTGCTCGTGCCTCAGCGCGGCCAGATTGTTGAGCGCCTTGGCGAGCCGCGCATCGGTCGGGGGGAGGCGTTCGGCGGCTTCGACAGCAGCCGTATACAGCTTGTCGGCTTCGCCATACTGTCCCCGCGCGCGCATCTGGTTGGCGTCGTGGAGCATTCGCTCCAACGGGTCCACCCGCGCAATCTGTCCGCCGGCGATCCCGGCCAAACACAAGCACAAGACTCCGCTCCGCATCACTTGGACCTCGCTCCAGCCGGTCTACCGGCGGCTGTTCCCGGTTGCTGCTCGGCCCAACCACGGAGCCAGCACCCTCAGTGCTCTCATCGGCCAATACGCCATCGGCCTTGGCCATGTTCCGTGAATCGCGATGGCGTTCGGTAAACAAATTAGACGATGTGAGGCGGGCCGAGTATCGGGATTTCAGCGAGACATTGGTAACATCGCGGCGGGGTTGAGCAGCCCACCGGGGCTACCGGTACGCGAGCAATAAGCGCTCAATTCGACGGCTTGAGGCCTTCTTCGGCTCCGAGACCGCGCTGAAGCCATCCCGGATACCAGCGGAACACGTTCCCGGTCAGGCTGCCGATGAAGATCAGGTTGTCCGGCGTCGCGTGGATCCAATGGCCGGGGCTCTCCATCGAGCCCAGAATCTTTCCGGTCGCGATGTCGATGCGCATGATACGCCCGGCCAGCGTATCGTAGGTGATGTTCTCGATGTTGTTGCGATGGGTGATGACCCAGACCTCGTCGTTGGGCGTGATAAAGATGTTCTGGGTGGCACCCAGGTGGGTCCACTGGCGAAGGAACTTGCCTCCGGCGTCGAAGATCTGGATGCGGTTGTTCTCGCGGTCGCTGACGTAAACCTGGCTCTTGGAATCGACGGCGATCGAGTGCGGCGTGTTGAATTCGCCCGGTCCGGTCCCGCGTTTGCCCCAGTCGCTCAGATACTTGCCGTCGCGCGAGAACCTCACGACGCGCGAGTTGCCATAGCCGTCGGAGACATAAAAGTCGCCGTTGGCGGCGAAGGCGACGTCGGTGGGGCGGTTGAAAGTCTTCTCGTCGGTGGCCGGCTGCTTCTTGATGCCGAGCGTGAGCAGGAGTTTGCCGTCGCGGGTGAACTTCATGACCTGGTGGTCTCCGTTGTCGGTCACCCACAGGTTGCCGTCGCGATCGACGCGCATGCCGTGGGGGTTGCCGAACATCCCCTTGCCCCACGAGCGAAGATACTTGCCCTTGGCGTCGAAGACGACGATCGGGTCGGCTTTCGGGCCGCGGTGGAACACGTACACTTCGCCTTTCTGGTCGGCGGCCACGGCCGAGACCCGCCCGAACTTCCAGCCCTCGGGCATCGTGTCGGGCTCCTCGCCGAACCGGATCTGGACGCGGTACTTCAGGAGACCGCCTTCATGCGAGTGCCAGCCGCCCTGCGCGCCGGCGATGGCCGGCGTGGCCGCCGCGAGCACCAATGTTCGATGGATTTTCATCGATGCCTCCTGCTTTCTAACTAACAGCCCGCACAACGGAGCCTGGCCCGGCCGGTCAACCCGAAGTTACTCGGGGGCAGCGCGGGCCGGGCCGGCCCTGTGCGGGCTGGATTGGATGAATGCATCTTATCACCTTGCAACATGCGGGCCGATGACACGATCGATCTCCGGCTCGCTCCACGCTCCGACCCGCGCATTCTTGTGGAGGCTCCACCGCTCGCGGTGCTCGACGGCGCGGCCGGCCGGAACACGTTCCAGCGGGCCCAGGGTTTCGAGCTCGAGCATCTCGGCGTTGGTGAATGTTTCATACGAGCAGCCGAAGTCGGGATACGTTTTCCTGGGATCCGCCTGCGTCTTCTTGACGAAAAGGTCGGTGCCCAGCAGGTATGCGCCCCAGGTGTTCGGATTGAACAATCCGATCTTCTGCGGCTCGGAGGCTTTCGCCTCCTGGCGCAGAACCAGGTACTTGGGAGTGAACTGCCAGCGCCGGTCGGCCAGATTCGTGTACGCCCACATCACCAGCGGGTGGGTCGGCAGGAGGGCTTCCGGATGCTTGCCGCGCGGCGGAAACCCGGTGATCGCGACGCCGCCCGGCGCCATCACCGTCAGCGTCCAGGGGGCTAAGTCGAGCGCGGCGGATCGGGCATTCCGCACCTGGTGCACCAGTTCGACCGCCGAGCCGGTGGGCGCGAGCCGGATCACGATCCGCTTCTCGATACCCGCCGAGTCGACCGGTTGGGTGAGTTCGAGCGCGTCGCCGTCGATGCGCGCTTTGACCGGGCCATTGTCGAGCGCCCAGGTGGTTTTCAAATCCTCCGGCGCTACCCAAAGCCTGTGGCCGCCGCGAAGCTGGAACTCCTTCTCGCCGGTTTTTCCGAGCTGATCGGCATATTCCTTGAAGAGATTCCGGCCCCCGGCAAAAGCGTAGCGCATCACGCGCGGGCCGACGTCGGTGGTGACGATCAGCTCGACTTCGCCATTGCTGACCCGGTAGCAGTTAGGCCAGCCCTGCCAGGCGATCTTCTCGATCTTGACGGCGGCGGAAACGAAGCCGGCAGTCAGCCAAACGGTAAACAGTAGGGGACGCATCGACGATATTATGGCTCATTCACTTCACCGCCAGCAGCGCGTCGAGCGGCGTCCCGGTGCGGCGCGCCTGGATGCGCGCGAAACCGGCGGCGGTGAGCAGCGCCCGATACTCGGACTCGGTCCGCTCCCGGCCCTCGGTACAGATGAGCATGTTGAGCGACTGCATGTGCGCGGCGACGGGGCCGCGTTTGTCTTCGTCGAGCAGCTTCTCGGCGATCAGCAGCGCTCCACCGGGCGACAGGCGCTGGTAAATACGCGCCAATAGCCGGCGGATCTTCTCCTCGCTCCAGTCGTGCAAAATGCGGCCGACCGCGAAGAGATCCGCCATCGGGAGCGGATCGGTGAAGAAGTCGCCGGCGATCAGCTCGAGGCGGTGGTCAGGAACGAACTCGCGCGCAAAACCAATGACGCGCGGCAGATCGAAGACCGCCGCTTCGAGGCCCGGGTAGCGCTTGCTGGCGGCCAGGGCGAGGTGACCGGTCGCGCCCCCCAAATCGACCAGGCGCCGGTAGCCGCTCAGATCGAACGCCGCCACCACCGATGGGCTGGACAGCAAGCCGAAGCCGTGCATCCCGAGGAGGAAATCCCGCATCGCCTCATCGGTCTTGAAGAAGTGCGAGAACAGCGGCCCTTCCCAACCGAACGTCTGCCGCCAGCGGTCGGTCCCCTCGCGCACCGCGTCCTCCAGCCCCGACCACAGCCGGAACAGGGCGGCGTTCGAGTAGAGAACATAGCCTGCCAGTGTGTGCTCGCCCGATCGGATCAGATAGGTTTGCGCCGCCGGGGTGTTTCGGTAGCGGTCCCGCTCGCGCGCCAACAGGCCGAGCGCGACGCAGGCGTCGAGGAGCCTGGTCATGGCGTCGAGGTCGCAGCCGCGGGCCAGATCGGCGGCTTCGAGCGGTCCTTCGGCGAGCCGGTCGAAAACGCCGAGCGCGGCGGCGGCGAACATCGTCTTCGATCGCCGGAAGGCTTCGATGAGATCGAGGACGGGAGCGGGATCGGGCAGGCTCATGTTCGTCGAAAATGGTCCCATCCGCCGGGCTCGAGGCGGCGTCCGAAGAGCCGGACGTCTCCGGGCCGGCCGCGGCGGATGGATCCGATCTCGGTCAGCGGAATGGCGGCGTGGCGCGCGGGGACTTTCGCGTCGCGGCGCACGGTGAACAGCAGCTCGTAGTCTTCTCCTCCGTGAAGGGCGGCATCCAGTCCGGCGCCGGGATAAACCGGCAGCGGAAACACGATCGAGGCGGCGACGTTGGATTCCAGGCACAGCCGGTGAAGGTCGATCGACAGGCCGTCGCTCAGATCCATGGCGGAAGTGGCACGGAGGCTTTGGCGCAGGTAGCGGCCTAGCGCCAGCCGCGGCTCGGGCCGAGGATGTTTCCGCCACGGACGTCCGAGTGCGCCCGACACGAACAGGCGGTCGCCCGGCCGCGCGCCGTCGCGCCGCAATGCCCTCCCTCTGGGTACGTCTCCAACGACGACAATGTCGCAGGCGGCCTTGGCGGCTCGCGAGACGTCTCCACCGATCAGCGCGGTTTGCGTTCTTCGCGCGAGGCCGAGCAAGCCTTTGTAGAAAGCACCGACCCAGCGCGGGCCGGCCCAGGCGGGGAGGGCCAGCGAGAGCAGGCACCAGCGCGGCCGGCCGCCCATGGCGGCGATATCGCTCAGGCCGCGCGCCAACGCTTTGTGCCCCAGCGCATCCGGCGCCGTCGAGCGGCGGAAGTGAACATCCTCGATCATCAGGTCGGTGGTCAGCAGCCAGTCGGCCGCGCCACGCGGGCGGACGATGGCGCAGTCGTCGCCGATACCACGCACCAGTCCGGCGGCAGGATGCCGGCCCGCCCATCGGCGGATCCGCGCGACCAGGTCGAGCTCGGTCATTCGGCCTCCGCCACCGCGTCCGAGGAGAACACCAGGCCGCTCGGCAGATCCTCGCCGAAAACACGGCTCATCGTCTCGAGGTCGCGCGTCGCCTCGCCGTCGAGGACCGCGACCAGGCGCGTGGCGTCGGCGTGATTCTCGAGGCTGCGCCGGATGAGCTCGAGCGCGCCCGGGGCCAGGTCGCGAGCCGCGTCGCCGGTGCGCCGGGCCAGGGCGACGGCGGTATCGGCCGCGCGCGGGATCTTCAGAAGCGCCTCGGCCCAGCGCGCCGCGGTGGCCGGCGGCAGCACCTGGTTGGCGGGGCCATAGAACAGCGCGCGCGCGCCAATCCGAGCCAGGCACCACAGCTCGCTCTCGCGGTAATCGCCGGCGCGCACCCGGTGAAGGAGCGTTTCCCCGAGGTCGGTGCGCGTCTGGCCGGGCAGCAGCTCGAAGCTGGCCGCCGCGCGCCACATCTCACGCAGCAGGCTCGTATTGACGCGCACACGCTCGCCGGCTCGCGGCGCGAGCACCGGCGCCAGCGAATGGTAGAGGCGCGCCTGCCCGGCACGGTTCAATCCGCCGGCCACCCGGCCCCAGAAGATCCACCACTCGATCTGGTTCTGCGCCTGCCCGCCGAACTCGAGGCCGCCGGCGAGCATTCCCCGCGCCCGCCCGATGCGCTCCTCGTCGCCCGGATAGCCGAAGCCCGGGCGCAGGCACAATCCGCAGAGGTTGAGCCAGCGCGCTTCGAGCCCGGCGCCGCGACGACGGCCCGCTTCGAAAGCGAGGAACAAGTCGGCGAAACGGCGGATGGCGCCCAACGGCCATGAGGCGCGTCCCAGCGCCAAGGCCTGCTCGAGACGGCCGGGCAGCTGTTCGGGGGCAAGTGTGCCGGACTCGAACGTCTCGCGGATCAGCGCCTCGGCGCGAGTCACCGACTCTTCGCTCACGACCGTCGCCGGCCGGGCCGGCTTCTCGGCGGCCGACTGGCGGAGCTCGAACTGGAGGCGCCA
>Ga0247727_10018847_pt1 | contig 10782 bp, 5 predicted proteins | sample WisWelCaveWW1625_FD_202498 | JGI IMG/M metagenome (GOLD analysis project Ga0247727, IMG submission 202498) | Biofilm microbial communities from Wishing Well Cave, Virginia, United States - WW16-25 | ecosystem: Environmental > Aquatic > Deep subsurface > Groundwater > Cave microbial mat | place...
GGGGAACCTTCGTCGGCACGGTTACTCCAAGACCTGGGGCGTCGCCAACTAGCGTCAGCGAGAAATGGTTGGTTGTCGTCCGGCGGCAGGGCGACGGGAGTTGGAAGATTACGCGCGACATATGGACCCAGGAACCCCAGTCAGCCAAGACGAAGTAGGGTGTGGTTGCACTGCCGCCGCCTAACGAGGCGCTGCAGCGGGCGGCGCAAACAGCGCGCCGCCGCTGAACGCCAAAACCGTTAGGCGGACAAGCTTGGCAAGGATCGCAAACGTGAAGACCTTTGTCGCTCAGACTGCTGACCAGTGGCGCAAATGGCTCGACGAGCACCACGACTCCGAGTCTGAAGTGTGGCTCATCTTCCATAAGGTACACACTGGCGTGGCTTCGATCGCGTACCTGGACGCACTCGATGAGGCGCTGTGCTTTGGTTGGGTGGATAGTTTGGTCAAACGTCTGGATGACTCACGGTATGCGCGCAAGTTCACGCCGCGGAAGGCGGATAGCCGATGGTCGGCAATTAACCGGAAGCGCTACGCAGCCTTGAAAGCCAGTGGTAGGTTGAAGCCCGGTGGGATCAACCGCGCACCGACGGACCGCAGCTATGGTCCGCGACCGCCACGGTTCCAAATGCCCGCAACGGTTCCACGACACATCCAGGCAGCGTTAAAGAAACATCCGGCGGCATGGCGGTACTTCGAGGGGCTTGCGCCCTCACATCGTCGACGGTACATCGGCTGGATAGAGTCCGCCAAGCACGAGGAGACGAAGGCCAGACGCCTGAAGGAGGCGATCCGCCTCCTCATTGTTGGCAAGCCGCTGGGACTCAAGTAGACAGCCGCCCAACAACCGCTTGCAGCCGTCGGCGGCCGGCGAGATCATGAGCCGCCGCGGCTGAAGCGGCGACGTTAGGGCTCACGGGGAACCTGTGAGAATTGCTCGCTTCAATACTTTGCTGTGGAGGCACCCAGCGTAGGGCAATGGAACTTAACTCTGACGACTCTCTTCGTTCTTCTTTTCCTAGGCGCAGTGTGGACGTGTGCACGGGCCGACTCGTGGGCCGAGCGTTTCGTTCAACTGTCTGCTCTCGCAATGGGTGGACTGGGAGTCTTCGCGGTCGTCGCCCTCGTCTATCTTCAGCTAATGGCCAGAAGTGCAACGCCCGGTCCAGGGCCTGGAACGATCGGATCGTTTGGTAGCTACTCGTGGCTCAACTTGTTGCTCCAAGTCCTGGCCCTAGTCGCCAGTGGCTTGGGCGGTGCGGTGTTCACCTACCGCTTTGTAATTCTTCCCAAGGAGCGGGCCAGCACAAGCCTACTCTTGCTCGGTGAGGCGCTACGCATCTCGGCGCTGGTGGAAGCATGGATCGTCGACGCGGTTGATTCGAACGGTGCGCCCACACATCAGGCGCTCGGACTGCCGTCTTGACCAGGGACGCCCCACTGCTCGATGAGGCCAAGCCGAATGGGGCCGGTTTGTATCTGCTCAAAGTTGAACTTAGAGGTGTGCTCGATGGGCCACCGTGGGGCTGTGCTGAGCCAGACCCCTTCTATCAACGTCTAGGCCCCAGACGGGCGTGGATCGTGAGAGATCGTGTTTCAGCTCACGAGCCGGATCGTGATCATCGGCCTGCGCTAGGGCTCAAAAAGCTGGCGTCCTACTTGCCTTCGAGCGAGGGCGTCGACACGTGGGCGCTGTATTCGGAGGCGACGGGTTGTCTCGAAGCGGTCGAGAGTGGCGAGCTATTGACCAGTATTCCGGCCATCCGTTCCTGGTGGGATCGGGTTTCTTGAAATAGCTACTAAAACGAAATCTTCAAGGCGACCTGGGTGTTGCGCGGGTCATTGGTCTGCGAATTGCCAAGCAGGCCGAAACGCGCGTTGCCAAGCGCCGTGTTCGCTTGGCCGAACCAGGGGGTATTGAAGGTGTTGAAGGCCTCGAAACGAAGCTGGACTTGCAGCCCTTCCCTGGGATGGAACGATTTGAACAAGGAGGATTGCAGCAAGCCGGGTCGCATCTCCTGGATTTGCGGCCACCGCGTGCTGACCACTCGCAGCGTGTCGTTGGGCCGCTGGACCCAGGCGGCCGGCTGGTCCGAAGTGGCGCAGTTTTGACGCGCACCCTGTATGTTGATCGTGCACGCGTTGAAATAGTATCCGTCCGGCACATAAGGACTGGATACGAACGGGGTGACTCCGGTCGGATAGGCGTCCACGCCGCCGAGTTGCCGCCCCGATTGGAACAGCGCAATGAGATTCACCTCCCAACCGCCGAAAACAGCCCTCCGGATGCCCTTCGAGTCCTTGGCGAACGGAATCTGGTAGCCGGCCAGGATGAACATCGTATGCGGCAGATCCTCCTGGGTCCGCACTCGCTCGAGCTGGTCGTCGCGGAACTGAGCGTTCAGGAACGCGGCGGCTTCCATGGTTGTCGACCAAGTGTAGGTCATCTGCGCATGAAAACCGTGTGCGAGCCTCTTCTGGACTTGGACCTGGAGGGAGTTGTACCAGGCCTTGCCGGCGGATACCTGTGTTCGGGTGATGCCGGCGAACTGCGGATACGGGCGCAGCAGATTCCGGCGGGGGGTGGTGGCGCTGTCGAGTCCCAGTCCAGGGAGCAAGCCCGCGAACGGATTCGTCACCGTCTGGTTCAGGAAAGCGGTGCCCAGCGCGAGTTGCTCGGTGGAGATCTCGTTAATGCCCTTGCTCACGCCCAGCTTGCGAGTCTGGCTACCGACGTAGGAAATGTCCAAGAGAACCTGACCCGGCAGCTCCTGTTGAAAGCCGGCCGAGTACTGCTGAATGTAGGGGACCACGCGATCCTGGTGAACATAACTGATCGCTTGACCCACAAAAGTGGCCAGACCCGACGAACTCCCCGTGGGCCGGAGGAGTCCGGCGGGAAACGGATTGGAAAGGCGGGTAGCCGGCGTGAGACCGGCATCGGTGGATCCGACAACTGGCGTCGAGACGCTGAACCCCTGGGTGCCGCCAGGCACGAAGGTGGGAACAAAGGAGAGCCCATAGCCGGTGCGAAGAACCGTTTTCGGGCGGAATTTCCAGGCCAGACCGACTCGGGGCTGGAAGTTGTTCCAGTCGCGCTTGTGGGCCAGCCGTTTGTCGGCCGAGGCGAACCGCAGTCCTCCCCTGAGTTCGAGGCCGGGCGCCCGAAACGGACTGGGGCTGGTGGGATCAAAACCGGCGTTCTGGCGATTGAACCGTTCCGAATAAGGGGAGTCGTAGTCCCAACGGCCGCCGAAGTTCAGCGTCACGTTGCGCGTCACGCGCCAGTCGTCCTGGAGGAACAGGCCGTAATAGCGGTTGCCCCAGGCCGGGGTGGCGTTATAGTTACTGCCGCCGCCGCTGGGGAATCCCAGCAGGAAAGAGGCGAACGCATTGCCGGAGGCGGCGTCGGCATTGATCGCGTCCCGTTGCGTGAATCCGTTGGTGAAGTTGAACGTGGCGAACGAATAGTTCGGAATGTTGTCCAGCAGCACGCGGAATTCGCCTCCAAGCTTGAGGGAATGCGAGCCGACAACCTTGTTCGCCGAAACGGTGAGATACCAGTTCGTGCTGGTGTCGTGGCTGTTGCCGGCGCCTCCGAATCCGGTGTAGTTCGTAAAACTGATGCCGGGGAAGAACTTGCCTTGCGCCTGGCCGACAAGGCCGGCCGGAAAGCCGAGTGGAGTGGGATCGAAACCGCCGCCGTTGGCAAAATTGGCGAAATCATGCTGGGTGAAGCCGAATCGGGTCGTGACGACCATCGCCGGCGACAGTACGGAAGTCAACTGGGCATTCGAGCCTTGATTGAATCGCTGGAAATTGTTCGGCCCCCGCACCGGGATGGGCCATCCATAGTACGGGCCGGTTTGCCACCGCCGGTTTCTCACGTAGCTGATCGAGAGTCTGTGCTCCTCGGTGAGAACCTGATCGACTTTGAAGGTGTAGGCGTTGTATCGCTCTTTGGTCACCAGGCCGGTCTGGGGGCTGTAGTTCTGAAATCCCTGGGCATTCTCCGGGAAATTCGGCCGCGGAATGTACTCGATCAGCTTCAGCCCGATCGGATCAAAGCGGGCGGCCGGGACCCGGTTACCGACGAATGGCAGCCGTAAATTCGTGCCGCCGCCTTGGCCGGTCGTCAACGGGTCATAAATCGTGATGGGGGCGCCGTTGGTCTGGCGCAGCAACGAGAAGTCGCCGGCGCGATTGGCGGCCGTCGGCACCGTGTCGAGCGGGTTGTTGGGGATGTTCTGCTTAATGGCTTCCCAGGAGAACAGGAAGAAGGTGCGATTCCGGCCGTCGTAGATCTTGGGAAGGTAGACGGGGCCGGTAAGGGTCGCGCCGGGCTGGTTCCAGATGAAAGGCCCTCGCGGGAGGCGCTGGCGGTTGGCTTGAAATGTATTGGCGTTCAACACCCTGTTACGGTGGTACTCATACACCGTGCCATGCGGCCGGTTGGTGCCGCTTTTCAGCGTCGCGCTGACCACTCCTCCGCCGGTGCGTCCATACTGGGCGTCGTAGTTGTTGGTGATCACCGCCACTTCCTCGGTGGCCTCGGGAGGCGGGACGAAGCTGAGACTGCCGGGATTGCCGCGCTCGGTGTTGGTATTCGGCGCGCCGTCCAGCAGGAACTCGTTGGTAAACGGGCGGCCGCCGGCGATCGAGAGGTAATCCATTCCGCCGTTGTCGTACGGGCGGTCCGTGATGCTTCCTTGCGGATTGATGTGCAGGACGCCGGCCGCGTAATAGGCGAACGTGTACGGATTCCTGCCGAGCAGAGGCAAGTCGGCCACCTTCCGCGCGTCAAACGTGGTTCCGCGGATGGCGTTGGTCGTGTTCAGCAGTTCGGTCGCGGCGGTGACGGTGATCTGCTCGGAAACAGCGCCGACCTCCAGTTTGAAATCCAGTTGCTGCCGCTGGCCGAGACCCAAGTCCACCCGGTCCATCACCGCCGTCTTGAATCCCGCCGCCGAGGCGGTCACGACATAGCCGCCCGTGTTCAGGAAGGGCAGCACATACAGACCCACCTCGTTGGTGCCGGTCCGCGCTTCGACATTGGTGCCCGTGTGTCTGGCAACGACGCCGGCGCCCGGGATCGCCGCCCCCTGCGGGTCCACCACGGTCCCGGTGATCGTGGCGCGCGACTCCTGCCCCCACAACGCCGGACCTGAGGTTGCGGCCAGCAGCAGAATTGCAGCAAGACTTAGCGGAGAAAGTTTTTTCGCCACGTGACCCTCCCGGAGGCGAGAACCTGAAACAATAAATCAACCCTATCATGGCCGGGGGGCACAATCCAGCCACGTCGAGACGTTTCGAACGTCCCCTTGATTCCCCAGGGAAGTCTGGGATATTCTATCCGGCAGTTCGCGTGCCTTGGATCGGCGCTCGGCCGCGGGAAAGATGGGGTTTTGCGATGCAGCACTATCGGCCTATCGGCGTCTGGTTGGTCTTGCTGGCGCTTCTGGCGCCGGCCTGGTCGCTGACCACCGAGGAGCGGCGCCAGTATCTGGACCAGCTCCTGAAGACGCTCGCCGACGTGCCTTCCTTCCGGCAATGGCAGCAGTCCACCGGCGAACTGCCGCCGGATTTCGACGCACTGCCGCGATCAAACGACCTGCCCGATCCGCTGCGTTTTTTGAACGGCAGGCCGGTGCGCACGCCCCAGGAATGGAAAGCCCGGCGCGCGGAAATCCGGGAGCTCTTCGAGAAGTACGCGCTGGGGACATTCCCGCCGCGGCCCAAGATCGACCGCGTAGTCCCGCTCGGGGAGACGCGCGGCGAGGGCGCCCGCACCCGCCGCGTCCGTCTCGAGTTTGGTCCCGACGGCAAAGGCACGCTGCGAGTGGAGCTTCTCATCCCCGATGGCAAGGGACCGTTCCCGGTCTTCCTCACGCCGGGGAGCCGCAACTGGGCGCTGATGGCGCTGCGCCGCGGGTATCTGGGCGTGGTGTATGCGGGCAGCGATTTTCAGGACGACGCCGCCGCGCTGGCCGCCCTCTATCCGCAACATGATTTCGCGCTGCTCCCACGCCGCGCCTGGGCCGGTTCGATCGCCCTGGATTATGTGCAGACGCTGGCGGAAGCCGATATGCGCCACGTGGGATTGACAGGGCACTCGCGCGATGGCAAGCAGGCGCTCATCGGCGCCGCCTACGACGAGCGCATCACCGCGGTGGTCGCTTCCAGCACGGGAGTCGGCGGCACGCTGCCCTATCGACTGCGGGGAGAGCGGAACCAGGGGGAAGGCATCGAGAGCACCACGCGCAGTTTCCCGACCTGGTTCCATCCCCGCCTGCGGTTCTTTTCCGGCCGCGAAGATCGACTCCCGGTGGACGGCAATCTGCTGGTGGCCCTGGTGGCGCCTCGTGCCTGCCTGATCTCCTACGGGATCAACGATCTGGTATCGGATCCCTGGGCGGACGAGCAGGTCTACTATTCCGCGCTGCCGGCTTACAGGCTGCTCGGGCGTCCGGATCGGTTGGGGGTACGCTGGCGGCCCGGTGGGCATGGTATCCCCGCGGCCGACGTCGAAGAGTACCTCGACTGGTTCGACATGCAGTTCGCCCGCTCCGACAAGGTTTGGGTCAACGATCTGCTCTATGAGTACGACTTCGAACGCTGGCGGAAACGCAGCGGCGAAACCGTCAACGTGTCCGGCTACCCGCCCCGCTCGCACAGCGGCATTCTGACGAATGCCAATGGTGGCGCCGTAAGCTCGCCGGCGGATTGGGAGAAGAAAGTCGCCGTTATCCGCAAGTCGGTGGAATGGATGCTCGGCGAGCGGCCGCCCAAACTTCCCAGCACGCCGCCTCCTGGTAATCTCAGGCTGCCTCCCGGCGCCGCCAACCGCCAGCCGCCGCCCGACGATCTGTCGGTTCAGGTCATGCGATCGGGCCGTGCTTATGGGTGGCGGCAGCCCGAGTCCGATCTGGCGGCGTCGCAACTGGGCGTGCGCTTTGGGCAGGGAGTGGCGGGCGACTTGTTCTACCCGGCCGCTGCCAGAGAGGATGCCAGGCTGCCCGCGGTGATCTGGCTTTATGGCTACGGGTACCCGATGGGTTATTGGTGGGGCTATCGCTACGACCTCAATCCGATTCTGGGGCTCGTCAAAGCCGGCTATGCGGTTTTCGCCTTCGACCACATCGGTTCCGGCCGGCGCATCTTCGAAGGTCTCCGCTATTCGGACCGATTCCCGCACTGGTCGCAGTTTGGTCAGATGATGGACGATACCCGCGCGGCGATCGACTACTTGCAGGCTTCGAGCCGAGTCGATCCGCGCCGCATCTACCTGTTCGGCCACTCGCTCGGCGGCACGCTGGCCATCTACACTGCGGCGATGGACCCGCGCGTACAGGGGCTGGTCTCGATCTCCGGGTTCACGCCGATGCGGCTGGACACCACCGCCCGCGGAGCCGGCGGGGTGTCGCGCTACAGCCACCAACGCGACCTCATCCGGCGTCTCGGCTTCTTCGTGGGTCACGAACCGTCGATCCCGTACGATTTCGATGAACTGCTTGGCGCGATCGCGCCGCGCCCGGTGCTGGTATTGCAGCCACAGCTCGACCGCGACGCCCACGTCGCCGACGTCCGCGCCGCCGTCGAGGAGGCGCGAAAGGTCTATACGCTCTATGGCGCGGCCGGCAAGCTGGCGCTCGAGGAGCCGTGGGATTACAACCGCCTGCCCGAGGCGACCCAGGAATGGATTATCGGCAAGTGGATGGCTGAGAACCTGCGCTAAGCGTTGCGCTACACTGGCATCCAATGCCGCTGGCACCCGGCACGCGTCTTGGACCGTACGAGGTCCTCGCCCCGATCGGCGCCGGCGGCATGGGCGAGGTTTACAAGGCCCGCGACACCCGTCTCGGCCGCGACGTGGCCCTCAAGGTTCTCCCGGAGCACATCGCCGCGCGACCGGAGGTGCGTCAGCGGTTCGAGCGCGAGGCGCGCACCGTCTCGAGCCTCAACCACCCGCACATCTGCACCCTTTACGACATCGGCTGTCAGGACGGGACCGACTATCTCGTCATGGAATACCTCGAGGGTCGGACGCTCGCCGAGCGCCTCGCTCAAGGTCCGATGCCCGTCGAGGAGACCCTGCGGGTGGCGATCGAGGTCACCGACGCGCTCGACCAGGCACACCGCAAAGGCGTCATCCACCGCGACCTCAAGCCCGGCAACATCATGCTCACTCGAGCCGGCGCGAAGCTGCTCGATTTCGGTCTCGCCAAGCCCGCCCCGGCCGCCTCGGGCTCGAGCGCCGCCACGCTGACGCGCGCGCTGACGGCGGAAGGCTCGATCATCGGGACGCTCCAATACATGGCCCCGGAGCAGCTCGAGGGGCAGGAAGTGGACGCTCGCAGCGACCTGTTCGCATTCGGCGTCATGCTCTACGAGATGCTCACCGGTCGCCGGGCTTTCGACGGCAAGAGCCAGGCGAGCGTCATCGCGCTTATCCTCGAACACCAGCCGCCGCCGGTCTCCGCCGTTCAGCCGCTGACGCCGCCAGCGCTCGAGCGCATCATCGCCACTTGTCTGGCGAAGAATCCCGACGACCGCTGGCAGACCGCGCGCGACCTGCTGCGCGAGCTCCGCTGGATCGCCGCCGGCCCAGCGCCGGCCGGCCCGCAGCGGCAAGCCGCGCCGCGTCGCTTTCCTTTTGCCTGGATCACGGCGGCGGTCTGCGCGGCCGCCGCCGTCACCCTTGCCGCGCTCTGGCTCCGGCGACCGCCGGTCGAATCGAACGCGGTCCGGTTTCACATCATGCCTCCGGGCGACATTAGCTTCTCGGGCAGCCCGGCCATTTCTCCCGACGGCAGACAGATCGCTTACTTCGCTGCCTCGCTCGGCAGGCGGCAGCTCTATGTCCAGCGGCTGGATTCGCTCGAAGCCAGGCAGCTTCCGGGGACCGAAGACGCGAGTTGGGCCGGCTGGTCACCGGACGGCCGCCGCATCGTTTTCGTCGCCGCGCAGAGGCTGAAGGTCGCCTCCGCCACCGGCGGCCCGGTCATCACGCTCGCCGATGTGGCCAACGCTCGCGGAGCTTCCTGGGGCGAAGACGATACGGTGATCTTTGCCCCGTCGCAGAACTCCACCCTGTGGCGCGTTTCGGCCGCGGGCGGTAAGCCGTCTCCACTGACCCGGCTGGACAAAACGAATGAGGAAACCACTCACGCCTGGCCGCACTTTCTTCCCGGCGGCCGCCACTTTCTCTACCACGCCGCCTCCCTACGCTCAGACCGGCGCGGCGTCTACCTGGGTTCCATGGACGGAACGGAACCCCGGCTGATTCTCAACGCGAACTCGAGCGTCCAGTATTCCAAGGGCCACCTGCTGTTCGCGCAGGACGGCCTCCTGATGGCCCAGTGGTTCGACCCGCGGAGCCTGAACATCTCTGGTGAGGCCTTTCCACTCGACATCCGTGTGGTGATCAACCAGGGCTCGCGGCTGGCATCCTTTTCCGCCTCCCCCAGCGGGGCGCTGGTGTTCAGCAGTGTCACTTCGACCAGCCAGGAGCTCGTCTGGTTTGACCGGTCCGGAAAAAAGCTCGAGTCCGTCATCGGGTCGACCGAGATCGGCAGCCATGCCGAAATCTCCCCCGACGGGCGGAGAATCGCTTTCGACGGCCTCGATCCCTCCTCCGGCACCCGCGACGTCTGGATCAAAGACCTCGAGCGGGGTGCGACCACACGGCTCTCATCCAATGTTCTCAACGACTGGATTCCCATCTGGTCCCCCGACGGAAGCCGCATCGCGTTCGCTTCCCGCCGCGAGAATCGGACATTCGATCAGATATGGTCGGCCCCGTCATCCGGAGGCGGCGCCGAGGATCTGCTGGTTGCCACCGAGGCCCAGGCTCATCACATGCACTGGTCGCCCGACGGCAAGCACATCATCTTCGAGCGAGGCTCCGCGGGCTCCAATGACCTGTGGGCGGCGGCGCTCTCCGGCGACCGCAAACAGGAGCCCTGGCTGGTCTCGAGATTCAACGATATCCACCCACAGTTCTCCCCCGATGGCCGGTGGGTGGCCTACGCGTCCGACGAGCCCGGCAGGTTTGAAGTGTTTGTCCGGTCTTTTGCCGGTTCTCCCGCGGGCCGCTGGACCGTCTCGACCGCCGCCGGCGTTCAGCCGCGCTGGAGCCGCGACGGCAAGGAGCTCTATTACATCGCCCACGATCGCAAGATGATGGCCGTCGCCATCAAGGCCACAGCGACCTCCTTCGAGGCCGGCGTCCCCCAGCCGCTGTTTGAAAGCTCGATCGCGGCGATTACCCCAATCGCCCATTATGCGGTCACCGCCGACGGCCAAAGATTTCTTCTCCCCGCGCGCTCGGAATCCGACGTCTCCCCGCTCACCGTGGTGTTGAACTGGGCGGCGGGGCTCAAGCGCTGAGGGGTCGGCTTCCCATGAATCGAAGAGAGTTCCTCCAAGGCTCCGGCGCGGTGGCAACCTCGGCCGCGGCGCAAACCGCTTCGATCGCGCCGGGGTGGTTCGACCGCCCCATGCGCTGGGCCCAATTGACCCTGGCCGAGAACGATCCCGGCAGCTACGATCCGCGGTTCTGGCTCGATTACTTCCGCCGAACCCATTCCGACGCCGCCTGTCTGAGCGCCGGCGGCTGCGTCGCCTACTACCCGACCCGGATCCCGCTGCACCATCGCTCCGCCTGGATGCGCGATTCGGATCCGTTCGGCGAATTGCTCGCCGGGTGCCGCAAGCTCGGCATGGTGGTGATCGCGCGCACCGATCCGCATGCCGTCCACCAGGACGTGTTCGACGCCCATC
>Ga0247727_10018848_pt1 | contig 10782 bp, 13 predicted proteins | sample WisWelCaveWW1625_FD_202498 | JGI IMG/M metagenome (GOLD analysis project Ga0247727, IMG submission 202498) | Biofilm microbial communities from Wishing Well Cave, Virginia, United States - WW16-25 | ecosystem: Environmental > Aquatic > Deep subsurface > Groundwater > Cave microbial mat | place...
CAGCATCAGAAATAAGAAATATCCCATCCTTACAAGGAGGAGTCGGTATGGGTGAGCTGATTCACGTCTCCAAGGTGAAAATCATCAAGGACAAGGGGCCCGTCCGCCGGGCCTACATCGAGAAATTTCCCGAGCCGGTCCGGTACGGCGTCCACGGGGGGATCAAGAAGTTCTACGGGGTCGAGCCGGAGGAAGACCTTCCCACCACCCTCGACCACATTGTCGCCGCGGTGGCCGGCTGAATGACGGGCACGCTAGCCGGGGCGCTAGCGACGCGCAAGATCCCGACCCAACCTGACCGGTTATCGTCGGAGGTCGAAGGCTTTATCGAGAACGTGGACGGCAAGCCGCTGATCACGCGGATCAAAGTGCACTACCGCGTCAAGGTCCCCAAGGGCAAACGCGAGGAGGCCTTGCGTGCGATCGAGATCCACGAGAAAGGCTGCCCCGCCTCCCAGTCCGTCCAGCGGGGTATCGCGATTGAATGGGACGGGGAGGTGGTTGAAGAGTAGCGCACTTGCGCCGCTGCTGCTCCTTGCCTTCGCCAGTCCCGCGACGACCGATGAAACCGAAGCGCTCTGGAGGCTGCTCCAGGGTGGAGGGCAGGTAGTGGTGACGCGGCATGCTACGACCGAGCCCGGCGTGGGCGACCCGCCATCTCATGCGGACGTCTGCTGGCGTATTACTGACCTGGAAGCGCGCAAGGGCGAAGGAGGGGACCGTTGCGATGAGTGAGGCACTGGAGTTCCTGATCCGGCACGGGTACTCAGTCCTGTTCGCGGTGGTGTTCGTCGAGCAGATCGGTTTGCCCATCCCGGCCGCTCCATTGATGCTCGCCGCCGGAGCTTTGGCCGGCGCCAAGCAATTGAGCTTCGCCCTCGCCATCGGCGTGGGGTGCCTGGCGACGTTGCTCGCCGACAGTATCTGGTACGAGCTGGGTCGACGCCGCGGTAGCAAGGTCTTGCAGCTCCTCTGCCGGATCGCCCTCGAGCCGGACTCATGCGTTCGCCGGACGGAAGATGTCTTCGTCCGGCATGGCGCCCGCTCGCTGATCCTGGCCAAGTTCGTCCCCGGATTGAGTACTGTGGCACCCCCCCTGGCGGGGATCTTCCGCATGCGGCTCCCGCGCTTCCTATTCTTCGACGGGTTAGGGGCATTGATTTGGGTGGGGGCGTATACGGGGCTCGGCTTCGTCTTCAGCGATCAAATCGAGCGTGTCGCAGGCTCCGCGATGGAATTAGGCACCCGGCTGGTCGGGATCGTCGCGGTGGCCCTGACGGGGTACATCGGCTGGAAGTATGTGCAGCGCCGTCGCTTTATGCGCCGGCTGCGGATCGACCGGATCACCCCGGAGGAACTCAAACGCAAGCTCGATGTCGGCGAAGATGTGGTGGTGGTGGATCTCCGTCACTCGCTCGACTTCGAGGCAGAGCCAGCGACCATTCCCGGCGCCATCCAGCTCTCGCCGGACCAACTCGAGCAGCGCCACCAGGAAATCCCCCGCGACCGGGAGCTCGTCCTGTATTGCACGTGACCCAGCGAGGCCTCGAGCGCCCGGGTGGCGCTTCTGCTGCGGCGGCGGGGGATTACGCGCGTCCGACCCCTCGCCGGTGGCTTCGACGCCTGGCGCGAAAATGGCTTCGCCGTCGAGTCCCGGGGCAGTCCCGCGCCCCCGATGGGCACGACCGCCAGCGCGTCGTAGCTGCCCTTTCGCTCACTCACAACACGGTGATGCCAGCGACTTTGCCTGTGGCTCCGCCGAGCGACCGAGTTTTTCGATCTGCTTCAAGAAATAGTCTCGCCAGCTTTCGGGCAGGGCCTCGACCTCCATCGCGCGATGCAACAGGTCCAGGTTGTCCTTTTCGCTCACGTACAAGCGGGTGATGTCGGCCACCGTGACATTGTTTCCGTCGCGACTGATGAGATCTATGATGTCTCCGGCTCCGACCTCACCTTCTTCCAAGACCGCAACATAGAAGCCGGTCCGACCACTTCTCAGAAACCGCTTGATGATGTCCTCCCGCCCGAACTTGATCCACAGCTTGTAGCAGGGCATCCGCGGTTCAGTCACCATCACTTCGGCTGAGCCGATGCGAAGCCGATCCCCAATGCTGACGACATCCTCCCGCAATCCTTCGGTGGTGAGATTTTCGCCGAACATCCCCCAGGGCAGCTTCATCTCCGGTAACTCCCCCCGCCAATAGTCATAATGCTCGACCGGGTACACATACACCGCCTTGCTAGGCCCGCCGTGGACGGACAAATCCGCCTGTCGGTCCCCATCCAGATTCAGTCTTTGCATCATTACGCACCCTGTGACAGGTTCTTTAAAGATCCCGGTGGTGACTCTCTTGCCTTTCCAGATCACTTCCCGCGGCAGTCCCACGTTGACGGACACAATCTTCATTGTCCACATCCCCCTGTAGGCTGAGGTACTGCTGGAATCGAAGGCGTGGTTCACTTGACGTATAATAGACGAACACTGAGGCCTGATGGTTTCAGGGATTGTGAATCTCTTGCCAGGAGATCCTCGATGCGCATTGCGGTTTTCGGGACAGGAGGGGTCGGTGGCTATTTCGGCGGCCGGCTGGCCCAGGCCGGAGAAGAGGTGATCTTCATCGCGCGCGGGGAGCACTTGAAGGCCCTGCGGGCGCACGGCCTGCGCGTGGACAGCTTGAAGGGCGAGTTTGTCGTCCACCCGACGCAGGCGACAGACGACCCGGCACACCTCGGGGCGGTCGACGCCGTCCTTGTGGGGGTGAAAGCGTGGCAGGTCTCTGACGCTGCCCAAGCCATGCGACCCTTGGTCGGTCCAGACACGTTCGTCGTCCCACTCCAGAATGGCGTTGAGGCGCCGAGCCAGTTGGCGGCCATCCTGGGTGCTGAGCACGTGCTAGGCGGGCTCTGCAGCATCATCAGCTTGGTGGCTGGCCCGGGCCACATCCGCCACGTCGGGGCGGAGCCGTACATTGCGTTCGGAGAGTTGGATAACCGCCCGAGCGAGCGGGCCGAACGCCTGCGCCAGGCCTTTGCGCTGGCCGGAGTGCACGTGGAAATCCCCCCGGATATTCAGGTCGCGATGTGGGAGAAGTTCCTCTTCATCGCCTCGTGGGGCGGCGTGGGGGCCGTGACGCGCGTGCCGGTCGGAGTGGTCCGGAGTGTCCCCGAGACCCGTCGAATGATGGAACAGGCGATGCGCGAGATCCTTCACGTCGGGCAGGCACGAAAAGTCGCCTTAACCAAAGAGGCGATGCGGAAGGGGATGGCCTTTGTCGACAACCTGCAGCCCGGCTCCACGGCCTCAATGCAACGGGACATCATGGAGGGGCGACCGTCGGAACTCGAGGCGCAGAACGGGGCGGTGGTGCGCCTGGGTCAGGAAGCGGGCGTCCCAACTCCGGTGCATACGTTCATCTATCACAGCCTTCTCCCCTCTGAGTTGCGGGCGCGGGGCACGCTCCAGTTCTAGGCGTGAGCCGCCGACGGTCTATCCGCCGCGAGCGCGCTGCATAGCAGCGTAGAGATGATGCGCCTCATGGAGCAGGAAGAACTCGCTCCACTCCGGAATCGTCATGCCACCGAGGGCGCCGTGGACGCCGACCCGGCTGAGCTGCTCGGGGGAAAGGCGCGTGACGAGCTGGATGAGGTCATCCCGCAACGTCGACAGTCGCCCCACAACCTCCTCGGTCCGCATGGCCGTCCATTGTGGCCACTCCGGGTCATCCTCGGCTCTGTATCGGTTCAGGGTCGGTCGGTCTTCGTCGAGGATGCGCCGGATCCGCTCGAGAGTGATTTCGTGCATACGAGCGAGGTGCGCGAGATTCTCGTGGGCCGACCACTTGCCCGAGGCCGGACGCCGGTTAATCGCCGCAGCATCCCTCCCCCCCAGTATAACTTGAAGACATTCGAGCTGCGTCGCCAATCGCGACCTGGTGGATTGACTGAGCATTGCACGCTCCCTCCGCACGAACTCCCGTTCAGAGTCTCTGTGTGAAATGAGTCCCCGCCCTGCGCGGATGCGCTTGCGAGGACGGGCAATAACGACCGCTCAGAGGAGGGCGAACTCGCGGAAGACTTTTTCAACCGCCTCAAGGGCCCGGTCCAAATCCTCCCGCGTGTGCGCGGCGGTGACGGTGAAGCGGAGCCGGCTGGTCCCGGGAGGGACGGTGGGGGGCCGGATCCCCTGGCAGAAGACCCCCAGCTCGAGGAGGCGCTCGCTGAGCCCCATCGTCCGCTGCCGGTCATGGGTCATCACAGGGAGGATGTGGGTCACACTCGGCTCCGTGGAGAGGCCCAGGCGGTGCAGACCCTCTCGGAAATGGCGGACGTTCTCCCACAGGCGTTGCCGGTAGCTAGGGTCCTGCTGCACGAGGTCCAGGGCGGCGATGGCGGCGGCGAGGGCGGGTGGGGTCAGGGCACAGGTAAAGATGAAGCTCCGCGATCGATTGACGAGATACTCCCGCAGGCTCCGGCTGCCCACGACATAGGCCCCAAAGCTTCCGAATGCCTTGCCCAAGGTGCCGATCTCGATATCAACTGCATCGGGATCGTCCAGACCGAAGTGCTCCGCCGTGCCTCCTCCCCGCTCGCCCAGGACTCCGGTCCCGTGCGCATCATCGAGCATCAGCAGAGCGTCGTACTGCTTAGCCAGCTTGACGAGGTCCGGCAACGGCACGAGATCCCCGTCCATGCTGTAGACCCCATCGACCGCGATGAGTCTCCGCCGGAACCCGGTGTCTGACTTCAACAGCTGTTCGAGGGCACCCACATCGTTGTGGGGAAATATCTTCACCGCCGCCCGGCTCAAGCGGCAGCCGTCGACGATGCTGGCGTGGCTCAGTGCATCCGCATAGATCACATCCGGCTCGCCCACAACCGCTGAGATCACCCCGAGATTGGCCATGTAGCCTGTGCTATACACGAGCGCCGCCTCCCGCCTCTTGAAAGCGGCCAGTCGCTCCTCCAGGGTGCCGTAGAGCTCATTGTTGCCCGCGATGAGTCGTGAGGCGGCGGAGCAAACGCCGAGGCGCTCGGTGGCCTCGATGGCAGCAGCCTTGAGCCGAGGATGGGTCGCAAGACCGAGGTAGTTACTGCTACAAAGGACGATCACCTCGCGGCCATCGACCCGCATCCGTGCCTCGGTCGCCCCTTCCATGGTCCGGAGCCACCGGTAAGAGTCCTTGCGCTTCAAGCGCTCGATTTCGCGGCCGAAAAAATCCTGCATGGTCGTGTCACCCTTCCGCCCCTCGGTGGCCGATCCCCAACGCACGGGGCAGGCTCGATATACCACATCAGGGCATCTCTGAACAATGCCTCTTGCCGGCGCAATGAGATATCCGATATCCCCATTCCTCTGGTGGGGTTGCCCCACATGGTTCAGGGGTGCGGTATCTAGTCCATATTGGAATAATTTGTGCGAATTTATTATTTTAAGTAATATTATTTGACTTTTCTGCAAATTAATGGATATATTTCAGGCATCCGAGGAAAGAGATGACCGAACTCATGAACACCAAAGAGGTCGCCGCCTACCTGGGCATCCACGAGAAGAAGGTCTACTATCTGGCCAAAGCGGGCAGAATCCCGTGTACCCGGGTGACCGGAAAATGGGTCTTTCCCAGGCCGCTCATCGATCAGTGGATCGAGGAGAGTGCGAAGAGTCCGGGGTGGCGGCGGAAGGAAGAGGAAAGGCCCGCCCTCCTGGCCGCCGGCAGCGACGACCCGAGTCTTGGCATCCTGACAGAACTGTACGCCAGGCGGCGGGCTTACCCCTCCTTCTTCCTCGCCACGGTCGGCAGCAGCGCCGGCCTCGCGGCAATCCGAGACGGGGTCGCAGATCTTGCCCTCTCTCATCTCCTTGATCCAGACACTGGCGAATACAACCTGCCGGACCTGGAGCGCGCCCTCCCCTCGGGACATGCGGTGGTCCCTCTCTTTCACCGTGAGCTGGGTCTCGTGACAAGGCCCCGAAACCCCTTCGGGCTTCAGACGGTGGCCGATCTGACCCGCCCAGGCCTCCGGATCATCAACCGGCAGCAAGGCTCGGGTACACGTCTTTACCTCGACCAGCAACTTGGGCGGGCGGGGATTGAACCCGAACGGATCAACGGCTACCAGGAGGCCGTTGCCACCCACCTCGAGGTCGGGCTGAAGGTCCTGCGGGGGGAGGCCGACACAGGAGTCGCAACGAAGGCGGCCGCCCGCCTCCTCGACCTCGACTTTACCCTTCTGACTCGGGAACGCTTCGATGTCGTGATTCCGAAAGAGCGCTTCTTTACTCGGGGCGTCCAGATCCTCCTCGAGATCGCGGGCTCGCGCGAGTTCCGCACCCGGGTCGAGGCCATTGGCGGGTACGACACCTCCGAATCCGGCCGCATTCTCTCCAGCACGTAACACACGAGGAAAGAGCGCCATGGAACTCAGTGCTCGCAATCGTCTCCCCGGCATCGTGAAGTCTGTGAAGCTCGGCAACGTGATGGCGGAGGTTCTCCTGGATGTGGCCGGGACCACGGTGGCGGCGGTGATCACCCGGGCGTCGGCGGAACACCTGCGCCTAAAGGAGGGCGATCGCGTTACCGCCGTCATCAAGGCCACCGACGTCATGATCGCCAAAGAATAGAGGCACCGAAAGGAGGAGACGGCCATGTGTGGGACGATTCCGCGAGGAGCGATGTTCGCCTTCGCATCTATTCTACTCTCGCTGCCCGTCTCCCTCTGGGCGGCGGAGCCAGCCAACAAGACCGTGATCCTCGCCACAACCACTAGTACGCGGGATTCCGGGCTCCTCGATGTTCTGCTCCCGGTCTTTGAGAAGAAGACCGGTTACGTCGTCAAGACGATCGCGGTCGGCACGGGACAGTCGCTCGCCATGGGCAAGCGAGGGGATACGGACGTCGTGATGACCCACGCGCCAGAGGCCGAGAAGCCCCTCGTGGACGAAGGCTGGCTCACCCATCGCGTACAGTTCATGCACAACGACTACGTCCTGGTCGGACCCGAGGCGGACCCGGCGAAGATCGCGCGGGTGAAGGGCACCGCGGCTGCCCTTCGGCAGATCGCGGAGGCCAAGGCGACGTTTGTCTCCCGGGGTGACGACTCGGGAACGCACAAGCAGGAGCAGGCCCTCTGGAAGGCGGCCGGCATCGTCCCCAAAGGGAGCTGGTACGTGGAGGCGGGACAGGGAATGGGGGCGACGCTTCGGATCGCCAGCGAGAAGCAGGGCTATACCCTGACTGACCGGTCGACGTACCTGAGCCTGCAGAAGACGCTGGCATCGAAGATCCTCCTCGAGGGTGACCCGTTGCTGCTCAACAAGTACAGTGTGATGCTGGTGAACCCGGCCAAGCACCCCAAGGTGAACGCCGACGGGGCCAAGGCGCTCCACAAATGGCTGCTGACCGACGAGGCCCGGACACTCATCCGGGATTACGGCAAGGACCGGTTCGGCCAGCCACTGTTTTTCCTCGATCCGGTGAAGCCGGAATAGGGGGCAGCTCGTCCGGCGACCGCGCGGTCGCTCGAAGCGCTTGAATTCACCAGCACGACGGAGTAGGCTAGGGAGGTGATGATCGCCAAGCCATAGCGTTAGCCCTCCAGGAAGGGTAGATCTCGGGCATGCCGAGACCCACCTTACGCGCGTTGGTTCTTGCCGCATCGACCCTTGTCCTGGCGATGCCCCTTGGCACCTGGGCAGCCGGACCGGCGAACAGGATCATCGTCCTGGCGACGGGTCATACCCTCCGGGACTCCGGGCTCCTCGATGTCCTCATCTCTGTTTTTGAAAAGAAGACCGGCTACGTCGTCCGACCCATCGCGCTCGGGACGGGCCAGGCGCTGACGATGGGCAAGCGCGGAGATGCGGACATCCTGCTCACTCACGACCCGGAAGCTGAGGCGCCTCTCGTGAAGGAGGGCTATCTCATCAACCGGCGACAATTCATGCACAACGACTTTATTATCGTCGGGCCGGCCCAAGACCCGGCGCGGGTGGCACGGGCGAAGACCGCCGCAGCCGCCTTCAGGCAGATCGCCGAAGCGAAGATGACCTTTGTCTCCCGCGGCGACGACTCCGGGACACATAAGCGGGAGAAGGCGCTCTGGAAGGCCGCGGGTCTCAGCCCCACACGGCCCTGGTACGTGGAGGCAGGCCAGGGGATGGGAGCCACACTCGGCATCGCCAGCCAGAAGCAGGCCTATACCCTCACTGACCGCGCCACCTTCCTGAACCTCCAGAAGACGCTCGGGCTTGAGATCCTTCTGGAAAGGGACCCGAGGCTGCTCAACCTCTACAGTGTCATGGAGGTCAATCCCGCGAAACATCCGAAGGTGAACCACGCGGGGGCACGAGACTTGAGCGACTTCCTGATTTCGGAAGAGGGGCGGGCCTTGATCAAGGATTTCGGCAAAGAGCGGTTCGGTCAGCCGCTGTACTTCCTGGATCCGGTCAAGTGATGGGAGGCCTACTCAGGTGGAGCTGATTCTCGAAGGGGTGTTCACGGCGTTTCGCCTCATCTTCAGTGGGGACGCCGATGTCTGGGCCATCACGTGGCTGTCGTTCACAGTATCGGGCGCCGCGACACTGATCGCGCTCATCCTCGGCATTCCGCTCGGGATCATGCTGGCGATGACCCGCTTCGCCGGCCGCGGAATCGCCGTGGCGCTGGTCAACACCGGGATGGGGCTCCCCCCCGTTGTCGTGGGCCTCTTCATCAGCATCATGCTGTGGCGGAGCGGGCCGCTCGGCTTCCTGAACCTCATCTACAGTCCGACCGCCATGGTCATCGCCCAGGTCGTCATCGCGTTTCCGATCGTCGCCGGCCTCACCATGGCTGCCTTTCAGACCTTGAATCCCCGTCTGAGGTTGCAACTCCTGGGCATCGGCGCGTCCAAACTTCAACTGCTCTGGCTCCTGTGCAAGGAGGCTAGGCTTCCCCTCCTCGCCGCCGTCATGGCCGGCTTCGGGGGCGTCATCTCCGAAGTCGGCTCGGTCCTCATGGTGGGGGGCAACATTAAAGGCCAAACGCGCGTCCTCACCACCGCCACGGTCCTGGAAACGTCCATGGGCAACTTCGGGACGGCGATCGCGCTCGGCCTGATCCTCCTCACCCTCTCCTTCGCGGTGAACTTCGCCCTCACCCGGATCCAGCAGCGAGAACAGATCCGATGGCCGAGGCCCTCCTGACGCTGGAAGACATCTTCGTGCAGTACGGGGAGCTGCCGGTCCTTCAGGTCCCCTCGCTCGAGGTTCACGCCGGTGAGGTTCTGGCCGTCATCGGACCCAACGGCGCTGGGAAATCGACGCTGCTCCGGGTGATGGGTCTGCTCGAGCAACCCATCAGGGGAAGAGTCATCTTCCAGGGTCAGGAGGCCACCCGGGAAAACGCCCTGAACCTCAGGCGCCGCATGGCCAGTGTCTTCCAAGAGCCGCTACTCCTGAACGCCTCTGTGTACGAGAACGCTGCTCTGGGTTTACGGCTGCGCGGGCTGGACCGACGGACCACGGAGCAACGTGTCCGCCCCTGGCTCGAGCGCCTCGGGATCGTCCATCTGGCCGACCGCCCGGCCCGGAGCCTGTCGGGCGGCGAGGCCCAGCGGACGAGCCTGGTCCGTGCTCTGGCGTTGAACCCGGATCTCCTGCTGCTCGACGAGCCCTTTTCCGCCCTGGACCCTCCCACCAGGGAGGGACTGCTCCTAGATCTCGAGACCATCCTCCAGGAGACGAAGATCACCACGGTCTTCGTGACGCACGAGCGGAGTGAGGCTTCCATTCTTGGAGACAGCGTGGCTGTGCTCATAGGGGGCAGGTTCCGTCAGGTCGGCCCCTCCGTCGAGGTCTTTACCCAACCGGTGAACGAGGAGGTGGCGCGGTTCGTGGGGGTCGAGACCAAGCTGTCCGGCGTCGTAGAGACGGCCACGGCCGGCCTGGCGCGCGTCCGATTCAACGGAGGGGAAGCGGAGGTCGTGGGAGATTTTCGGCCCGGCGAGCGCGTCCTCCTCTGCCTTCGACCGGAGGACATCACCCTGAGCCTGCGAGAGACGGAGGGCCTGAGGTCGAGCGCCCGCAATCGGCTCGCAGGCGCCGTGGTAAAGGTCACCCCGTGGGGATCCCACTTTCGGGTCGTGGTGGACTGTGACGGGAGCCGCCTCGTCGCCTTGATCACGAGACCTTCCTTCACCGACCTGGGACTGGCCGAGGCAAAGCCGGTGGTGGCCTCCTTCAAGGCCACCGCGGTTCACGTCATCCGGCTGCGGTGATCAACGCTCACCCTCACCGCATTTTTCTTCTTGACTTTCCCCGCGGTTTTCACTAGCCTACGAGCCTGGTCTGTACGTGACACACGCCGTAGGGGATATGACTCAGGTCGGACGCTTTAGCCTGCCGATGCAGGGTCTACGTGCCCACCCAGCCTTCGCCCCGCTCTATCCAAAAGCGCTTGTCCTTACCGGGAAGGATTTCTGCTTTGCGAAAGGAGGTCGCATATGAATGAAACGGAGGCGCAGCTCTTTGCGCGGCTGAAGGAGGAAGATGCCGAATTCCGCCGCCTGGCCGACAAGCATCGAGAGTTTGATCGCAAGATCATGGAATTCGATCGGATCTATTACCTGACCAGCGATCAAGAGCGCAAGCGCAAAGAGCTGCAGAAACTCAAACTCAGGATCAAGGACGAAATGTACGCCATCATGCGGCGTCATACGCAGGCCCAAGATGCAACCGTTATCCCATCTGGATCCCCTGGGCAGAGCCCGGATGGTGGATATCAGCGAAAAGGCTGACACCACCCG
>Ga0247727_10018849_pt1 | contig 10782 bp, 10 predicted proteins | sample WisWelCaveWW1625_FD_202498 | JGI IMG/M metagenome (GOLD analysis project Ga0247727, IMG submission 202498) | Biofilm microbial communities from Wishing Well Cave, Virginia, United States - WW16-25 | ecosystem: Environmental > Aquatic > Deep subsurface > Groundwater > Cave microbial mat | place...
AGGCGAGGATGCTCAACCACAACTACATCGGGACCGAGCACATCCTGCTCGGCCTGATCCACGAGGGCGAGGGTGTCGCGGCCAAGGCACTCGAGTCGCTGAACATCTCGCTCGAGGCGGTCCGCCAGCAGGTCGAGGAGATCATCGGCCAGGGTCAGGCAGCGCCGACGGGTCACATCCCGTTCACCCCGCGCGCCAAGAAGGTCCTGGAGCTGTCGCTCCGCGAAGCCCTGCAGCTCGGCCACAACTACATCGGCACCGAGCACATCCTGCTCGGCCTGATCCGTGAGGGAGAGGGCGTCGCAGCCCAGGTGCTGCAGAAGCTGGGCGCCGACCTCAACCGCGTCCGCCAGACCGTGATCCAGCTCCTTTCGGGCTACACCGGGGGCAAGGGCGAGCAGGTCTCGGCCTCAGGAGCCCCCACCTCGGAGGGCGCCCAGGGCTCGGCGGTGCTCGACCAGTTCGGCCGCAACCTCACCCAGCTCGCCCGTGAATCCAAGCTCGACCCTGTCATCGGCCGCGAGAAGGAGATCGAACGGGTCATGCAGGTCCTGTCGCGGCGGACCAAGAACAACCCCGTGCTGATCGGTGACCCGGGTGTGGGCAAGACCGCCGTCGTCGAGGGCCTCTCGCAGGCCATCGTCAAGGGCGAGGTGCCCGAGACGCTCAAGGACAAGCAGATCTACACCCTCGACCTCGGCGCGCTGGTGGCCGGCTCGCGCTACCGCGGGGACTTCGAGGAGCGCCTGAAGAAGGTGCTGAAGGAGATCAAGACCCGCGGCGACATCGTGTTGTTCATCGACGAGTTGCACACGCTCGTCGGCGCCGGCGCGGCGGAGGGCGCCATCGACGCCGCTTCGATCTTGAAGCCGATGCTTGCTCGCGGCGAGCTGCAGACGATAGGTGCGACCACGCGCGACGAATACCGCAAGCACCTCGAGAAGGACGCCGCGCTCGAGCGCCGGTTCCAGCCGATCGACGTAGCCGAGCCGACCGTCCCCCACACGATCGACATCCTGAAGGGTCTGCGCGACCGCTACGAGGCGCACCACCGCGTCACCTACACGGACGACGCCATCGTCGCCGCGGCCAACCTCGCCGACCGCTACATCTCGGACCGCCAGCTCCCCGACAAGGCGATCGACCTGATCGACGAGGCCGGCAGCCGCATGCGGATCCGCCGCATGACGGCGCCGCCCGACGTCCGCGAGCTCGACGAGAAGATCGCGGAGGTTCGCCTCAAGAAGGAATCCTCCATCGACGGCCAGGACTTCGAGCTCGCGGCCACGCTGCGAGATGAGGAGCGCCAGCTCCAGGAAGAGCGCGCTCGCCGCGAGCAGGCATGGAAAGCCGGCGAGATGGACATCCTGTCCGAGATCGATGAGGAGGAGATCGCCGAGGTCCTGTCGCTTTGGACCGGCATCCCCGTCTTCAAGCTCACCGAGGAGGAGACCGAGAAGCTGCTCCGCATGGAGGACGAGCTCCACAAGCGGATCATCAGCCAGCAGGAGGCCATCGGCGCCGTCTCGAGGGCGATGCGGCGCACCCGAAGCGGTCTGAAGGATCCCCGCCGCCCCTCCGGCTCCTTCATCTTCCTAGGCCCGAGCGGCGTCGGGAAGACCGAACTCTCGAAGGCCCTGGCCGAGTTCCTGTTCGGCGACGAGGACGCGCTCATCCAGCTCGACATGTCCGAGTACATGGAGAAGCACACGGTCAGCCGCTTGATCGGCTCGCCGCCCGGTTACGTCGGCTACGAGGAGGGTGGCCAGCTCACCGAGGCCGTGCGGCGCAAGCCGTTCTCCGTGATCTTGTTCGACGAGATCGAGAAGGCTCACCCCGACGTGTTCAACACTCTGCTGCAGATCTTGGAGGACGGGCGCCTGACCGACTCGCAGGGCCGTGCTGTGGACTTCAAGAACACGATTATCATCATGACCTCGAACCTGGGGACGCGGGACATCGCCAAGGGCATAGGGATCGGGTTCACGGCGGCGCGCGACGACGCCGTCACCTTCGAGAAGATGAAGGAAGCGGTCAACGACGAGCTCAAGAAGCACTTCCGCCCCGAGTTCCTGAACCGGATCGACGAGGTCATCGTCTTCCATTCGCTCAACACCGAGGACGTGAAGAAGATCGTCGACCTGTTGATGAAGCGGATCGAGGAGCAGCTCCAGACGAAGGACATCGATATCGAGCTGACCGACGCTGCGAAGACGCTGCTGGCCGAGCAAGGCTGGGATCAGGCGCTCGGCGCTCGGCCGCTCCGCCGGACCATCCAGAGGCTGGTCGAGGATCCACTGTCCGAAAAGCTGCTCAACAAGGAGTATCGGGCCGGGGAGGCGATCATCGTCGATGCGGTCGACGGCGAGATCGTCTTCACGTCGACCGGTGGCTTGGTTCCACCTGACGTTCCACCCGTGGAGCTCGCGGGCTCACCCGAATAGACGTCCGGCGTGAGCCGGACTTCAAGGCCGAAGGCCGGGGCGATGCCCCGGCCCTAGTGCATCCGGGAACGGTTCACGGGATCAGGTCGAACGTGTCGACGTGGCGGGGTCTGATGGCTCCGAAGTGCGCCCGGTCCAGGGTCGCGACGGTCGTGATAGCGAGTCGTTCGGCGATGGCGACGATCGACGCATCAACGGTGCCGAGCGGCAGGTCCTGATACCGCCACACGAGCTCGGCGATACGGATCCAGTCACCGGGCTCCACCGCCTCGGGGATCAAGGTACCCTGCGCTAGATCACCCAGGAAGGCCGTCTCCACCTCGGCCCCGGGTCCCCGGGCGATGAAGTATGCGATCTCGGTGACCACGGTCTGCGGGACGATCAGCGCCCCCTCGGCTTCCTCGAACAGGCGAACGCAGGCCCGGTGGTGGGCGTCGCGCCGGTCCAACGCGGCGTACACCGGACCAGTATCGATCAGGAGTGCGGATCCGCCCACTCGTCCCGCAGGATCTCCTCGATCCGCTCGGAGACGTCCGATCGCCCGCTGTCGAACGTCCGGCCGCCCGCCAAGCGACGAGCCGGCCTGTGCAGATGCTCCTCGAGCGCCGCGCGGACGACTGCGGAGATCGAGGTCCCGCGTCTGGCCGCCGTGTGCCGCAGCCTTGCGTCCAGTTCGTCCGGGATCTTCACGGTCGTCCGTTGCATAGTATGTCAGCATACCTCCTCGCCCGCCCATGAGTCAGCCTGGTCCTGCGGGAAGGGATCGGCTGTGACGACGGTCACGTCTGCATACGGGCGCCGAAGGCCGGGGCAGACGCCCCGGCCTTCGTGCACCCCGGCTAAGAGCCGACGACGAGGTGCCCTACGCGGGGACGATCAGCGTGTCGTTGCCGTACCAGGCCACCTCTTCATCGGTGGTGGACGCGTCGAGCGTCGTGACCTCACCGCTGGCGACATCGACGATCTCGACCTCGCCGTCGTTCGTGTAGGCGACCATGGTGCCGTCGGGGGAGACCCGGGGGAGGACCAAGACGCCGCCTTCAACGAGCGACCGTGCGTTGCGGCCATCGCCGTCCATGATCCAGATGGCGTCCGACTCGAAGGGCACCGGATGATCGAGGAACACGATGGATCCGTCCGGTGCGTACGCGGCGAACCCTGCGTCCTCCCGGAGGAGGGTCGCCTCGCCGCCAGCGAGCGGCGCCGTCCACAGGTCCCACTCGGCGTTGAGCGCCTTCCCTCGGGGGAGGTGGAAAAGCACCGTGGTGCCGTCCGGACTGAGGTCGGAGATCACGATCCACGCTCCGTTCCTCTCATCCGGCAGGTCGGTGACCATGGTCACCTCGCCGGTCGACACGTTCGCGGTGTACAGGTCGCCGAGCTCGTTCGTGCCGGCGGTGCGAGCCTGGAACAGGATCGTCTCGTCGTCGATCCACGTTCCCCCGTACCCATCGAGCGTCGTGGGTGTGATGGTCACTTCATCGAAGCCATCCAGATCCGCGACGAAGAGCGCGTCGTGGCTGCAGCAGGTGTTGTAAGCGACCCGGTCCCCGTTGGGAGAGACCTCTGGGAGCTGTGCCCCGCCCAGGTTCGCGGCGACGGGCGTCCGTTCGCCGGTCGCGATGTCGAGGTATGAATGTGTAACCTTGGTGGCCGGCGGAGCCGACGTCTGTCCCGTCGCCGGCCTGTCCTCGGTGCCGCCTCCGCGCATCGACACGAACGCGATTGCCGCGACCGCGACGAACACGGCGGCGACCGCGAACGCACCGATCTTCCGGTTGCGGGCGGTCCGGCGCTGCCGGTCCTCCTGTTCCTTCCATGAGTCCAGATCGGGTTCTGTCTGCTTGGTGACCATGTCGAATATCTCCCTTAGCTCGTTCATCGCGGTCCTCCCAAGGTGCGGAGCGCGGTGCGTCCCTGTGTGGCGAGGGACCGCACGGTCGAGGGGCGGACCCCGAGGATCTGCCCCGCCTCTTCGGAGGTGTAGCCGTAGAGGTCGAGCAGGAGGAGGGCGGCTCGTTGCCGCGGCGTGAGCATCAGGAGCATCCGGCGAACGTCTTCGCGGATGTCGACATCGTCGTACGGGTCGCGCACGATGCCGAGCGGGACCGCGCGCCTCGCAGCCCGGCGTGCGGCGCGCGCCCGCATCCTCGAGCCGTTCAGCGCGACCCGGAACAGGTACGCCCTCGGGTCCTCGATCGCGTCGATCCGGTCCCAGCGCTCCCAGAGTTTCAGGAACGCCTCCTGCATCAGGTCGGCGGCCTCCGAGCGGTCACCCGTCACGAAGTACAGGGTCTTCAGAAGACGCGCTTGCTCGTCTTCGAAGAAGGTGCGGAAGTCCATCGGACCCCCCGCCCGCTCGTGCAGCCGCACGACCTCGCCCTCAGCCTGCATCACCTTTCCAGATGCCGCTCGAGGGCCTGGCGCTCATGGGTCACATGCGAATCATGCACCGAGATGGATCAGGAGGGGAGGCCGCGCAGCTCCTCCGTCACCAGGTCGGCGAACAGCCACGCGGTCCACAGGTCGCTCGCGATGGTATCCCACGGTAGGTGGAGCCCTCGGTGTTCGAAGAACTCGCCGAGTCGACGGATATCACGCTCCAGGAACGCTTGGGCATGCCGGTTCTTCTTCGGGTCGACGGCCTGCGGGAGGTCGATGACCACTATCTCGCCGCCCCAGACCAAGAGGTTGTACGAAGAAAGGTCACCGTGCACCACGTCGACGTAGAGCATCCGCTCTATCGCTCGAAGGATCTGCTCCCAGAGCGCCTCGAGCTCGTACAGGTCGTCGTGGTGGTACTCGTGCAAGCGCGGCGCCGCGACGTCCTCGTCGCCGATGTAGCTCATCAAGATCGCATCGTCGGTGCATTCGATCGGCCTGGGAACGGGGACGCGTCCGTGCAGCGTGCGGAGGGTCTCCCACTCGCGTGAGACCCAGAGGCCACCCTGGACCTCGCGGCCGAACTTGGTCTTCTGGTCGAGCGCCGCGCGGATGCGGCGTTCCTTGATGAACTCACCGTCGCGGTACAAGGTCTCGTCGCGGAAGTCCCGCCGGTTCAACGGGTGGTAGAGCTTCAGGGCCACGAGGTCCTCGTCGGTCGTGCGCGGGTTCGCGCGGAACAGGTGCACGCTCGCTTCCTTACCGTGCTTCAAGGGTTTGAGATGGGCTTCGACGAGGCCCTCGTCGAAGAAGTGCTCGAATGCTTCAAGCCGCAACTTGGGGCTCCTCGTCTCCGGGTGTGTGCGGGCGCGTGGGGCCGCGTCCCCGGGGCGAGGAGCGAGAGCCGAGTTGGGCTCAGGCGTCGGCGGAGGGACGCGGCACGATGACGGCTTCGACGGTCGCTGTCATGGACTCATCCCTCCTTCCGCTGCGTGGCGGCGCCGGTTCGGCGCCGAGCGCGGTGATGTTACACCTCGGGTGCTTCGAGGTCGAGGTCTTCGGGAGCCAGGCGGACGATCGACTCGACGATCGAACGGGGGATGTGGGTCACGGCACGGTAGCCGTCACCATCGGGCAGGATCTCCTGGGCCAGCGAGATGAACTTCGGCGTCTCCGACAGCAGGAAGCCCACCGTGTGGACCAGGTAGTCCGATCGCGGATCCTCGGCCCCCTGCTGATCGAAGTCGAAGTAGGCGTCGCGCCAGGTGACCATCACGAGTGGCTGAAGGTCGTCCAGGCTGGTGGCATCAGCGTCTCCGCTCCTCTCGGTGCCATCGAAATCGACCTTGACCACTCGCATCGCGACCACCTCACCTCCAAGGTATCGGCACGCCGCGCCAACGACGAAGCCCCGGGAGGGAGCAAGGGACGTTCGGCGGCGGGGCGAGCCGTTCGTCCTCACCCGTTCCGGGTTCCGAACCGTAGCCCGGGGGTACGACACGCCGCGCGACTAGGCTGCTTCGCCGTTGCTGTGCAGCGGTTCCTGAGCCGCACGCTGGCCGGCCACCCAGGTGAGCCATGCTATCGCCGCGAAGCCGCACAGGGCCATGAAGGGGATGGAAACGAACCCGAGCTCCCGCACCCAAACGGTGGTGCAGGGCGCATCCACGGTGCAGGCGAGTGAGCCCTGCTGGGGGAACCATTCGAGTTGATAGTGGTAGGCGGCGATGGAGGCCCCGATCAGGGCGAGCGGGAGCACGTAGGTCCGGACCCTCCGGTCGCCGCGGACCGAGGCCATCGGCAAGATCACGGCTAGCGGGTACATCGCGATCCGCTGGTACCAGCACAGCCGGCACGGCACGAAGTGCGCGACCTCGGACTCATACAGGCTGCCGGCCACGGCGACGACCGCGATGACCCCGGCAAGGGGAAGGGCGATCTCGGCGGTTCGGTCCCAGACGCGATTCCGCCATGCGCCGCCACTCGGACTGATACGAGCCGCGAACGCGGCGATGGTGAGCACTAGGACACTTGACAGGGCCAGCATCGCGAGCAGCGCGAGGATCAGGTTCACCGTTCGAACGTCCATCGGGCCGCGAGCCTAGCGTGTCGGTGTCCGCGGCTATGGTCGGCCCCGTGGCGAAGAGCAAGGTGACCTACCGATGCCGCGAGTGCGAGCATCCGTCGGGCAGATGGGCGGGGCGATGTGCCGCCTGCGGCGGATGGGGCACGATCGACGAGGCGCCAGCGCCTCTCCCGCCCGCTCGCCGGCAGCCGGCGCCGACCCTCATCGGACAGATCGGAGCGGACGCTGAGGCGCGGATCGCATGCGGGGTCGCGGGTCTCGACCGTGTGCTGGGTGGTGGACTCGTCCGCGGTTCGGTCGTGCTGCTCGCCGGTGAGCCCGGGATCGGCAAGTCCACGTTGCTGCTGCACCTGCTCGGCGCCCTCGCCTCCACCGGTCACGCCTGCCTGCTCGCCTCAGGCGAGGAGTCGCGGGCCCAGGTTGCGTCCAGGGCTCGCAGGATCGGCATCGACGCCGGACCCGTCGGATTCCTGCCGGGCCGCGAACTTCAGGATGTGCTCGATGCTGCGTCGGAGGGTGGGATCGGGGTGCTGGCGGTGGACTCGATCCAGACGGTGCGCGACCCAGGCAGCCCGAACGTCACCGGAGGGGTCGCGCAGGTCCGGGCGGCGACCGACGCCTTGGTGGGTCTCGCCAAACAGACGGGGACAGCCGTGGTGCTCACCGGGCACGTGACGAAGGATGGCGATCTGGCGGGTCCACGTGCGCTCGAACACGCCGTCGACGTCGTCCTCTCGTTCGAGGGTGACCCCCGCTCCGGCCTGCGCGTGCTGGCCGCCGGGAAGAACCGCTTCGGGGCAGAGGGCGAGACCGCCTGGTTCGAGATGGGACCGCGGGGCCTCACGCCGATGGATCCAACGAACCTGCTCGTCTCGGGCGAGCGTCTGTCGGGCGCCGCGGTGGCGCTGCCCCAGCGAGGGCGTCGCGCGTTCGCCGTCGAGGTGCAGGCGCTCGTTGGGGCCACGGAGGGGCCCGGTCGCCGGCAGGCCACGGGTCTGGATCCAAGCCGGTTCCAGTTGGTGGCGGCGGTCCTGGAGCGGTCGACAGGGATCGCCCTGGGCCGGGCGGAGTTGTTCGGGGCTTCATCCGGGGGGATACGGGTGGACGATCCGGCATGCGACCTGGCGGTCGCGGCCGCCCTTGCGTCCGCGAGCGCCGGGGTGCCGCCCCCGGAGGGTGCCGCCTTCGTGGGGGAGGTGGCGCTCACGGGCCAGATCCGTTCCTGCCCGGCCATGCCCCAGCGACTGGCCGCCGCTCGAGCCGCTGGCTGTCGGGTGGTCTACGCGCCAGAAGGTTCAGCCGCTCCGATTGAGGGGATGCGGATAGTGCCCGTCAGCCGTCTGGGAGAGGCCCTGACCTGGGCTTCCATGCCTGCGTCGAGACGTCCCAGGAGCCTTCCGGCGTAGACCGAACGGTGGGCATCCGGCGCCGATATGAGCCCTCTGACCTGCGGTTTCGGGTTGCCCTGGAATGGGTATGGGTGCTACCCTACTGACTAGTTACTCCTGCAGGCCAGCGATCCCGCACACTCGAGGGAGGCTCCGTGGCGTTCCGCAAGGGCGAGACCGTCGTACATCCAGAGCACGGCGCGGCAGTGATCCAAGAGGTCCGCGAGAAGGAATTCCTCGGCGAGAAGCGGAAGTACCTGGTGCTGCGGGTCGTCTACGGCGACCTGACCGTGCTGGTCCCCACCGATTCGACCGACCAGGTGGGCCTGAGGCCATGCGTCAGCAAGAACGAGGTCAAGAAGGTCCTGAAGGTCCTCACCGAAGACGAGAGCTCCGCCGCGGCGAATTGGAGCCGTCGTTTCAAGAACAACCTCGAGAAGCTGCACTCGGGTGACCCCTACGAGGTCGCGGAGGTGCTCCGGAACCTAGCCATCCGTGATCGAGAGAAGGGCCTTTCGGCCGGCGAGAAGCGCATGATCACGAAGGCTCGTCAGATCCTGATCAGCGAACTGGCGTTCGCGACCGGCAAGAGCGACGAGGAGGCCGAGACCATGATCGATGGCATCCTCGATGATGCCCACGGCGCGAAGGTCGCGGTCGGGGGCTGACCCGGAAGTTCCGCGCTCAGGTTCGGCCGCCGCACACCCGATGTTCGCGGCAGGGGAAGGCTCCAGCCTTCCCTCCGGCGGCGATCGGGAGCACGCGGATGGCGATGGAGCAGGGACGGGGCGGCAAGCTGCGCGGACGCCTGGTGGAGGGCGTCCGCCTCGTCTTCATGGCCACGCTCGCGACGGCCGGTTACCAGGTCGGGGTCATCGCCACCAGCAGCCAGCAGTCCTCCTCCTCGCTGCTGTACGCGTTCCTGGGGGCGGCGTGCGGCTACGTGCTGGGGGGGATCGTCGGGCGGTTGACGCTCGAGGCCGTCAGCGGCATCGAGAAGGAACTGCGCCGCCGCCCCGCGGCTGAGATCGCCGGAGGCGTCGTGGGCCTGCTCGTCGGGCTCGTGGTAGCCACCTTCCTGTGTTTCCCGCTTCTGGTCGTTCCGTTCCGGTTCTCGTGGCCGGCAGCGGTGTTCATCTTCCTGGTGATGGGATCCCTCGGGATGCGAACAGGGAAGGCGAAGTACGAAGACATCTTCGGGCTGGTCGGGATGAAGCCACGTGCGACCGAGCGAGGGTCGGGCGACGTGCACGTCCTGGACACGAGTGCCCTGATCGACGGGCGGATCCTGGACCTGGTGGCGACGGGGTTCGTCTCGGGCATGATCTTGTTGCACGAAGGTGTGCTCCAAGAGCTGCAGGCCATCGCGGATTCTTCCGACCCCGGCCGGCGCACGCGCGGCCGGCGCGGCCTGGACATCCTCGTGGAGCTGCAGAAGTCCCCGACGGTCCAGTTCAAGCTCGTCGAGGAGGCGGGGGTGATCGACGTCGACGCGGCCCTGATCCGTCTCGCCCGGGAGAGCGGCGCTTCCCTGATCACGGTCGATCACAACATGGCCAAGGTCGCCGAGGCCCTGCGCGTCAAGGTCGCGCAGGTCAATGCCCTCGCCTCCAAGTTCCGCATCCCCTACGCGGCCGGTGACGAGTTGCAGGTCCGGCTGGTGAAGGAAGGACGCGAGCACGACCAGGGCGTCGGCTACCTCGATGACGGCACGATGGTCGTCATCGAGCACGCCGCCGCCCGGATCGGCAGCCAGGTGGAGGCTCGTGTGCGCAACGTGATCCAGACGGCCACCGGCCGGATGATCTTCGCCAGCCTTCCCGAGGTTGCGGACTCCACCATCACGTAGCCCGGCACGTAGCCGAGCAGCCCGGTTAGCGCGAGCGCTCCGCCTCTGGCATGCTGCCCACATGAGACAGATCCGGGCCGTGGCCATCATCCTGGCGGCCGGCGAGGGCCGGCGGCTGGGCGCTGAGATCCCCAAGGCCTTCCTGCCCATCGGCGAACGGCCGATGCTCGCTGTCGCGGTCGCTGCGGCCGCAGCTTCCGCCGAGATCGATGCGATAGTGGTCACGGCCCCGGCCGGCTACGAAGACGAGGCACGGGGGTGCGTCGAAGGCCAGGACCTGCCGTGCACCGTGATCACCGGCGGGCCTACGCGCCAGGCCTCGGTCCGCGAAGCCCTCGCAGCTCTGGGCGATGACGTAGACGTGGTCGCGATCCACGATGCGGCTCGTCCGTTCGCGCCACCGGACCTGTTCAGCGCGGTCGTGCGCGCTCTGGACGACGGTGCCGAGGGCGCCATCCCGGTCCTCCCCATCATGGACACGGTGAAGCGCGTGGATGTCGACCTGGTCGTCGGCACGGAGGACCGGAGCGAACTGGCCCTGGCGCAGACTCCCCAGGCTTTCCGCTTGGCGCCGCTCCGCGCCGCGCATGCGCGTGCCGAAGCCGAGGGACGCATGGTGAGCGACGACGCGAT
>Ga0247727_10018850_pt1 | contig 10781 bp, 10 predicted proteins | sample WisWelCaveWW1625_FD_202498 | JGI IMG/M metagenome (GOLD analysis project Ga0247727, IMG submission 202498) | Biofilm microbial communities from Wishing Well Cave, Virginia, United States - WW16-25 | ecosystem: Environmental > Aquatic > Deep subsurface > Groundwater > Cave microbial mat | place...
AAGCCGCTCTCCACCTGCGTCACGCCTGGCGCGGTAGTCGCCACGCCGAGCGTCTTAAAGGCGGTGGCGAAGCCCTCCGACAAGCGCACCGTAAAGGCGCTGCCCAGGATGTTGCCCGGGAAAAAATCGGCGGTGTTGACCACGCTGCTGTACACGCCGTCCGCGATGCTCCCGTCAGAGGCGATGTTGATGGTGTTGCACTGCAGGCCGGTAGCGCGGGTGGCATCCGACTGCGACGCGTTGCCGCCGGAGTCGCCTAAGAATCCGTTCGCCCGGACGCGCACGGCCAACCCGTTCAGCGGCACCGCCACGTTCAGCGTGTTGTTGGTCACCGGTATGGTAGTCGGGCCGGTGATCGAAACGAACGCGATCACCTGCGTCGACGGAAACGCCGACTCGCCCGTGACTATGCCCAGCCGCGTAACGTTGGAACGGATGTTGCTGACCCGGATGGTAGTGGCCCCGGCCAGCGTCACGGGCACCGGGACATTGACGCCGGCCCATTGCACCGTGTTGGTGGCGATCAGCGAGCCCCACATCGGAGTGTTCGTCGTAAAGCTGGAAGTGGCGCAGGAATACGAGTTCGCCGCGCAGGCGCCGATCGTCGACTCATTGATGACCATCACCGCGTCGGAGACGCTCCCACCAGAGCCGAAATTGACGTGACTGGTGATCTCGGTGTTCAGCGTTACGGTGATGTTGGTCAGGATGGTGGCCGGAGCGCCCGGACCGGAACCCAGAACTTGACACGTGAGGATGATGTCGCCGGTCAGCTCCGCAATACCCTGGGAGCGAACCAACGGCGGCACCGCTGTGGCCGTGCAGGTAAACAGGCCAGAGGGGTGCTGCGCATTGGCTGTGCCGACGCCGGCCAAAGCTACCGCGATGATCGCCAGCACCAGGAAAACCTTTTTCAAAGCTGCCATTTCTTTCTCCTTTGTCTCCCCGCAAAAATTGATTGGTGAAGCGCCTTTCTCTTCAACCTGAGCCGTGCAAAACCTCATAACCCTCAACCGCTAACCCCCAGAACCAGCTTTCTCCGTGTCGGGCGGAGGAAGAACAATAAGAGCTCTCTGGCGGCCTGGCGCGCACACACGCCACCGGTCGCCTATAACGACTGTTGAGAGTCGGCCACCTCCCAAACTCAGTCTCTGTGCTCGCGGGAAAACGGTGATGACGACCACCCCCGAAAGGGCGGTAACTAAATTCATACCATCACCACTACCCGCCTGTCAAGCAAAAAATAGTCAAAAAATGCCCGGCGGCCAGTCGCCTACACACCCACCCTGCCTAGTACGGGCGACCCGACTCGCGCGCAAGTGGCATATGTAGCATTTTTCACTACTGGACGTCAAGTACTTTTTTGCGGAAGGGGGAGAACCAGGAGTCAGAAGTCAGGAGTCAGAAGCCCAGCCCGAGAGGGCTGGCGGCCGGTTGGGTCGGAGTATTCTTACCTTCTGACTTCCGACTTCTGACTTCCGGTTTTCATTCCTTCATGAGCTTCTGTAGCCCTTTCAGCCGGTTGCGCAGCTCCTGGCTGACCTCCTTCATCTGGTTTTCGTCGTAGATGACGTGCGGGGTCAGCAGGATGATGAGCTCGGTCTTGGACTTGCTGATGGAGGTCGATCCGAAGGCCGCGCCGAGGATCGGGATTCTGCCCAGCAGCGGCAGGCGGGCGGTGGAGTATAGGTCGCTCTCCTGCATAATGCCGCCGATGGCGATGGTGCTGCCATCGTCGACCGTCACCTGGGTCTGGACCTGACGCTTGGAAATGCTGGGGGATTGAATGGCCGCGCCGGCCGGGACCGGCTGCGGGGACGAGACTTCCTGGTTGATCATCATCGTTACGATCCCGGTGGCGTTCACGCGAGCGGTAATCGTGAGGATCACGCCGGTATTGCGGTTGGAAACGGTGTTAGTGAACAAGGAGCTGCCGCCGGCCTGCGCGCCCGCCACCAGTCCCTGCGAGGTCAGGATAGGAATCTCGGTGCCCACGTTGATCGAGGCGGCCAGGTTGTCGGTGGCGATCACCGAGGGGGCCGAGATGACCTTCGAGCGGCCGGTGCTGGCCTGAGCATCCAGGAAAGCCACCAGCTCGCGTGTCGACCCGATGAGGTGGCCGATGGTCAGACCGAAGCTGCCGGCGGCGAAGCCCCCGACCAGCTTGCGGGTATCAAGCCCGCCGCCCAGGCCGCTGCCTCGCTGACGGAGGTAGGCGCTCACGCCGCTGGAGAAGGCTTCGTTGAGCGTCACTTCGTAGATCTGGGCGTCGATCAGCACCTGGCGCGGCGGCACGTCCAGCTGCCCGAGGGTCTTGCGAATCAGTTCCCATTCCTGCTGCGTAGCCTGCACGACGATGACGTTGTTGATGGCGTCGGGAACGATGCGGACCGAGGAGCCGCCGATGCCGGTGGCGCGGGGCTGGCCAGGGGCCTGCGCCCCCAGGAAGGTTCCGGTGCGGTCGGTCGAGCCGCCGGGCCCGCCGCCGCCCGCCCCGGCTGGCTGCGGCTCGCGCGACGCCTGGGCTTGGGGTATCCGGATCATGCCGCCGGTGCCCTCCCCCGGACCGCCCGGCCGCCATTCTTGCCCCTGACCGTAACTTCCATAGAGCATCATCAGGGTGCCCGCCAGCTGATCGGCCAGTCCGTACTGCACGCGGTAAATGAAGTTCTGGATGCCGCCGATGGTGACCGGCTGGTCGAGCTTCTCGACCCAGCTCTTGACCTCGTCGAAGACGTTGGGGTTGGGGCTGACGGCCAATAGCGAGCTGATCCGCTCGAGGGGAAGGAAGCGGATGGCCGAAGACTTCTCCGACAGCGCGTAGGCGGCGAAGATAGCCTCCAATTCCTTGGCGAGGGGCGTGGCCTGGGTGTTTTTGATCTCGTAGAGGCGCACGCGCTGCTTGGCAAACGTGTCGTGATCGAACAGCGCCAGCAGCTCCATGGTGCGGCGCATGCTGCGGCTGTTGTCCTGCAGCAGCAGGAGGTTGCCGGCCTCCAGCACCATCATCTGCGCGCCTTCGCCCAGGAACGGCGTCAGCACTTTGGCGATGTCGGAAGCGGTGACGTAGCGCAACGGGACCAGGTTCAGCATCATGCGCTCGTCCTCGGGAAGGTCCGCGCGGATTTCCGTCTGCGGGCGAACGGGCAGCCGGCCGGCGTCCTTGGCCGGCACGATGCGGTAGAGATTGCCCACCTGCACGGCGGTCGCCCCGTTCATCCGCAGGATCGTCAGCAACAAGGGCATGACCTCGGGCAGATCCAGCTCCCCATAAGTATTTATAGTTACTACACCGCGCACCTGGGGGTCCAGGATGTAGTTGATCTTGAGCTGCCGGGCCAGGATGTCGATCACTTCCTGGAGCGTGGCCCCGGTCAGGTTGAGCGAAAAGCCGGCGGAGCCTGCCGCGGGCGGGGCGGGCGGGCGCGGCGCGGGAGTCTGCTCTTGCGCCTGCTGTCCGGCCACGGGCGTCGGTCGCTGCGGGAACGGCACCCCCGGCATGGTCGGCAGGGGCTGTTGCGCCGGAAGCAGGACGGCGGCTAAAACCAAGGCCAGCGTTTTCACTTTATGTCCTCCCACCAAGAGGTAGTTCCCATCAGGCCCCGCTGCACCACCTTCCGCTTGCCCTGGTAGGTAGTGCCGTGCGGCGCCGTATCCCCGGGCAGGGACACGTAGATGGTGCCGTTGGCGCCCTGCATCGCCGGTCCGATGCGGTATTCGCCGGGCCGGCTGACCGTTTCGGTGGTGCTGACGGCCGCCGCGGGCGACTGTCCCGCGCCGCTGGCGCCGCTGGCGCCGCTGGCGGCGCCGAAGGCAGTCTGGCCGGGCTGCGCCGCCGCGGGCCGCGCCAGCAGGTCCGACACCGCCGCGTGGATCGCCTCGCCTTCCCACTCCAGCGTGATTTCGTCGGCGGCCACGGCCAGCAGCTGAAACTCGCCGATTTTCTCCCCCACGCGGATGGGCTTATAGGGCCGGCTGGTGTCGAGCGTCATCAGCGCGATCGGGCCGCCGCCGATGTTCAAGACTCCGGAGAGGGACGGCAGCGGCGGCCGCGGCTTGTGCTTAGGCGGCTCGACGGCCACGGTGGAATTGCGGTCGGCGGTGAACAGAAACTTGTCGGCGGCGTCGAAGAACGCGGCGGGCTGCACGGGCGCCGGCGCCGACGGCTCGGCGGCGGGCGCGGCGCGTTTCTTCGCCGCCGGAGCCAGGATCTGGTAGCGCTGCTGGGCGCGGCTCCAATCGGCGCGCAGGCGCCACAGCCCGGCCGCCGCCAGCGCTACCAGCGCGAAGTTTGCAATCAGCAGCTTTCTCGTCACAAAGAGCCTCCCTTCGGCTTGCCCAACAGGGATGCCGGGATATAGCCGGCTACCATCATCCGGACGTGGACGGTCTTGCTCTTGGCGTCCGCCCCCCCCACCCCTACCTCCATGCTCGACAATGCGGTCGGGGCGTTGCGCAGCACCGCCATCAGGTTGATCCACTGCTCGATGGCGCAGCTGAAGCCGACCGTCAGCGGGACCTGCGCGTAGTCGTCCCCGACGGCTCGGACGGCGCCGAATTCCGCGGAGCGCATGCCGATGCCCTGCGAGCCGAGCAACTCCTTCATGAGCTGCTGCATCTCGGCGGACGCCTGCGCCGGGGTGGCCGCCTTGAGCAGGCCTCTCTCGGCTTCGGCCAGGGCGCGGCCGGCCGACTCGGCCTCGGCCGCGGCGCGCGGCTTTTGCGCGGCCACTTCCTGCAAGCGGCGGAGACGCTTCTCCGCCAGCTCCACCGAGGGAGTGAACAGGCTGCCGCGCTCCGCTCGCGAGAAGGAGAACAGGCCCGCCTGGTCGGCCAGAAACAGGACCGCCCCTCCGCCCAGGATCAGCAGCGCCCGCCGGTCGCGTGTACTAAGAGGACCCATGTAGCCTTTACCGGTTGTGGGCCGCCGCGACGGCGACCGGCGCCGATCCCGCCGGACGCCGCGCGGCCCGGATCCGGAAGTTCTCGCGGTTCTCGGCGCGCGCGATGGAGCCGACGAAAGCCGCCCCCGTCAGCGCGCCGGAGCTGTCAAGCAGGCCGAGCAGCGGCGCGGCCGCCTCGGCCTGTCCGGCGAGCTGCACCGCCTCGGGACCGACCTCGATCGAAGTCAGCCACACGGCGGGCGGGAGGCGGCGGGAAATCTCGGCCACCAGCGAGGCGTCGCTCTCGGTGCGGCGGCGGAAGCTTTCGATCTGCGCGCGCCGCGCTCTGAGCTTCTGGGCCTGCTGCTCGAGTGCCCGCACTTCCTTCTCGACCGCTTCGAGCTGCCGGATCTCGCGCTCCACGGCGGCGGCGTAGCGCCGGTCCTGGATGGTACCCCGCAGCAATAACAATAAGCCGACCAGGACGGCGCACGCCGCGGTCGCCGCCGTGGCCGCCAGTGGCCAGCGGGCGCTCGAGCTGCGGCGCGCGGCCGGCAGCAGGTTGGTCCGCCAGCCCCACCGCCGGCAGGCTCCCGCCAGCGCGCCGGCGAACGTCGTCAGGTCGCGCTGCAAGTCGAATTCCGGGGGCCACTGGAGCGGGCTGCCGAACACTTTTTCCGCGGGAGCCGAGGAGGCGCCGGCCGCCGCCGCGCCGCACGCCACGAGCGGAACGTCGTTGTCGTCCGGGAGTCGCAGCTCGGAGCCGGCCGCCGCCACGGCTTTCTCGAGCGGCATCGTCGCGGCGTCAAACGCGGCGCTGAAGAAGGGCCGCGACTCGCTCTCGCCGTAAATCTCGAGCTTGGAATCGTGGCAGTCGGCGACCAGGAAGGGCGCGCGCGGGGTCCCGCGGTCCTGGGCCAGCTTGGCGGCTCCGTGGTAGGCGGCCGCCGCCACGGTGACGCCGGCCAGCTTCACGCCAGCTTCCCCGAACAGATCGGCGTAGCGCTCGACCACCGCGCGGGCGGCGATCACCACGGCTACCGCGTGCGACCCGGCAGCGGCCGCCGCGGCGCCGGCCCGCGCCCGGCCCAGCGGAGCGAAGCTCGAATACACTTCCTCTTCCCCGTAGGGGTGCAGCGAATCGAGCTGATACCGCACCGCCGAGCGCCATTCCGCTCCGGCGACGGCCGGAAGCTCGAGCAGGCGGATGATCACCTCGTCCCGGGGCAAAACGAGCGTGGCCGCCAGATCGCGGAAGTCGTGACCTTTCAGGAACGCGCGGTACTCTTCGCCCCACTCCGACGCCGGACGCCGGCGGAAATCGCGCAGCACGGTTTTGCCGCGCACCGTGACGCCCCTCCAGCCCGATTTGACCAGCGTCACGACCAGGTCGCCGTCGCGGATCTCGATCCCGACGCCGGCGCCCAGGGTCAGCAGACGATTCCAGAGCATGGCTTCAGTTGGCCGCCTGGTGCCAGCGCACCACGCCCAGCGCCGGCTCGGTGGGATTGCGGCCGTAGCGGACCAGCGCGGCCAGGGATCGCCGCGCCGGCCGGTCGTTCAGTTGCGCGGTGGCGCGCACGGTGTAGGCCGAAGAGCCGCCGAAGCCGAGCTGCATGCCCCCGGGCAGCGGCGGCAGATTGTCTAATCCAGAGGCAGCGAGCTGCGACGGCTGCACCAGCACCTCGCGCTCCCGGGCGGCGACGATGGCCGCCACGGCGCCCTCGGGAACCCCCGCGGCGCGCAGCACGGCCGGCGCCGCGTAGTTGACGTTGACGACATAGCCTTCGAGCTGCGTCAGGTGCCGCCACACGCCGCCGCGCTCGACCAGGCGCTTCTCGGCGTCGCGTTCCCACCAGCCGTAGTAGATATCGGGCGTCATGCCGCCGACCGTCAACAGATCTTCCATCTGTAGAAATGACGCCCCCGGCCCGGAAAAAGACGGCGGTCCGGAGACATTGACCTCGCCCTGCCCGCGGGCGCGCCGCGCCACGATCCCGGCGGCGATCTGCCGCGCCGCGTCCTCGCCGACTCCCAGCTCGACGAGCAGCCTGCCGAGCGCCTGCGGCGGCGCCGAGTAGACGTTCAGTTTGCCGCCTTCGCCGGTGATCTCGAGGTCCACGACGCCGGTGGGAAATTCCCAGCGCAGCCGGCGGCGGCCGGGACGAAAGCGCGTCTCGGATTGTTCGCGCGGATCGGAGAACTGCGCCCACCCCAGGTGGAGGAGGAAGCGCTCGATGGCGCCTTGGGCCAGGTAGTAGGCGCGGGCGGAGTCGACGGCGCGGCTGGCGCGGTCCGCCTCGGCGCGAACCGTCGCCGCCAGCGTGAAGGCGATCGCGGAGAGCGCCGCCGTCAGCCACAACACCGCCAGCAGCGCGCCGCCCGCTTGCCGGTGCCCGCGCCCGCGCATTTCAGAACACACTCAGCGTCGCGCGGACCGGCACGGTCACCGTGACCGGCAACAGCCGCGCGGGATCGGGGCGGGCGCTCAGCTCGATCTTCACCGCTCCCGGAATCTGGTAGCTCCGCGTCCAGGCGGCCACCCAGCGGGGCCGCTCGAAGGCGGTCTCGGGAATCATGTAGGAAAACGAGCAGCCCGCCAGCTCGTCGGCGATCACGAAGGAAGTAGGCTGGGCCTTGATCGGGGCAAACGACAGGCGCATGTCGCGGCTGGCCGAGTCCTGCTCGGCGGCGGTTACGAACTGCCCGGCCGCGCGCGGGCCCTCGTACGGAAATTCGTTCATGACAATCCGCAGGCCGCGATCCGTCTCGAGGACCTGCAGCTCGACCAGGCGCAGGCCGCCGCGAGGGCCTTCGAGCAGCGAGTAGGAGCTCACGAACCGCATCGCATCGGGATGGCCTTGAAAAAACAGGAACGTCGAGGGCGTGGTCTGCGGCGGGATCTGGTATTCAGCCTGGATCGGGAAAAGGCCTTCCATCTCGGCGTGGAGAATGGCATTGACCATGGCGATGCGGCGGTCGAGGGTCAGCCGGTGCGTGGTCCTTTCCCAGGCGCTGGCCGCGACGCGCCAGGCGGTGATCAGCCCCGCGGAAAGCAGGCTGAGCAGCGAAACAGCCACCAGCACTTCCATCAGGGTCAGCCCGCGACGGCTGCGGCGCGGCCTCACGGCTGGTCCTCGCGCGGCACCGGGACTCTCCGGTAGCCGTCCAACTGGATGGAGCGGCGCTCCTCGCGCGCCGTCCACCAGACTTCGAGGTTGATGCGGGCGAGCTGCAGCGAGCCGGGCTGGGCGTTGGGGAGGCGCTCGAAGGGCTCCACCTGCGCTACCCATCCCCAGGAGGCATCCCAGGCCCCTTCCATCCGCTGCCCGATCGGCAAGGGCGTCAGCACCAGCAGCTCGTTCATCTTGGTGCGCGCCAACATCGCCGCCCGGTCGTACTGCCGGATGCGCGCGGCGTTCGCCACGGTCGAGGAAAGCAGCGACAGCAGCCCCACGACCGCGATCGACATCAGCGCCGTGGCCACCATCATTTCGAGCAGGGTGAATCCCCGCCGCGGCGCGCGGGCGCTCACTTGTCCTCTTCGACGAGCGGCACTCCCGTCACCGGATCGAGCCCGGCGACGAGCGATCGGCCACGGAAGGTCTCGAGCCGCACGCGCACGCCCGGCGCCGGCACGCCCGGGAGGATCACAAACCGCCGCGGCCCCGGTTCGGCGGCCGGCCGCACTTCGGCGATGCGGACACCCTCGGCCAGATTCACCGCCCGTTCCCACTTGCCATCCAGGCTCTGCGCGCTCATCTGATTCCGGCCCGGATCGATCAACACTTCAACCGGCGCCTGATCCCGTTCCGCCCGTCCATGGGCGTTGTTCAAGAAGGCCGCGACGCTCTGCCCCGCCGTCCGCAATCGAATCCCGTCCAGTCCACCGGTGAGCGACGGATAAGCAATCGCCACCATCATCCCCGCGATCGCCATCGCAACGAGCAACTCGATCAGGGTGATTCCCCCCCGACCCCCGACCCCCGACCCCCGGCCCCCGGCCCCAGGCATCACCGCCAACTCATAATGTCGCCGTTGACCCCCTCGCCGCCGGCCTGGCCGTCCGCGCCCCAGCACCACACGTCCGGCTCGGGCCCGTGCTCGCCGGGGTATTTGTACTGGTAAGGGTTACCCCAGGGGTCGTTGGGGATGTCCTTGGCAAGGTACGACCGGATCGATCCCAGGCCCTCCTCGTTCGAGGGGAAGCGGCCCTTCTCGATGTGGAAGGTTTGCAGGGCACCGGCGAAGGCTTCGATCTGCGTGCGCGCGGCCGTGATGCGCCCCTTGTCCACCGACGGCGACAGCCGCTGGTAGGCGACCGCCGAGAACAGCGCGATGATGGTGATCACCACCAGCATCTCGATCAAGGTGATACCGCGGCGACGGTGTTGGTTTCGGTTTCGCATGACGTTCCTCACATGGCAATCTGGTTGATGCTGGTAATGGCCAGCATGATACTGAGAATCATAGCGCCAACCACGACTCCCATGAAGAGGATTACCAGGGGCTCAAACAGCGACGTAAAACGCTTGACGGATTCGCGAGTATCCTTCTCGAAAATGTCGGCCATGCGGGCGAACATCTGATCGAGGCGGCCGGTCTCTTCACCGACGCTCAACAAGTGCCCCGCCAGCGCCGGGAACTGCCGCGTCCGGCGCAGCGGCCCGGCGATTCCCTCGCCGCGCTTGACGCCCTGAGCCACCGACTCGAGCGAGTTCGCGATGACCTGGTTCGCCAGGATGGCGCGGGCGATCGAGATGGCCTGCACCAGCGGCACGGCGTTGGCCACCAGCGTCGACATGGAGCGCGCGAACCGCGCCGTATCGGCCTTGCGCAGCGCGTCGCCGAGCACCGGAAGTCGCAGCCGCACTCGGTCCCACGCCAGCTTGCCCCGGGGCGTGCGGATAAAAACGCGCCCCGCCACGAGCCCCGCCACGAGGCCGAGCACCGCGATCCAGCCGTAGCTTTTCACCAGCTCGCTCGCCTGCATCAGGATCTGCGTCGGCAGCGGCATTGGAATGCGCGACTCGGTGAACACGGCGGCAAACCGCGGAATGACGAAATAGAGCAGCAGCAGGATCGACCCGGTCCCCACCAGCACCAGCAGGGCCGGATAAACCATGGAGCTCACTATGTAGCTGCGCAGCTCGTCGCGGGACCGCTCGAACTCGGCCAGCCGCGCGGTGACCACCCCGAGCGAGCCGCTGGCCTCGCCGGAGCGAATCATGTTGACGTAGAGCTGCGAGAAGTGGTCCGGGTAGGCGGCCAGCGAGTCGCCGAGCGACCGGCCGCCTTTGATCGACCGCAGGACCTCGCCGACCACCTCGCGAAACTGCGGCCGCTCGCTGAGGTCCGCCGTGATCGACAGCGCCCGGTCGAGGGGCACGCCGGCGTCGAGGAGGGTCGAGAGCTCCTGCGTAAAGAACAGGACGTCGCGAGCGCGCCGCCCGCGCCCGAACCGCGGCAGCCGCAGCGAGCGCGCCGCTCCCTCCGAGACCGCGATCGGGGTCAGCCCCTGCCGCTTGAGCTCCTGCGCGACAACGCGGTCGCTCAAGCCGGCGAGCGTTCCCGTGCGCAGCTTGCCGTCGGCGGCGACGGCGCGGTAGCTGAAGGTGGCCATGGAAGCCCTACACAAAGGACGCGCCGGAATGGCAAAAAGTCTGGCCCCCGGGGCGGGTTACAATGTCCTTGATGTCGAAACCGTTGGAAGAGCTTCTCCAGTCTTTGACGCCGGACCAGCGTGAATTGGTGCGGGGCTACGTCGAGTCTCTGGCAAGCGTCCAGCGAACTGGCGCGAAACCGCGGTTTAGCTGGGCCGGGGCAGCCAAGGATCTCCGCGACCAATACACCTCCGTGGAGCTGCAACACCGGATCTCCCGCTGGCGCATCGGCGGC
>Ga0247727_10018851_pt1:2500-10781 | contig 10781 bp, 15 predicted proteins | sample WisWelCaveWW1625_FD_202498 | JGI IMG/M metagenome (GOLD analysis project Ga0247727, IMG submission 202498) | Biofilm microbial communities from Wishing Well Cave, Virginia, United States - WW16-25 | ecosystem: Environmental > Aquatic > Deep subsurface > Groundwater > Cave microbial...
CCGCGACGGTCGTGGACGCCAAGGTCGGGGACGTGATGTGGATGGCCGCCGAGACGCATGAGGCCGTGAATACAGGCACGACCCAATTCAAGGCGACTATCACAGAGGTCAAATAAAGGACGGGTTCTATGAAAAAAACGGCGTTGTTTGTATGTTTTGCGCTGGTACTGGGTCTGGCCGGATGCGCTCAGAAGAGCGAGAGCGAAAAGGCGATGGACGCATTGAAGAAGGATGCGAACAAGGCGATGGACCAGGCGAAGAAAGATCTGAATAATCTATGAAGAGGGTCCTTTGGGCCGCAGCCGTTCTTTTCGTCATCGGAATGAGCGGCTGCGCCCAAGTCACCGAGTCTGTCAACGGTGCGGGGCGCAGCATTGAAGGTTTTTTTACGCCGAATAGATAGCTTCCTATGAACCCCGAGAGCACTTCCCCGGCGACCGTTCCAGACAGGGGTCTTGGGCGCTCAAGGGTCTTGAAGTATTTCGGCGCCATCTCGATCCTGACAGCACCTGTTTTTGCCTTTGTTTATGCGGGGCTTGGCGCCCGCCATTCCTCCATCGTGCTTGTCAGTGCCATCCCATTTTTGGCCTCCGCTTTTTTGGTGCAGCGACTGACTCGGTCGACCGTGATCGCCGGCAACTGGATCCTCTTAGTTGGCTACGCACTTTTTTTTGTCATCGCTTATCTGACGGGCGGGATCGACGCCCCGGTTCTAACTTGGACGGCCTGCATCCCTCTTATCGCGGTCCTGATGTGCGGGTTCCGGTCGGCGTTCTTCTGGGCCGGTCTTGTAACTGTACAAATAGGCGCGCTGTACTGGCTGGACCTCACGGCGTATCCCCTGGTGCAGGAATTTTCCAGCAAGGAGACCGTGGACGCGGCCTATTTTGCAACCTACATCGGTCTCACGTTCTTTGTTTTTCTTCTAGGCGCGTTGTCTGAACAGTCCAAGAACCGGTATATCCGAGCCGTTGAGAAGAGCCACGCGGATCTAAAAGAAGCTCTTGAGAAAGCGAAGACCTTGAAGGGACTTCTCCCGATTTGCGCCTGGTGTAAAAAGGTGCGAGACGATAAAGGCTACTGGGCCCAGGTGGAGGTCTATTTTGGCAAGCACACCGATGCTGAGTTTTCCCATGGCATTTGTCCGGATTGCGAAAAAAGACTGGTTGAGAGGGAAGGGGAGGTGTGAGCCTGTCCCCAGCCAAGATCAACGCGATAAGAGGCTCCATACGCACCATCCCTGATTTCCCAAAAAAGGGCATCCTCTTTCGCGATATCACGCCGCTTCTGGCGCACAAGACGCAATTCAGGGACTGCGTAAGATATTTTGCGGGCCTCACGAAGGGGAAGGTGGACAGCGTGGTCTCGATCGAGTCGCGCGGATTTATCTTCGGCTCGGCGCTGGCCTACGCACTGGGGGTCGGTTTTGTGCCGATACGCAAAGAAGGGAAGCTTCCCCACAAAAAGACCTCCGTTTCGTACGACCTGGAGTACGGAACGTCGACGGTCGAGATCCATCAGGACGCCATCCTTCCCGGCTCCCGGGTCATCCTGATAGACGACGTGCTCGCCACCGGGGGCACCGTGCTGGCCGCGACGCATCTGGTGAACCGGCTGGGCGGGAAGATCGCGGGGATCTATTTTTTGATCGAGCTTCGCGGTCTGAAGGGAAGGGCGAAGCTCAAAGGCTATCCTGTGCGTTCGCTGATGCGATTTTAATGACTGGTATCGTCTGCCCGAGCATCTTCGAGTACCGTTTTCTCCGGTCCGTGAAACTGGATCCCCGCCGCGCGAAACTCGTGTTGTCGGGCATGGGCAAGGTACGCTCCTTGCACGCCTGCCATGAATTGGCGCGAAAACACCCTTCCCTCAAGCGCATCCTGCTGGTAGGTTACGCAGGTTCCCTGTCACCGGGGCTCAAAATGGGGGACTTGATCGAGCCTGACGTGTTCATCGAGCAGGACTATGACGCGCGGCCCTTCGAGCAGTTCCCGCACCGTATCCGTTTCGTTTCTAAAAAACTCTTCCGCCATTCCAAGCGAGCCGCGCTATTGACGCAGGACCGTTTTTTGAAAGAGAATCCTTTTAAGGGCACGGCTCTGGGCCGGCGCTACCCTCGGTTGGCCTGCGACATGGAGTCTTACGCGGTGGCGTTCTTCTGCCGGTCAAAAAAAATAGGATTTTACGTCCTCAAGTTCATCTCAGATTCGGCGGACGGCTCTGCGGACCATGATTTTTTGAAGGCATGCCGGGCATTGGCGCCCCAACTGAGACGTGTGGTGTCGGAAGCAACCAAAGCATTTTAAACGGGGAGAAAAAATGAAAATACTGGAAGAATTCAAAACATTCGCGATGAAGGGCAATGTCGTCGACATGGCGGTCGGCGTCATCATCGGCGGGGCGTTCGGCAAGATCGTCAGCTCGCTGGTGAACGATATCTTGATGCCTCCGATAGGCAAGATACTGGGCGGCGTCGATTTCAAGGGCCTCTACTGGAATTTAAGCGGCAGTACCTACGAAAGCCTGGAGGCCGCCAAAGCCGCAGGTGCAGCGACCATCAACTATGGGATATTCATCAACCAGGTGATCGACTTTGTCATCGTGGCTTTCACAATCTTCATGATGGTCAAAGGCATGAACGCGTTGCAGCGCCGAGAAAAAACCAAACCTGCCGCGCCCGCTCCGCCGCCTGCTCCTTCACGCCAGGAAGTGCTTCTGGAAGAGATACGCGACTTGCTCAGGAAAAAATAAGCCCCATGTCTGACTTTTTCAAGAGCGGTGGAGCCGAGGACCGGTCCAAGAGCGAGCCTCTGGCTGTGCGTATGCGGCCGGCCCGGTTAGCGGAATACGTCGGGCAGGAGCATATCCTGGCTCCGGGCAAACTCCTTAACCGGGCGGTGAACTCGGACAAGCTGTCCTCGATCATCCTTTACGGGCCTCCGGGCACGGGCAAGACGACACTGGCATCCGTCATCTCCAATGAGACGAAGGCCCATTTCGAATCCCTGAACGCGGTCTCATCCAGCGTGGCGGAGATCCGGAAGGTGATCGACCAGGCCAAAAAGCGTTACGAGCTGAAAAAACAGAAGACCATCCTCTTCATCGACGAGATCCACCGCTTCAACAAAGCTCAGCAGGATGTGCTGATGCCCGATGTGGAGAAGGGCAACCCCGTCCTGATAGGCGCCACTACCCACAATCCTTTTTTCTCCATCGTGCCGGCGCTTTTATCGCGCTCGTTGGTGTTCGAATTGAAGCCGCTATCGCGAGAAGCCCTGGAATCGGTGCTTCGCCGCGCCCTAGCCGACGAAACCAAGGGACTCGGCAAGCTCAAGGTCTCGATGGACGAAGGGGCGCTTCAATTTCTGGCGGAAAGAAGCGACGGGGACGCACGGCGGGCTTTGAGTGCGCTTGAGCTGGGCGCGCTGACGACGCCCCCAGATAAGGACGGGCAGGTGTGTTTTACCCGGGAGGTCGCTGAGGAATCCATCCAGAAAAAAGCGGTCGTCTACGACGCCGACGGCGATGCGCATTATGACACGATATCCGCTTTCATCAAATCCATGCGCGGCTCGGACCCGGACGCGGCGCTCTATTATTTAGCCAAAATGCTCTATGCCGGCGAAGACCCGAGGTTCATTGCCCGGCGCATCGTGATCTGCGCTTCCGAAGACGTGGGCAACGCCGATCCCCAGGCCCTGCTTTTGGCGAATGCGGCCTTCCAAGTGTCCGAGTTCATCGGGATGCCCGAAGCGCGCATCCCTCTGGCCCAGGCAACGGTCTACATCGCCTGCGCGCCCAAATCCAATGCGGCTTACATAGGTATCGAGAATGCCATGAAGGACGTCGCGGAAAACCGGACGCAGGAGGTGCCCGCGCACCTGAAGGATGCCAGCTACAAGGGAGCCAAGACGCTGGGACATGGCGAAGGGTACAAATACGCGCATGACTATCAGGGGCACCATGTCCATCAGGACTACCTGGAGCAAAAGGTCCGTTATTATTTCCCGACGGACCAGGGGTATGAAAAGACCATGAACGCTTACCTTGAAAAGTTGAAAGAACTTACCGGGCGTTATCCGACGGCCTGAAAAAGACCAGCATCACGACACCGCACGTGATGACGACGGCCCCACCGACCAGACTCCGAAGGGTCGGTATTTCCTTCCACAAAAGCACACCCAGAAAATAACCCAGCACGGGCGTGAGATAACCGAAGGGCGAGACGACCCACACGGGCGCTTTTCGGAGCGAGCGCGTGAGGTAGAGTTGGCCCGCAAAGGACGTGGCGGTGATGAAAAGAAGTTCCAGCCACTCCCGGCCATTGGGAGCGACCCAGCCTGTCTTGATGAGAAGCGCGCCCGAACCGATGGTTGCGCTTAACACGAAATAGAAGATGACGAGGAGCGGATCATCGCCTTTATGAGAATGGCGTATCATCACGTACACGGAGCCGGCCAAGAGCCCCGACGTGAGGCCTGCCGCAAGCGCTGGAGCGGCGCCCCCCGCCAGAGAGGAGGATGATAGCAGGTAGATCCCGCCGAACGAGACGGCCAAACAGAGCTTGACCACCAGAGGCGGCCGCTCTCCCAGAAGAAGGAATGAGAAAATGACCGCGAAGATGGGCGCGGTGTAGTTCAACATGACCGCCATGCCCAACGGGAGCTGGGGCAGCGCCCAGAAATAGCATTGAAGGGCGATGAAACCAACGATGCCGCGCGCCCACAGCAGGGCGGGGTTGTTGCCTCCAAGCGCGATGTGCTGGGACCGCAGGAGCCAGTAACAGGCCACCAGAGACAGGAGACTGCGCACGAAGACGATCTCGGCGGCGGGGAGATGGCTGCCCAGGGCTTTGGTGGCGGACGCCATCAGCGCGAACGCAAGATCCGCGCAGAGCATGAGAAAGATGCCGTTCATGAAGACATTATAACATCAGGACGTATCTTAAGCGGCGTGGTCCAGGGAGGTACAGAGGTCGGGTTGGCTGACAGGCAATTCGACGACAAACGCGGAGTTTTCTCCAAAGAAGCTGCGTGCGAAGATCTTGCCATGGTGAGCCCGCACGATGTCCGCGGTGACGCTCAAACCCAGTCCGGTGCCCTCCCCGCCGGGTTTTGTGGTGAAGTAGGGCTCGAATATCCTTTCGAGGTTTTCGGGGGCGATGCCGCTGCCATTGTCACGCACGATCAACCGTATCCGCTTGGCGTCCCCGCTGATCTCGACGGATATACGGCGCTGGGCGCGTCCTTTGGTGGCATAAACGGCATTTTTTAACAGATTCAGCAAAACTTGCTTCATCTGGTCCGGGTCCGCGGCCAGACCGACGGAGCGGCTCGGAGCATCGACGCGGACATAGACTTTTTCGTGCCTTAACTCCGGCGCCAGCACCTGGAGAGAATCGTCCACCAGCGCCTGCGTCGTTACCCAGCGGAAGCGGGGCTTGGACTCACGCGCGTAGTTCAGGATATCCGAGATCATGCGGCTGCAGCGTTCGGCCTCGCCCAAAATGAGCGACAATTTTTGCCTGGAGTGTCCGAGGCCCTCGGTGTTGAGAAGGAGGTTCGCGTAGCCCATGACCGCCGTCAGAGGACTGTTGATCTCGTGGGCGACCTGCGTGACGAGCGAGCCCAGCTTGGCGAGTTTTTCCTTTTGAGCCAGCAGGTTTTTGGAGGTTTCCAACTCGTCGTAGGTCTTCCTCAATTCGCTCAATTGGAAATCGAGCGAGCGGCGAAGGCGGGAGGTTTCCACGATCTCCAGGAGTTTTTTGGCCAGGTCCGAAGCCTCGCGCAGTTCCGACGCTGTGAACGCATCGGAGCCTGGAGAGCGCCTCAGCAGGAAGACAGCCGCCGGTACATTATTGCGCAGAAGGGTGATCCGGAGAGCCGCGTCCGTGATGCCGGAACCGTGCGCCGGGTCCTGGACGGCCGCGCGGCCCAAGGCGAGGACAGCCTCCTGCGAGCGTTTATCTTCCAGTCCGCAGCCGCTGGCGATGCAGAGGTCCGAACCTTCAAAGGACATCCAGCAGCCTTGTTCGGCTCCAAAAAAAGAGACGGCATTGCGGATGGCCGGCTCAAGGAGTTCTTTTAGGTCCAAGTGTGAAAGGATGTCGCGGCTCTTTTCATAAAGGTCCGCCATCGAGTCCATCTGATGTTTGAGAAGCGCTTTCTCGATGAGACAAAAAAGACTTTCCATGCGGATAGGTTTCTGCATAAAATCGTAGGCGCCTTTTTTCATGGCGTCGACCGCTTTTTCCACCGTGGCTTCCCCGCTGATCATGATGACCTGAAGGGAAGGGTCGTTGTGCGTGAGGGTCTCCATGCAGGCAATGCCGTCCATGAGGGGCATTTTGAGGTCACAGATGACGACATCGAAGTGGCCGTGGCCGGATAGTTCCACCGCCTGGCCGCCGGAGAGAGCTGTTTCGACGCTGAACCCGCGCTGACCGAGCTGGTCCGACAAAAAATCCAACGTCTCCCGGTCGTCGTCTACAACAAGGATACGGGCTCCCGCCGCGTTCATAGGCACGTCCCCCCCGCGGAACTTTTATAAAGTGGTTATCTGATAAAAAGTTTACGCTAGTTATGCTACGATACCAATAGGCTGGTTTGAGCAAATTTAAGCTTTTGAAGGGGGAAAAATGAGGTCGTTTTGGACGGGGCTTTTGATGCTGCTGCAGGTGTCGGGCGCTTCGGCGGCCGTGGTGGGTGAGACCGTCGCGTACAAGGACGGCGACGTTCCGCTCGAAGGGTACATCGCCTATGACGACGCTTCCGAGAGCAGGCGACCCGGCGTGCTGGTCGTGCACGAATGGAAAGGGCTTGGGGACTACGCCAAGCGGCGCGCGCATGAGCTGGCTGAGCTTGGTTATATTGCGTTTGCCGCGGATATGTACGGCAAAGAGGTGAGACCGCAGACGCACGAAGAGGCGGCCAAGCAGGCCGGCATTTACAAGAGCGACAGGGCTCTGATGCGCCGGCGCATCCAGGCGGCTCTGGGCGTCTTGAAGGAGCACCCCCTTGCAGATGCCTTCAAAATAGGAGCGATCGGTTATTGTTTTGGAGGAACAACGGTCCTGGAATTGGCACGAAGCGGGGCGGACGTAAAGGGCGTGGTAAGTTTCCACGGAGCGCTTTCGACGCCGGATCCCGGGGATGCCAAGAACATCCAAGGCAAAGTGCTCATCGAGCATGGCGCCGCAGACAGCTTTGTGAACGGGGAGGTCGATGGGTTCAAAAAAGAAATGAAAGATGCCGGTGTGGACATGAGATTCGAAGCCTATCCGGGTGCGGTGCACAGTTTTACCGTCCGGGAAGCGGGCAACGACCCTTCGACCGGCACGGCTTATAACGAAGCGGCGGACAGAGGGTCCTGGGAGAGTATGAAAGCTTTTTTTTCTGAGGTCTTTGCCTGACGATGGACCGCGGGTCCTCTGAAGATAAGCGCAGTTCCAAGAGGATCGGGCGGAAATTCATGATGCGGGTGGCGCCCGACGACGGCAATCCATGGCCCAGCTGGAGCCTTGTGACCACGCAGGACCTCAGCGCCGGGGGAGCTCTATTCACGTTTGACCAGGCGGTCACGGTCGGCAAGCGGCTCTTCTGCAAACTTCATTTTGCGGACCACATCATCGACTGCAAAGCCACCGTGATCCGATTCACCGGACAGAAGGGTCTGGTCGAGGTCGCCGTGACTTTCGAGTGGGCCTCCGAAAAGGACCGCCAGGCCGTGGAAACATTTGCAAAACTCTACTTGGAAAAAAAGAGTTAATAAAATTTATAGCCAGCTTACTTGACTATCGTCCTTTTGTCAGGTAAATTTCTGTTTATGAAGATATTTAGAAAGGCGCAGGCATGAGACCGACCTATACGGTAAGAGCCATCAGCAGCTCGCCCCTGCTTTCCTACATCTACTTCAACCCCATCTTCCGGGCTTCCCGCCTGGTACGAAGAAAACTTCACCGAAAACTCGGTGAAAAAATGCGCTACACGCGACTGCGCCTCGCTTAGACCCGCCTTTAGGACATTTCGTCTAACGACCTTTTTCGAAGACTCTGGACTTTTTTTACCGATTTAGAATAAAATATCCTTTGATGAAAAACATCCTGATCGTGGAAGACGACGCGGCGACAGTGGAGCTGCTGAGGCATTTTCTCGAGAGCAAGGGGCTGTCGGTTGAAACAGCCCGGGATGGTTTGGATGGTCTTGAGAAGCTCAGGAAGGGGACAACCCCTGACCTGGTGGTCCTGGATGTGATGATGCCCAAGCTGGATGGCTACAGCTTC
>Ga0247727_10018852_pt1 | contig 10779 bp, 9 predicted proteins | sample WisWelCaveWW1625_FD_202498 | JGI IMG/M metagenome (GOLD analysis project Ga0247727, IMG submission 202498) | Biofilm microbial communities from Wishing Well Cave, Virginia, United States - WW16-25 | ecosystem: Environmental > Aquatic > Deep subsurface > Groundwater > Cave microbial mat | place...
GTGCTCCAGCACCATCCGCACGGCGCGCTCACGCACTTCGGCGGAAAACTTCGGGGATGTCCTGTGATTCGTCATGGCTCCAGTCTCTCAAGAGTTGGAGCCTCCGACAAACCCGGGGCGGTTCAATCCGCCGTGGCAAGGAAACCTTCCACTTCTGCCGCCGAGAACCGCCGTGTAAACTTCTGGTCATCGTACTCGAAGATGAATGTGAACCGCTCGAATTCCTCGCGAAAAGCGTCAGAGACGATCCCTTGGGATTTTGCGTGGTCTGTTGGCGGGATAACGCCGATCAGTGTGAAGGCTCCGCCTGGAATGATCGTCGCCTCGTTCACCGGCACTAAGCCGTGTGCTGGGTCCGAGAATTTGAGAACTAGAGTTCTATTTGTGGTGTCTGATCGCACCACGGCACTTTTCGGCGAGATGGGGTCGTCCGATCTGTTCCTGCCCTTGATCTGAAAGGCGTCAATCCACAGCGGGCCACCGCTGCTGCGGGACGTCCCGAGTGGCGAGTGGCTTGCACCGAAGGTCCAGACAAGCGGGCCTCGCCGCACATCGGCATAGTAGCCTATGGCAGCGCTTACAAAGACCAGCGCTCCGATTGCCATCACAACAGCATATGGGTTCACGCGCCGCCTCCAGAAGGGGCCTCCAAAACGCAGATGGAAGTCTTTCTCGATGCGGGCGCCGAACACCAGGACAAGTGCAGCCAGAGCTACAAGTCCCCAGCCCAGCCACTCAAGCCACGGCGGTCCTTGAGCAATCATCTGGGCTGCCGAAGCCAAGGACCCGATGACGAAGAACAGACGGTTGGTATTGATCGGCCGCCGCATGCGCCGCAATCTGCTCTGAGTCCCCTACTTGTGCCAACTCACGGTCCATGAATTTCTGCCCGATATTTTCGAGGGTCCATGCTGCGCCATAAGGGTACCCCCGCCCCCCGGGTGCCCCAGGGGCCGTACCCCTCTTGGACGCGGGTGTAGCTCAGGGGTAAGCGGCCACCTTCAGCCCGCAGGGTGCGAAGGTCGGAGCTTGCGGAGACCGGAGCAGTGGCCAGCCAGCGGAGCGAGAGCATCACCCTAGGTGCGAGCCAACGAAACCTGTCCCGGTCATTACTAGGTCATTACTTTTGGGAGATTTGAGACGAAGACTTCAAGGGGCTTGGCGTCTAAACCCTTGATTTTATTGGAGCGGGCGAAGGGATTTGAACCCTCGACCCTCACGTTGGCAACGTGATGCTCTACCCCTGAGCTACACCCGCGTCCACGCCGGCCGTGCGGGTCTGCACACGGGCCGGCAATGGTCGGACTTATGCAGCAAAAGGCGGTCCGTTGGCAAGCGCCGGCACGGGCCGGGCCCCGGCGGCTACCGGCGCCCCAGGGCCGCAGCGAAAATGGTCATGACCTCCCTGATGGCGGCGGCGCGGGCCGCGGGATCGGTGCCGACGTGCGCTTCCTCGCCGCGCACCTTTGCAAGGTTCTTGCGCACGCGAACGGGTGCATTCGGCGTATCGAAGCCGTGATAGGCGCCTGGATACTCGATGAACCTCGCTCCGGTGCGCTGCGCCAGCTCGCGGCACGGCCCCGGCTGGGTCCAGTCGTCCGCCGACCCCATCAGGATGGTGAGGGGAGTGCTGGGCTGCCAGTCGGGCAGGCGGGCGACCTGGCGGCAGCCGGGATAGAAGGCGACGGCAGTCTTGAACCGCGTGCCCGATGTCATGAAGCCCGGCCGCACCGTCCAGAGCACCGTCTGGGCACCGTGCGACCAGCCGAGCAGGCCGAGACGCGCCTTGTCGACGAATGGCTGCCGGCCGAGCCAGTCGGCGGCGGCAGCGGCGTCGTCGGCGCGATCCTCCTCGGTGATCTCGCGATCCTTGATCGTGCATATCTGCCGGAAGCCGCGCGCGTTGAAGCTGTCGGCCAGCAGCACGACATAGCCAGCCGCCTGCAGCAGCTGCGCCCAGTCCGCCTCGCGGCTCCTGACCTCGCCCTTGGCGTTGAGCAGGCCCGAGCAGCCGTGCAGCGCCACGATGGCCGGGAAGGGGCCGGGGCCGTCAGGGCGCAGCAGCTGCGCCGTGAACGGCCCCTTGCTCGCCAGCGGCGAGGCGATGGTGATCGGCTCGGGCTCGCGCGCGCTTGCGAGCGGAGCCGGGAGTGCGACCAAGGCCAGGGCCAGCGCCGAGGTCATGACGGCAACGAGGTTCTGCGCCATGGCTGCACCAACGTTTCTCTTCGTCTTCTCCACCAGCGCCGCCTAGCGCTGCTCGAACCCCAGGGCGACGAGCGCCGCCCGGCCGTGGGGGCCGCGCAGCAGCTGCAGGAAGGCTTCCGCCCCCGCCCCGGCGCCCGCCACCTTGGCCGCGAGGTAGCGCGTGCGGTGCTGATAGGGCGGCGGCAGGCCTCCAGCCAGCGTGACGCCCGGGTGGGCGATGATCTCGCTCGACTGGCTGACCCCGATCTCGAAGCGGCCCTGCGCCACGCCCTCGATGACGTCGCCGCCGAAGGGGAGCACGGTGACGCGGGCGCCGAGCTCGGTGGCAAGCCCAAGCCGCTGCAGCACGCTGGCGAAGTGCGTGCCGGCGGTGGCGCCGCGCGCGGGATCGGCATGCGCAATCGAGGCCGCGGCCAGCAGAGCGCGCTTGAGGGCATCGGGCGAGGAGGCCACGTCGGGCACGGCTGCACCCTTGCGCACCGCCAGCGCCACGAAGATGCTGCCGAGATCGGCGGCGGACCCAGCGTCGATCCTGCCGGCCTGCTCCAGCGCCGCCATGCCGGCGCCGCTCAGGATCACGACGTCGGGCGTCTCGCCGGCCAGCACACGCTGGCGCAGGGCCCCGACCGTGTCGAACACGGTGTCGAGCCTGTGGCCGCTAACCTGGGCGAACTCCGGCTCGAGCCGGAGCACGACGCCCTGTGCCGCGCCGGCCGCGTAGATGCGCACGGTGTCCGCCCGCGTGGCTGAGGCCGCGACCGACAGGGCGGTGGCGGCGGCGATCACAAGAAGCGCCGGCCGCCGCGCGGCTGCGCCGGTTGCACGGCTATGGCCCATCTGCGCTGGTCGAGCGGTATCCGATTTGGATCGTCGCAGCCATCGAAGTCCCCTCCCTCTGCGCGCCTCAGGCCAGCCTGAGGCGCAGGGGGAGGAGAAGTTGCCGCACGCCATTGCTCGATCTTCTCTATCTCGAGCGATCATCTGTGAGCTGTTTACCCATCCTCCCGGTCCATTCCGTTACCCATCAGGTCGGATCAGACCCACGCACTACGTGAGGCGTAGCAGAGGAAAAATCGCGGCGTGCCGCGCGCGATCTTGCGCCCCTGCCGCGCGCCCTAGTTCCCGAACAGGCCCGAGAAGAAATCGTTGTTGGTCTGCTTGTAGGTCTTGGCCTGCCGCTTGGCTTCGCGCAGGGGAGCGTCGTCGGCGAGCGGCTCGGGCGCCACCGGCCGGCCGGTCAGCGCCGCGGTCATGCGACTGTCGTGCCCGTAGATGTCGCCGATGGAGCTGATACGGCCGTCCTCGCCGGCGACCGCGGTGAAATACGTCACGTGCACCGGGATCAGCTTCGACAGCGTGACCTCGTGGTTGCCGCCGCGCGCCATCAGGCCGCGCACATGCTCGGCCGTCCAGCCCTTGTCCTCGGCCAGCAGGATCTCGGCCAGGCGCCCCGGGTTCTGCACCCGGATGCAGCCGTGGCTGAAGGTGCGCACTTGCTTCTCGAACAGCTCGCGCTGCGGGGTGTCGTGCATGTAGATGTCGTGCTTGTTGGGGAAGCGGAATTTGACCGCGCCCAGCACGTTGGTCTGGCCGGCCGGCTGGATGAAGGTGAAGCGGCGGATGTCGACCTGGTCCCAGTTGACCTGGCTGGCGTCGACCGGGCGGCCGTTGTGGCTGACGCGCAGGTTGTGGCGCTCCAGGACGCGCGTGTCGGTGCCGCCGAACATGCCGAAGATGCCGCTGCCGCCGGTCGGGCGCAGGTAGGGCAGGAGCTCCTTGACCTTGATGGAGTCCGGCACGCCCCACTCCGGCCCGAAGATCACAAAGCGCATGCTGGCCGTGAAGACGACGGTCTTGGTCTCCGGCTTGCCGACGATGATCTTGGCTGAGTGCACCGTCTGGCCCGCCTTGACGATGCGCGTCTGGAATTCCGGCACGTTGTCCCAGACGTGGAACTCGCCCATGTCCTCGGGCATCCAGCGCCAGCGCTCCATGTTGACGAGCAGGCGCTGGACCTCGGTGCCGGCCAGCGCCGGCTTGGCCTCGGGCGCGGGGCCATTGAGCCGCGAGCGCGTGCGCGGCGTCAGCTGGCCGGTCGGTTGGATGCCGTTCTGCTGCTGGAACGCCCTGACTGCGTCCTGCACCTGCAGGTCGTAGATGGTCTCCGCGCCGCGCGGCAGCGGCAGGCCGAGGCGCTGGCGCAGCAGCGCGACGTGGGGGTGCTCGACGCCGAGCTTGAGGGTCGGCCCGTCGGGCAGCTGCCCGATCGTGGGCGCCGCCGCCTGCGGCTCGGGCGCACTCGCGCCGCCGCGCGCTTTGAGCAGCGCCTGGCGCAGCCGCTCGAACTGCGGGTGCTTTGGATGCAGGGCGCGCAAGTAGTCGCCCGGCGTCTCGGCGGCGGCCATAGCCTCCAGGACGCCCTTGGGATCGCGCAGGCTCGGCTTCTGGTCCCAGCTGCGGCTGATCTGCGAGGGATCGACGCGGCCGCCGCGGGCATGACGCGCATACTTGAGCACGGCGAGGCCCAGGCCGATCTCGGCCGCGGCCAGCGCCTCGGGTCGGGTCTCGCCCGGTGCCAGGCGCGGCAGCTCGAACGCGGAAGCGGTTAACCCCCAGTCGTCGGCCTTGGCGATCTCGGCCATGGCGTGGCGGGCACGCGCAGTCAGCCCGTTGGCTGCGACCCAGAGCAGCGGTTCGGTGCGCTGGGCGTAGAAGGCCGCGAGCGCCGCCCGGTCGGCGCGCTCGACGTTGCCCCTGGCCGGCTCGCCGAGCTGCCGGCGCACTTCTGCAAGGAGCGGGTCGATGGGGGCGGGTGCCGGCTCGGCGGCGGCGGCGGGCGCGGCAGGTGGCGGATCGGCGGGCTGCTGGGTCGCGGCCGGCTGCGCCGCCGAGGAGGTCTGGGCGGCCGCCGGCCCGACGGCGATCAGGAGGGCGAGCGCGGCGGCGGGAAGGCGGGCGCCTGCGGCGAGGGCGGCATGGATCGGCATCGGTGCGTGATCTCCAAGAATCGCCAAAACCTTTACCCGCTGGCGCTGGCCCTGGCCAGCAACGCCTCCGTGGTTCGCAGGGATGGCTTGCCGGTCTGGCATCGCAGCCACAGGCAAGGCGATCCGGCCGCGCTGCGGGCTGGCTGGCTTGGGCCGCATTACCGTCGACCATTGTGGCGACTTTGGTGCGCGCCGCCGCTCTCGCAGCTGCGAAGGCGCTTGCCGGTGCCAGCGAACGGCCCCATGGCATGCTGGCGCGCCGTCGGCATAAAGTACCCGCCGGAGCCGTTGGAGGTCACGAGTGCTTCGCGAGCCCGTCTCTTCAACCAGCATTGCCGCTATCGGATACGACGACGATAGCGAGGTGTTGGAGGTCGAGTTCGTGTCAGGCAGCATCTACCGCTATCGCGGGGTAAGCCAGGACATGTTCGAGGATTTCCGCCAGGCGCCCTCCAAGGGCGCGTTCTTCAACCAGCACATCAAGGATGCATATCCTTGGGAGCAGGTCCGATAGGTCCGCTGGGTTCCCGCCTCCGCGGGAATGACGTTGGTGGGGAGGGGCGCGCCTCCAACGGGCGTCACCCCCGCGCAGGCGGGGGCCCAGGTCACCTCTCCATCTGGGGCCGGCCGACAGAGTGGCCCTAAACCAGCCTGCTCTGCTCCACCGCCGCGGCGATGAAGCTCGCAAACAGGGGGTGCGGCTCGAACGGGCGCGACTTGAGCTCGGGGTGGTACTGCACGCCGATGAACCAGGGATGGTCGGGCAGCTCGATGATCTCGGGCAGCAGCCCGTCGGGCGACATGCCCGAGAAGCGCACGCCCGCCTCCTCCAGCCGCGCGCGATAGCGCGTGTTGACCTCGTAGCGGTGGCGATGGCGCTCCGAGATCTCGCCGGCGCCATGGATTTTCGCCACCCGGCTGCCCTTGGCCAGCACGGCGGGATAGGCGCCGAGCCGCATGGTGCCGCCCAGATCGCCGCCGAGCCGCCGCTTCTCCAGCTCGTTGCCGCGCATCCACTCGGTCATCAGGCCGATCACCGGCTCCTCGCAGGGCCCGAACTCGGTGGAGCCGGCCTTGGCGATGCCGACCAGGTCGCGCGCCGCCTCGATCACCGCCATCTGCAGGCCAAAGCAGATGCCGAAGTAGGGCAGCTTGCGCTTGCGGGCAAAGCGCGCCGCCATGATCTTGCCCTCCGAGCCCCGCTCGCCGAAACCGCCGGGCACCAGGATGCCGTGCACGTTCTCGAGGTAGGGCGCCGGATCCTGGCGCTCGAAGATCTCCGCCTCGATCCAGTCGAGCTTGACCTTGACGCGGTTGGCGATGCCGCCGTGAAACAGCGCCTCGTTGAGCGATTTGTAGGCGTCCTTGAGGCCGGTGTACTTGCCGACGATGGCGATCGTCACCTCGCCCTCGGGGTTGGCGATGGCGTTGGAGATGGTTTGCCACTTCTCGAGCCTGGGCGCCGGCGCGTCATTGATGCCGAAGGCCGCCAGCACCTGCGCGTCGAGCCCCTCGCGGTGGTAGGCCAGCGGCACGTCGTAGATGGAGGCGACATCGAGCGCCTGGATCACCGCCTCGGGGCGCACGTTGCAAAACAGGGCGATCTTCTTGCGCTCCGATGCGGGCACCTCGCGGTCGCAGCGCGCGAGCAGGATGTCGGGCTGGATGCCGATCGAGCGCAGCTCCTTGACCGAGTGCTGCGTCGGCTTGGTCTTGAGCTCGCCGGCGCTCGGGATGAACGGCACCAGCGTCAGGTGGATGAACACGCTGTCGCCGCGCGGCAGCTCGTTGCCGAGCTGGCGGATGGCCTCGAAGAACGGCAGCCCCTCGATGTCGCCGACCGTGCCGCCGATCTCCACCAGCACGAAGTCGACGCCGTCGTTGCCCGACAGCACGAACTGCTTGATGGCGTCGGTGACGTGCGGGATCACCTGCACCGTGCCGCCGAGATAGTCCCCGCGCCGCTCCTTGGTCAGGATCTCCTGGTAGAGCCGGCCGGTGGTGATGTTGTCCGACTTCTTCGCCGGCACGCCGGTGAAGCGCTCGTAGTGGCCAAGGTCCAGATCGGTCTCGGCGCCGTCGTCGGTCACGAACACCTCACCGTGCTGGTAAGGGCTCATGGTGCCGGGGTCGACGTTGAGGTAGGGGTCGAGCTTTCGCAGCCGAACCGAGTAGCCGCGGGCCTGAAGAAGTGCTCCCAGGGCCGCTGAAGCCAGCCCCTTGCCGAGCGAGGAGACCACGCCGCCGGTGATGAAGATGTACCGCGCCATGGGCTTGCAGAATACATCGAACGGCTTTGATTCGAAGAGGGTTATTTCGCCTCATCCACGGCCTTGCCGCCATGCTGCAGCAACCGATGTGGCGAGCGGTTAGGGCTGATCCGCCCGCTTGATTTCCGCCGCATCCCCAGCGCATTGTCGCCGAATCCGGCCTCCACCGGAAACGTTTCGGGCAAGATTGGGCACATGACCTCGACCAAGGCGGCACTGATCAGCGCGCTGGGGCGGACCGACAGTCCCCGCCGCGAGACGCTGCGCCACGAGCTTGCGCGCACCAAGCCGACGGGCCGCCGCGCCGGCCTCAAGCCCAAGCTGGTGCTGGCGAGCGCCTCGCCGCGGCGCTTGACGCTGCTGGCCCAGGTCGGCGTCGAGCCCGATGCGCTACGCCCCACCTCGATCGACGAGCAGCCCGCCAAGGGCGAAATGCCGCGCTCGCTGGTGTCGCGGCTGGCGCGCGCCAAGGCAGAAGCCGCCCGCGACCAGATCGTCAACGACAAGGACATCGCCGACGCCTACGTGCTGGCCGCCGACACCGTGGTCGCCGTGGGGCGCCGCATCCTGGTCAAGCCGCGCTTCGTGGAGGAGGCGCTGGCGAGCCTGCAGCTGCTTTCGGGCCGCAACCACCGCGTGCTGACGGGCCTGTGCATGATCACGCCCGACGACCGCGTGCGCATCAAGATCGTGGACACGCGCGTGCGCTTCAAGCGGCTGTCCAAGGAGGAGATCGAGGCCTACATCGCCTCGCGCGAGTGGCGCGGCAAGGCCGGCGGCTACGCCATCCAGGGCCTGGCCGGCTGCTTCGTGCAGAAGGTGGTCGGCTCCTACACCAACGTGGTCGGCCTGCCGCTGACCGAGGTGGTGGGCCTGCTGCTGGGCGAGGGCTTCCCCCTCCACTTCAACTGGCTGCGACTGGGCGAGGCGGATCCGCAGTGATGCCCTCGCGCGATGTCTGGACAAGGCCTCCAGCCTCCCTATCCTGCTGACATGGCAAGCTCGAAGACCGCATCTCCGGGCGCCAAATGCCCCATCTGCGGCCGCCCCACCGAGGCCCAGTACCGCCCGTTCTGCTCGCGCCGCTGCGCCGACGTCGACCTGTCGCGCTGGCTGCGCGGCACCTACGCCATCCCCGACGAGCCTGATGCCGACGAGGACGGCGAGAGCACGGCGCCGGCGCCCGCCGGCGAGAGCGAGCCGGGCCGGGGCGTGAACTGAGCCGCGGCCCGCGCGAGCGCTGACCGGCCGTCCAAACTGCTTTGTTGTCTCGGTGCTTGCCTGCCCCGGCGAACCGGCCGGGGTCACCGGGATCCAGCCATCCGCAAACGCCACAGCAAGACGAGAGATGGATCCCGGGCACAAGGCCCGGGACGACGTCGCTGTCGGCGTGCGCTTACGCCCAATGTCGTTTGCAGAAGACGGCTTCAGTGGCGATACCGAAAAGATGGTCCACCGAAATCCTCTTCTGACGTCTTCACGGGCCAACAGAGCACTTCAGCAACTGTCACACCGACCAGAAGTCATTTTCAGCAGGCAATTGAGCGCTGTTTGCCCTCGTCAAGCACCGCTCCGGCCAGTTCTTCTTCGGGCGACAATCACCCGGAGTATGGCACCGACGAGCTCACGATCCTCAACGCCGAGTTTGGAGAGGTCTCGTACAAGCGGGTCTGCTGCGGGTAGCGCGACCGGCTCGCTGGAGCGACCGAGCAGAAAGTCCGTCGTGACATTGAGTGCCGCCGCCAGGCGATGCAGGTTTTCGAATGAAGGCTTCCGGCGCCCACCTTCAAAATGCGCGATTGAACTAGGCGGGACGGCCAGCCGCTCGCCCAATTCGCGTTGATTGAGGCCGCGTAGCTCGCGTGCAGCCCTCAATCTTTCGGCAAAAATCTCCACTGCTTCCTTGGCCTTGGGCATGTCAATATCGTCAATCATGTTGACGAACACGTCACATCAGCACTACGCTGCGCGCGCGTTCGGCGTATCGAAGCTCACGCGACAGGAATGCGCCGATGGAAAACCAGAGCGAACTCCTCACCGAGAGCGGCGCGGCAACGCTTGCAGATGATCAATGGGACGAGGCTCGCCGCCGGGCCGCCACCATCGGCCCACTTGCCGACTCATTGAGCGTATCACAGCAGATGGCCGAGGCAGCCGGTCGGCAACTTGGACTCACAGCCAGAACGATCTACTCGCTTGTTCGCCTTTGGCGGCAATCCGGCGGCAGTGTGCCGACCTTGGCGCCGGCAAAACCGACTGGAGGCAAAGGCAAGGCCCGGCTCGAAGGAGCGATTGAGGCCGTCATCAATGAGGCCGTTGAACGGTTTTACCTGACCGCGCAGAAGCCCCGACTTTCCGCCGTGGTCAAGGAAATCCGCAGACGCTGTCGACTGGAAGGGCTCAAGCCGCCAGCGTTAAATACCGTCAAATCTAGGCTCAGCCAGCTGCGGCCTGATAAGGCACTGGCCAAGCGCGAAGGAAGCAAATCCGCTCACCGTCTGAAGCCAGCGCCCGGCGTGACGCCCGAAGCGCGGACCCCGCTTGACACTATCCAGATGGATCACACCAAGATCGACGTGATTGTAGTCGATCCGGTGTCTCGATTGCCGATCGGCCGGCCCTACCTCACGATTGCGATCGACGGCTTCAGTCGCTGCATCGTCGGCATTTGTGTCACTCTCGATCCGCCGTCTGCGACGTCGGTCGGCCTCTGTCTAACCCACACGGCAATGGAAAAGCGCCCTTGGCTCGAGCGCCTGGGGGTGGATTGCGCGTGGCCGATGCGGGGCAAACCCAACAAGATCTATGTCGACAATGGCCGCGAGTTCCATAGTGAGGGCCTGCGGCGGGGCTGTGAGGTACACGGGATTAAGTTGGAGCACCGGCCAGTTGCTCGCCCACACTATGGCGGGATAGTCGAGCGCGTCATCGGGACTGCCATGCGCATGATCCACGCGTTGCCGGGCACCACGTTTTCGAACATCAGGGATCGTGGCAATTACGATGCCGATAGAAATGCGGCGCTAACCCTTCATGAGCTCGAAAAATGGATCGCGCTGGCAATCTGCGGACCCTATCACAACGAAGTTCACGGCACACTGCTGCAGCCGCCGGCTGCGAAGTGGGCAGCCGGAATTGCGCAATACGGCGAGCCGCCCATAGCGCAAAATCCCACAGCCTTCCTGATCATGCCTATACCTTTAGCTCAGGCCGCCGCCATCTGACGTGACCCGTACCAGCGGCAGCGGCGCGCGTCGTCGATGATCTGGCGCATCGTCATCGGCGGCCGGGCAACGAGGCTCTCGATGACGCGG